>Ga0255354_1000126_pt1 | contig 45515 bp, 32 predicted proteins | sample HBST50metaG_FD_189942 | JGI IMG/M metagenome (GOLD analysis project Ga0255354, IMG submission 189942) | Peat soil microbial communities from Stordalen Mire, Sweden - H.B.S.T50 | ecosystem: Environmental > Terrestrial > Soil > Wetlands > Peat | place: Sweden: Norrbotten County, Stordalen Mire...
GCAAGTTCCGCGCGGCCTCTGCTGATGCGGGACTTGACCGTCCCCTCGGGAATGCTCAGCACCTGGGCAATCTCCTTGTAATCAAGATCCTGCAGGTCCCGCAGAATGACCGCTTCGCGCAGCTCCACGGAGACGCGCGCCAGGGCTTCCTGCACCATTTTTGCCAATTCCTTTTGCGCCGCGGACTCGTGCGGAGAGGGTCCCCGCGCCGTCAGCCGGTCGATCGGCTTCAGATCCTCGGCATTCTCCCACCCGTCGTCCAAGGAGCCCGTGGCCCTCTGGTTGCGGGTGCGGCGGAAGTTGTCCACCAGCAGGTTGCGGGTCAGGGTCGTGATCCATACCTGCAGGCTGCCCCGCCCGGTGTCGAAGCTGCTCAAATTTGAATAAACCTTCAGGAATACGTCCTGGGTCAGATCCTCTGCGTCAGCCGGGTTACCGGTAAAGCGATAACACAGCCCGTAGACACGCCGGTGGTGGGTGCGGACCAGTTCGGCCCACGCGCCGGAGTCTCCATCCATGCATCTGCGAACGATTTGAGACCAGTCGATCTCCAGGGCACTTGCCTCCCCGCGCGCCAGGCGTGCGTTGGGCGGGACGGCTTCGCCGCCCAGCACCCAGCCGGTAGCCGGCGGCCTGGAAGCCCCGGTCTCCGGCGCCTCCATACTACGCCGCGACGGCTTGGGCGGCGTTGCCAGCGACAGGCCTTTGTCGCTGCGGTGACTGGCCAGCGTCCCCAGCCCCATCGCGCTCCAGCTCATTGTGCCCACGCATTCCATACCGGGCTCTTACGCAAATTCCTCCGCCTTGGTTCCGCGAGTGCGGAGCGGCGGAAGCCTCACAGTAGAGTGATGCCGGGTGGGCGGAAGAGGGTGCACGACGGAGCCGCTCAGATGGTGCGGCAGCCGGTTTTGCACTTGAATTGGTGCAGAATGAAATTGGCGTGGGAATACTCAGCCTGCGAGGAACTCGGCGGATGGCTCACCCTATCAGCCCGTGGTGAAAGTCGTGTTTTGAAAGGGCACGGCTTTAGCCGTGCCGTAAGTGCCGCAGAATCAGCGGGGCTTTACAGGCTGCGGAAAAACTCCGTATGCGGCTGAAAAACTCATGTTTTGTGTCAGGGCACGACTTTAGTCGTGCCGTAAGTGGTTGAAAAATAACGGGGGCTTTAGCCCCTGAGGTCTGTTTTTGGTGCACCTTGCGCGAATTCAGGAGTTTTTCCGCAGCCTCTTTAGCCGATGAGGTATTTGCTCCCCGGCAACAGCGAGAGCAGCTTGAGCCCGAGATAGGTAATGAGGAAAGTAGTGAATGCGATCGCTGGAATGCGCACAAACGCATTCCCGATGATGGGCGCCATGCGGGAATGAACAGCATTGAGTACGATGATGTGCGCCAGGTACATGCCATAGCTCATGCGCGAAAGATCGTCTATCAATCGCCATAGGAGGCTGTTGCCGCGATTCGCATGAATGTTCCGGAAGAGCAGGAAGAGTCCTGCTGTCATGATCGCAACGTTCAGCGTGGTGAAGTTCCACGTCAGCTCGAGGCTCTTTACTTCGTGCTCGTAACGAAGTCTGTAGAGAAACCCTCCGGCGGTAGCAGAGTAACCCACCAAAATCATGCCGATTGCGAGCCAGTCGATACGCGACGAAGGCGCCATCCAGAATCGCTTGATGTAGGCGGCCAGTACGGCATATCCAATGAAGCCTGAGAAATAGTAGAGGGTTGGCGTTGCATTCCAATAACACTCGCCCCATACCTCTGCGAAGAAGAGGTGAATGAAGGGCAGCGTCAATGTCACGCCCCACAGCGCCAGAAAGAGTTCCATGCTCTTGCGGCTTGCCGATATGATCCACGGCGACAACACGGGTGCGATAAGGTAGATCGCCATCAGCATGTAGACGAACCACAGATGGCCGACTTCGGTGCCGTAGTTGACGGGGATTTTGGCGATGTTGAGCAAGGCGGTCTGAAGGGTGAACGCTCCTTGCGCGTAGTAATAAAAGGCGTAGACTGCGCACCAAATCACGAAGGGAATCAATACGCGGGTGAAGCGCTTCCGGAAGAATTTACGTTCATCTCCGATGGGAAAAAGGAAAAATCCGGTAATCATGACGAACAGAGGCACGCAGACTCGCAGGAGCGAGTTTGTCCATCCCACGGCCCAGGACCCCGCCGTGTGCAGTACGGTTCCGTCTGCTGATATGTACTCGAACTCGCCGGTGTGGATCTGCATGACCATGTAAATCGCAATAACGCGCAAGAGATCGAAGCCGCGATGCCGCGTGTGGACGGGAGAAGCTGAGATTTTCAAGATATGCGGGTTCCAGTCATTTGAAGATGATAGTGAAAGGCTCGTTGGCGAAAACGGTGTAATGGGAAGCTGCGAGAGAAGTTGACAGACCGCGTTGCGCCCTAGTGCTAAACCAGTTGATAATAAATCCCCTTATCGCTTGGATAGAAGCGACAGGCATTGTCACCGATCCTTTAGACAAAATCTTCCGTCACACTCTATGGCGGTTCCACAATTGCTGTCCCCCGGAACCACCGCGGCAAAAGGCTGCCCCACAGCCCGTCTCCCAGGGAGCGCATCTCGCCCACCATCGCTCCGGGAATCGAAGGAGGTGGCTTGCGATTTCCCTTGCGTACAATTAAGCCCCAAGAGCGCATGATGTCTTTAGTAGTGTGACCGGCAAGAGCGGGAAGGAACGCCGGTCTCCAGACTGGCTGTACTGGCGGCGTCCTCGCCTCCAGCCAGTGTCAGAGCGAGGAAGATTGCCCGAGAGCTGTCATCCTGAGCGAAGCGAAGGATCTGCGGTTGCTTTTCCACTGCTCCGTATCCACCCGATGAGGCCGGATCAATAGCCCTTAGGCCGTTGCTTCCACATTTCGAAGCACGACTGGAAAAGGCCTTTTCTGAGGCCGATTCCGGGCAAAAAACCCGCCAAAATCGCCTTACCCCCACCCCCCCTATTTATTTTCACCACTTTTTCAGCTCTAAAAACCGCATAAACATCAAAGAATGAATAGTATACAAAAATACATAGTTAACTGATCAGTAACTGAAACTCCCCGATTTTGGCCATTTTTCGGCCGATTTTGGGCACTTTTGGGGTGATAATGTCGCAAATCGGGGCCAAAATGACCCGTTTTTTTGCCGCTCCGGTACGGTGTCGAGCGGGACCATTCCGCCTCGGTGTCGAGCCATCCTGGTTCCGCTCTACAGGCGCGCGAATCGGCTCCCAAAAAGTCATTGGCCCTTCTCGCGGCGAGAAGGGCCAATGACTTTCTATCGGTTTTCGCCGACCATCCAGCTCTAATAGTGCTGCTGGAAATCCGGATCGACGGGATTCTCAAACAGTGAAGCCTCGCGGGTCACGATGGTCAGTCCCGAAGGGGTCACAAAGTAGCGCCGCTTGTCCTCCAAGGGGTCGTAGCCGATCACCGTTCCCTCCGGAATGTGTACGTCGCGGTCGATGATGGCGCGCCGGATGCGGCAGTGTCGGCCGATGTTCACGTGGGAGAAAATGATGCTCGAGTCCACGTCGGAGTAGGAGTTGACGCGCACATCCTGCGAAAGCACCGAGTTCGACACCGATGCGCCCGAAATGATCACGCCAGCGGTAATCACCGAGTTGGTGGCCATTCCCGAGCGGCCCGGCTCGCCGAAAACGAATTTGGCCGGCGGGTACTGCCGCACGCGGGTCCGGATCGGCCAGCTCTTGTCGTAGAGGTTGAAGACGGGCGAAACCGAGCAGAGATCCATGTTGGCGTCGAAGTAGGCGTCCAGCGTCCCCACGTCCCGCCAGTAGAGCGCTTCCTGCTTGTTCTCGTCCACAAAGCTGTAGGCCATCATCTTCTTCTTGCCCAGCATGTTGGGCAGGATGTTGTGGCCAAAGTCGTGCTTGGAGCTGGGATCCTCGGCGTCGGTGATCAGCGCCTTCAGCAGCACCTCGGTATTGAAGATGTAGATACCCATCGAGGCATCCACAGCATTGGGATTGGTGGGCGACCTGAAGCTGGTCGTCACCGGCTTCTCCTGGAAGCCAAGCACCTCACCCGTCCTGGCCACTTCGACTACGCCGAACTGCTTCACCTCGTCGGATGCTATCGGCAGCGTCGCCAGCGTGACCTCTGCCTTGCTCTCGATGTGGTAGGCCAGCATGCGGCTATAGTCCATCTTGTAGATGTGGTCGCCGCCCAGGATAATGACGTACTTCGGCTGCTCGCTCCCGATCGAGTAGATGTTCTGGTAAACCGCGTCCGCCGTTCCCATGTACCAGTTGGCGCCGGTACGCTGCATGGGCGGCATCAGCTCGACAAACTCGCCCAGTTCCTGCGCCACGATCCCCGTCCACCCCTCGCGGATGTGCCGGTTCAGCGACAGGGCCTTGTACTGGGTCAGAATGTAGACCTTGCGCAGGCCGGAGTTGATGCAGTTGGAAAGCGTGATGTCGATGATCCGGTAGTGCCCGCCGAAGGGCACGGCCGGTTTGGCGCGATCGCGGGTCAGCGGAAAGAGTCTTTCTCCGGCCCCGCCCGCAAGCAAAACTCCTAGTGTGTCTCTCATTGCCATGGCATCCTGCCTTCGTTTCAGTCTCTGCCCGGAGGGCTTCAAGCACCAGGGAAAGTGCCGCCATCCGGTACAGCATATCTTCCGGTGGCACTCTAACCCAAGGTGCTGCCGAACGGTGGAGAATACCACACACAGGTGAAACTGGCAGCCCCCTTGCGGGCCCAACCCTTTTCCTTTCCAAAACAAAACCGGAGCCCAAGGCGACATATGTTGTCGCCATGAACTCCGGTTGCTGTGAGTTCTGCCGGATTGAATCCCCACCGGACCATGCTCGTTGCGAGCAGCTCCGCGGTTCTACCGCTTCTTGCTGAACTTGTACTGCACGCCGATGGAAAGGGCGAAGTTGACATCGTTCTGCGTGATCTTCGACCCATAGTTGATGCTGTAACGGGTGACGACCGCATCCGGGGTGATCCGGAAAACCCAGTGGGCCGAGCGGTTCAGGTCCATATGGCCGCCGATGATCGCCGCCGGAGCGGTCTGGTTATTGTAGAAATCCACCACCGAGGGCGAATTTCCGCGCAGATCGTGTTCGAAAACGCCACGCGCCCCGCCGAACATCGCGTGGGCAATCAGCGCGCCGTGCTTGTTGTGCGGTCCCAGCCATTCGGGTCCGGCCACAAACAGGTACTGGGCCACAAACGGACCCTGGATGCCCACCGTGTTGGGTGCGGCGCCGCTGGTGCCCGCGTAGCCCCGGCCCGTGCCTTCGACGGCCCAGTGCTTGCTGAACCAGTAGGAGGCGGAAAGATCGAGCCCGCCCAAGTTTGACCCCTGCAGCAGAGACGGTCCGGCCTTCATGTGGTCGTAAGCCATGCCGAGCGAAACATCGTAGCGGTTGTCGTAGCGCACATTGGCCAGCGGATCGACAGCAATGTAGGTGCCATTGCCGGCTGTCTGCGAGGCGGTGCTTTGGGCCTGAGCCCAAATTCCGGCGCAAAGGGTCAGGACGATGGCGGCAACAAGGGAGGCTGAGTATCTTACTGAAAGACGCATCACCTCACAGCTTACAGGACCGTACCGACGCGGGACAACGCGAACTCCCGTCATTTGCTCTCCATTCGCTCAATTTTTTCAGGGCTCACACTGCTCAACCCAGCGCGACCAGACCAGATAGCGCACGGTCTTCAGTGTTTCGACGGTTTCGAGGGCCGCGGCGTAAGCAGCCGGCCCCGGCGAAAGCGGCGGAGCCGCATGAGTGCGCCACTCCAGCCCCAGCCGGCTGAAGATCATTCCCGCCCGCGGCAGGTGCTGGGCGCTGGAAATCACCTCAGCCGAGCGCCAGCCGTGCTGCTTCAGGATCCGGGCCGAAAAACAGGCGTTTTCCATGGTGTCGCGGGCCGCCGGCTCCACAAGGATCGCCGAGGACGGTATCCCCTGCGCCTCGGCGGTCCGCGCCATCACCTGTGCTTCATCAAACCGGTTGGCCACCGCTCCGCCGGTCATAATCAGCCGCGGCGCCACCCCCAGCTCGTACTCGCGCACCGCTTCCGTTACGCGCGCCAACTGCGTGGGAGTCGGATTGCCGTCCGAATCCGCCTTGTAGCCCAGCACAACGATGGCGTCGAAACGATTCAGGGAGGTGTTGGATGTTGGGGCAAAATGGCGCGCCAGGATGGCCCAGCTCAACAGGGCCACGCACCCTGCCAGGCCCCACAGAATCAGCCGTCCGCGCCAGGTAGAGTGGCGCTTGCGGGGCCAGGTTCTGCTGTGCCGCGAGCGCCGGACGGGCCTCTGCCGGATGGACCGCACGTTGGTCAAGGAAATCCTCCAGCGCCCACTGTAGAGCGAAACCAGAGTATACGAGCTTATGCAGAGTTTCTTGAAGGTGGTTTTTGGTTCCATTGCCAGCGAACCGGCGAATGGTACACTCCGGCCACAGGAGCGGTTCATGCGAGGTACGGCAATTGAATTTCGTCTGCGCGTCGTCTTCATGGCGGCAGCCATCACGCTGGGTTTCTGGGCGCCGTGGATCGAGGCGTGGGGCATGGGGCGGCGGATTCCGCTGCTGGTGTGGCTGGCTTTGAAACTGAGCCGGCCGGGCGGGATGCAGTTTGGCACAGCGATTCCCCTGGTCATTGGGACGGGCGCGCTGATGGCTGCCCTGGGCGCGGCTCTGCGCATCTGGGGCACGGCCTACCTGGGGACCGTCAAGGTGAACCACATGGAGAGGAAGGCCGGCACGGTGATGGCCGAGGGACCGTACCGTTACCTGCGCAACCCGCTCTATCTGGGTTCGTGGTGCATGTTCGCCGCCATGGCCTTGCTGATGCCGGTCAGCGGCGCGGTGTTTGCGATAGCCGTGCTGACGGTGTTTCTGTTGCGGCTGATTCTGGGTGAGGAGGCTTTTCTCGCCAGCCAGCTTGGCGAGCCGTACCGGGCTTACTTGCGCGCCGTGCCGCGGCTGTTTCCCCGCCTGCGCCCCAGTCTGCCCTCGGCCGGCGCCAGGCCGCACTGGCTGCTTGCGGTGCTGGCGGAGATCAACCCCATCGGCGTCTTCGTGACGCTGGCTTTTCTCTCCTGGAGCTACGACAACCTGCTCATGATCAAGGCCATCATTGTCAGCTTCGGCGTCTCGCTGGTGGTGCGGGCGCTGCTTCCGGGGGAAAGACCCGCGGCCAGCCTGGCCGAGTAGCGCCAGGAGCGGAATGGCGCACAAACAGAAAAAAAGGGGGAAGCTCATGGCTTCGCCCCCTTTTTGTCTGCAGTCCGGAATGCTACTTCTTGGTCGGGGCGATGACGTCCTTGGCGGCCTTGGCCACGCGGAACTTCACCACGGTCTTGGCCTTGATCTTGATGGCTGCGCCGGTCTGGGGGTTGCGGCCGATGCGGGCCTTGCGATCCGCCTTGACGAGACGACCGATGCCGGGAATTACGAAGACGCCGTTCTTCTTGGTTTCCTTGACGGCGGTTTCCGCGAGCAGGTCAAGAAAAGCCGCGGATTGCTTGTTGGTCATTTCCATCTTCTCGGCCATGTGCCGCGTCAGGGCGGTCTTGGTCATTCCAGTTGCCATGTGATGTTCTCCTTCTGGGCGTGCCCTTGGGCGCGCCGGTGTTGCCTGGGCTTCCATTTGCGAGGTGCGTACCGCATGGAGAGAGGGCGCCCGAGCAACGCTGGCACCAAACCCCTGTATTCATGCGGGTTCCACAGAACCCCGTCGTTGGTTACAATGCGACTTTCGGGCGGGCAAAGTCAATGGAAAATCCCCGATTTCCACAATTATCTTGGGTTTTTCTACTGTTTTCTCCGATATTTGCCGTTTTTTGCCCGATTTTGCCCTTTTTACAGGGCATCGGCTGGCCAGGAAGCGCTCAAAAAGGCCTCCGCGCGCAACGCCTCAACGCAGGCCGAAAAGCACCTTTTTTTTGGGAAGCGACGCGGCAATCGGGGTATTGAGCGCATCCACTACCGGCGCGGCGAGACGAAAATGGCGGATCACGGTGGCTGCAATGCTGGGATCAAGGGCCGCCTCGGCCGGCAGCGTGGCGCTCAGCCCCCATTGGCGGCAGCGGATCAAATCCATCGCCGGATGCTCCTTGGGGAAGCCCTTGGGAGGGCGGGTGAGGGCGTTGCCTTCAAATTCCGCGAAAACTCTGCGGATCGCCGCCGTCTGCAAGACTTTGCGGAAGTCGGCGTGGTGGTCGAGCAGCCAGTGGCGGATGGCGGCCAACTGCTCCTTCTCCGGCATCCAGGCGCCGGCGGCGATGATCACCTCTTTGGCGCTGACGTGGAAGTAGTAGCCCGCGCCGGAGGTCTTCTCCATGCCCTGGTGAACCCACCAAGCCGCCACGTGAGTCTTGTAGGGTAGTTTGTCGGCGCTGAAGCGCGTATCGCGATAGATACGGAAGAGGCACTTCTCCGCGGGGCGCACGAAGTCGGGCGCGAAGTCGAGCATGGCTTCGGTCACCTTGCGGAGGATGGCCAGCATGGGCTCTTTCAGCTCGGCATCGAAGGTGGCCTTGCGCGGCTGGAACCACTCGCGGTCGTTGTGGCGGGCCAGGCTGCGGAGAAACTTGAGGGCCTCAGGGCGGAAATAGGGGAGAGAAGCGGGTGCGGCAGGTTTTTCGGCGCGGGCCATGATGAGACCCAGTTTACCGGATCACCTTCAACGCCCCGCGAAAGAGGCCGTCGAAGTCGCCGGCCAGGGTCTTGTCTTTGGCGAGTGCCTGTTCGATGGCTCTTTCAGAGGCTGCATGCTGGTAGCCGAGATTGACCAGAGCGGAGAGCACGTCGTCGACCGCAGGGCCCTGGACGACGGATTGCACAGGCGCGACGGCAAAATCGTCGAGCTTGTCTTTGAGTTCGAGAACCAGGCGCTCGGCCAGCTTTTTACCCACGCCGGGGATGCGGACCAGTTGGGCGTGATCTTGGCCGCGGATGGCCTGCACTGCGCGTTCGACAGGAAGGCCGCTCAGCATCTTGATGGCCAGCTTGGGGCCGACGCCGCTGACGGTGATCAGCCGCTCGAAGAGGCGCTTCTCTTCGCGCTCCAGAAAGCCAAAGAGCGCAATCTGATCCTCGCTGACCTGGGTGTGGATGTGCAGCGCGGCCTCAGCGCCCACCGAGGGCAGGGCCGTAAAGGTGGGCACCGAGATGACGACGTCGTAGCCAACCCCGCCAGCCTCGACAATGGCCTGGCCGGGTTCCTTGTAAATGAGCTTTCCGCGCAGGTGAGCGATCATGTTCTTAAGCTATACCGCCAGCTTGTCCAGATAACTCATCACCTGCTTGTACCGTAGATCGTCGGAGACGGACTTTGGGCTCTTGGCGAGTTGAATCAATTCCTCCAAGTCTCGATAAACAATGCTTTCAGGGGTGAACCTTTCTTGTTTTCCGTAAGTGTGGCTCAGCGAAATAGACAGTATCTCGTTTGGGTCAGGCGATCCGTCCAATCCAACAGCTGCAGCCATACCCGCCAAAGGGTCACTGGGAACATTCACGGCAGGCGGACCAGAGAGTTTGAAACCAAGCTGCTTATCGTCCCGGCTGAGAACTGCATTGATATTGTCTTCAAGTTTGGCTGTGTAGAGATACTCGAATTCTTGATGCGACGATCCATTCGCAAGGCCGTGGATAAACTGACGTGGAAGATTATCATCCTTCCAGGAAATTCTTCCCTCGCGGGTGCGCAGAAGCAGCTTGGCAATGACAAGTGCGGCCTTCTTCAATTTAGCGTCATTTGTCTGGGTCACAATCCCTCCACTTGTGCGTCGATGGCTCCATCGACTTCATTCAGCTTGCTGTAGATCGTTTGGCAATCCTGAACCAGGCGATTTCTCATGTCCATAAAGATGGTCTCGTCGCTCAGATAGTTGTTTACGAAATCCAGAAGCCTGACAACCTCTTCCACGCCGGCTGCGTTCTGCCGCAGTTCAAGCTGCCATCCCTTGTTGTGCGACAGTGCCCCCAGCAAATCGGTCGCTGCCCGCTGGGCATCGGCAAAGTGCAGATTGCGCACATCCCTCAGTAGGTCCCTTGCATCCCTGGACCATTGGGAAAAGCTCCGGGACAGATTGCGAATTCGCACAGCGACGACGGCTTCTCGCGCCGCATCCTTCGCCTTTGCCGCCTGCACCCAAGCCAAACAACTGAAGACGACTCCGGCGACGCTTGCCACAGTTCCCGATATGGTCAACAGCCAATTCTAGGCGCTTGCCGTCATGCAGGCTTCTTTCGCGCGGTGCCGATGAACGCATTCTACCCCGGTTTACGGCCCTGTGCACACCAGCCGTAAACCGAGCCGAAAACTCTCCTACCCCAGAATCCCCATCCGCATCTCTACCCGCTCAAACGTTTCCAGAGTCTGGTCCAACTGGGTTTTGATCTGCTCGCTGTTCCTCAGGCGCGGATTCCGGCCTTGCCTTCGGGAACGGTCGGAAAAGCGATGCTGGTGGCCATTCCGCACTCGCCAAAGGGAGCCCGCGAGAACTCCATCGCGGCAGGGGCTAAACAGGCTGCGGAAAAAGCAGGCTTTGGAGCGAAGTCTCTGGAAAAACATCCGTCGGGGCCTAAAGACCCGCTGATTTTGCAGGGTTTATGTACGGGCTGAAGCCCATACCCTTCACCGAAATGAGTTTTTCCGCAGCCTGTAAAGCCCCCGTTATTTTTCAGCCACTTACGGCACGACTGAAGTCGTGCCCTGACACAATGTGCCAGCCATGAGAGCTTTTCCGCAGCCTGTAAGGCGCGCTCTTTTAAGGCCCTTTCCATGCCAGCAGGGCGAGTCTTCAGCCCTTTCCTCCCCATTCCCCGCGGCTCGCGTCCAACCATTAGCAGAGGCCGGTTGGCCCGCGTGCGCCCGCGCCGGATACAATTAGGTTCTACGCTGCGGCATAGGCTCCCGGTGAATGCAGAGTTCCCGCAGAGCATCCCTCGTTTCCCAGGTAAGGGGCGAGGATTGAAACAAACTTGAGATTTGGAGCAGGTGCACGTGAGAGGCAAAATCTGCCGCGGTCTGCGGCTTGAGTTGGTTGCAGGACTGGGTATCGCGCTGGCGATTCCCGCGTTGGCGTTGGCCGCGGAGAGTTCGCAGGGCCAGACAACGCAGACCACGCTGTCCGCGGTAACCCGCGATCAGAATGGACGCACGCAGGCCACAGCCACCGTCGCCGTCATTGGAGAAGACGGGCTGCCCGCAGCCGGCGCCATCGTCCTTGAGGATCACGGCAAGCAACTGTCCGGCGCTGCCCTGAACGCCCAAGGGCAGGCGAAGGTGGTGCTGGCGCTTCCTGCCGGCAATCATCTTTTGCGCGCGGTCTACATCGGCGACGCTTCCCACCTGGCTTCGGCTTCGCAGCCAGCCGCGGTGCAGGCGCAGAGCGCCGCCACCACCACGCCCGATTTTGCTCCGCCCGTGCTCTCGCCGGCCGCCCTTTCACTGACCGCTGGCAAAGCCGGCTCAGCCATTGTGACCATCGTCCCGGAGAACAACGCGGCCTTGACCTCCCCGATGTTCGTCACGCTCTCCTGCTCGGGCCTTCCCGATCAGGCCACCTGCGCCTTTACGCCGCAGTCGGTGGAGATTCTGGCCACCACTCCGGTTAGCTGTGCCGCCGGTTCTCCGGTCGCCTCCTGCCCGCCCACCACTTCCATGGTGATTGGGACTCAGGCGGCCTCGACAGCATCGATCACGCCGGTTTCGCGCCGCAACGCCAGCCCCGTCGCCTGGGCAATCCTCTTTCCTGGAGTGCTGGCCTTGGGCGGCCTGGCCTGGGGAAGCCGCCGTCGCCGCTGGCTCAACCGGCTTTCGCTGGTGGCCCTGGTAGGACTGGTGACCGCGCTGGGCACGACCGCCTGCAACCCGCGTTACAACTATGAGCACCACGGCCCGCCCACCAATCCAGCCACCCCGTCCGGCACTTACACGGTGACCGTCACGGCGCAATCCAGCAACGGAGTCACCGCCATCACCCACTCCTCCACTCTCGCGCTGACGGTCAACTAAGAGGACGGAACACTAGTTTCAACTTCGTCCGGGCCTGATCCGGAAGCTGAAAAGTCAAAGGACCTGCGGAGTTCCCCCCGCAGGTCCTTCGTTTTTGCCCTGGAAATCACTCCGCGGGCAAACCCGTCAGCTCCATTCACACATCGTTGCGGCTGATCACTGCTTCCTCCCTATAGCGATTCCATCATTCTTGTACCCAGGGTCCACGCGGCAAAAGTTCGCCCCTTGACTGTTTCCCAGGGCGCGCATCTCACCCGACCTGGCTCCGCAATGGGAAGGAAGTCGATGACGATTTGCGGAGAATTAAGCTCTATAAGCGCATGATGTCTTTAGAAGGTTTTTTGGATGTCGATTTTGAGCAAAAAACCAGCCGAAATCGCCGTTTACCCCACCCCCCTATATATTTTCACCTCTTTTTCAAAGGTAAAACTAACGTAAGCATCAAAGAATGAACACTATACAAAATATAACGGTTAACCAATCAGTAACTGAAACCCCTTGATTTTGGCCCTTTTTTAGCCGTTTTTGAGCCATTATTGGCCCAAAAATCCCAAAATCGAGGCCAAAATGAACAGGTTTTGCCGTTCCGGTGCGGGGTCGGATGAGTCCATTCCTCGTCGCGGTCGAGTCTCCGCTTTGAGAGTGACTTTGATGGCTTCGCCGGGTTTCCCAGCGGCACATCCACGCCGGCGACGCCGCGCGATGATAGAACGGTGGAAGCAGAAACGGTTGCCCGGAGCGTGCGCATGGCGCAGAGGAAAATCGACTTCCGCAATGGCTTGGCGGGTGTGGCCCTGATGATGGGTCTATTCGTGTCCGCTCTACCCGTCGCCGCGCAGACCGCCGATCAGGCCTGGCTGCGTTCCTCCGCTCCCCATGGCAAGGCGGCGCTCCCGCTTCAGGTTCGCGCGCTGGGGAATGGCGCGCTGGAGCAATCCGCAGCCAGGGAGCTTCGCCTGGGAATGGCTCGTCTTGGTGGCGCTCCTTCTCCCATTGTTGTCGGTACGCGGGAAGAAATGCTCAAGGCCTTCCCATCGCTCGCGATCCCCGACGATTTGGAGACAGATGCCTATTTGCTCGGATGGGCCAGGTCGCATGGACGTGCGATCACGGCGGTTGTCGGCGGGGATGAGCGCGGCATTCTCTACGGGGCCTTTGCTCTTCTCCGCCTCAGCGCTACTGGCGAGGACTTCACTCGCCACAATCTCAATACCAACTCACTTCGTAGTCACCCTGCCCTGCCCATTCGCTGGGTGGATGAATGGGACAATGCGGACGGCTCCATCGAGCGCGGCTACGCCGGCCGGTCGATCTTCTTCGAGGGCGGCAAGGTGCGCGAAGACTTGGGGCCCGTGGCCGAGTACGCGCGGCTACTGGCTTCCGTAGGCATCAACGGTTGCAACGTGAACAACGTGAACAACGCCGCGCCGTTTCTGACCCCGGCGATGCTGCGGGGCCTGGCCCGCGTGGCCAGCGCGATGCGGCCGTGGGGCGTGCGGCTGGCTCTGAGCGTGGACATTGCAAGCCCGCAGAAGATCGGCGGCCTCACGACCTTCGACCCGCTCGATCCGGCCGTGAAAGCCTGGTGGACGGCCAAGGCAAACGAGATCTACGCGCTGATCCCCGACTTCGCCGGCTTCACCGTAAAGGCCGACTCCGAAGGCCAGCTTGGGCCGGCCAGCTTTGGACGCACCCCGGCAGACGCCGCCAACCTGCTGGCCGCCGCGCTCCAGCCGTATGGTGGCGTAGTCCTCTACCGCGCCTTCGTCTACAACCACCACCTGGACTGGCGCGACCCCAAGGCCGACCGCGCCCGCGCCGCCTACGACATCTTCCATCCCCTCGACGGCAAATTCGCCCCCAACGTCATCGTCCAGACCAAGGAGGGCCCCATTGACTTCCAGGCGCGTGAGCCGGTTTCTCCGCTCTTCGGCGGCCTTGCGCAGACTGGCCAGGCCATGGAGATTCAGGTGACGCAGGAGTACACCGGCCAGCAGCGCCACCTGGTCTATCTGGCCCCCATGTGGAAGCAGGTTTTGGACTTCGACCTCAGAGCCGACAGCAAATCCACACCCGTCAAGGAGATTCTTGCCGGAACGGAGTTTCACCGCCCTCTGGGCGGCATGGTGGCCGTGGCCGGCGTAGGCCGAGACGCCTGGCTGGGCTCGCCGCTGGCAATGGCCAACCTGTACGCCTTCGGCCGTTTGGCCTGGAATCCGAATCTAGACCCCGCCGAAATCGCCGCCGAATGGACGCGCCAAACCATCGGCGCCGACCCGGAAGTGGTCCGCACCGTCGTGAAGATGCTGATGCAATCCTGGCCGGCGTATGAAAACTACACCGGCCCGCTGGGGATGCAGACCCTCACCGACATTACCGGGAGCCACTACGGCCCCAACATCGAATCCAGCGAAAACAACGGCTGGGGGCAGTGGCACAGGGCCGACCGCGAAGGCGTAGGGATGGACCGCAGCGTCGCCACCGGCACAGGCTACGCCGGCCAGTATCCGCCGGAAGTGGCGAAGGGGTACGAGACCGCCGCGGCGACTCCCGACGAGTTGCTGCTCTTCTTCCACCACGTGCCGTATGCGTATCGCCTGCGCTCCGGGAAAACCGTGATCCAGCACATCTACGACAGCCACTACCAGGGAGCGCAGCAGGCCGCGCAACTTGTGGAGGAATGGGCTTCACTGAAAGGGCGCATCGATGCCCCGCTCTACGAGCAGATGCGCGCACGGCTGGAGTATCAGGCAGGGCACGCGATTGTGTGGCGCAACGCCATTGTCGAGTACTTTTTCAAGCTGAGCGGGATTCCCGATGAGCAGGGCCGCGCCGGCCATCATCCCGGACGGCTGGAAGCTGAGGACGCGCGCCTTACCGGCTACAAGATCGTCGAGGTCACGCCATGGGAAGATGCGTCAGGTGGCAAAGCTGTCTCGTGCGCACTGGCTTCAGAAAGCGCCGCCCAACGCGGTTGCGCGGCGGAATGGACGTACAGCGGACAGGCCGGGCGCTTCAACATCGCCGTACAGTACTTCGATCTGCAACCCGGCGCGGCGAGGTTCGCGCTCAAGGTCAATGGGACAGCGGCAGCGACCTGGTCCGCGGAGGCAGTGCTGCCGTCCAGCCGGCCGAACGGCGACAACTCCACACGGCACACCGTGCAGGGAATCGACCTCAAACCCGGCGACGTGCTGCGGGTGGAAGGCGTGCCAGACCAAGCCGACCCCGCCGCGCTCGATTACATCGAGGTCATGGCGGCGGGGTCGGCGCAGTAGATCCGGCGCCTCACGTTTAAGCCACCACGGCAATCTTGGCGCGCTTGCCCAGGCGCACAACGATTCGTGCGGGCAGATCTGCCACAGGGACAAGAGCGCCAACTGCGCTTTCCCCGTCCAGCTTGACGGCCTTTTCGGCGATCTTGCGGTTGGCTTCGGCGCCTGAGGCTGCCAGCCCCAAATGCACCAGCAGCTTGGGCAGGCGAAGTTGCTGCGAACCGTCGGGCCCGGCCACGTCGGCAAAAGCGACAGCTACCTCTTCCAGGTCCTCGGCCGTTTCTTTCTGCTGGAACATCCTGGCCCAATTTTCGGCGGCGCTCGCTGCCGCTTCCTCGCCGTGGAAGTCCGCAGTAATGGTCCGCGCCAGCCGCTTCTTCGCTTCCATTGGATGCAGCTTTCCGGCAGCGACTTCATCCTTGAGCGATTCGACCTCCGAGCCGCGAAGATCAGTCAACAAGAAAAAATACTTCCACATCAGGTCGTCGGAGATCGACATGAGCTTGCCGTACATTTCGGCGGGAGGCTCGTTGATGCCGATGGCGTTGCCCAGCGACTTGGACATCTTCTGGACCCCGTCCAGGCCCTCCAGAATCGGCGTCATCAGCACAATCTGCGGCTTCTTGCCATAGACCCGCTGCAGCTCACGGCCGCACAGCAGGTTGAACTTCTGGTCGGTGCCGCCCAGTTCGACGTCGCACTCCAGGCACACCGAGTCGTAGCCCTGCATCACCGGATACAGAAACTCGTGCAGACTGATGGGCTGCTCGGCGTTATAGCGCTTGTTGAAGTCGTCGCGCTCCAGCATCTGCGAGACGGTAAAGTGCGCCGTTAGACGGATCGTCTCCTCGTAGCCCAGCTTGCCCAGCCACTCGCTGTTGTAGCGGACCTCGGTCGCGCTCTCGTCCAGAATCTTGAAGACCTGCTGCTTGTAGGTCTCGGCGTTGTGATCGATCTGCTCGCGGGTGAGAGGCTTGCGGGTGACGTTGCGGCCGGTGGGGTCGCCGATCAGTGAGGTAAAGTCGCCCACCAGGAAGATGACCGTGTGCCCAAGCTGCTGAAAATGGCGCAGTTTGCGCATCAGCACGGTATGCCCCAGGTGCAGGTCGGGCGCAGTGGGGTCAAAGCCGGCCTTGATGCGCAGCGGGCGTCCGGTTTTGCGGCTCTCTTCGAGGCGCTCGCGCAGGTCGCTGACTCGGATAATCTCCGCCGCGCCCTTCTGGAGCAGGTCAAGCTGTTGGTCTACAGGTAAGAACTCTTGCATATCAAAACAAGTATAAATTTTGAGGGGCCGCAATCCCCGGGGAGACAGCAAAATGCAGCAATTCAAGCTCGAAACGCAACTTCCTTCCGCCGCCTTCAACCCTAGCCGCAGACGAACTTCCGTATCGGTCAGAGGCATGAAATACCCCCTGAAAATGCCCCAAAGCACCCCTCAACGTGTGGCTTCCCTCGTACCGCTTGGGGCATAAAATCACGAAAGCCCCCGATTTTTCATGGACTTGAGTGATTCTCTTGGTTGTCTTGGGAGCTTTTCGGAAGATTTATGGCGGAGAGAGAGGGATTCCCAAATATAGATTGATAATAAAAACGTTAATGACGTTGTCGGGGCATTGTCGGGTGCAGAATGGCTCCAGAGGTCCCCGCGATGCCCAAAGCCACCCTGATGGTCCGCTTCAAACGCCCAGCGGACACCTCCTGGAAGCTCAAGCCTGCCTCGATCGGGACAACCGGCCGCAACGGGGCCGATGCCCTTCCATGCTCATGCGCATCTCTGCACGCCTCGATGCCAAGAAGACCGCTGAAGCTGTTGGCCTAGTCGTGATCGTTCCAGAGAAGGAACAGAAGAAACGTGTCCGACTCACGGACGCGTTTGACGACTACATCAACGATGCCGAAAAGCACGGAGCGATGGAGGCTCGCGACCAAGCCATTCTGGTCAAGAAAGAATTCCTCAGCGCAGTCTCTGTCGTTTACGCAGATGAGATCGACCGCAACCGTATTCTTGATTTCGACCAGTTTCTTTGAAATCGCAAAAAAGTTGGATCGTACGATTTCCAACAAGCAGCAGCGGCTTCAGTCCATGCTGCGATGGTCCGGAGTCGATCCACAAATCTTTCCGCCCAAACCGCGCTACGAGAAGAAACTTCCGACAATCTATACCCCGACACAACTCGCAGGTCTTTTCGGTGTAGCCACTCCCTATTAGAGGATGGCATGCAGTCTTGCGCTGAAACAATGATAGCCGTTATTCAGATTCTTGTTCTACTGCATGCATTGGTTGGACGATTCTGGCTGTAATCAATTCTGCCACCCAGTAGGGTGAATAGGCGCTACCAAGACTGTCCTGCGGAACCAACACACGGCTACCCGCCGGAGGCGTGTTGGCCAGTTCACAGGTGGTAACTTCCGAACAACCTGTGAAGAGTAAAATTCAAATCGGTGCCGGAAAACTGGTTCAAGGCCGAAGTTTTATTCGCTTGCATACACTTCCGGAAGCGCAGTGGCAAAGTATGGATCGCTGGCGCATTCGGGCAAAATCCGAGTGCGGTCTTCGCACTCTTCATCGAGGAACTGGCATGATCGAAAAACCACTCGAGATTCGAACTCAGGACGGCGCTGCAGACGCCTTCCTTATTCAGCCGGAAAAGGAAGGCCGCTGGCCGGGCATCCTCTACCTGACGGACATCTTCGGTATTCGCGATGCCAGTTGGGGTATGGCCAGTCGTCTAGCCTCCGAGGGCTACACGGTGCTTCTCCCAAACATCTTCTATCGCAATGGCAAACCGCCCATCTTCAATTTTCCTTTCAAGCCAGGCGACGAGCGCTTCGTAAAACGCATGAACGAGATTCGCGGTCTGCTAACGCCCGACGCGATGGACGACGATCTTTCCGCGTACGTCGATTTTCTCGCAAAGCAGCCGAGTGTCAGTGGAAAGGCCTTTGGCGCCGTCGGCTTCTGTTTCTCTGGGCAAATGGTGTTGCGGGCCGCTGCCACGCGATCGGACCAGATTGCCGCCGCTGCTTCATTTCACGGCGGCGGTCTTTGCACCGACGCGCTGACCAGCCCGCACACGCTCCTTTCTCGCGTCAAGGCGCATCTCTATTTCGGCCACGGCACCGAGGATCGCTCGATGCCGCAGGAAGCCATCGAGAAGCTCAATCGCGCCCTTGCGGCGTGGGGCGGAAATTACGAGAGCGAAGTTTACGAAGCGCACCACGGTTGGACTGTTCCCGACAATCCCGCATACAACGAGCCCCAAGCCGAACGCGCCTACAAAAAACTAACCGATCTTCTCAATTCAACTTTCAAGCGCAACTGAACGCAGGTAACAGCCAATCGATATCCTGGCGAGCGACAGGCCGACCTGAAACTCTATTCCTTGAATCCATTGCGATGCACAAAATCATCTCTGTCGCGACGTACCAGCAAATAATGAACAGGCGCAACGGGATAACCCAATCGCATACTGAACGCTATGGAAAACTTTTCCGGGAGATCAAGCAGCTTCGCAATTTCGGTTGCCACTTTCTTTCCAGACAACGAGCTTACGATATGGACGCCGATCTTGAGCGAGTTGGCCATCAACCACATATTCTCCATCGCGCAACCAAGACTGATAATGCCCAGGAAATCGCCTTCCGAGGCCGGCGCCCGTCGGCTCGGATCGTAGAGTACGAAAAGAACGGCCGAGCTCGATACGATCTGCGTGGCCATATACGCGGCCCTGTCTTCCTTCTTTATCTCTTCCAGGTCAGGATCGGGTGTTTGCCATGACTTCGGGAACATCGTGCCCATGATCCCGGTTTTTCTGCGGCGCAATTCGTCTTCGGTGAAAGACAATTGGGGATAATTCTCTTTGATGAAGGTCGGATCGACAGGGATTTTTATCTCACCGATCGCAGCGAGGAGTTGTTTGTCGTCCACCACCACGATCTCAAAATTCTGCATATTGTGCGCCGTGGGCGTCCACCGCGCCGCTTCCAGAATCTTCCCATGTCTTCGGCGGGAATCGCTTGTTCCGGGTCGAAAAGCCCTCTTGCCGACTGCCTGTTTTCAATGAGTCGCATAAGCTCTTGCATAGTTTTTCCTCAAGCGATTTTCAGGACTGCTCTGAAGAGTACTTTAGCTGCCATCATTTTGTCGAAGGCAATCCCTGCCTGTTCGAGAGGAAACGTTTCGACCATCGGCATGGCGCCCGATAGCAGACTGAAATGGATGGCCTCTTCGATATTGCCGCTGACCCAGCCGCCGATGGAGCGGTTGCCTTTCAACAGGAGTCCCGGATGAAACTGCATCATGTCCTGCGGGGCTGAAACAATAATGATCTTGCCATCCCTGCCCAGGCCGTCGATGAGCTCCGCAATGGCCCGGCTATTCGGAGCCGTGCAGAGGATGACCCGCGCCCCGCCCATTTTTTGAAGTTCCTCGACCGCCCCGCCAGAGCTGGCGTCGAGGTAAGAGTGTGCACCTAATTTCAGTGACAGCTCCTTTTTATCTGTGCCGCGCGATATGGCGATGGTTTTGAAGCCGAGATTGCGGGAATACTGTATGGCCAGGTGCCCCAATCCGCCGATGCCGTGAATGGCAACCAACTCGCCGCCGCGGGCGCCGCTCGACTTGAGAGCGCCAAATACAGTGCGACCGGCGCAAAGCAGGGGCGCGCCCTCGATAGCATCAAGCTCCTGGGGAATATCCACGACGGCTTCGCTGCGAGCCACCATATACTCGGCGTATCCGCCATCGATGGTGATACCGGTTACCAAGTTACTGCTACAGGCAAAAAAATCCCCGCGCCGGCAAGCGGGACACTGGAAACAATGGCCGCCGTGCCAGCCCACGCCCACTCTCTGCCCGGCCTGCCATCCGCTTACGTCCGAGCCGCATTTGCTGATGGTTCCGATAACTTCGTGTCCGGGAATTCTCGGATACGTGAGGCCGGGAAAGTGTCCGCCCTTCAGAATCGCTTCGCCATGACAGACGCCGCACGCTTGCACCTTGATTAGCAGTTCTCCGGCGTTGGGCTCGGGAATGTCGCGGTTTACCAGTTGGAAATCGGACCCTGGCGCACTGATTTGAATCGCTTTCATTGTTGGCATAACAGTAGGCTCCGCGATTCATTTTAGGACTCCGAGTGAGAATCTGGGCGCCCTTGCGGGAGGTCGCCAGCAGAACCACCGGGCCGGTTCGAGCAACTCGTAGACCTTCGAGAGAGGCAGATACTTCATCAGGTTTGGACTCCTGGACACGGCCTGCAAATACTTCGAGCTAACTAAAGCCGAGTACTGGATGAGGCACATACGGCTCCTCAAGAGAAGCGACCTCCTCATGCGTCAAATGCAATGAGAGCGCCGCCACGGCGTCTTCAAGATGATGCGGCTTGGATGCGCCCACAATAGGCGCGGTGATAGCCGTCTTTCCGAGCAACCAGGCGAGTGCAACCTGCGCAAGCGGGACCTCACGCTTGCCAGCAATCTGCACCAGGCGGTCCACAACTTTGCTGTCAACATCTTCGGTTTGCGAGTACATCTTGTTCCCGAACTGGTCGGTCTCGTAGCGTTTGGTGCTTTCACTCTGCCAGGGGCGCGCCAGCCGGCCACGCGCCAGAGGGCTCCAGGGAATGATGCCGATGCCTTCGGACTGGCAAAGGCCGATCATCTCGCGCTCCTCTTCCCGATAAAGCAGGTTCAAATGATTCTGCATGGTGACGAAACGGGTCCAGCCATGAAGGTCGGCGAGATAGAGCGCTTTGGCGAATTGCCAGGCATACATGGAAGAGGCGCCGATATAGCGCGTCTTGCCGGACTTCACCACATCGTGCAACGCCTCCAGAGTTTCCTCGATCGGCGTTTCGTAGTCCCAGCGGTGAATCTGGTAGAGATCCACATAGTCGGTCTGAAGGCGGAGGAGGCTCTGATCGATTTCGAATAAGATGGCCTTGCGCGAAAGGCCATGGCCGTTGGGTTCGTCGCGCATGAGGCCCTGAACCTTGGTGGCGATAACGACGGCTTCACGGCGTACATTCGCCTTCAAGAACCGGCCCAGCACCTCTTCGCTGGCTCCGCTGGAATAAACATTGGCAGTGTCGAAGAAATTGATCCCGAGATCGAGCGCCTGGCGAAGAAACGGCCGGCTCTGTTCTTCGTTCAGAGCCCAGGCCTGTCTGCCTGGTTTCAGTTCGCCTGTGGCAGGCTCTCCGTAGGTCATGCAGCCGAGACAAATGCGAGAGACTTTTAGTCCGGTTTTGCCAAGATTGATGTAGTCCACTGCGACTCCTGGGAGAGATGAGAATCGTCCGGGTCATGGCGACCCGTGGAGTTCCGCGCTCCCTCTGCATAAGAGTATATTTGCCAGAAAATGATTCAACGCCTTTTTGAACAGAGGCGAAGTGCGTTGAATCGGTGGAAGCGTGGCAGGGGTCGCACTGGTTCTAATGGACTGCCTTTGAAGGGGCGGGGTCCCGCTTCGGCTTCCCCATCAGCAGCACCAAAGGGGCGGTCAGCAGGAACAGCCACGCCATCACACGAAACACGTCGATGTAGCTGAGCAATGTGGCTTGCTGCTGTAACGAGACATACAGGAATCCAAGCGCCTGGTGCGTGGAGGTCACCGCGCTGGAGCCGTGCTGAGCGAACATCGCCCCGGCCTGGTTCCGCGCTTGCAGCAACTGCAGATTGGAGAGCGCAATGTTGTCGGCAAGACGGCCCTGATGGAACTGAGACCGTCGAGCCAGCAAGGTGGTCACGAAGGAAATTCCCATGCTGGCCCCAATATTGCGCATCACGCTGTAGAGGCTGGTGGCGTAGGGCGTATCTTCCTTCGGAATAGGGCCCATGATAAGTAGGGTCAATGGCAGGAATATAAACGTTTGACCTATCCCCTGATTGATCTGATGAATCAAAATATCCCATGTTCCGGAGTTCAGGTCCATTCTCGAATAGCCGAAGAACGCCATGCTTCCGGTGAGGCACCCGAGAACCACCAGCCATCGGTAGTTCCAACGCTTACCCAGCAGGTAGCCGACTACCGGCATGCAAACTGCCGTGGCAATCCCCCGCTGGCTCGTCCAAAAGCCGGCAGTTTCGGCAGTCCAGCCAAGCAACTCCTGCATGAACAGGGGCAGAGACACGAGGCTGCCATAAAGCACAAACCCCAGCACCGTTGTGATCAGGATACCGACGGCAAAGGATCGGTGCCGGAAAAGCGATAGCTTGACGAGGGGCTGCGCTGTATTCAGCTCCCGAATCACGAACGCCGTCAGCATGACGGCCGCCGTGATGGCAAGCGTTCTGATAAAGCGAGAGCTGAGCCAGTCGTCTTCCTGCCCTTTATCCAACATGATCTGCAGGGTTCCCATCCCGATGCCAGCATTCCCATGCCCCACGCATCGAACCGCATGGTTCCGCGCTTGATATACGCAGGGTCATAAATAAAGAGAGAGATCAGGATCAGGCTGATGATTCCGATGGGCAGGTTAATATAGAAGACCCAGCGCCACGAGTAGTTATCTGTGATCCAGCCGCCCAACGTGGGCCCCAGGACCGGGGCCGCGATAATGCCCAGGCTCCAAAATGCCATCCCTTTACCGCGTTCCCTTCCAGGAAATTCTTCGAGCATCACGGATTGGGAAAGAGGCTGCAATCCTCCGCCGGTGATGCCTTGAACCACCCGGAAGAAAATCAGGAAGGGCAGGCTGGGCGCCAGTCCACAGAGAACGCTGGACAGCGTAAACCCGGTCACGACCGTGAACAACAATCGTTTGCGTCCAAAATAGTTCGATAGCCAGCCGGTGATTGGCAGATGATTGCGTTGGCAACAATGTAGGATGTGAGGACCCAGGTGGCTTCGTCGGTCGTAGAGGAGAGACTCCCTGCGATATGGGGCAGGCTGACATTGACCACCGAGGTGTCCAACACCTCCATGATCGCGCTGGACATAACGGCAATGGCGACCAGCCATCGCCTTGAAAAGAACCGTGCTTCGGCCGGAGCTGACATCGTGGGTTGCTTTCGATACTAATCTGCCCATGGCAAAAGCGCTGTTGCGGCCCTCCTTTGCACTCCTGCCTCGACCGCGACACGGAAGCCATCTCGGAATAGGTCCTGGGATACGCCGATGTAGCTTTGGTGTCTCTCGATTTACGCAATATCCGCCTTGTCTTGAAGGCGGAGACAGGATCGAGTTGAGCCTCAATGCGGTTGTCCTGCACTGGAGGCGTGCGTGATTACGAAGCTTGATCGGGTAAGGCGGCGGCGTTGATCGTCTATGGGACGTCCTGCTCGCAATGAATCGACCCCCTTGGGCGCTTCTCAGTTGAAGGAACAAATCCATACTGCAAGCCGTATCTCTCAGCAGCAATCGGAACGAAACCTCGAATCGTCTTCCCTCGATTCACGGCACTCCCCTCGCCTTCTTCGCTCCCTGACCTATCGGAGAAGAAGCCCCCTGCAGATATTTTCGCTATCAATCTGCCAGCCTGGAGCCCCAAATGCGGATGGTTCCTTCCAAGAATTCCATCAGACCCCTTCTTGTTATCGCGCTTCTAGCGGCGTCCTGCTTCTCGCTGGCACAAAGTCCGATGATTCGAATAGACTCTGGCGCGATATCCGGGGTTCGCGAAAGTGGGCTGAATATCTACAGAGGAGTCCCGTTCGCCGCTCCGCCCGTGGGAGAGTTGCGCTGGCGCCCCCCGGTTGCTGCCGTACCTTGGACGGGTACGCACAAGGTCGAGGCTTTTGCTCCTGCGTGCATGCAGACGGGTGTGTCCATGCCCGGGGAGACACCTCCGGCAGTCAGTGAGGACTGCCTCTATCTCAACATCTGGACGCCGGCAAAGAGCCTGCAGAAACGCCTTCCCGTGATCGTCTGGATCTATGGCGGAGGCCTCATCAATGGGTCGGCTTCCATGCCCTTGTACTGGGGCGACCAACTGGCCAAAAAAGGCGTCATCGTCGTTACCATCGCCTATCGCCTTGGCCCGCTGGGCTTTTTGGCGCTGCCTGAACTGACGCGCGAGTCTGCCCATCACTCCTCCGGGAACTACGGCCTTATGGACCAGATCGCGGCACTCGAATGGGTGCAAAAAAACATTGCTGCCTTTGGCGGCGACCCGCATTGTGTCACCATCGCCGGTCAGTCCTCCGGTTCCATATCAGTGAGCATCCTCATGGCCTCGCCTCTTGCAAAGGGCTTGTTTCATCGCGCCATTGGAGAGAGCGGCGGCCTGTTCGAGCCGCTTCAGCTCGGCCCCAAGTTTCTGCTGGCCAATGCGGAACTCGACGGGGAGAAGTACGCGGCTTCGCTGGGCGCCCCCACGCTCAAGGAATTGCGCCGATTGCCCGCCAGCAAGCTTACCGGCGACGCTGGCGGATTGGTTCACGCGGTGATCGAGCCTTACGTGCTGCCACTCACGCCCTATGATGCTTTCAACGCGGGGCAGCAAAACGATGTCGCTCTCCTGATCGGCTCCAACGCCGAGGAAGCGCGCGCGATGGTCGATGTCACCCACCAGACGGCTGCCACTTTCGACAGCGACATTGCGCAAAGCTTCGGCGCTCTGCCCCCTCCGCTGCTCGCAGCCTATCCACACGCTACCGACGAAGAAGCGCGCCAGGCGCGGCTAGGTCTGGAGCGCGACCTTCGCTTCGGCTGGGACATGTGGGCCTGGGCGAGGTTGCAGGCTGCAACAGGACAGCATCCCGTCTACTACTATTCGTTCCAGCAGCAGCCACCGTTTCCTGCCGGCTCAGTGTATGCAGGCTGGGGCGCGAGTCACTTCGCCGAGCTCTGGTATGTCTTTGACCACCTGGACCAGTGGCCCTGGAAATGGACCCCGGCAGATCGCAGATTGGCTGGCGAAATGTCCAGCTATTGGGTCAACTTTGCCAGGTCGGGCGATCCAAACGGACCGGGCCTGCCCCCGTGGCCTGCATTCACGAATGCAGCGAGCGACGTCCAGTATCTCGGCGATCCAATCGCCGCTGGCGGCGTCCCTGCCATCAAGAGCCTGACAGTTTTCGATGCCGTATACACCATGGTGCGCGGCAAACCGTTTACCCAGCGGTAACCTGCCCCGCGCTCTTCTCACTCCATGCAGATTGGCGGGTCTCAACCATTCGCCGCATCGCCGGAAAGGAAGGGAATGTTGGGATGCGCCCACGATGGATGCCAACTGCCATCCCACTCTTCCAGCCCAGGTCGCGGCTACAGAAGGAACTCTGGCCGAATGAGTAACGGGATCGCCGATCCGGCCGGAAATCAGATACAGGCGAGGGCAGTTGGAATCCCGGACGCCGGCCGACTTTTGCGGCACTGAAGTCGTCGAATCAAATTTACTTCTGTTTACCAAGGGAATCAAAAAGATAGATATATGTCTGGCGGGAGAGGGGGATTCGAATATATAGCTAAACTCCACAGAATGAACATAATGCTAAAATCTGGATTCGAATCTATACCATAATCTATACCCATCAATTTTTTCAATAGGATTTTCAGCGAAACGATAATAGACTATCCTTTCGTTACAAAAAAATCAGCGAAAGGATACTGTGCCAGGCACCGATCACAACGCCCGACAAGGACGTTACGTCCTGAAGCAGTTTCACGGCGAAACTGTCCGCGCCTTCGTGCCACCGCCATTGCCGCCCGATCCTCCAGTCGATCTAGCGCGTTTCCAAATTCTACTGGAACAGGCTAACCAGGCCATTGGCAGGCTCGACGGGCTGGCTTCGCTGCTGCCAGATCTTTCGTTGCTCCTCTATACCTACGTTCGCAAAGAAGCTGTGCTCTCTTCCCAGATCGAGGGCACGCAGTCGTCGCTCTCTGATCTCTTGCTGTACGAGAACGATGAGGCGCCGGGCGCGCCCATCGAGGATGTGCAGGAGGTCTCGAATTATGTCGCGGCAATGAACCACGGCCTGGAGCGAATGCGCTCAGGTTTTCCGCTGAGCCTGCGTCTGATTCGGGAGATCCACGAGATCTTGCTATCCAAGGGACGCGGCAGTGGCAAGCAGCCCGGCGAGTTCCGCCGCAGCCAGAACTGGATTGGCGGCAGCCGCCCCGGCAATGCTGTCTTCGTCCCTCCGCCGCCAGAGCTGCTGGATGAGTGTCTGAATCAGCTTGAGCTTTTCTTGCACGACGAGCAGACGGGGTTACCGTTGCTCATCCGCGCCGGCCTTGTGCATGTGCAGTTTGAGACCATCCATCCATTTCTAGATGGCAACGGCAGACTTGGACGGCTGCTCATTACGTTCCTGCTCTGTGCTCAGGGTGCGCTGAGGGAGCCTATTCTTTACCTCAGCCTTTACTTTAAGACGAATCGTGCAGCCTACTACGAATTGCTTGAGCGCGTGCGCACCAAGGGCGACTGGGAAGCATGGCTCGACTTCTTTCTCATCGGCGTGCGCGACACCGCCGAACAAGCAGCCAGCGCGGCACGAGAGATTCTGGAACACTTCAGCCAGGACCAAAGGAAGATCGAGACCCTCGGAAGACCGGCAGCTTCGGTTCTCAGAGTGTTCCAGCACATGCAACGCAACCCCATCATCGCGATTCCTTCGGCAGCAAAGAAGATTGGCATCTCAGCCCCAACCGTCGCGAAATCGTTAGGCCACATGATCCAACTCGGTATCCTCGAAGAGACCACCGGTCGCGAGCGCCACCGCCTCTTCGTCTATCGCCGATACTTGGACATCCTCAATGAGGGGACTGAACCTTTACGCTGAGACAAAGAGAAGATGCACGCCAGTACGACGAAAAGATTTTTGGACCCGCACAAAAGCTAGAACGGTCACAAGCGAGATGGAGCACTGATGGGAAACGGTAAGCAAGGTGCGACGACGGCAAAACCGACGGATGCATTCAAGGACATTGAAAAACTCGAAAAAGATCTCTGGGAAGCAGCGGACAATCTCCGCGCCAATTCGAAGCTCACCTCCAGCGACTACTTCATGCCAGTTCTCGGTGTGATCTTTCTCCGGCACGCAGCCAATCGGTTTGAAGCTGCACACCGGCAGATCGAAGCCGACCAGGCAAGCGGCAAGATGCCCCGGCGGAAGGTACTCCCCGCCGACTATATTTCTCGGCGGTCCCTCTTCCTGCCACAGAACGCTCAGTTCGATTGGATCATGGACCAAGCTTCCGTTGGCGGTGTCAGTCTTTCGACGCTCGTCACCGACGCAATGACCGCCATAGAAACCGATTTTGAACCTCTCCTTGGTGTTCTGCCGAAGGATTACGGCATCTTTGAGCCCAAGGTGCTCGAAGACCTCATGCGCCTGTTCAATAGCGAGCGCATCAAGCAGGCAAGCGGCGATGTTTTCGGCCGCATCTACGAGTACTTCCTGGCCAAGTTCTCCATCCAGAAGGCCCATGACAACGGCGAGTTCTTCACTCCGTCATCGATTGTGCAGACCATTGTCAATGTGATCGAACCCGACCATGGAACAGTCTTCGACCCCGCCTGCGGTTCAGGCGGAATGTTTGTGCAATCCAGTCACTTCATTGAGCATGAGGGCGGCGATACGGCACAGAAGGTCGTGTTCTACGGACAGGAGAAAAACCCCGATACCATTCGCATCGCCAAGATGAATCTGGCAGTTCACGGCCTCGAAGGCAAAATCGCTGACGCCATCACGTATTACCAGGATGAGCACACGCTGTATGGGAAATGCGACTTCGTGATGGCCAATCCGCCGTTCAACGTCGATCTGGTTGATGCCAAGAGGATCGAAGGCGACCCTCGCTTGCCCTTTGGTCTGCCGGGGGTGAACAAAGCAAATAAAGTCAGCAACGGCAACTACCTCTGGATCTCTTACTTCTGGAGCTACCTGAGCGAAAAGGGCCGTGCAGGCTTCGTCATGTCCTCGCAATCGTCGAGTGCCGGTCATAGCGAAAAGGATGTACGTAGGCTGATTGTCGAGACGGGTGATGTGGATGTGATGATCTCCATCCGCCAGAACTTTTTCTATACCCGCACCGTCCCCTGCGAGCTGTGGCACTTTGACCGCGCCAAGCCTGCCGCGCGTAAAGACAAGGTGCTGATGATCGACGCGCGGAACGTCTACCGCAAGGTCACTCGTAAGATCAACGACTTCTCGCCTGAGCAGATGCAGAATCTCTCCGCCATCGTGTGGCTCTATCGCGGGCAGCAAAAGCGCTTCCTCGCATTGGTGAAGCAATACCTTGCGCGAGTGGTCGAGGAGAGTTCTGCCGTCGAAGCGGAACTCGCCCAGTTTGAGACGACCTTTGCGGATATTCAGAGCCGGTTCCACACGCTCGCTTCCGCAGTTTCCAAATGTGCGGAGATCGAGGACCAGCAGAAACAGAGCTTCGCTGACGCCGTCACCGAATTGAACGAAGCAACCGGACTGTACCACGGCGACAGAAAGAAGTTGACCGGAAGCCTGGAGAAGTTCGTGCGCAAGTACAGTGATGCCGTTCCTGCCAGGAATGACGAACAGCACTCAGCACGGAAGGCCTTCGAACCGAATGTCGAAGCCATGCGCGGGCTCGTAAAGCAGATCGACCTGCTTTATAAGCTGGCGGCGCGGGTTGCCGGGTTGGGCGCCGCAGTTGCCTCCGAAGAGAAAATCGCGGAGATCCACGACCGCCGCGCCACCGGTAGGCTAGTGAAGCAACTTGAGGAAGAGCGGAAAGCTGCGGTCGAACAGCTAAAGCAGGCCGTTTACTTCCAACGCCAGGTTGCATGGCTGCAGGATCGCTTCCCGAATGCTGAACTCGCGGCTGTGCCTGGTCTGGTCAAGCTGGTTGACAGGAAGGAGATCGAGGCGGCTGCTTGGAGTCTAGCTCCAAGCAGCTATGTTGGTGCGGCTCCTGCAGAGGTGGACAATGATTTCGATTTCGAGCAAACGATGCGGGATATTCACACGGAACTTGCCGACCTGAACAAAGAAGCCGTTGAGTTGGCAGCAAAGATTCAAGTTAATCTTGAGGAGCTGGCGGTATGAAACTCCAGCCCAAACGTATTGCAGATTTGGGGCGAATCGTTACCGGAAAGACTCCCCCGACTCACCAAGAGCACAATTTTGGTGGCGACTACATGTTCGTAACGCCAAGCGATCTAAACTTCAAACACTATCGCTGCCAACAAACTGAGCGGACAGTGACTGATGAGGCAAAGTCCGAGCTACCGAACCAGTTCATCCCTGCATCTTCCGTCATGTTCACCTGCATTGGCGCAACGATTGGAAAATGCGGAATTGCAGTTGATGAATGTCTGACGAATCAACAAATAAATTCTGTTATTGCAAACGACGAGACCGATTCGACATTCCTCTACTATCTTCTCTGTCATAGTGTGGATATAGTCAAGGCCCTCGGCGGCGGAGCTGCCACGCCAATTGTCAGCAAATCGAAATTCGAGGAAGTACAGCTATTAGTCCCTCCGTTGCGAGAACAGAAAGCCATTGCCAGTTTTCTGGCCGCATACGATGACCTAATCGAAAACAATCACCGCCGGATTGCCCTACTTGAAGATGCTGCGAAGCATCTTTACCGCGAATGGTTCGTTTATCTCCTTTTTCCCGGCTACGAGCATACCGCGACAACCAACGGTGTTCCTGATGGATGGCGTCAAACCCAACTCGGTCAGATGCTGACCCTGAAGAGAGGTCATGACCTGCCATCGGCTGAACGAGTTGATGGAGAGATTCCAATCGTCTCCTCCTCTGGAATAACCGGCTTTCACAATGAGAAGAAGGCGACCGCTCCGGGAGTCGTGACTGGACGATATGGAACGATTGGAGAGGTCTATTATGTTCAGCAAGACTACTGGCCATTGAATACCGCTCTTTACGTCTGCGATTTCAAGGGAAACCCGCCTGCTTACGTCGCCCACTTGCTGAAGCATGTCCTTGCGGGAACCCAAAGCGATAAAGCCGCCGTCCCAGGCGTCAATCGAAACGTGCTGCACCGCATTCCGATTCTTGCCCCAACAAAGCGATTGATCGACCAATTTGCCGAATTTGCTCAATCGACCTACCAGCAGATTTATGTTTTAGACACAATGAACCAGAAACTCTCCTCAGCTCGCGACCTGCTCCTTCCGCGGCTGATGAGTGGAGAAATCGCTGTGTGATGAAAGGGATCGCACCATGATTACGGGGATCAACAGTGAGGACCGGCTCGTTCAGCGGACCTTTGCCGAGCACCTTGAGAATGTGCTCGGATGGGAGAGCGTCTACGCTTACAACGACGAGACCTTCGGTCCGCACAGCTTGCTCGGTCGCTCTTCGGAACGGGAGGTTGTACTGGTGCGCGATCTCCGCGCCGCCGTCGCTCTGCTCAATCCGAGTGTCCCCGCATCGGCCCAAGAGCAGGCCGTCGAGAAGCTCACCCACCTGGATTTCACCCGCTCGCTTGTTCAGCATAATCGCGAGTTTTACGGCTTCATTCGGGACGGAGTACCGGTTGACTGGCGTGAGCCGTCAGGAACCATTCGCTATGCCCGTGTCCAAGTCATCGACTTCCGTAAGGCAGCGAACAATCGCTTTCTGGCCGTTCGCGAATTGAAGATTCAGGGAGCGCGGGTTCCCAATTACAACCGACGCGCCGATCTGGTTTGCTTCATCAATGGCCTGCCTCTTGTCTTTCTCGAGCTAAAAGCCGTATACCGCAATATCCGAGCAGGCTTCGACGATAACCTCACCGACTACCTGAGCGAGCACAGCATTGCACACGCCTTCCACCACAATGTTTTTCTCGTTGTCAGCAATGGAGATCAGGCTCGCTACGGCTCAATCACAAGTAAATGGGACCACTTCGCGGAGTGGAAGCGGAATGACGAGAAAGACAAGGCGCGACTGGACGCGGAGGCGCTTCTTGACGGAATGCTTGCCAAAGACAAGCTGCTCGATCTGGTTGAGAACTTCATCTTGTTTGATGACAGCCGGGCAGGTGGCACCCGCAAAATCGTCGCGCGCAACCATCAGTTTCTCGGCGTCAACAATGCGGTGGACTCTGTTGTGTATCAGGAAAGGCTGAAGCGGGAGTTCCCGGCCGGCGAGAGGATCATCGAATATCTTGCGCCGATGCCGGAGCGCCTGCTTGAGCAGGAATCCAAGGGGCAAGAGGGGGACCGGCCTGAGATTTCAATCGCAAAGCGCACTCCAAAAGAGATGTTGCCGCTGGTCAAGCGCGCTCATGACGACCTGGGCAGGCTGGGTGTCTTCTGGCACACCCAAGGAAGCGGGAAGTCCTATTCCATGGCGTTCTTCATGGAGAAAGTTCGCCGTGTTGTTCCCGGCAACTTCACCTTCCTGGTAATGACCGACCGCGAAGACCTCGATGACCAGATCTGGCGGACGTTTATCGGCTGCGGCATAACCGATGACAAGACACCGCGCGTTGCATCAGGGAAAGCGTTGAAGGATACCTTGACGGGCAATCATCGCTTCGTCTTCAGCCTGATTCACAAGTTTAATCAGCCGGTAAAAGAGCCATACAGTGAACGGGATGACATCATCGTCGTTTCCGACGAGGCCCACCGCACGCAAGCCGGAAAATTCGCCCGCAACATGCGCGCCGCACTGCCTAATGCATCTTTTATTGGATTCACCGGCACTCCACTGTTCAAGCATGACCATCTGACACGGCGCATCTTCGGCGGCTACGTCTCCCGCTATGACTTCAAGCGTTCCGAGGAAGACCGGTCTACCGTGAAATTGATCTACGAGAATCGCGGTGAAAAGCTGGGCATCGCCCGCCTTGACTTGAATGACCGGATCGCAGATGCCGTGGAAAAGGCCGACCTTGACCCTGATCAGAATGCGCTTTTGGAAAAGCTGCTTGGCAAGGACTACGAAGTCATTACTGCCGACGACCGCCTGGACAAGCTGGCCGCCGATTTCGTTGAACACTGCTCGACTCGCTGGCAGACCGGCAAGTCGATGCTCGTCTGCATTGATAAGATCACCTGCGCCCGAATGTTTCAGCGCATCGAACCACTCTGGAAAGCTAAGATCGTTGCGATTCAATCACAGATTGCAGCCAACGACGCAGCACTATCTTGTTCAAATGACGCGGATGTGCGAGAGAAGCTCCTGAAAGAGTTGGAGTCACTTCGCGGCCAGGCCGCATGGATGAGCAGTACGCTGATCGAGATTGTGATCAGTGAAGCTCAGAATGAGGTCAGGGATTTCCAGAAGTGGGGCTTTGACATCATACCCCATCGCGTGACGATGAAGACCGGCTTCCAAACCCCTGATGGTAAGCGCGTCTCCGTCGAGGAAGCATTCAAGAATCCTGCCCATCCGTTCCGCATAGCAATCGTATGTGCAATGTGGTTGACAGGATTCGACGTGGAATGTCTTGCAACGCTCTACATCGATAAACCTATGAAGGCCCACAACCTGATGCAGGCTATTGCCCGCGCGAACCGTGTGTACCCTGGCAAGGATTGCGGCGTAATTGTCGATTACAACGGAATGTTGAAGAGCCTGCGAAAGGCGCTCTCTCAATACGCAGTTGGTGACGGGGAAGAAAATGGACCCGATGGCGGGATAGTCGCGCCGATCGAAGAGTTGGTGGCAGCCTTGATAGAGGCGATCGAAGCCACAGAGAAGCATCTGCTCACACTTGGCTTTGACACCAATCGACTGATTGGTGCATCAGGCTTTACTCGAATCCAGGGACTTCGCGACGCCGTTGATGCTGTTTACACATCCGACGAGGCCAAGCGCCGGTACGAGATCATGGCCCGTGAAGTGTTCTCGCGCTTCAAGGCGCTTCTGATGGAACCAAGCGTACTTAGGTTTGCCGAGAGGCATGACAACATCGAGACCATCTACAAGAAGTTGCAGGACAAGCGCGACACCGCTGACGTGACCGAACTGCTCAAGGAGTTGCACCGCATCGTCAATGAAGCCATCAGGGCCGCAGGACAAGGTGACGATCACGCCGATGGCTTGACCATCGATTTGAGCCAAATCGATTTTGAGAAGCTTCGCGACGAATTCGCAACAAAAGTTACCAGGAAGAACGCCGTTGTGCAGGATGTTCGCGAGATCGTCGAAGCGAAGCTGGCCGAGATGTTGCGGAGAAACCCACTGCGGATGGACTACTACCGGAAATATCAGGAGATCATCGCTGACTATAACCGTGAAAAAGATCGTGTGACGGTGGAGGCCACGTTTGCCGAATTGGTGGCGTTGGCCGCGAGCCTCGACGCCGAGCAAAGACGTGCTGCCCAGGAAGGGCTCAGCGATGATGAGTTGGCACTCTTCGATCTTCTGTTCAAAGACAAGATTGCAAGCACTGACCGTGAACGCCTGAAGCAAGCGAGTAAAGGGCTCCTATCATCCTTGGAAGAGCTTCTCAGACCGATAGAGGATTGGACGCAGAAGGCAGCAACTCAAGCAGAAGTGAAGGTTCTGATTCTCAATAATCTCTACCGTTCATTGCCGCGTCCTCCCTACACCGATGAAGAGATTGAAGAAGCGTCGAGTGAAATCTATAACTTCGTATGGCAGAAGAGCGCCAGCCACGCCGCGACTTGGGCTCAATAGCTCCTGGCCAGAAGTGGACTGAGCGCGATCCAGTTCGTTGCTGAGTGGTTACTAGGAGCCTGCCTTCGATTCGTGTGCGCCTTTTCTCGATTGCCTCTTTCGTGTGTCCCATTTCGCTGGCGGGGAGCCGTCACTTTAGCTGCCGCCGCTTGCCGTCAATGACGCTGTTTTGGCTCCCCCACTCCGTTGTCGCGGTACCCCCAAAAAGCTATGACTGCCGCGCTTGTCACGGCTGCATTGTGCCTGCTCTCGCCCCCGCCGCGGGGGACACTTCAACGAAAGAGGCACAACATGACGAACGCAGCTACACTCACCGAATCGCAACTCCGGCAGTTCACCGGCTCTGAAAACTGGTATCGCCACGGCATCAATCGCTCGGTGCTCTACACCGACGGCGCTCAGTTCCTTGCCGAACAGGGCGGTGCCTACTGGTTGCTCGACATCATCGCAATCGCCCAGCAGCATGTATCGCGCGTTGCCCAGAAAGAATTTCAGGTCTGGAAATTGCAGGTTCGCGCCGACCGCAGTGCAACCGTCCTCTGCGACGATGGCAACGGCAACGTCGTTTACACGCAGGAGATTCCGTCCACCGATTTCCCGCTGGACGAAGTGAAGCTCTACTTCGCCAACAACGTCATCCACCTGCCCAGCGAATATTAGCTGGGCTGCCCGCGCTGGCAACGACCGGCGCGGGCACTATTTTCTCGGTTATTCGTCCTCGGTGAGTGGATCCGCCGCACAGGCATCGATGAATACAATGGCGTTCTCTCATAGCATTCGTGGCGGAAGATATGCCTCTCCTGAGTGAGTAGGTCTAACTACCGCGAATTGCCATGAAGGGAGCCCAGTAGATCGGGTGATCTGCTGGTATAGCTCGGCTCGAAGCGATAGTCGAGCGATGTTGTCGTATTGCGCGTATTGCGCTGCCGAGCGCTTTACTGGGATTCTCGCCGGACGCTAACGCTCCGTAGAATTCCGCAGTGAACTTTGTCGCACAGTCTTCGACAACCAGCCAGAGGCTGCCGACCACGAAGCGAGCACCTATCCTAAGAAAACTTGATGCCGTGTCGAATAGCTCCGAGGAACCGTGTCCTCCCATAGCTGTTTCGCACGCACTCAGCACAACGATGGGGCGACCGCGGAGGACGTGCATCGAAAGGATGTCGTTCTCTGAAAACATCGTAGATTCACCGCTGCTTCCTACAACGACCAATCCCGACTGATCGGCGCGCCGCGCTCCATGACCAGAATAGAAAAAGTGATCAGCACCGGGAATAAACTCGGCAAGACGTTCAGGTGTCGGTGCACTCTCAATGACATCTACATCGGCAGCGAGCGTGATCCCGCGCGCGGAGAAAGCTGCACGTCCCACACTTGGGCCAACCTGCGCAAATACCTTGGTTCCTGCGCCGTTGCATCCGATGTTCTCTATCGCAAGTTGACACTCTCTCGCTGCCGATATGAGGTCTCCTTCACGATCGGACACGACGAACATTGGAGAGGAAGGTTTCTGCCAAGAGAGAGTGTCTGGGGACAGAACTGAGATGTTGGGGCAAAAAGTAACTGAGTCGAAAGCCTCCGCAGCGCACCTTCCGTCTGTGAGCGTAGTTGCGTGGAACGGAAGACCTGCCAAACGTCCCGCAACGATGATGAGCTCTGTGCCCGGAGCGACTTCCGCTGAAAGACAAGGTTGTATCAGATTCTGGCTCAACTCGGTAAGCAGCTCGTCGGTTTGTTTTGCCCATCGAGCGCGAGCTTCGTCTTTTTCCAGCACTGGCGCTTGCAGATATTCGAAATAAGCCGAAGACCATTGATCAACCCAGACGCTCGCTGCTGCTGAAGGAACGGGAAGCACTTGAATTGAATAGCCTGCAAACGGGCCTGCCTCTCTTCCACCGGCAAGAAGGATGACTGTTCCCCAACGGCTAATGGTGAGATCAAAGATCAGTGAATTGGGGTGAGTTTCGAGGAATGCTTCAACAGAGCCAAATGGAGGCTGATCGACTTCGTTCGACGGTGGAGGAAAAAGTAATCGGCGTCTTAACTCGATGTCCCGCAGTTGTTGTCGGGAGGTTTGTACAGCCTCGTTGACATCGACATCCAACTGCGACCTCCTCGCAGCCTCCCAACGTGATCGCTCCGCTTCGCGAGACTCCACCCGCAGTTGATCCATAAACTCGCCCAGTCCACCCTCAATTTGCAGACTGCGACGCGACTCGGTGGAATGGCTCATGAATTCTCGACCTTTTGACCGTGCCAATGCGAAGGCGATCACATCAGGAGCTTTCCCGAGTGTCGCCTGACACCAGGCGATTTCGGCGTATACATTCGAATAGCGGTCCGAAACCTCGAAACGCCACTGGACCGAGTCCACCTGTGCCCAAACGATCTCGATCCATCCGGTCGCTTGCTGAAGGATTTGCTCCGCCTCAACGACGTTCGACGGGTCACCGTCATTCATAAATCTTTGAATCCAGAGACCAGCTAGCCGTTGAGACATGGAGATCGCATTGTCGTAACGCTTGGCTTCAAGAAAATATGCCAAGGCGGCTCTATACGAATCGAATGCCGTCTGAAAGTCGCCGGCAAGAGCGCGAAGAGAATAAAGCTCTCCAACGCATAGATATGCGCGTGCCCGAGCTTGCAGGTCTTCGCTATCTTGCAGCAGGCTAAGAGCCTGGGTTGCCTTCGCGATGCTCTCTTCGACGGCCTCGGCTGTCTGCTCCTCATCAATCTCGGAGGCAAGCATTGCAATGCCAAGCAAAGCTTGACTGTATTCGCTCGGATAGTATTCGAGAAGTGCCTCGGCCTCTTGGTAGGCGTACATCGCGTTGCGAGCGTTCGTGGCGTCCCCTGTTATCTCGTGAATTTCAATATTGAGTTGCCCGAGATTGATGCTGATGATGCCTCGCAGTTGATTGTCTGCGGTGTTCTTGCTGAGTCGATCCTGAGCCGTATGCAGCGAATCAATCGCTGTCTTAAGGGTCTCTACCTCATCTCCGATCCTTCTGTGGCGCAGAATATTGCTTTTCGCCAAGTAGGCACTCGCAAGTGTTCGCCCAACTAGATCATTCTCGCGATCTGCACGCTCGTCGTTCTCAAGCAGATCAATCGCTTGTTGAACAAAAGACAACGCCCGTTCTTGATTGGCCGATCGCTCTCCGTGCAGTCGCTCATTGAGATAGATCGCGAAGGAATTCAGTGCGAGAGTTCTGCCGATAACGCTCTTTTCCATCTCGAAGGTCGTAAGAGCTTCCTGGTACGTAGCCATGATCTTCTTGTCGTGATCTTCATCGCTGACAGAGCGAAGTCGGCTCATCGTATTGGCGTAGTCCGACAATATGCGGCCTCGTGCCTCTGCCTCATGCTTAACCTTTGTCACTGCAAGCGCTCGTTCGTAAGCATCGATGGATTCGTAATACACTTCGGGCTCCCAGAATCCAACGTTTTCCAGCAAACGCGCGCGCGTGGCCCATAGATCCCGTAACAGGCGTGGAGTACTTTCGTCCACAGTTCCGAGGGTCTCTCGGAGGAGTTCAGCGGATTCTTTCAGAAGAGCAAGGGGTGTCTTTACGTAGCGCCAGTAGTTGAGCACGGCCTTCGTATAGTGCAGCACGAAGATTCCGCGCTTCTCGGCAGTGGGCCAATGCACAGATTCAGAAAGTCCGGCATATGCTTCGAGGGCACCGACAATCACAGGTGGCTTCGAAAGGCGCATTAGGTATTCCAGAAACGCTGAAGCGAGAAAGACCTCTATCGTCTTTTCATTATCTCCTGCGTCGAGTTGGTGCGGGGACGGGTTCCGAGCCAGGTATTGTGCGGCTTCATCCATGGAACTCTGAATCGTGCGCGCAGCGGAAGCTACGTCGTTCGAAAGCGCCTCTGCGAGCTCTCCAAATTTTCTACTGACAAGGAACCATAGCTCGGCTTGATCCGGCGACACTGGGATATGAACCTTGATCGGCCCCTCTATCGGCACTCCGTTGTCGCGATCTCTAATCTTCACGATGCTGGGGGCAACTCTACTACAAGTCCGAATATAAGCTGCCAATTTTGCGAACATCTCAGCATTGGAATCTTTCTGCTTGGCCAGAAAATGGGCGCGCGAATCCAAGAACTCATGAAACTTGGGATCGCCGAGGATGTCGCTCGCGACGATTGTTCGCGCCCAGTCTTCCTTACTCAGTCGGCCCGACTTCGCGATCTCTTGAATGGCCGTATAGACCTTGCTAAGCACTTTCGCCGCTCGGCGCAGATCCGCGAGTCTCTCGGCATCTCCATTCCAGACTGCATCAAGCCAAAACGCACCCACGAGACGATTGAAGTTGCTCCCATGGCATAGAGGACGTGTCCTGTAGGCTTCGAGCAAGTCGCCCACACTTCCGACGCGAGCGAACCGCTCGACATCTTCATGCCAACCCTCGATCGCTTCTGCCATCTCGATCAAGCGCTCGACAGAAGAAGTTTGGTAAAGGACTAGCTCCGCTGCCTCTTTGCGCAGTTCCACGGCGATTCCATCTTCGCGAGCTGCCGGCTCGTGCTCAAGGATTTTGAACAGAGCGTCCGGGCCTTGAGTCTCCCATATCCGCTTCAAGACTTCTTGCCTCGAAGCGGCTGTTTTCCTTATCTCTTGCAGCCTAGACTCAATGCCAACCATATGGACTGAGACTCCCCTCTGTTGCGATCGTTCCGTTTCGCAAATCTACATGCCGTGGGTCGTGAAAACACTGAGCGCGCGCGCCCAACTCGACGACATAACCAGATTCACGCCTACCGCATCAGCTGGGTTGGTGAACCTGCGCAGCAATTCGTACGTTTGGTGATCAATAGGATTGACATTCGCTCGGTCGGCAAAAAAATCTCTTACATAGCGCATGCAGAATCCAGCCAGAATATCTGCGACCTGAACTCCGATGGACTTGGTAGAACTCGCAAAACTGAGAGAGGCCGGCTTTCGGAAATTGAAGTCGGAGTGAGGCGTAAACATCTCGTCCGCCCTCTCCCGAAGAGTTTCAGCCGTTTGCTTGCTGATTTCGAGAATGGCGTCGAACTGAAGCTGTTCATCGTGGATCAGACAAACATTCGCAAGGTTGCCCTTTTGTTTGAGATTGATCCGAGCATAGATGTTCGTGAACGCTGAAAGGTTGGGCAATATCCACACACGTTTTTGGTGCTTGTTATCGTCGGGGATCGGGAGGTAATCGAAGAAAGCATTGTCGTGCCCATCTGCACGCGCTTCCTCATAGTCGCTCAGGGCGGTGGAGGCTAGGTCCACAACAATAGCGGCAACATCTCCCGCACCGGCATCTGCGCGAGCAAAGTCGATCAGCGCAGAAAGCTGAGTGCTGAGGGTTTCGTGAGACGGCGATAGGCAGGCCGCGATGAACTTCGCAAAGACAGCGTTAGGCAATCGTTCGAAGAGGTAATCTGCGACGAGGTTCTGAAAGAAATGAGTCCGCGGGTCTGCCACCAAGCCTCGGATGGGCGATAACAACTGACATGATGTGATGTGTGTGGCCAGGAAAAACTTCTTGTCCATGATCTCCATGAAGAACGGGTACCGTTCAGTGCAGATCAGCTTCACGACGTCATAAGTAAATTCCGGGCGCTCCCGGCGGGCCGACGACTTGAGCTCATTAAGCCGGACACCATGCTTCTCTCTGAGACGGTGGATTCTCTGTTCTAGAGAAAACTCATTCGCTACGCCGACCGCTGCTAGACAGAAGATGGGCTGATCGTTGAAATCTGACAAAGTATTCAGTCTTGCGACATCGCCTGTCTGGCCGCTCTCGTCGATGAAGTAATCCACTTTTATTCCCCTGCCAACATCGTAGAGCTTGATCAACTTCCTACATATAGAACCGGTAGGAGGGATTGGGAATTTGGTCCTCTGGAAGCTCAGCCATCAGCATCCCCACCTTCTTCGCAAAGGATAAAGTGATCGGATATCTTCCGATGCCTTCGCTTGAGTTCCAATTCATCTTTGTAAGGGCAAGAATCTCCGCGGCGCGTTGACGGATATCCGTCTCTCCGCACGATCCGATCTGGACAGGGGCGGGGATATAAGGTCCGGGATATTCGTGCCACCAGGAAACGTACCCCATCGTGAAGAGGAAGAACTCATCTCCGATCGAGCAGAGAGTTCCGCGCCAAGGCTCTTGCATGCCTTTTCTGACGAGTCGGAGCGCCGTCGGTCGAATCCATACGAGCTCACAGGCAGGGACACGGGAGTTCGCGATCGACCGGAACCCCATCTCCTCTTCCGGCTGGTACAAGCTGGTTTTATGAACCACAATCCTGGAAGGCGTCAGCCCCGAGATCGCTTCATACTTGTCAACCACTTCTTTGATCAGGTCCGCTGCCTGTGCTTCGTTCAAATATGGTTGTCGGTCGCGCTTCTGGTGGCGCGGAATCGTCGAGCCCTTCAAGGCAAACGGCTCGATCTCGTTGGAGAAAGCCTGGGCCACGCTCGCGTAGACCATATCTCCGTCACGCCGTTTCAAGTGATGGAAAGATATTCCGATAAAACATGTGTTCTTGGGTAGGACCGATGGCCGCCATGGCTCTCTGCCTGCTTTGTAGAAAAGCGAGGTGCTGAGATTCCATGCGCGCGTCGCGTTACTGTGCCCCTCTGTCGCTGGCCGCAAGAAGGTGTCCCGACGCATCACCTGAATGGGAATCGCATTAGGCTGACTGATCACCCGTGCTTTGAGCGCTCGATAGAAGGTTCGAAAGAGCAGGTCCTCGGCTTGTGTCCGCAACTCCTCGGCCGCAGACAACTCCTCCGGACTGGGCTGAAAGAGCGACATCTGATCTCCCTCTTCTTCCTCCTGAAGGCGCTCCAAAGCGGATCGCTCTACCTCCGTCAAGCGCGGATTGCTGATGCGGAGGTCTGCCAGTTCATCAGGAAGGCACACGAGGATGCAGTCGGGGCGAACATCGCCAAAGAGGCTCTGAATGCGGGAGTCATATAACTCCAGAAGGCTATCGAACCTCCTGATTTGAGCGGGCTCGGCAAACGCCAAATCGAGCCGCGCCTGGTCCACAACTCGGACAAAACGGTCATCGATCACGAAGTTGACGCCAAAGGCATGAGGACCTCCGGGCCAATCTCTATACCTCTGGCCGTTCTTCTCGAAGGCAACAGACATTAGATTGAGATTGATCAGCCACTTCTTTGCGATCTCGATCTCCGCGGGAGCTCCCACCAAACCGAGACGGATATCTTTGCCTGGGGATTTGTCCGCAGCTCCATACCGTGCCATCATCGCCCGGGGATCAACACCTGCCTTGCCAGCGGCAAAGCTGATCTCCGGCTCCGGAAGAATCTCGATCTCGACGCTCGTCTTCATCGCGTTTCAAGGACCTCCACGCTGAGGTAGTTTGCATCCACCAGGATGTCGTATTCATCGGGGATGCCAAGATTGATCGTGGAACCGCCGTCGGCTAGGAAGACCGCCCAGAAGACGAGGTCCGTTTCGACGTTTTTGTTCTTGTCGAATTTCATTCTTCGGGTTGCCTTCGCTGTCCGCGCAAACGACGGCAGTGGCGTCTTCGCATCAGCTCCTGTGAACATGTAGAAAGGTTTGATCCGGATATACCATCGACCGTTCATGTAGACCAACGCGTAACCGAAGCCTTCATTTTCAAACCAGGGCCTCTCCTCGTTGCGTAGCTTCACGACTTCTCTGCGATTCCCACGCTTCTGGGGGCTATCCCAGACGATCGTCCGATTGACCTCGTCTTTTCCCGTAAAAAATGCCCTATGGATCTTGTCTCCTTCAAGAAGAAGCCCCTCTTCTTCAAAGTCCTCGATATGCGCCTCAAGGTGCTCGCGTAGTAGCCAAGAGAGTACGCGGCGCTTATCCTCGTTTTCTTCAACCTCAGAGCGTGGAATCGAATCACTCGCCTCGACGTCCGCGATCGGAGCCAGCACGCGCAGGAGTCTATCCAGTGGCGCAAAGCTCCAAAACTCATGAACGCCTTCGAAAGAACGCGCAGTGAAGACGCCACAGTCCGCTAAATCTACGGAGGCTGTACTGTTCCAGAACCTAGCGGTCAGCCGGACCATCGAAACGTGCGTTGGGAGCGAAGCAACAGGAAGCAGATTGAGGACGTAGACACCAGTGGGATGGATCGAGTGCGCAACGAGTTTCGATCCCGCCGTCGTTGCAGCCTGTCTGACGACCGCTGAGAAGGATCCTTCTTGCTGATTATGGAAGAATGCTGATTCGCCACCCGCTTCAATCATGAACTTATTCACATCGACAAGACCTGTTCCCGCCCGTTCCATGGCCCGCAGCCCAAAGAAGATATCGCAGAGGGAGACATTGCGGGGATCAGTAGCTCCAGCCGCAAGGCCAATCTTTCCGTCGGAATCGACAGACACTAGCTTGGCCATCTTCGGCGTGAGACCCCCCGGGTTCTTGAAGGCGATCTGGGTACTAGGCTGAATGTCGATGTTTGCCGACCGTTCGACTTCATAGTCCCTGTGGACGAGCAGATTCACGAGTAGCTCGACTAAGGCGCGTTGCTGATAAGCAGGTTGGTCCTCATGGCTCCTGCGTTTCTTCAGCTTGACAACCGGATTGACATCAGCAGATTCGATTTTTTCGAGCAGGCGCAGACGTTGCGAAAGAAGATTGCCGTCATAGACCTCACGCTTCTTTCCTAGTTCCGTGACAGTCACGACCGCTTGGGGAACAAACTGCTGAGTATTCTTTCCAAACAGCAGTATCGCGCCGTACGTAACGTCATCTTCGCCCCGTATATTTCTCAACAACAATCCCTGCTCCCGCATGAGGGGAAGAAGAGCGTCGCGAGTCAGAGGCGACCGCCGCAGCTGTTCGCAGTAGGCGGTCAGACTCACAAGTGCAAGATCCATGTCTAAGTCATCGAGCGTAGCTCCTAGGCAGACGCTCTCGTCGAATGACCGTTGACTAACATCACTGTGCGCCGGGGTTTCTGAGAATCTGTCTCTGCCGATGAGCTGCTTTGCGGCGTCGCCGAGGACTTCATCGAATCCTTCGATTTCGACGAAGGTAAAGTTCGACGACAAGCGCTGCGCTAGTTCAAGCACTTTGGGATGCGGCTCTTCGCCGCCACGGGTGCACCAATAGATTCCGTTGCGAAAATCCAGTCTGCCAGCATCGCTTTGCCCAAAGAGACCTTCCATGATCGAAGGCTCCGAGCCTCGGTATCCGATAACGATGATCGGAGAGGCCTTGAGTAGTGGGCGCAGTAACTGAATCAACGAGTCATCAAGAGAACCGATTTCGCCGCGGCTGTTCTTGTCCGAATACTGCTCCGCCTTGCCGTGCAGCCAAACAATCTGACATTTATTAAAGACGTCGAACTCTCCATAGTCTCCAGTCCCGCGGTTCACTTCTGCGATGTGTTTTATATGCGGATGGCGGAATCGGAGGGCATCCGGAAGACATGGGTCGAAATTCGTGGTCAGAATAGTACGAACAAGACCGCGCATCACGAGGTCTGCCAGAGTCGCATAGCCGCTCGAAATGCCATTACGCGGGTTCATGATATCAAGCAGTACGCGCTTGCGAAGCTCTGCAGGCACTAGTAGATGTTCGACAGTTGCCGGAAAGTTTTCGGCCAGACTCGTCGCGGCTCGATTGAACCAAGGTTGCTCTTGCAGCCAGGGCTCCCACTCAGTTGGCCGCACACGCTCTGGAGGGCGCTGTCCTTGCAGTTTGCGCTCGGAGTATACAACTCTCGCGATCTGCTTGACCGCGTCCGTCGCGGTGGGGACACCCGAACGGAATGAGGCCCCTGCTCCTAGTAAGAAGATCGGCCAACGGTCATCTTCTCCCCGCAACAGGTTTGCGACAAGGGCAACAGCGTCAGCCCCTATTACTCGACGGAAACTCATCGAACACTGTCCTGCCTTCCGATAAATCTGAATTGAATTCTACACCGTTATGGTGTAAAGTGGTGCATGAAATCGATTGGCGGATGAGGTAATGTCACCTTCGAAAAACAAGAGAAGCGGAATCGTCACAGCAGAAGGTGGGACCGCAGTCCGAGCGTCCGTGAGTTTCCCTTCGGACCTGTACCGGGCTTTGGAAGAGATCGCCCGGTACAAAAAAGTTTCTCTGGCATGGGTGATCCGCGAAGCCGCCGAACGGTACGCTGCGGTTGAGCGAACGTTGCTCAAACCGGAGGGGAAACCGTGAAATCAATGTTGCGCCAGTTCAAGTTGTGCATGCGCCCAGAAAGATGAAGAAGTGTCATGCCGCAGGCAACCCCGAAGACTATCACATCATGCACGTAAACAATCTGTGGTCGATAGACGCGGCTGCCGAACTGAGCTCGGATGCAGAAATTATCCAGCAGGGAGGTCCACCTTCGGCGGTCGGGAAGTCGAAGTTCATGCAGCACCGGCTTGGACTTTCTGTGAATTGTCATACGGGCGACTTCGTGGGGCAATATGTGCCTTGTTACATGAAATACGTTCTTCTTCACCAAGCCTACGGAAACTCGGAAGGCATTATTTGCTTATTCGAATAGTGATAATCGCCAAGTCACTTTCCGAGCCAGAAATTGATTTCTGGGTACTTGAGCATCTGGTCAGATAAGCACCGTACCCCGGCGACGATCCACAGGCCAGTGTGAATCGTGGTTGTTTTCCACGCATATTTGGTCTACCTGTTCACGCATATTTTGTCTACAAATGCAGGATTTCCACGCATATTTGGTCTACATTTACGCATAAATTGTCTACCAAGCGGTCGCATCTCACTGATATTGAAATGGATGCGCTTCCCCCTATATACCTGTATGAGAACCCTATATGGATAGCCTGTAGTAGCAGCGCGCATTGTGGAAAAATGGATTGGCCAAAGACCGGCGAGAACCTCCGCCCCCTCACGGGGGAAAGGCGCCTACGGCGCTTAGCGCGTGATTCTGGGAATGTGTGGGGCCGATGGAAGGAGCAGCACGCCGCCGTCTTCAATCTCAAGGCGTAGCGCGGAATAGACCCGGCAAACGCGCCCGAAGGCGTCCAGGACCCTTGCGCGGAACTTGACGCGGCCTTGCGGTGTGTCGGCATATCCGGCCCCGAAGCTCCGGCGCAGCGCCTCCCAGGAGATCAGCGTCGGGCGTTCCAGATAGCTAACGCGCCTTGTCGCCCAGGCGTAGAGATCGAGCGCCAGCGGCGATTGCTTGAGTACGCGGACCGCCCGCAGATCGAGGGGAACGGGCGCGGCGACGAGCTGCTCGAAGAAGTTTTCTGAAAGCGTGATGGAGGATTTCGCCAGCGGCACGTCAGGAAGGATCTGCGGAGTCCACCACAGTTGAAAATGGTCGGCGAGAAGAAGATTCTCGCCGGTTGTGAGATGCTGGCCATTAACATCCTGCTCCCAACGCGTTGAAATGGCCGCACCGACAAGCCGCTGCATCTGGTCGCGAAAGCGTGGAATCGTGCCCCAGTGGCCACCTGTGGCGTGGAGTCCAAGCGCCGCCATGAATCGCGAAAGCGACGCGCCGAGTTCCAGCTCGCGGCTCGCAGTGCGGATGGCCTCCGATGTCATCCAGATCAGGATCAACCGCGGATAGCTGCCAAAGGGCAGCCCTGCGCCCCCGACATCGGTGATGCGCAGTGTGAAGCGGCCATCGGTGCGCGTGTAGTGTGAACCCGTTTGACGGCGGTGCGGCAGAGTGGTTTGGACTAGAAATTTG
>Ga0255354_1000127_pt1 | contig 45482 bp, 39 predicted proteins | sample HBST50metaG_FD_189942 | JGI IMG/M metagenome (GOLD analysis project Ga0255354, IMG submission 189942) | Peat soil microbial communities from Stordalen Mire, Sweden - H.B.S.T50 | ecosystem: Environmental > Terrestrial > Soil > Wetlands > Peat | place: Sweden: Norrbotten County, Stordalen Mire...
CATGAACCGCCTGCTCGGGATGCTTTTCAACGTCGCGAACCTGGTTGATGCGATGCGCAAACTCGCGGCAGGCGGTCACATTGGCGAAAACCACGTTCCCTGTGTAGGAAAACAGCGACTCCGCGAACCCGTACCGTTCACGCGCCTTCCGGGCTATATGGAACTCCATCATAGGAAATCGTACTCCAAACATTCCCCTGCACTGTCATCCTGAGCGGAGTTTGGCGCGCTTTTGCGCCAAACGGAGTCGAAGGACCTGCATTTGTTCTTTTGCGGGGTGCCCCGTCCTTTCGCGTTCTTTGCGAAAGGGTGGGAAACCACAAAGCTCAATGCGGGAACCCCATCCCAGCCGCACTCTTGCTTGTGCGACTAGGGCGGCAAAACAAACCCAAAGGTTAAAGGTACATCAATAAGCTGGCCTTTAGTCCAATGCCTTGTGGAAACGAAGAATGGCCGCCGTGAGCAGGGCGAGGCCGAGGCCCGCCATCGCAACCATCTGCGGCCATAATATATCCATCCCCACACCCTTGAGATAGGTCCCGCGAATCACTACCAAAAAATAGCGGAGCGGAATCGCATAGCTGCAAATCTGCATCCAGTGCGGCATGGTGCTGATGGGAAACCCGAAGCCGGAGAACGTGATGGTTGGCATGATAAAGAAGAATGCTGTCACCATCGCCTGCTGTTGCGTGGCGGAGACAGTGGAAATCAGCAGGCCTACGCCCAGCATACATAGGAGGAACAAAACGGCGCCCAACGCTAGCACCGCAACGTTGCCGCGAAACGGCACTTGAAACCACAGCGATCCAACCACGGCGATCAACGTGACATCGAAGAGGCCTATGAAAAAGAACGGCAGCGTCTTGCCAAGAATGAACTCGGCCGGCCGAATAGGCGTGACCATGATCTGTTCGAGTGTTCCGATCTCGCGCTCGCGCACCACGGCGAAGGCAGTCAACGTTACCACGAGCACAACCGTCAGGCTGCCGATGATTCCCGGCACAAAGAACCATCGGCTCCTGAGGTCTGGGTTGTACCACGGCCGCGGCGCAAGCTCTACCGACGGCATCACTTCAGTCAACTGCGGGGTAATGCGGCTGATGTGATCTTTCTGATACTCTCGCGCAAAGCCTAGCGCGATTTGCGAGATGTAGCCCGAGGCAATCAGCGCGGTGTTCGAGTTGGTGGCGTCCACGATTACCTGGAGCGGCGCAGTCTTGCCGCCGCGCAGTTTCTGGGCAAAACCGGCGTCAATCTCCAGCCCGACCGTAGCTTTTCCTTGCTCGATTAAATCGCCGAGCTGGCGCGAATCTGTAAGCTGCTGTTGCACGTCAAAGTAGGGGCTAGAGGTGAAACGCGAAACCAGTTCGCGGCTCTCCTGGCTATGATCCAGATCGAGCACCACTGTCGGCACATGATGAATTTCATAAGTTGCCGCGTAACCAAAAACCATCATCTGAATAATGGGCGGGCCAATGAGGATGAAGCGCGTCCGCTTGTCGCGGAAGACCTGGATGAACTCCTTGATCAGCATTTGCTTCAGCCGCGCAAACATTCTTCTCTCCCTTGAAACTCCAAAAAATAATCACTTCCGGTCTTGCAGATAATTTCCTCTCCTGATGGCACAATGAAATCAAGGAAAGACCATGGACTTCTCTCGCTCAGGAAATAAGGGGATTGTGCTCAGAATGCCATCAATCCAGTTTCGAAGGGTACCCCCCTCCCCCCTATTTCCTGTGAGACTGTGAAACTGTGACGGTTTAGAAAGCTCTGATAACGTCGACGTTTTGAAAGGGCACGACTCGTAGGTCAGGGCTTTACAAGTTGCGGAAAAACTCATAGAACGTTGTTCAAAAAGCCGCTTTGTGTCAGGGCACGACTTTAGTCGTGCCGTAAATGCCGCAAAATCAACGTGGCCTTTAGGCCCTGAGGGAAGGTTGTCTGACAGAATGGATTCAATCAGACCTTCCGTAATCCTCCCAGAGCATACGATGACGGCCTCCATCATTCCAGCCTCTTGTGGAAGCTGCGCGTAGCCAGGAGCGCCAGAACGAATGTGAAGACAGCCAATGGAACCAGGTCCGCATAGAGCAGGTGCGCGGGCGTCCCTTTGAGAAAAATCTTCTTGAGCACCGAAACGTAGTAGCGCGCCGGAAGGACGCGCGTGATCCATTGCAGCGCAATGGGCATCTGCTCAATCGAAAACAGAAATCCCGACAGCAGAAACGCTGGAAGAAAGGTAATCAGCAGCGCAATCTGGCTGGCCGCAAACTGGCTCTTGGCGAGCACGGAGATGAAGAATCCCATCGAGAGCACCACGACCATGAACATGGCCGACGCCACCATCAGCGTGACCCACGAGCCGCGAAAGGGCACGTGGAACCAATAGATCGCGATCAGCGCGCTGATAAGAGTGTCGAACATTCCCAGCACAAAATACGGCGCCAGCTTGCCCAGCATGATCTCCATCGCGGTAACGGGCGTTGAAATGAGTTGCTCCATCGTGCCCCGCTCCCACTCCCGCGCGATGGTCAGCGAGGTGAGAAACGCGCCGATAACCGACATCACCAGAGCCAGCACGCCCGGAATGATAAAAGCGCTGCTCTCCAGGTCTTCGTTGTACCAGGTGCGCGTCTGAATGCTCATTGCAGCCGGCTGAATTGATAGGCCCCGTTCGCGCAGCCAGTCGATCTGTATCTGAGCAGAGTAGCCCTGAACCACAGCCTGGGAATAGCCGATCAGCACGTTGGCTGTATTGTCGTCCGATCCATCCACGAGCGCCTGCACCTCGACCGGCCTGCCGTCGCGGAGGCGTTGAGAAAAATCCCAGGGAATGACAATTCCCATCTTTGCGTGACCGTCGTCCAACGCGCGGGTCAACTCGGAATAGCTTCCAACCACGCGCTCGACATGAAAGTATTCGCTGGTTTGAAAATGTTTGAGCAGGTCCTGACTTTGCTGGCTGCCGTCGCGATCAAACACATACACAGGCAGTCCTTTGAGGTCGAGATTGACGCCGTAACCAAAAAGCAGCACCAGCACAGCGGGCATGAGTACGACAATGATGAGGCTCCGCGAATCGCGCAGAATCTGCACAAGCTCTTTGCGCGCAATGGCGACCAGACGAGTCAGGCTCATGGTTTACGCTCCTCTGCTGCTTCGCGTCCCGTCGTGAGCGAAACAAAAACATCTTCCAGGCTGGGGCGAATCTCTTCCATGCGAGTTACAGAGATGTTATGTTCCGCCAGATAACTTTTAAGTTGCGGAAGAGCGCTGGCTGCATCCTTCACCACCAGATGCAGCGCATTACCGAAGACCGCAGCATCCATGACGCCCGGCGCCGATTGCAGCTCTTCAACCGCAGCACCCAGCGGATCGCACTCGACCAAAAGAATCTCGCCATTCATCGAATCGCGCTTTAATTCTGAGGGCGTACCCAGCGCCACAATCTTTCCGCGAAAGATCAGCGCCAGCCGGTTGCAGTATTCGGCCTCTTCCATGTAATGCGTAGTCACAAAGACGGTAACTCCCGCCTCGGCCATTTGATGAATCAAATCCCAGAACTGTCGCCGCGTGATCGGATCGACACCGGAGGTCGGCTCATCGAGAAAGATGACGGGCGGCCGGTGCAACACGGCGCAGCCCAGCGCCAGCCGCTGCTTCCAGCCACCGGGCAGCGTACCCGTGATGAGATCTTCCTGGCCTTTAAGATTAGCCATCGAGAGCGCCCATTCAATCCGTTCATTGAGTTGATTGGAGGGAACGCTATAGAGCCCGGCAAACAATCGGATGTTCTCAATTACTTTCAGATCGTTGTAAAGGGAAAACTTCTGCGACATATAACCGATGTTTTGGCGAACTGCTTCAGGTTCGCGGCTCACATCGAATCCCGCGACCGAAGCGTGGCCCGATGTGGGTTTGAGCAATCCGCACAACATGCGGATTGTGGTGGATTTACCGGCGCCGTTAGGCCCCAGAAAGCCGAAGACTTCGCCTTTGCGAACTTCGAGATTGATACGGTCCACGGCGACAAAGTCCGCAAAACTCTTGACGAGGCTTCCGACGACGACCGAGTTGGCGATCTCAGGCATGAGAGGCAACTCCCGCACCAACCGCATTAACAAACAAATCTTCAATAGATGGCTCGACCTGATGAATGGCATCGAAGGGAAGATTGGCGCGCTTGAGCCTCGCCTCAAACTCCGGAGTGCGACGCGCCGCATCGTCCACCACCACATGAATTCCGTCGCCGGTGAGCATGAGACTCGAAATCCCCTCAGCGCCATCAAGCTCGCTGCGCAACAGGCGCGGTTCCGGCGCGGTAATTGATAGCACGCCTTTCCCAAAACCTGCCTTGAGATTTTCCGGCGTGTCGCAGAACAGCACTTTGCCTTGATGGAGCAGGAGAACCCGATGGCATCGCTCGGCCTCGTCGAGGTAAGCCGTCGAGGTGAGAATCGCCACGCCTTCTGCAGCCAGATCGTAGAGAATTCTCCAGAAGTCACGCCGGGAAACGGGATCGACGCCGGTAGTCGGTTCATCGAGTAGGATCACTTTGGGCTTGTGAATAAGCGCGCACACCAGACCGAGTTTCTGTTTCATGCCTCCGGAGAGCTTGCCAGCCAATCGCGCATGAAATTCACTCATCCCCGCGGCCTGTAACAATTGCGCTGACCGCTCTGCGCGCTCGGCTCTTTTAACGCCGAACAGGTCGGCATAGAAGCGGATGTTTTCATCCACCGTGAGGTCTTCGTAAAGCCCGAAGCGTTGCGGCATATAACTAAGACCGTGTTTGGCGCCCTCAGGATCGCGCGCCACATCAAAGCCAGCGACCCGGGCCTTGCCCGCGTCCATCGGCATGATCCCCGCCAACATGCGCAACGTGGTCGTCTTCCCCGCACCGTCGGGACCGACCAGGCCGAAGATCTCTCCGGCGCGCACGTCGAAGCTCAGGGCATCGACTGCGCGCACGCCGGGAAAGCTCTTCGTCAACCCGTCGGCCAGGATCGCGGATTGGAGCTCGTCTGTCATTGTTTGGCCGGAGCCGCCGCGGATGGGCTCGCATTCTGTTTGCCAGAGGCCAAATCGATGCGAGCGTCGGCTGGCATACCCGGCTTCAGTTCATGATTCGGATTGTCGATGTCGATCTTGATGCGGTAGACGAGTGTGACTCGCTCCGTATAAGTCTGCACGCTCTTGGGAGTAAACTCCGCATCCTGCGAAATGAACGAGATGCGCCCTTGGTATTGCTTGCCGGGATAGGTGTCGGTGGTAATGGTTGCTTCCTGGCCCCAGTGAATGCGGCCTAAATCAGTTTCGGCGACGTAGGCGCGCAGCCAGATGCGGTCAAGGTCGGAGAGCGTAACCACCGGAGAGCCGGGCGACATTACCTCGCCTAACTCTGCCTGGCGCACCGTGACCACGCCGGCAAAAGGAGCGCGTAAAACTGTATAGCCCAAATTTACTCGCGACAAACCCAAGTCAGCGCCGGCTTGATTAAGATTGGCGCGCGCAATGGCAATGTCTTCCTTACGGCTGCCCTCGACGGCTTCGTTGTAACGCTGCTGCGCCGCGTTGAAAATCGCCTCAGCCCGCTTCAGAGCGGTCGCCGCCAGATCACGCTCCTGCGCTGAAACCTCGTCCTTGGCAAAGAGTTTCCCAGCACGCTCATTATCAATCTTCTTCTGGTTCAAATCGGCCTCGGCATCGATCATGGTCTGCTGCGCCGCTTTCACTTCCTGATGCCGCGTGCCGGCCAGAGTGAGCGCAAGACTCGAATCGCGCACACGCACAGTGGCCTCATCGATGCTCACTCGCTGCTTGTAGTCGGCGTCGTCGAGCCGAGCGAGCAGCGCGCCTTGCGCCACTTGCTGCCCCTCCTCGACGGGCAGTTCGACAATGCGTCCCTGCACCTTGAAACCCACCAGGCTCTCATGCGCCTCGATGTTGCCAGAGAGCACGAGTTGATTGACGGGCACCGGCTTTTTAACCAGGCGCGGATAATAGTAAACTCCCGCCGCAACGCCCCCGGCCAGAAGGATCACAATTGGAATCACTCGCTTCATAATTTCAACCCTCGCATGTGCGGCTATCGATTGCAGTCCTGCCGTCAAGGCCGTTTATGGATTTCCCATGAACTCAAGAATGTTCTTCTCTGTATCGCCCATGGCGCGCGCGAGCGCAAACTTCGCGTCCACATGGCTGGAAACGGCAAGAATGTAATTCTCTTCGGCCCGCGCCAGATCGTCCTGCGCAGTGATGACTTCGACATTGTTGGCCGTTCCCTGCTGAAAGCGGTCCTGCGCCATTTCCAACTCGCGCTGCGCCAGATCCTTGCCTTCTCTAGCTACTGCCACTTGCTCGTTCGCGGAATCCAGATTCAGCAACGACGCGCGCAGGTCTTCGTCAATGCCGCGGCGCAGATCGGCAATCTGATCGTCGATGCGCTTCAGGCGGCTGGCAAGTTCTTCGGCTTCGCCAGTGCGGTCGCGGTCGAAGAGTGTGAAATCGATCTGACCCTGGATCAGGCCTGTGGTTTGAACGCTGCCGATACTGCGCCCGATTTCGCCTATGTTTCCGTTGATGCTCAGCTTCGGATAAGAGCGCGCCCGATTGGCACGCTGCTGCTCGACCAGACCTTGACGCTGGTTAGCAAGCGAGAGGTAGTCGGCGCGGGCAAGCAGAGCCGTGGGCGCAAGAGTCTCAATCTCAGGCTGATTCAAGGGTCGATAACTGAGCGGCTCGGCAAGCTCCAGCGGCGTCGCTGGGCTCATGCCCAGGTTTCGCGCAAGCTCCAACAGCGCTTGCTTGGTCTGGTTCTCGGCGACCAACAACGCCTGGCGGTCGTTGGCCAGTTGCACCTGCGCACGGAGTACGTCCACGCCCGTTGCGGTTCCGGCATCATGCTTGTCATTGGCCAGCTTGTATAGCGCGTTCGAGTCGGTCACACGCGATTGAGCGGCATCAGCGCGCGCAGCAGCCGATTGCGCGTTCAAGTAAAGCGCGGCAATCGAGCGCACAATCAGGTCCCGCGCGTCGCGCTCATCCATCTTCCCGGCGTCCAGAGCACGTTCGCTGGCCTTCAGCTCTCGATAACTTCCAAGATCAATCACATTCTGCTGCGCATAGACGCGGAAATCATAGTTGGACAGCGGTCCGACAACGCCGGGTATTGGAATGCCGGGGAAAGAAAGCCCTTCGGCCTTTAGATTATGATTCTGCACGTTGGCGTAGGTCTGCGCGCTCACGCGCGGAAGCAGCGCGGAAGAGAGGCGGCGCATGCGCGTGCCTTCAGCTTCTTCAACTCTTGTGCCGGCGGCCAGCACGCTCAGGTTGGCCTGAAGCGCTCTCTGAATTGCATCTTGGAGCGTAAGCCGATAAGGTGCAGGCTGCTGCGCCACTGCGATCATGCCCGCAGCCAGGCAAATCACCGAAATATGAGCCGCAATGCGGAATCTCTGTTTCATGGTTTCTGCTCTTGACCGGAGACGGCGATCCCTCTCCAGAAGTGTTGAAAGCTGTCTTCAATCCAAACATCGAGCGCGGGCTTCTCATGCAGCGACCAAAACAGGACCGTTCCCATGAACGCCTGCAGCACCTGAAACGCCACCTTTTCCTTTTTCAGGCGAGGATCGATCTCCCCGCGCTTCTGCCCCGCAGCCACAACTTCGGAGATCAATCTGCGGCCTTCTCGCATATTGCGTTCGATAATCTTGCGCACAGCCTCGCTGGCGAGAAATGAGGAGATGAGAGCACGTGCGAGGTCGGGACTTCGTCCCGGCTCTTCAGCGACGCGATGAAACAGGTGGTGCAGCACAGAGTGCGTCGTCTGCTTGGAGTCTTCGGCCAACACCACCGCTTCTCGTACTTTGCCAAGCTGAATCTCGGCCATTACGCCCAGCACGTGATCTTTGCTCTCGAAATAGTTGAAGAAGGTTCCTTTACCAACGTCCGCAGCCTCTGTAATGTCTTCCACTGTGACGTTGGCGAGGCCCCGCTCAGCAAAGAGCTGGAGCGCGCACCGGAACAGCCGAAGGCGCGTCTCGGCAGCACGGCGCTGGCGGCGTCCCATGCCCTGCAAGTGAGGCAGATCTTCCAGGTCGAGCTCTGAGGCGAACGCTGGAGGCTGAACTGTAGAACTGGTAGTCATCTCTTTCCTCGAGTCATCGCTGAACGCCGAACCCCCTCGTATCTGAACGTCAGGCATAAATGACCCACGGTCAGTTATAGGAGCAAAGACACCTGTTGTCAAGAGAAAAGATTCTGAGATTTCTTGCTATCTATATCGTCGCTATCGACCTAAGCAGTAGGGTTTGCTGTTGTTAGCAAAGATTATCCCCGGGACCGTTCTGGAGATCGTATTGTAAGTATCCAGAAGGAAAGTAGAGTGCAAGCTCAACAAAGCAAAGGACACTTGACAAGCACCCGTTTCAATCCTCGCGGGTCAGCGATGCCGGTAAACGGCTGAAAAGGAAGAAGAAATTATGGATGGTTGAAAGGGCTCTGCAGGGGGGTAGTTTCACTTGCCGAGCGCATAGTTCACGTTCACTGTCGTCCCTATATCCACCGGCTCGCGGGCCACACCCAGCTGGGCGCGGCCCGGTTGAGTTCTTGAAGAGGAACGAGCGCCTCTGCGGAGAGAGCTCCTTGACTGAAGATCAAACGGATCCCAGCAGGCGAAAGACCCATCTCGGGGTTTAGAGCGTCTCTAGAAGTGCCGTGCTCCCCGCGTAGATCTTTACCATGTCGTGGCCCGAATCCAGCCGGAATGTTCCGCCGTTGGTACTTCCATTTGTTTCCAGGTAGACGGTGTTGTAGCCAAAATAGCCGCAGGCGTTCGCCGAAAAGATTCCGACGGGCTGCTGAGTGCTCGTTCCATCACAATGAAGCGCCACGCCGCCATGAACATAGTCGTTGGCAATCAAACGCGCGTAGACCCCGTCCCTGCGAATGGACAACACGGCATCCTGATCAGGGGAAAACCCGATGCGGCTTCCCGGAGTGTAATGGTCGCCCCCCACGAGCAGCATGGTTCCCACATTATCGTCAAAGCCGTAGGCGGGCGAGCTGGCTTTATCAGACGCGACTTTATCCGCCAGTGCTCGTAGAGACACATTCAGCGGAATACTCACTCCTTTGTCGACAGCGCGGTCAAAGTGGATTGCCAGGACGGATGGCGCCGGTTTCGTGTAGGGCGTACGTTCCTCCACATATGGATGCACCTCGACCACGTGGCCGATGACCAAGGCGCCGCGTGCCAGGCTTCCTCCGCCGGGCAGAACGACGGATTGTAATGTCTGTGCTGTGACAACATCGCCAGATTTGGCATGAGCCGCATCTACAGTGTGCGTGAAGCGGACAGGGATTGCCGTCGACTCTGGAATCGTCGCCGCGGCGCACAGGCTATGTTGGCTCAACAGGCCAGCCGCAAACACCATTGTTGTTGCGAAGACTGACAGATGGCCGTGTCCCATCATTTGACCCTCCTTGGCGGAGATCCTCCGCATGGCTTCAATTAGAGCACGAATATCTATGACGCACTCTGACAAAACGCTGATTTTTTGAACAGAAATTTCTCAATAAAGGCCAACTCATGTAGATTTAACATGAGAAATTTTTACCATAAATGGAAATACTGGTCAGTGAGGACGAGCGAAAACTCGCCGCAGCTATTGCCGAGGGGCTACAAGAGACCGGTCACAATGCCTAGGTGGCACACACAGGCGAACTTGGGCTGAAAATGTTTCGAGAGGGAACGTTCGACCTTCTGCTCCTCGATTTGACGCTGCCTGGGATGAGTGGACTTTCGGTCTTACGAGAACTCCGGCGGAGTGGATACACGATCCCCGCGCTGATTCTTACCGCTAAGGATTCGATTGAGGACCGCGTGCTGGGGCTCGACTCCGGGGCCGACGATTATCTCGTTAAACCCTTTGCATTCCCGGAGTTGCTTGCTCGTATCCGGTCGTTGTTCCGCCGCGGCCATCCGACAGCCGCGGTACCGATGCACATTGCGGATCTGTACATCGAGCTGAACGGCCGGTCTGTGATTTGAACATCCTGGACAATGCGATCAAGTACTCACCGCCCGGTGGATCGATTTGCGTCCGCGTAAAGGACGCGGAATCGCCATCAGACTGCATCGAACTGTCGATCGAAGACGATGGCCCTGGCATTCCCGAGCAATCGCGCGAAAGAGTCTTCGACCGTTTCTATCGCGTAGAGAGGGATCGATCCCGGGAGGCTGGCGGCACAGGGCTTGGGTTGGCAATCGCCAAATGGGCCGTTGAAGCGCATGGAGGGAAGATTGGCTTCAAGCCCTCCGCGGAGAATGGGTCTATCTTCTATATTCAACTGCCACGGGCTTAAAGTGACGCCCCGCTGAAAAGGAGAGGAGCAGTTCATGTCGCGAACTGCCCTTCTGCTCGGAATGCTACGATTTGCACTGCCCCAATCTTTCTCCCCAACGGGTTCAGCTTACGGGAGGTAATAGCGAAACGTGGTCCAGACCATATTGTCGATGCCCTTGGCGCCAATACCGGCGCCTCCGACACTGAGCGGCGCGCCTGACCAGCCCTCGCGAACGCCGTAGCCATATTGCATCCCCTGGCGAAGACGGCCGCGATCACCTTTGTAGATGTCATACCAGTAACCGCCTGTTACTTCCTGCACGTCACGGGTTTGTGCGCCGCAAGAAGCGCCAGAATAGTAACCGGTTGAGCTGCCATTGTAGCCAGGCGGGGTGGTGGAGTTGCAAGTTGAATTGTTTAACTGCCGCGAACCGTAGCCTACAGCAGCCTCGCTGGGAGCCTTCCATGTGCCTCCCCAAACGCCCTTGGTACTCTGTGCCGCGCTGGGTGCGCTAAGCGAGGTTGTACCGGCGCCTGCGTAGTCTTCGCGTCCTGCGTAGTCGCCGCCATAGTATAGGTAGAGAGTGAGCCGTGGGTTGGGAGTTGCTTCAACAGAAAGCATCCCGGAGATGTTGTGAATGGGCGAAAGTCCGCCCGATGCATTGGCTGTTGCGTCGGACAGGGTGGTTTGGCCATAGCGGCCAACACCTGGTCCAGCAAGTCCCTTGGCGCCGGCTGAGAGAAGATGTGGAATGACCGGAATGCGGAAACTTGCGCCCAAACCACCGGTGACGATGGAGTTTGAAACCGCTCCGGCAGTTGTGAGGGCGGGAGCCACGATTAGTCCAGTTTTGATATCCGTCAGGCCGCCATAAAGGTTACTGTCAGTCGTTTCGCCCGGATAAATGGTTTCATGCGCGATGCCGGCGATTCCGAAGATTTCGTAATGGCCAAAGCCGGGATCAAAAGCGATTTTGGCCAGCGTATCTGGCGCCTCGTTGAATGAGATGTTAGTGACGTTTGTGCAGGAGTTGACCGTCTTATAAACAGGAACGGCCACATTTACGGTAACGCTGTTCGCGTCCTTTTCTGCCTCGTTCGTATAGTTAACGATCGACGTGGATGGGGAGCAGGAGCTAATGGTCGAGTTGTAACTACCGCCGGAGTTGCCGGAACTGCCTAGAACGGCATAAGGGGTGTTACCTGCCATGGATGCGGTGTAGACCATCTGCGGATTCTCAACCGAGATGCCAAAGGCGACCTTATTCAGGCTCTTAACCACGCGAAAGCCGTACTGGCGTGTCCAGATGAAGCCGGCCGTGTTGTTCGAATCGATGACTAGCGGGCCGGCATTATCGACAGGCGCGCTGGAGATTCCTTTCTTGCCCTCGGTGGCCAAAGACCACATTTGTCCACCCGCGAATGTCCAGCCCGTATTGGTCTTGGCTTCTGCGTAGAGTACACGCTGACGGAAATCATAACTATTGGATTGGTTGTTATTGGAGCCTGCGCCAACGCCGAGGAAATCTCCTTCTGCGTAGCCGCGCAGTGTGCCCCATTTGGTCTGGCCTTCAACCAGGAAAGTGAGGCGCGAGGCTCGTCCACCGCCATAAAACTCACTAAGCGAATAGGCATCCGCGCTCTCGTACGGGAGAGAACTCCATGCGGTGGGGATGTCCCCCCCGGTGGCTCTGGTCCGATAAACAGTGTCGCCGGTAATATAGCCACCCGGTGTGATATTGACACCCTTGTAGTGCAACGAGCTTGGATGTACGAGCTCGGGAAGAAGCGCTTTCTCTTCCTTGACAACGGTGTTGGTTACCGCAAGCGTAGATCGTACTTCCGCCACGGCTGCCTGCAATTTCACAATCTGCGGATCTTCCATGGATTGAAGATCATTGATCTTCTGCTCGGCGGAAGAGAGCTTGTCCTCAGTTTGCTGAAGTTGCAGTGCAAGCCGCTCATTCTGCTGCTGAATTGCGTCGAAATGCCGCTGCTGTTGTACATTCTGTTCAAGCATCGTTTGCTTGAGTTGGTCCAGATCTTCCTTGGTGACTTGTGGCAAAGTCACAGACTTGGGTTTATGTTGTTTACTGGATGAGGCAGGCGCCGCGGCCTTCTCCGCCAGCGGTCTCGTTGACAGTGCTCTTTGATTTGCCGGTGTCTGCGCAAGGCATGTGCAACTGAGAACCATCGCAGCGACAAGGTGGCCTATGTGTTTCGTCATATCTTCCTCTCCAGGTAGCTATACATTTCAGGGTGCGATTATGTGGCAACCGGATGCGCGCCACGTCCACGCTTGCTATCCCCTTAAGAGATGAGTTACTGATACATAGCACGCGTGGTAAGCCTCTTAGGCAGTCATTTGTCTTTACTTCAGTAACTTATGCGAGCAAGATATCTTCGCTAAGTGAGATGAAGTGCTAGCCCATTTGTGTTGCATAAGTACAGCGTTGGTGATAGTCAGCATCCTGCCATGTCACCCTATCGGCAGAGGGCAGTAACCTTTCAGCTTTTATGAATTGAAAAGCTAAAGTATCGTCTTAAAGCTCTGCCTGACAACGACATTTTTAGAGTGCACCGAATAGTAGCGGCGCGAGAGTGAATTGGCCGGCCGGGAGAACCAGTTCGCTGCCGATTTCCGCTACATAGGAGCAAATGCGCCGCAAGTAGCCGAGGAACGATTTGTCCAGGGTGGAACACAGCTCAGGTAATAGAAGTCTCATGGTGTAGAGCTTGGTAGGCCATGCATACTGGCAGGCTTCGATGTCGCGCAAGGTCTCCTGATAGGCAAACAGCGCAAAAACCATGCCTCCGGACCGCTTCGCGCAACTAGAGCTGCGCGCTCGGCGACCACACTGATAATGAGCAGCACTGCGGGCTAACGAAGTCCAAGAAAGAAAGTTTATCGCCGCGCAGACAACAACTTGCCTGCGTTCACGACTGCTTCCAGAGATGATCTCTGAATGTAGCGTCTCCGCAATTTCAAACCGGCATTAACCAAAGCGTTCGCAAGCCTTGGCAGATCAAAAGGTTGCAGAACTGAGCTAACTGTTAACCCGATAGTAGTGTTCAGACAATTGAAATTAATCGCAATTGGAACCGATAGCATTCCAGACTGTAAATGCGCTCTTGTGCTTTCCTGCAAGTGTTCAGGAATCCACACCTAAGCGCCCCTGCATCACTTCGTCCTACGACCAAGAGGTTGACTACGATGGCAACTGACCGCCCAAATGCGAATAATCGAAGCCCGAAAGCGACCAAAGCACAGATGGCCGAGCCGCAAGAGGAGCAAAACATGGAGCAAGCTATCTTTGAAGTCGAGCGTTCCGGTGACTGGATGCCGGTAGAGGAATTGCGGGAAACGGCGCTGAAGGCTCTGGGGGAAGGCAAGGACATGACCCTGGACCTCAAAAACCTGGATCATCTGGATGCAAGCGCGTTGCAGATTCTATTGGCGCTCGAGGTGGAGCAGAAGAAACATGGGCGGCAATTGCATCTGGCCAATGTTTCGGCGCATTTGCGGCAGTGGTTTGATTACTCCGGCGCGGTTGACCAGTTTTTCATGATCGCGCAGGAAAACGATGAATAGTTCCGCACCAAGCGAACCATCCTTGTCTCTATCCAGCTTGCCTCAGGGGGTAGCCGAGGAAGGCGCGAAGGAGTGGTTGAGCAAGGACACTGAGCTCGCCCGGTATTTGCCTCACTTGAGCCGGATAAGCGCGCAACTGAAGCAGACATCGACGCAAATCGAAAGTTCAGTCGTTGGTGTGTGCAACAACTTTCAGGGAATTGCGGAGCGCGCAAGATCGACCGTATCTCGCACGACAGACTTTCTAAGCAATAAAAGCAGCGGGACTTCCAGCAGACAGTCGTTCGAGGATTTGATTCAGAATTGCTCAGATACTCTGATCAAGATCCTGAATACGACAGAGGAAGCAGGCGAGGTTTCGCGGCGCGCGATCGACCGAATTAACCAGATGGACAAGGCATCGCAGTTGATCGGTACAGCGCTAGTCAAGTTAGAGCAGATTGCTCATGAGAACAAGATGCTGGCGATGAATGCGCGCATTGAGGCGGCACACGCCGGCGTTCACGGAGCAGGATTCGCGGTAGTTGCGGTCGAAGTGGTGTCCCAGACGGAAAGAGCACAAGAAGTGACTGCTCAAGTTGGCGGCCTGATCGCCGATCTGCGGGCACTTGCTGGATCGACTCTGGAGGACCTGCAGCAGACGAACGAGCAGGATGCCAAGCGCGTGGAGAAATGCAGGCGCGAAGTGGATGAGTCGCTTCGGGATATGCAGGATGCTCATGGCGAGATGGAACAGATGCTGACCGGGATGACGGAGGAAGGCGCCCTGCTGGCGACCGACATTGGATCAGCCGTACGCGGGCTGCAGTTTCAAGATCGGACCAGTCAACAGATTGCCCATGTCGTGGAAGACCTGGATACGCTGCATACAAAACTGACCGCTCGGTTCGGCGCCATGGCTGCTGGAGACACCGTTTTGGATGAAGGCTTCAGCGCCTACACGATGTACGAGGAGCGGCAAGTCGCGGGTATTGGCATTGCGGAATCCGCGGGCGGAGATATTGAGTTGTTTTGATCGCGATCGAGAGCGCGAAAGATGGAAATCTCTGAAGGGATGGCAAAGTGCGAAAAGTAATGATTGTCGACGACTCGGTTTCCATGCGGCAGATGGTCGGCTATACGCTGCGACAAGGCGGCTACGAGGTAATCGAAGCCGAGCACGGCGAGGATGCGCTGACCAAGCTCACGGGCGTGACGGTGGACCTGATTATTACCGACCTGAATATGCCGGTGATGGACGGAATCACCCTCATCCAGAACGTGCGCAAACAACTGGCCTTGAAAAGCAAGCCAATTTTGATGCTAACCACCGAAGGGCTGGCGGCGAAAAAAGAACAGGGCAAGGCAGCTGGCGCGACGGGATGGATCGTCAAGCCGTTCGATCCTGAAAAGCTGCTGCTAACCGTTGCGAAAGTGTTGCCATAACGCTATGAAAATCGACCTCAGCCAATTTCGCCAGACATTTCTCCAGGAGAGCGTGGATCATATCGCGTCGATGGAGACCGGTCTGCTTGAACTTCGTTCGACGCCAAATGACGTCGAGTTACTGAACAGCATCTTCCGCGCGGCGCACTCGATCAAGGGAGGGGCCGGATCCTTTGGAATGAAGGACCTTGTCCGGTTTACTCACTCGCTGGAGAATCTCCTGGATCGGCTTCGGTCTTTAGAGATGCAAGCGACCGGCGAGGTCATCGATATTCTGCTTCGATCTGTAGACGTGCTGCGGGGATTCCTTGCCGCTGACGCGGATGCGGCAATGCCCGTCGAAGCGCTGGAACTGGATGAGCGCATCAAGGCGCTGATGCCCAGTGAAACTAGTTCTGCAGAAGCCGCTCCTGAAGAGGCGCCCGGGTTGGTTGGGGACGCACGGAAGATGATACTGTACAAGGTCGAATTCCGCCCCGACCGGGAGCTGTTTGCGAGCGGCACCAATCCAATCGTGCTGCTGCGCAATCTTGCCGCATTGGGAACTGTGAGTTGCTGCCATCTGCATTCCGAGGAGTTGCCTGCTCTGGCCGATCTTGATCCGTCGCAGTGTTACTTGAGCTGGACAGTGGAGCTGGCCAGCATAAGTGAAGAAGCGGAGTTGCGCGAGGTGTTCGAGTTTGTGGAGCATCTGGCAGAGATTCGTATTTCTTGCTCTGACGCGCCGCAGCAGCCTGGCGCCGCATTGGCTCAGAATCCAACAACAGCGCCAGAGTTGGCAATCTCACCCGCTCTGGAAGACCGGCCTCCGTTGGTTGAACGCCGCAAGGCGCCGGGTGCGGACCGCCGTCAATCTTCTGTAGCGGACCGGCGCCAGTCCTCCACAAAACCCGCGGCCAGTGGAGATTCAGGTTCCATCCGGGTTGCAACCGACAAAGTCGACCGGCTTATTGATTTGGTGGGCGAGTTAGTCATCGCGCACGTCATGACCGCGCAAATGGTCGAGGACTTTGAACCATCATGCCTGCCCAAGCTGCGCGAGGCTGTGGCGTCAATGGAACGCAACACCCGCGAGTTGCATGAACGGGTGATGGGGATTCGCATGTTGCCGGTAGGAACGCTGTTCCAGCGGTACACGCGCACGGTCTACGACATTGCAAAAGCCACAGGCAAACAGATTCGTTTGGAAATGGGCGGAGAAGAAACGGAGATTGACAAGAGCATGTTGGAACTGCTCGCCGATCCGTTGATCCACTTGGTTCGTAACGCAGCCGACCATGGCATTGAGCCTGCGGATGTGCGCCAGGCAGCGGGCAAGCTGGAAGAGGGCGTTATTACGCTGCGGGCCTTCCATCGCTCGGGCAGGATTGTGATCGAAATCTCCGACGATGGAGCGGGTATCGATACGGATAAGGTGCGCAGCAAGGCAATCGAGCGCGGACTAATCAGCCCCGATGCTCAGTTGAGCGATGAACAACTGCAGATGTTGATCTTCGAACCCGGGTTTTCTACGAGCGAAGTCGTCAGCGACCTCTCCGGGCGGGGTGTGGGCATGGACGTGGTCAAGCGCAACGTGCAGCAATTGAACGGCACTGTGGCGCTGGCCAGCGAAAAAGGCAGCGGCTCAACGGTATCGATCGAGCTGCCGCTCACCTTGGCCATTCTCGAAGGATTGTTGGTGCGGGTGGGCGACCGGACGCTGGTGCTGCCGCTGCTTTCAGTCATCGAAACCGTGCCTCTGCGCGATGAACAGATTGTGCGCGTGGCCGAGCAGGGCGAAGTCGTCATGATCCGTGGTGTATCTGTTCCGCTGCTGCGCTTATCCAGATTCCTGGGTCTGTCGCAGGAGAAGGCAAACGCCGATAAGGCCTCAGAGCAGGAAAGCAACCGCAGGCTTGCAGTCATTGTGGAAGCCGGTCACAAGAAGATAGGTCTTGTCGTCGACGAACTTCTCGGCCAGCAGCAGGTGGTCGTCAAGAGCCTGGAACGGAATCTTCATAGGGTCAACGGCATTATGGGCGCAACGATCCTAGGCGATGGCTGTGTCGCTCCCATCGTCGATGTGGCTGGCATAGCCGCCATGAATCTTTATGCACTTCAATCTACAGTCAAGATCTCCCAACAGCTTGTGCCTCCGGCCCAGCCTGTCCGGACAACTTCATCCATGAAACGGGAAAGAGGAGGAACAATAAATGAACTGGTTTAAGAATCTGAACGCTACACCCCGGCTGATGATGAGTTTTGGGGTTCTGATCGTGCTGAGTCTAAGCATCAGTGCGCTGGGCATCTACAACCTGAGCTCTGCGAATGATCGCATCGGGATTCTATTCAACGCCGATATGACAGGGTCGCAGTATGTCAATCAAATTGCAATGGACAGGCTCTACTTGGCCCGCGAATCCAGGCAAGCAATCCTGCACGCCCAGGACGCAGCATTGGTTGCCGACAGTGAAAAGAAGATGCTCGCGTATTTCGCGGATATTCATGCCACGATCGATACGGCAGAAAAAACCTTCTATACAACGGAAGGCAAAGAGAATATATCTACCATGCGCAACGCGTTACCGGCATGGGAGAGCAGCTACCACGATACCTATGACCGCATTCGCGTCAAGGACATTGCGGGAGCCATGGTATCGCTCGATAAGGGAACGGAACTCGGCAAGCCCTTTGTCGCGACCTGCGACCGTGCTATTGCACTCAAGGTGAAGGGCGCCCAGAAAAAATATGACGACAATTACGAAGGGTACCGAACCGCGCGGATGCTAATGATCGCTGCGACCGGGTTTTCGATGTTTCTTGCAATTCTCATGAGCATTGTTATAGCTCGTGGATTCTCAGTGCCCCTTGGGCAAGCCGTAGCCGTGCTGGAGAGAGTAGCAGACGGCGACCTGACCGCTACGCTCAACGTCGAGACCAAAGACGAAGTGGGGCGGATGGCTTTGGCACTGAACAGAACGGTGGAAAAGCTAAATGGCACCTTGCAGGAGGTGGCTGACAGCGCCGCGAATGCAAGCTCATCCTCGCAGCAACTGGCGGCTGCGACCGAAGCAATAGCCTCGGGCGCGCAGGAGCAGGCGGCCAGCCTGGAGGAGACCTCTGCCAGCCTGGAAGAAATCACGGCGGCAGTGCGGCAAAGCGCCGACAACGCCAACCAGGCCAGCCAGCTCGCGAACAGCTCGAAGGACTCCGCACAGCAGGGCCAGGAAGTTGTTTCCAACGCAATTACTGCGATGTCGGAGATTAATGCGTCCTCGGCCAAGATATCGGACATCATCTCCACCATTGACGAAATCGCCTTCCAGACCAATCTGCTTGCTGTCAACGCAGCAGTGGAAGCGGCGCGGGCGGGCGATGAAGGCCGCGGCTTTGCCGTGGTGGCATCCGAAGTGCGCAGTCTGGCGCAAAGGAGCGCCGTTGCGGCTAAGGAGATCAAGGTTCTGATTCAAGATTCCCTTCACAAGGTGGACGCCGGTTCCGCGCTCGTGAACCGTTCCGGCGAGACGCTGCAAGGCATCGTCGGCTCAGTGAAGCGGGTAACCGACATTGTCGGCGAAATCGCGGCAGCCAGTGGCGAACAGAGCACCGGCATTGAACAGGTGAACACTGCGATGACGCAAATGGACCAGGTGACTCAGTCGAACTCCGCGCAGACCGAAGAGCTTTCGGCGACGGCGCAATCGCTCTCCGAGCAGGCCGCGCACTTGCTGGAACTGGTAAGCACCTTTACGCTCGGCAATAGCGGGAACAGCCAGCGGGAACGGCAGGCATTTCAGTCTCATGCGCCGAGTCCCGTGCAGCACTTGAACTCGGGGGTGCGCCCACCGGCCAAGACCGCTCGAAGCGGTGCGGCGGCCAGGACTAATTCGAACCTGCGCGGCAGTAAGCGGCCCAAGAGCCTAGAACCGGCTCTGGCGGTCGCGATTCCAAGCGGACCAACCGCAAGCGACGCGAGCTTCCAGGAATTCTAATCAGGCAGGCGCTAGGCGGCACTAGAAACTCACGTCCGGTAATGACTCAACACCGCGCAAGCGCGCGGTATGCAGGAAAGGAATAGCAATGAAACCAGCGGTTGCAAAACAAAATCAGGAGTCGCAGCAGTTCCTCACATTCCTGCTCGACGATCAGGAATACGGCTTGGAGATATTCAAGATTCGGGAGATTCGCGGGTATGCGCCGATTACTCCAATTCCCAACGTTCCACCGCATGTCCGCGGGGTGATGAACCTGAGAGGAACCGTGCTGCCGGTTGTCGACCTGCGCATGAAGTTTAAGCTGCCCGCGGTGGAATACAACAAGTTCACCGTCATCGTGATTGCAACGGTGGGCGAAAAGACCGTGGGACTGCTGGTGGATGCTGTGTCTGACGTGCTGATGGTCGCTAACGATGCCATGCGCGAAGCGCCTGATTTTGGCACATCCGTTGACACTCGATTCATCAATGGTGTTTTCGAGTCGCGGGAACATCTGGCAGTCGCGTTGAACCTGGAAGAACTGCTTTCAGAGTGTGAGTTGTCCGTGCCGCAATCCATCGCGGCATAGCGCCGGTTCGTGCCTTAAAAAATGAGAAGAGCCTGGAGAATATTCCCAGAGAAGGAAAAACAAATGAACTGGTTCAAAAATCTGAATGCTGCACCTCGGTTGATGATAGGTTTTGGCACCCTCCTGGTGCTGACTCTGGGAATCGGCTATCTTTCCATCGCGAATCTGAGCAAGGCCAACGATCGTCTGGGCGCTCTATACCAAGAGGATATGCTCGGTGCAATGCGTGTGAACGACATCGCTGTGGCGCGGGCGATGAACGGCCGTTCGGTTCGGGACGCCATGTTGCACATCAACGATCCTTCGCTCGTCGCCGAGAACGAGAAGGTATCGTTTGCCGAAATTGCCAGCATTCGCGCGGACATCGAAGCGGCAGAGAAGAGCGCTTCATCGAGCGAAAGCAAGGAAGTGCTTGCCATTATGAGCAATGCTCTTCCGGCATATGAGCAGGGGCACCGCGAGATTTACCAATATATTGAAGGCAAAGATCTCGTCCGCGCCCAGGCCAGGCTGGCTTCAGTGACCGAAGCGGCCAAACCTCTGTTCGACGCGGCGGCACACGCCATCGACATCAAGCAGAAGCACGCCGAAGAGAAGTTCCAAATCAGCCGCGAGTCCTACCAGACCGCGCGCGCTATGGTAATCGGCGCATCTTTGCTTTCGCTTACTCTGGGGATCCTTCTGACCATCGTCATTGCTCGCGGCTTCTCAGTGCCACTAGGGCGAGCTGTGACCGCACTGGAAAGAGTTGCCGGCGGCGACTTGACCGCATCGCTCGACGTGGAGACGCAGGATGAAGTAGGCCGGATGGCAGCGGCACTGAACGGCGCAGTGGAACGCTTGAATGCCACCATGCAGGAGGTGGCCGACAATGCCGCCAATGCAAGCGCATCCTCGCAACAACTGGCAGCTGCATCTGAAGCCATCGCCTCCGGCGCGCAAGAACAGGCAGCGAGCCTGGAAGAGACATCGTCGAGCCTGGAACAGATTTCCGCTGCCGTCCGTCTGAGCGCCGACAATGCCATGAAGGCTAGTGATCTTGCATCCGGTTCACGGCAGTCCGCAGATCGTGGGCAGGAGGGAATGAGCGCGGTTTCCGCAATGGCTGAGATCAGTACGGCTTCGGCCAGGATTTCCGAGATCATTTCTACTGTCGATGAGATAGCATTCCAGACCAATCTGCTGGCAGTTAACGCCGCAGTAGAAGCGGCACGGGCCGGCGATGAAGGACGCGGCTTTGCGGTCGTGGCTTCGGAAGTCCGCAGCCTAGCCCAGAGGAGTTCCGCTGCGTCCAAGGAAATCAAGGGTCTGATTCAGGATTCCCTGCGGAAAGTCGAGCGTGGTTCGGAACTGGTCAATCGAGTGACCCAACTGGTGAGTGAGATTGCACACACCTCTGTGGAGCAAAGCGCCGGCATTGAACAGGTGAACACCGCGATGACGCAGATGGACCAGGTGACCCAGTCGAACTCTGCGCAGACCGAAGAGCTTTCGGCAACTGCGGAATCGCTATCCGAAAAGGCCGCGCACCTGATGGAACTGGTAGGTACCTTCACTCTGAGCGGGGGTGGAAAGCGTCAACAGGACCGGAGCCTCTTACCACCTCTCATCTCAGCGTTTCACTCCAGTCTGGATCGGCAGAAACCGGCCGGAAACATACGCAGCAATGGAGCGGTGAAGTGGAGTTTGAACCCGCGCGGCGGCAAGCTGTCCAAGAATGGGAGATCCGCGCAGGCAGTGACCGTTCCAAGCAAGCCGGTTCTAACAGATGCCAGCTTCGAGGAATTCGGAGAAGCTTGAGCGAAGGAGTGATCAATGGTTTCACTCTTTGCGCTTCTGCATACTGTCACAGCATAGCGGGTCTTCGGTACAGGTGCGAAAAGGACTGGATAACATTCAGTGGAGGATGGAAATTGCAAGCATTAGAAATGGCAAACTCGGTCTTCCCCATGGAGCTGCGCGAATTCAAACTGTTTCGCACCTTGGTTCACGAGCGCACGGGCATATGGCTGCGTGACGGCAAGCAGATCATGCTGGCTTCACGCTTGTCGCGCAGGCTGCGCCATCATGGTTTGCCCGACTTTGCCGCCTATTACGATTTCGTCCAAAGAGTTCAGGACGGCGGCGAAGAAATCCGTGAACTGATCAACTGCGTAACCACTAACAAAACGTCGTTCTTTCGCGAACGGCACCATTTCAACTTTCTTGCCAGTACGGTCGTGCCGCAGATTCAGTCCGCGTCTCGCCCTGGTGTCCCCAGGAGTATCCGCGTATGGAGCGCCGCTTGTTCCACCGGCGAGGAACCCTACTCTATTGCGATTACCCTACTTGAAGCAATACAGGCGCCGCTGAATGCCAAGGTCGCGAGCCATTCGCAACCTGCTCCAAAGCGGGCCGGGCTTCCGGGATTCATCGGATCGCCCGGTTCATGGAAGATCGAGGTTGTCGCGTCTGACATCGATACGAAAGTTCTGGAAACCGCCGTCCGAGCAATCTACCCCGAGGACTCACTGGCCACTGTCGACACACCTTTGCAGCGGAAATACTTCCTTCGCGGCACGGACGACATGCACGGATGCGTGAAAGTCAAGCCAGATGTTGCCCGGTTTGTTCAGTTCAAACGCATCAATCTCATGGACGCCCGATGGCCGCTCGATGACCGCTTCGACGTTATCTTCTTTCGCAATGCGCTCATTTACTTCAATCAAGAAACGCAGGATGTCTTTCTTCGCAAGATGGCGTGTTACCTGAAGCCGGGCGGTTACCTCTTTCTCGGCAATTCCGAGCACATTCCATGGTTGAATGAGATTCTCGCGCCACTGAACCAAACCATGTACCGGCTGCGGGACATCGAGCCGTGAACACGATCTAGGATTTTTTATACGGCGACCTTGGCAGCACAGGGAGGCGCGAACCTCATTTCGTTGGCAGGAAGAAGCGATACTCTCCAATGAGCCGAGAGAGAAACATTTCGCATCATGCAGCGCATACTCCCGACCGATTGCCGGGGAGGGGCCATCTGCCGCTGTTGAACCGGGTGTGCGTCTACACTGGGGATGTAGCGACAAGCATACATCCCGCTGTCTTGGATGCGCTGCTAGGTTCTTGCGTTGCAGTCTGCCTTTATGACCCGCATCTTCGTGCCGGTGGCATGAACCATATTCTTCTGCCTGGAAGTTGTCAAGGTTCGAGCTGCACCCGTTTCGGGGTCCATGCAATGGAACTGCTGATCAACGAACTTATGAAGCAAGGGGCAGACCGAAGAAAACTTGTCGCCAAGGCGTTCGGCGGAGCCAATGTATTGCCCGGGATGGTGACAGCCGCGATTGGAGACGACAACGCTAGGTTTGTTCACGAGTTTCTTTCCACCGAGAGGATTCCTCTGGTTGCTCAGCGGCTGGGAGGAGACAAGGCGGTCCATGTAAGATTCAACACGGATACAGGCCGTGTCGTTGTGCGCACCGTGGACGGCTCAAGGCTGCCGCAAATCGTCCAAGCTGAAGCTTCTTATTGGCGGTCGCATCTTGACGATGCAGACTCTAGCGGTGATATAACGCTGTTTTGACGATGTTCTCATGGGTCCGGATTGGCCAGTTTTCAAGTCGGTCTCCGGCGTGTTTCTTGCGGCTGGCGTGAGGCGGCCTATGTATGGCGAATTTGTCCAAGGTGCTTATCGTCGATGATTCTGCGTTGATGCGCCAACTGCTCACCAAGATTATCAGTTCCGACCCTGAACTCACGGTTGTGGGAACTGCCGGCGATCCTTATATCGCAAGAGAAAAGATCATCGCCCTGAAACCGGACGTTCTGACCCTCGACATCGAGATGCCGCGCATGGATGGGCTAACGTTCTTGGAGAAGCTGATGCGCGGCCATCCAATGCCGGTTGTCATGATTTCGTCGCTGACCGCGAAGGGCGCAGATACGACGCTTCGCGCTCTTAGCCTGGGGGCCATCGATTACGTCTCCAAGCCCAAACTGGACGTTACCAATGGCACGATCGAACAAGCGGAAGAGATCGTAGCCAAGGTAAAGGCAGCGGCGCGGGCCAGGGTACGTTGTGCGAGCGTCAGAACGGCGCCGCCCAGCAATCTGACCGGGAAAACCTACCAGTTTTCAGCGACACATAAAGTGGTTGCCATCGGTGCGTCAACGGGCGGAACAGAGGCCCTCAAGGATCTGCTATCGCCACTGCCTGCCGACTTCCCCGGTATTGTGATTGTGCAGCACATGCCGGAAGCCTTCACGCACCAGTTTGCCGAACGTCTCGACTCCCTCTGCAAGATACGCGTGAAAGAAGCGCAGGACGGAGACCGTATTCTTCCTGGGCATGCGCTGGTGGCGCCTGGCGGACATCATATGGCCGTGGTGCGCAAGGGTATGGAATATGCCGTCCATGTATATCGAGGCGAGCGGGTAAATCGCCATCTGCCGTCCGTGGATGTCTTGTTTTCCTCTTGCGCGCGCAACATGGGCAAGAACGCCCTGGGAGTGCTACTGACGGGGATGGGTGCAGATGGCGCCAAGGGTATGCTGGAGATGAAGCAGGCCGCGTCCTTCAATATTGCGCAGGATGAATCGACATGTGTCGTTTTCGGCATGCCGCACGAGGCGATCTTGCTTAATGCGGTCGATCAAGTGCTCCCGCTCGATCAGATACCAGGCGCGCTCTTGCATCGACTTTCAGGCGCTTAGAGCGGTTCTCCAATTCATGTGCTCTTGCAGACACTGTGCAAGGTGGCTTTTTCTTAAGGAAAAAGCCACTCAGCAGTTGTGGTTTCAGAGTATAGCAATTGGAGACCCGCTGTAGGCGCGCATATCCAGCGCAGGGGAGACTTTGATTCTCTCGCCTGGCAGCCACCGGACAAGGCGTCATTTTGAAACTACGCAATTTGTGACGGACTTTGGCGCCGATCCGCACAGTCAGACTGCTCCAATTGCGAACTGATAATCTCGTTTCGGCGGGCTGGAAGTTCCGTTGGCGGCTGTTGCCAAATACGTCGAGCATTCGACTATTCAGACGACAATGCGCTATCCTCATCTAGTGCCCTGTGCAAACCTGTTCGCCAGCAGCGTCGTCGACGCCTTCTACGAGCAGACACCGGCGTAGCCTGTGAGTCATTGAAACAATCGGAGAGGTGGCAGAGTGGTTGAATGCACCCGCCTCGAAAGCGGACGTGCTTGAAAGAGCACCGGGAGTTCGAATCTCCCCCTCTCCGCCAGCCTTAACTGATCTCCAGTCCATTCCCGAGCCAATCCCATGTCAGCAGACAGCGGATATCTATTTTCTGTCTTTGAAGCTCAGTTCGATGAATGAGGAGCGACAAATAGGAAGTATCTTCGAGCGACGGGTGGCGAATAAATGGGGAAAGTTGGCCCCAGCCCTCCTGTTTCCTGCGAAACTTAGTACCAGGCTCTACCTAATTTGAAGTGCGATATGCCATCCAGCGCAGAGGTCTCGTTGCCGGGCCGTTTCAGAATTCTCGAATGGGAGAGACTCCGCTAGCTGCAGCGCGCGCCGGGAGGGGATTTCTGGCTGCTGGTGGCGTCCGCGGTGCTCTTCAATTGCGGCATTTCCGTTTTTCTGTTTCTCTACAACCCCCATCTGCTCGATCCCGGCTTTGGTGGGCGATCCATGGGCATTCTGACAGGCGCCATGGTGCTGGGAAGCATGCTCGGAACCTTGCCCATGGGCTGGATGGCCGGCCGATACGGGCTGAGGCCGGTTCTGGCGGGTTCTCTGGTGCTGGCCGGAGCGGCTTATGCCGCCCGCGTCTGCGTGTTTTGGATGCCCGCCCAACTGCTGTCATCGTTCGTATCGGGGATATTGCTCTGCGGCTGGATGGTCTGCGTCTCGCCGCTTTATGTTCGACGACCCTGAATTACACTGCCGAGCGGGCAGTGAAGGATCGGTGGGCACACCTCTCCCGCAGTTCTTCTTTGACGGTGAGGCAAAATGTTCGTGCCGGCAGCTTATGCGGCCAGATCGCGGCGACGACGCAGGCCACTGCGTCCGTGCATGAAGCGTGTGCTGTAGTAAAATTTATGACGGTCAGGACACCCGGGAGCTACAGGGATCAACAGGAAGGGTAGATACGCAGTAAACGATTCATTCAAAGACGCTTGATCTCACTCAGTTCCAACAGGCTTCCATGAATGGTCTTGATGCTGTACTTCCGCATTTCAGTTCCCGGATCACAGCCAAGTGGGATGCGCCCGAGCCAAGCGCGCGAGCCGCGTGTGATCAATTGTCCGCCTTTCCTGGCAAAGGCGCAGAAATGGAGAACAGACGATGAAAGCGTTAGTAAAGAGTAAAGACGAACGGGGCCTATGGCTCGAAGAGATTGCCGAACCTGTAATGGGCATCAACGATGTGTTGATTCGCGTGCGCTACACCGGCATCTGCGGCACCGATGTTCATATCTACGAGTGGGATGAGTGGGCGCAGAAGACGATCCATGTGCCACTGGCGATCGGACACGAATTTGTGGGAGAGATCGTTGCTGTGGGATCGAACGTGAACGACTTTTTCCCAGGAGACATCGTAAGCGGCGAAGGACATGTCGTTTGTGGGCGATGCCGCAACTGCCTGGCCGGACGGCGGCATCTCTGCGCCGCAACACAAGGTGTTGGCGTAAACCGCCCCGGAGCATTTGCCGAGTTGATCTCGCTGCCCATGACCAATATCTGGCGGCATAGCCCTGGGATCAATCAGGAGGTGGCTGCCATCTTCGATCCCTTCGGCAACGCGGTACATACTGCACTTTCGTTTCCGGTGCTGGGGGAGGACGTGCTCATCACCGGAGCTGGCCCCATCGGCATCATGGCTATCCCGGTAGTGCGGCACGCAGGCGCGCGGCACGTGGTCATTACGGATTTGAATCCGTTCCGGCTGGAACTGGCGCGGAAGATGGGCGCAACGCTGGCAGTGAATCCGAATGAGACAACGCTGGCCGAGGTGCAGAAGCAACTCGGCATGATGGAGGGCTTCGACGTAGGCCTGGAAATGTCGGGTAATGCGCAGGCACTGCGCGATATGATCGCTAACATGAGCCACGGCGGAAAGATCGCCATACTCGGCATTCCGACCAAGGAGATGGCAATGGACTGGCGGCAGGTGATCTTCAACATGCTCACCATCAAGGGCATCTACGGGCGCGAGATGTACGAGACCTGGTACAAGATGACCGCGATGCTTGAATCGGGCGTTGACATCTCGCCGGTCATCACGCATCGCTTCGCCTACAGCGATTTTGAGCAAGGATTTGACGCGATGATTTCAGGCCAGACGGGCAAGGTCGTTTTGGACTGGACTAGCCTGGTTTGATCGGACCGGAGAAGGAATCTAAGGTACTGAAAGATACAACAGCAGCTATAAGGCAAGATCGCCAAATGGGCGTTTCGGACTTTCATGTCTGTTGGGGGGCATTTTTCACTTCGCGACTTCACGGAATCCCGCAATACCGGGACGAGATCCCGGGAGGCACGTAACTGCCACCGGCTATAACACCATGTATGCATGGACGCTGACACACCAAACTGAACCAGCTCTGCCTTATAGCCTTGATGCCATCCATTCCCGGCATCCTGATATTCATGCCAATCAGTTCGTAGTGTGCCGCGTCGGCAAGGGCCTTGCGAAATGCTTCCACAGTTCCTTCCCCGCTGACGTCAATGTGGCATTCTTTGAAGCGGGAATGGACGATGAGTAGCAGTGTCCGGCTGGTAAGGCCGTCTTTTACGATAACAGTCTTCGCGACGAATACTCCTTCCTGGTTCATCATCTTATTCAGCTTCATTCGTTTGCTGTCATTGCACCCCTGAGTCGACCGAACTCAAGTTCCAGGTCTGCCATACGGGCCGTCACAAAGTGCAAATCCCCCGCATCGGCTGCCTTTTCCATCACTGATGCCACGTTCCGAAGACGCTCGCCGCCGACGTTTGCGGAAGCGCCCTTTATCGAGTGGGCCAGTCGAGCGGAGCCAGCAGTATCCCCGCTTTTCACAAGGTCTTTCAAAGCCCGAATATGGCCTGGAATGTCCTTAAGAAACGCCGCAAACATGATCTGCGCCAGTTCATTATCGCCCTCCATCCGGCCCAGTACGCCTGCCTGGTCGAAGACAAGCGTTGCGTCTTCGGCAGTTGTCAATGGGACGACTTGCTGGGGCGCGCTTGGAACCACTGCATCACCGGTACGCAACCATCTGTTGAGCGCTTCCGTCAACTCGGCCTTCCGGATTGGCTTCGCTAGAAAGCCGTTCATGCCCGCCGCGTGGCATGCTTCCCGGTCGCTCCGCATCGCATTGGCGGTCAAAGCAATGATGGGAATGTCGTGATTGAGCACCAAGGAATGTGGATCGCGAATATGGCGCGTGGCCTCAATGCCGTCCATCACCGGCATGCGCATATCCATCAACACCAAATCGTACGGAGTCGATTCGAGAACATTGACAGCTTCTGCGCCATCAGCCACCGCCTCCGCGCGCAACCCGAGCTTCCGGAGAATACCTAAGCCCACCTCGCGATTAGTGGAATTATCCTCGGCGATCAGAACTCTTCCGTTGAGTTTGGCAGCTGTCCCGGTTTCCAGTTTTGATTCTATGGGCTGAACTTCCAGTCCTCGACTCAGCCCCAGGCGGGCTGTGAACCAGAACTCCGACCCCTTGCCTACCTCGCTGGTAACACCAACACTCCCGCCCATCAACTCCACCAGTTGTTTGGAGATGGACAGCCCCAGCCCTGTGCCGCCATATTTTCGAGTAGTGGAAGCCTCCACCTGGCTGAATTTGTTAAAGATTGTCTCGATTTTGTCCTCTGGTATTCCGATGCCCGTGTCGCGCACCGAGAAGCGCAGCAGGCAATCGGATTCTCCTTCTTCCTCCAGCGTTACGCTAACCACCACCTCACCCTTCTCCGTGAACTTGATGGCGTTGCCTGCCAAATTGATAAGAATCTGGAGCAATCGCCCCAAGGATCCGCGAAGCTGAGCCGGAGCCGCGGGGTCGGCAATGCACCGTAGTTCAATTCCCTTGGTCTTTGCCGTCGCCGAAAGAATGGAGTCAAGATGGTCAAGCAGAATCCGAAGATTGAAATCAATCGTCTCCAGTTCGAGCTTCTTTGCTTCGATCTTGGAGAAATCGAGAATGTCGTTAATGAGTTGCAGCAGCGATTCTCCACTGGCGCGAGCGGTCTCCGCATAGCGGCGCTGTTCGGCGGTTAATTCCGTATCCAGCAACAGCCCGACCATGCCGATGACTCCATTCATCGGCGTGCGGATCTCGTGGCTCATGTTGGCCAGAAACTCGCTCTTGGCCGCATTGGCTGCATCCGCCGCAATCGACGATTCGCGGGCGCGCTCGGTTTCTCCCTGAAGACGAAGATTGCTCTCGAATAGTGCTGCGGCTGCTTCCTTCTGGGAGGTAATGTCCCGATTCGTGCCCACTATTTGTATCGGTTTGCCAGATGCATTCCACTTCACTAAAGCATTGGCGCGGATGTAGTGAATGCTTCCATCGGGCCATACGATCCGGAACTGGCAATCCAACTCCTTTTCACCTCGCAGTGCTGCATTGAATTCCTCATCCACGCGGCCGCGGTCTTCTGGGTGTAGCAGGGTCTGCCAAACCTCGTAAGCACCGCTGAAGTTATCCTTCGTGGTGCCGTAGAGGCGGTACATCTGCTCGTCCCAATGCAACACCCCACTCAAATAGTCGATGTGCCAAATGCCTGCGTCACCTGCGCTTGCCGCCAAAGCCAGCCGGTCCGCCGTCTGCTTCAGAAGTTCTTCCGCTTGCCTGCGCTCGGTGATGTTGATGTGCTCAATCACGACCCGGGGAATGCCGTTGAAGAAGAATCCCGTGACTCGGCCCAGGAACCATCGCTGTACGCCAGGAGTATGACACGGATACTCCTTGGAATAGAGGCTGCATCTTCCTTTCAGCACAGCTTCAATGCCGTCGGCGAATTCCTCCGCTTCGGTCGAATTCTCGTCTTTGCTTCGCCTGCAAATATCCACGTAGTTTGAGCCTTCGCCGACGCGGCTTCGCCACGCATCCGCATCGGCCTCGTCACAATCCTCTGGACGGTTGGCCTCCGCAAATTCCCTCCATTCCCGGTTTACTGCGATGATTGTGCCCGTCTCGTCCAGAACGCAGATGTGCGATGAGAGCGCATCCATGGTCGATTGGACTAATTCCCGGGTGGCGCGCAGGGCCTGTTCGGCCCGCACGCGCTCGGTGATGTCCGCGCAGAGGCCGATATGTCCCAGAAACGTCCCGCTCGACGAAAAGCGCGGCTCGGCGTTCGAGCCCAAAAGCCGCCACTCGCCATCGGCTCGCAGGACACGCGCCTCAGCCCTGAACAGCGTCTGCCCGGCCAAAGCGCGGTCAAAGGCCGCATCGTACACAGTTGCATCGTCCGGGTGAAGCGGCAAATGCCATGCTCCCGATTGCGCATCTTCGCTGGTCATCGAAAAGAATTTCCGGTAAGCCTTGTTGACGAACTGAAGTTCTTCCGCGGCATTGGTTACCCACATCAGCGACGGAGTGGCGTCCGCCATTGTCCGGAAACGCTCTTCGCTCTCCCGGAGTGCTTCCGCCGCCTGTTTGCGCTCGGTGATATCTTCGATAGGCGCCACAAAATAGAGGGGTTCCCCGCCTGCTTCTCGCACCAGTGAGACCCTGATATGTACCCATACCACCCTTCCAGAGCGGTGAATGTGGCAATGCTCCTCGTCTACGTGTTGTCCCGGTTCTGTTTTCAGCCAATCCATCTTTTGCAATAGCGATTCGAGGTCGTCGCTATGGATCATCGCCATCCACGTGCTTTGAAGCAGTTCCTCTTCGGAATACCCCAGCATTCGGCAGAGCGCGGGATTGACCTGCAAAAAGCGGCCGTCGAGCCCGATAGTACATACGCCGCCTGGTGCATGGTCGAATATTTCGCGGAAGCGCGCGTCGCTCTCACGGCGTTTTCGCTCGGCATTCAGGCGCGGGCCGATGTCATGCGCGATGGTGGATGTCCCAACTACATCGCCTGATTGATTCCGAATGTGGGAGACCGTAAGCATCACATCGATTGCGCGGCCGCCTTTGGCGAGAAGAACTGTTTCGACAGGAGGGAAAGAGCCGCCGTTAAGGAGGATCTCGGCGCACCTTCTCGCATCTTCGTGATTTTTCGCTGGAATGAGGATGGTGAAGTTCTTCCCCACTGCTTCCATGCTCGAATAACCGAACAGCTCTTCAGAACCACGGTTCCAACTGACGATTGTTCCATCAGGCGCAAGGGAATGAATCGCATCAGGGGTGGATTCCACGATAGACGCCAGGAGTGCTCGCGCGTGTTCCGCTTCATGGCGCCGGGTGATGTCGCGAAGAACCGCGGACATGAACAACACCTCGCCGGTGGAACTCATCACGGGCGATCCCGAAACGAAAACATGGAATCTCGATCCGTTCTTTCGAAGGCAACAGCTTTCGTACTGGGAGACGTTGATGCCCTGCAATATCTGACCAGTAAAGTAATTCAGGTCGTCCACCCGCCCCGGGGCCATCAGCATGGATATGTTTTGCCCAAGCGCTTCCGAGACAGAACACCCAAAGATGCCTTCGGCGCCGCGGTTCCAAGCAACGATGACGCCCTCTGGCGTGCTTAAGATCATTGCGTTGCTGGAGCTCTCCGCGATCGCAGCAAGAAGACTCTGGGTCTGCTGCTGAGCCCGTTGCTCAGTCACATCGTGCTTGATGGCGATATACCCGGTGGTGACGCCCTTCGAGTCCTTGACGGGAGCAATCCGCATCTCGTCGTCGTAAAACGTGCCATCTTTGCGCCGGTTGGTCACTTCCCCGTGCCAGACTCTGCCGGAAAGGATCGTGTTCCAGAGCTCTTTGTAGAATCCCTCTGGGTGGAATCCGGATTTGAGAAGACGAAGATTCCGCCCAGCAGCCTCTTCGCGAGAGTATCCCGTCATCGCGGTAAAGGCTGGATTCACGAACTGGATTGTTCCCTGAGCATCCGTGATCACAATGCCGTCAGCCGCCTGCTCGGCGGCCTGAAGCAAACTGGCAGGATCGATAGTGTAGCCCCCCTGAGACACACCTTAGCTCGCGATGAGAACACCAGCGCTGTTCCTATCGGCAGATTTGCCGTTTGCCTCAAGTGCAGCGATAGAAACAATTGCCGCCCAGATATGTATGCAGAGAGCGCGTTTCGTCTCGAAGGGATTCGGAAAACTTGAGCCATAGAGTCTTCTGTGGATTAAAAACGTGCAATAGTGAACATTTAAATGCGTTGACGCCAGACAGGTCGGCAATGTTTTTCAACATTCGCGACTTATATAACTACTAATCTCTCTTCTTTGAAGGATCTGAGTGAAAGATCACGGTACCCATCTCGCCTCACTTATGCAACGCGTTCGGTGCAACAATCGGCCGGCCGTACTTAGGGAAGATTTGATTAAGTCCGTTCTGCTCGGAAAACCTTCCCTCAGGGCCTAAAGGCCACGTTGATTTTGTGGCATCTACGGCACGACTAAAGTCGTGCCCTTTCAAAACCTCGGCTTAATCAGAGCTTTCTTTGATACAGACATAGTCCAGAGCTTATGCAACTAACTATTCATTGCGACTCATTATGACAAATGCGGAGTACGGATTTTTCTAAAACTACGCGCACTTATATATTTCTTTCGTTTTGAATCTTCAAGATACCTAACTTACTGAAAATTGCCTTGCTATTTCCTATGAAAAAGCCTACTCATTGAAAGAGGATCTCCCCCTGAGCGAGCTTTTCCCGAGCTAACTCCCGACACATCCAAATCGTCCAACTGAATCCCTCCAGGGAAGAGCTGCGGGTTCTCGCACTTACTCAACTGAGAGGAAGTTCCAATGGCACTTATAAAGAAGTTCTCCGCCCAAACCGCTGATTCGACTGCAACTGAAGGAAAGAGTTCAGCGGTTGTTGCCCGTGAAGCTGAAGCACAACGCAAGAAGGCGAGGACCCTCGCCAAACAACAACAAGCCGCGGAACGAGTTGCGGCCGCCACTGGCCAGTTGGCTTCGGGCATCGCAGAAGCGTCGTCGGCGGCCGAAGAGCTGAAGCGCGCCAGCGATCAGATTGCTGCCGGTGCTGAGGAAGCGTCAACTGCGGCACAGGAATCTCTGTCGGCATTCACGCAGGTCGGCGTTTCGATTACCCGGCAACTACAGAATGCCGATGCGAGCAGCGTCAAAGGCGAAGCATGTCAGGTGTTGATCGTTCGAACCAGTGCTGATGTGGCCAAGCTGATTACCAATGTCGCGGTAGCCGCGCAGAGGCAATTGGCCTCGGTGCAAATGGTTGCGGAGTTGGAGAAGCAGGCTGCTACGATCGGCGAAATCGTCAAGGCAGTGGCACGGATCGCCGACCAGACCAACTTGTTGGCCTTGAATGCGGCCATTGAAGCGGCGCGTGCCGGTAAACACGGCAAGGGCTTTGCCGTGGTGGCCGATGAAGTGCGGACACTGGCTGAGACCTCGGAGAAGAGCGCGAAACAGATTCAGGAGCTGGTGGGACAGATTCAGTTGGAAGTGAAGACCATTGCCGAGGGCATCAACACATCGGCCAAGACGATTGAGGAAGAAGCCGAAAAGGGCAAGCTAATCACCATCCAGCTGGAGCAAATCCGCGTGGATGCGATTGAAATCGTGAAGGGTATCCAGGAAATAGCATCAAATGCAGCGCAGTCCAACGTCGCCTCGCAGCAGGCACTGAAGGGTTCACAGGACATTGCGTCCGCAGCCGAGGAACAGTCTGCCGCATCCGAAGAGTCGGCAAAGACAGTGGCCGAACAGACCAAAGCATTGGGCGAATGTGAGCAGACGGCACAGGCTTTGTCGGAATTGGCCGAGGAACTGAAGAACTCGACCGACGTGGCGAAAAGCGCGGAACAAGTGGCTTCTTCTGCTGAGGAGTTGTCTTCGGCGGTACAGGAGATCAATCGCTCCAGCGCGCAGATTATGACGGCGTTGGGTCAGATCCGCAAAGGCGCCGAGGTGCAGTCAGCAGCTTCGGAGGAATCTTCCGCAGCCACGAACCAGATTGAAAAGGGTACCGAGATTGCGCAGAAGCGCGCAACTATCAGTGCTGAGAAGGCAGCTGCGATCAAGCAACTGCTGGGCGAAAACAAAGTTGCCGTAAATGCACTGGTTACGGGCCTTTCCACCTCAGCGGAAGCATCCCGGGCCAGCATCAAGCAGATGAATGATCTGGAGCTGGTGTCCAGGCGGATTGACAAGATCGTGGAAGCGATCAGCACCGTGTCGATCCAGACCAACATGCTGGCTGTGAACGGAGCCATTGAAGCTGCGCGTGCCGGAGAGTTCGGCAAAGGTTTTGTGGTGGTGGCGACCGACATTCGCAATCTGGCGCACGACTCGTCAGAGAACGCTGATCGAATCAAGGATCTGGTCAAAGCAGTGCAGGATCAGATCGGCGTAGTAGGCCGCGATCTTACCGAGATTGTGACAACAGCGCTCACCGAGGTTGAGAAGGCAAAAGCTACGAATAGCGACTTGGCCGTCATCGAAGCCGACATCGTGGTTGTGGAACAGGGTGCGCAGGAGATTCTCTCCGCAGCCGGGGAAATTGCCACCGCCATTCTGCAGGTCAAGAAGGGCATCGAGCAGATTTCGTCCGCAGCCCAGGAGGCCGACAAAGCTGCTACTGAAGCAGCGGGCGCGGCGCAGCAACAATCCAAGGTCGCCGAGGATCTGTCCTCAGCCATCGAGGAAATCTCATCCCTGGCAGATGAACTTCAGAGCGCGGCGTAAGGGGACACAATCATGAAATCAGAACCGATGGATCACAACACGAGTGGGGCCGGCGCCGGGGAGAACACCCTCGACCAGCGCGGCCCCGAGGCAAAAACGGATGAGACGCACGCCGAAGAGAACGAAACCGGCGAGGGTGCGTCGACCACACAACAGTTTGTTACGTTCTTTTCCGGCAATGAGATATTCGCGGCCGAAATGTCCCCGGTGAGAGAGATCATCCGAGTCCCAGAGGTCGTGCGCGTACCTCTTGCCCCGGCTGCGCTGGAAGGGCTCGCAAATCTGCGCGGCAAGGTATTACCGATCATTTCACTGCGACATCTGTTCGGTTTCCCTGAGTTGGCGCACAGCGATTCTAGCAGGGCCCTGGTGATAGACGTGGGCCAGCCCTTGGGTTTCGTGGTGGATAGGGTTTCGAGCGTAGTCGGCGTAGATTCAAGCCAAATCGAAGCCGTCGGACAACTGAGCACCACCATGAACACCGAGGTGCTGTCAGGCCTCATCAAGGGTGTGGCCGATCACCCCACGATCATGGTGTTGGATTTCGCCAAGCTGATCGAACGGGAGTTTGCGCAGATTGCCGCCATTTCCCAAAAGACCGGTTTGGCCGGCGCCGAGCACACCAGCACCCAGAGCGAAGACGAAGACTCCAGCGATGAATTGCAGCTCGTCAGTTTCGACGTAGACGGCCAGGAGTACGGCATTGCAATCGAAGACGTGCAGGAGATCGTGCAAGTACCGGAAGCGGTAATTCATGTGCCGCATTCGGACTCGCATGTTCTGGGAGTCATGACGCTCCGGAGCCGTCTGTTGCCGCTGGTGATTCTGCGAAGCATGTTTGGGCTGCCTCCATGCGAACTCGATGACAAGAGCCGCATTGTTGTGCTGACTCTAGGGGGCGTCTCCGTAGGCGTGGTCGTGGATTCAGTCAGCGAAGTGCTCCGGGTGTCGAAGTCTGGTGTTGACCCGCTACCGCCGTTGCTGGTCCGCGAAGGCAACATGGCTGAGATCACTTCAATCTGCCGGCTAGACAACGGGAAGCGTATGGTGTCGATCATGACTGCGCGCAATCTTTTCAACAATTCCGCGATCAAGGAGGCACTGAACGCCGTGACCGAAAAAGAGCAGGAAGTCAATCAGAATGCCGTGGAGGTCGATGACCAACTCGATGACGACGAGCAAGTGGTTATCTTCCGCCTTGACAAAGAAGAGTTTGGAGCTCCGATTGCCAGCGTGCAGGAGATCGTGCGGGTTCCTGAGAATCTGATCAGAGTCCCGCAGGCTCCGTCTTTTGTCGAAGGTGTTATCAATCTGCGGGGAACGGTCCTGCCGGTAATTGATCTTCGCCGGCGACTTGGTCTAAACGAGGTGGAGCGGAGCGACAGACAACGAATCATGGTTTTCTTGATCTCCGGGGTGCGCACTGGCTTTATCGTCGATCAAGTGGCCGAGGTACTGCGAATTCCCAAGTCGGCCATTGAGCCTTCGCCGCAACTGTCCGCCGGACAGAGCCTGCTGTTAAGTCGAATGGCAAACCTGCAAAAGCAGAAGCGCATGGTGCAGTTGCTGGATCCGCCGCACTTGATGGCACAGGAAGAACTTGCCGCATTGGCTTCGGTGACCGGATAGATTCATGGTCAAGCTGCTGATTGTCGACGACTCCGCACTGATGCGGCGGCAATTGATGCTGCTGTTTCAGGCAGAAGGTGATTTCGAGATCCGCCAGGCCAGAAACGGCCTGGAAGCGGTGAAGGAAAACCGCGAGTTTCTGCCGGATGTTGTGACGCTGGACATCAACATGCCGGAGATGGATGGCCTTACCGCGCTTTCCCTGATCATGGCTGAGAGACCTGTCGCGGTGGTGATGGTCTCCTCACTCACCGATCAGGGGGCATTGGCCACATTCGAGGCGCTGAATCTCGGCGCCGTAGATTACGTGGCCAAGCCAGGCGGAACCATCTCTCTGTCGATCGATAGGATCACAAAAGAGCTGATTCAAAAAGTGCGAGGCGCAGCACGGGCTATGCCGCGCGGGAAAACTTCGGCGACGGCCGTCATGGCGCGACGGCTACAGGCGGAGCGCAAGAATGCGGCAGACCTGTCTTCCCGAGTTGCATCGTCCACGGAACAGGAGTCCAGCGCCGGTACAAATGGGCTTCTGGTGATTGGCGCTTCAACGGGCGGACCGCGCGCATTGGAGATTGTATTGGCCGGGTTGCCAGCGGACTTTCCCTGGCCGGTCATGGTGGCGCAGCATATGCCGGCGGCGTTTACGAAGTCATTTGCCGATAGGCTAAACCATTGCTGTGCGCTGACGGTGACGGAAGCGGCAAGTGCGCTGCCGCTGGAACCAGGCAAGGTCTATATAGGACGGGGTGGCGCGGACACGATCGTCGCCAACCGGGCGGGCCGGCTCACGGTGATGCCATCTCCGGAGAATCCCAAGTTTCTTTGGCATCCTTCGGTCGAGTTGATGGGCCGCTCAGTACTCGAGCACTGCGATTCAAAGCACGTTATGGCGGTGTTATTGACCGGCATGGGGAATGATGGATCGGACGCTTTCACGGAGATCAAGAAGCGGGGCGGGCGCACGATCGCCGAATCGGAAGATTCGGCAGTTGTATACGGAATGCCAGCGGAGCTGGTAGCCAAGGGTGGCGCGAGTATGGTCCTGCCCGTGGAGAAGATTGCGGCACAGGTTTCTGCCTGGGTTGGCAGGTAAGGAAGAACCATGGGATTAGTCAAAGGGAAAAAGACAGCATCGCCGAGAAAGCCAAAGCAGGCCAACTGTGACGGGCTGAAGGCAGGTCTCGGCGATTCCAACGCAACTGTCCGGCGGCACTCCGCGCAGGAAATATCTCACTGCCCGGAAGCCGTCGATGCGTTGGTCGCACAGCTCAAAGTCGAGAAGGATGTTGCCGTGCGTGAGGCGATTTTGGCCAGCATGGGCCAGATTAATAATTCTGAAGTAGCTAACGCGCTGCTCGATTGCTTGCGCAGCGACGATGCAGCCCTGTGCAACGAAGCGATTGAGACCCTCAAACAGTTGACTTTCGATATGTCCCCGGCGTTGAAGTCCCTCCTGGCTGATCCCGATCCAGACCTTCGCATCTTCGCGGTCAATATCCTCGAATCGCGACGCGATCCAGATCTTGAGAGTTGGCTCATTGAGGTGATTGAACAGGACAAACATGTGAATGTCTGCGCCACCGCGCTTGATCTCTTGTGCGAAGTGGGCACGGAAGCGGCTCGCGAACCGATCCTCCGGCTCAAAAACCGCTTTGCAAACGAAACCTACATCCAGTTTGCCGCCGACCTGGCGCTCAAGCGAATTCGCGAGGTATGAGCCGGTCTTGAGTGCACATATCCAAAACCCCGGAGCCAGTCCTGTCATCAGCGATGAAGACTTTCTGAAGTTCAAAGAGTACTTCTATCGCAGAACGGGCATCAGCTTCGAGCCTTCCAAGCGTTATTTCGTGGACAAGCGCTTGTTAGGCCGCATTGAAGCCACATCCACCGACACATTCCGCAACTACTTTACCTTCCTGCGCTTTCAAGCATCAGGAGAGGAGTTGCAGCGCCTGACCAATGTGATGACGGTGAATGAGACGTACTTTCTGCGCGAAGAATACCAGTTTCGCTGTCTGGTTGACTCTATCCTGCCGGACATTATCGGCCACAAATCCGACAAGAAGCCTATACGCATCTGGTGCATTCCCTCTTCTTCAGGAGAAGAGCCGTATTCAATCGCGATGTATCTGCTCGAACATTGGCCGGGGATCAACCAGTGGGATGTAGAGATCATTTCATCGGACATCGATACAAATATGCTGCGCCGGGCCCGGGCAGGGCGCTATTCAGCCAGATCCATCGATAAAGTGCCAGGACACTGGCTGCAAAGGTATTTCAAGAGGGTGGGAGATGAATATCAACTCTGCCAGGACGTGCGCAATGCAGTGGAGTTTACAAGAGTCAATCTCGCCGAGACGGCCGATACCATCAAGTACCGCGACTTCGATATTATCTTCTGCCGCAACCTGCTGATCTACTTTGACGACGTGTCGCGCAAGTCGGCGACAGATACGTTTTTTGAAGCGCTAAATCCGGGCGGCTACATTTGTCTCGGTCATGCCGAGTCAATGAGCCGCACATCCTCGCTGTTCAAGGTAATCAAGTTTCCCGACGCAATTGTTTATCAAAAAAGTTTGGAGTCAAAATGAAACGCATCCTGGTTGTTGACGATGCGGCGACTGTGCGCATGTACCATCGCGGCATTCTGGAGTCATCGGGCTACTCGGTGGAAGAAGCATGGAACGGCATAGAGGCATTGGAAAAGGCGCTCGACGCACCCTTTGATCTCTATCTTGTGGACGTCAACATGCCGAAGCTCGACGGCCATGGTTTCCTGCGGGAACTCCGGCAGCAGGATATTCCCCAGCAGCCGGCTATTATGGTGTCCACTGAAGACGCTGAGCGGGATGAGTTAGCGGCATACCGGGCGGGCGCGAATGGCTACCTGATCAAGCCAGTGCAGGCGCCCCGGCTGCTCATTCATGTTCGGTTAATGTTGGGGGAGGCGGTAAAATGAACCCCTTGCTAGAGCAGTTTCTATCTGAAGCACGTGAGTTCTCCGAGGGCATCGGCAATAAATTGATGCAGCTTGAGAACGAGCCGAACGACCAGGATGCAATCAACGAATTGTTTCGCCTGGTTCATACTCTGAAGGGCAACAGCGGACTTTTCACCTTTCCGGAAATGACCCGCGTACTTCATGCTGGCGAAGATCTATTGGGAATGGTCCGGGACGGACGGATCGCGTTTTCGCGGAAACTTGCTGATTGTCTCCTCGACGCAATGGATTTCGTCATGGCTCTGTGTGAGGAAATAGAAGAGACGGGGGTGATTTCCGGCCGCCACTCACAGGGTACGGAGCGAATAACAGATGCCTTGCGAGCGCTGATGCCTGCGCCGCCTCACACCGCTGCGGTTGACACGGCCCCCAAGGCCGATCGCGTGACCGTTGCAACGGGCCCAGACGTCCTGCTTCCGCTTGCTGGAGTTCCAATAGCCACGCGGGTGGAAGCACTTCGCCACATCGAGGCTGGAGACCCGGTATACTGGATCGCTTACACTCCGGTCAAAGAATGTTTCTTTCAGGGAGACGATCCTCTTCACATGGTGCGTCAGGTTCCAGGCTTGCTATGGGGCACTGTGCGACCCACGCAGCCCATGCCGCTGCTCGCCGAATTGGACACCTACAGTTGCGCGTTGGAGTTCCATCTGCTGGCGACCGCCTCGGGCGACGAACTCGCCGATCTCTTTCGCTATGTGCCAGATCAAGTGAAGATCGTGAAAGTCGATCTGCTGTGGCAGGCGATTCCAGAAGACGGCCAGGCTTGCGCTGCCGAGGTAGAACCAATTGAAATTCCCGCCATTGTCTCCGAAGAGGAAACTTCTGCTTTGGAGGCGATTTTGTCAGCGCAGCAGCAGATTTTAGGCCTGGATGATCAGCCAGCCTGGAAAGCCGGGCGAACCAGAGCGGTGGCGGCGGTGCTGAAGAATCTGTCGCAAGGTCTTGGCCTGGATGCAGCCGCGAGCGATATCGAAGAGGCTCTGTCCGCATCGTTGGCCGCGGGCCATGGCGCACCGCTCCTTCAGTGGATGGAAAAACACCGGGAGAACCTGACTCGCCGCCCAAAGCAATCCGGTACAGCAATGACGGGCATTGGGCTGCCGGCACAGGAGGCTGCGACAAGTTCCATGCCTGCCGGAGAGACAGCCGCGCCAGCCGCGGAGGAGTCCATCAAGTTCGGCCGGCGCGCCGAGGACACCGTCACGGGCCCTCGCAGTCTGAAAGTGGATCAAGCCAAGATCGACCTGCTGATGAACCTGATCGGTGAACTTGTGGTCGAAAAGAATGCGCTTCCTTATTTGGCTCAGCGGGCCGAGGCGCAATACGGCGTGCGCGAGCTCTCGCGGGAGATCAAGGGCCAGTATTCCGTGATCAACCGCATTGCAGACGAGATGCAATATGCCATCATGCAGGTTCGCATGATGGCGGTATCTGTTGTATTTCAACGCTTTCCGCGACTAGTTCGGGATATTTCCCGGAAACTGGGAAAGGAAGTGCAATTGGTACTGGAAGGCGAACAGACAGAAGCCGATAAGAACATCATCGAATCTCTGGCTGATCCGCTGATCCATATCGTCCGCAATAGTTTGGACCATGGGTTGGAGACTCCAGAAGTGCGGCGCGCCTCTGGCAAGCCGGAAACCGGAACACTTACCATTCGGGCGGCGCAGGAAGCCGACCGGGTTGTGATCGAGATCATCGACGATGGCAAGGGAATCGATCCGATGGTCATCAAGCGGAAAGCATACGAGAAAGGACTAATCGACGAGGCGGCGCTGGAACGGATCGACGACCAGGAGGCCGTCAACTTGATTTTTGCCGCTGGCTTGTCTACGGCGGCGGTGGTTTCAGACTTGTCCGGCCGCGGCGTGGGGATGGATGTGGTTCGCAGCGCGGTGGATAAGATGAACGGCACCGTAACCATGAATAGCGAATTGGGGAAAGGTACGAAGATCCGGATTTCGCTGCCTCTTTCGATGGCGGTAACGCAAGTGATGATTGTTGAAAGCGATCGGCAGTTATTCGGCATCCCGTTGGACCACGTGATCGAAACGGTCCGTGTTGCCAAGACTGGCATCCGATTCATCAAGCAGAGCATGACGGCAGTTTTGCGGGGGCGCGTCGTTCCCTTGAAAGCCATCAATGGACTGCTCGGAATATCTGCTCACGCCAAGGCGAACGCAGACGGCGAGTTTGCTGTGCTGCTTGTTCAAGTGGGAGGCGAAGTGCTGGGTCTGGTCGTGGACGGTTTCCGCGAAACGATCGGCGTAATTCAGAAGCCGCTGAATGGCTTTTTATCGGGACTGTCCGCTTACTCGGGCTCGGCGCTCATGGGAGATGGTTCAGTACTAATGATTCTAGATATCCGGGAGATTGTCTAATGCCGATCGAATTCACGACAGATCAAGCGATCTTTCGAGATATAGCGAGTGTCGAAGAAGCAGAATCGCTTCTCGAATGGTTGCAGAAGACGCCGCACGCAACAGTCGATCTGGCCGCATGCACTCATCTTCACACCGCCAACCTCCAGGTGTTGATGGTGGCACGGCCGGCAATCGCCAGTTGGCCGGAGAACACCGAATTGCGAGCATGGCTGGAAGCCGCGTTGAAACCAGCATTGGGAGGGGCTTTGAATGGCAATGACGATTCTCGTAGTCGATGACTCGGCCACAATGGTAATGAGCCTGAAAACCACATTGGCCATGAATGGTTTTCAGGTGGAAACAGCGAATAACGGCCAGTTGGCGCTGGACAAATTGAAAGCTGGCATAAAGCCAAATCTCATCCTCACGGATATCAATATGCCTGTTATGGGGGGCTTGGAACTGATTAGCAAAGTGCGCGAGCTTCCGGGTTTTCGTTTCACTCCTATCTTGACGCTGACTACCGAGAGCGAGACCGCAAAGCGCAATGAGGGAAAGCGTCTCGGGGCGACCGGATGGCTGGTCAAACCGATTGCCGGCGATGACCTTGTCAAGGTGATTAAACAGGTTCTGCCGGGAGCGTGATTCATGGATCAGGATTGTATGGAAAATCCCTGCATTGCGAACGAATTCGAAGATCTTCGAAACATGAGCGACTCAGAGTTGGCGCATATGATGTCCGGGCGCGCGGCAACGAGCAAAGAGCTCATGGATTCCCGGTTGTACATCGACGTTGTGAATGGACAAATTGGCGATTCACTCGCTGAATCGGAGCGCGAGGTCCTGTCGGCCATTGGGCAGATCAGTGACATGATGGAGCAGTTCGCTAAGCATAGGGACAATATCGCGGACTCGGTCAAGAGCGGCCGGGATATTACGGAAAATACCCGGTTACAGGTTGAAAGGAACAGAGAGTCCATCGCTGGGATTGAAGGGCAGTTACAGGAACAGACCAACGAAGTGCGGTCCAACCTGGCTCACATCCAGGGCCTGAACGACGAGATCTCGGCCTTGGCGCCGCTCATCAACGCGATAACTGCGATTGCCCACCAGACCAAGCTCCTCGCACTGAATGCGAAGATTGAGGCTGCGCTGGCGGGCGATGCGGGACGTGGGTTTGACGTGGTTGCCTCTGAGGTTAAGCAGTTGGCTTTGCTTACGGACACGGCTGCCACCGACATTTCCAATAAGATTGCCTCGGTCTGCAAGAAAGTGGACAAGGAGATGGCCGATGCTCAGAACGCACTTCGAAAGCACGAGTCAAACCAAGCGATGAGCAATCTGATCGGCGAAGTCGGTGAAATGCAGCAGCAATTCTCCAGGAACAGCGAAATGCTTCTCACGATCATCGCCGGAGTTTATGGGAACTATGGGGATAGCGTTCTCCAGCTCTCAAAGGCATTGGGACACATCCAATTTCAGGACATTATGCGTCAGAGGATGGAGCATGCGCAGGAAGCTCTGGGGGAGATGCGCGAGCATCTGCTGGAACTCGGCAAAAGGCAGGAAGCCCTCGATTGGGATGGCGAACTCGATTTGAACTTCAAGGATATGCTTGCCTCGCATCTTACCCGGTATCGGATGGCGAGCCAGACAGCCACTCATCTTGCGGTAGCCGGTGACGGGACGAAAAGCGACAACGGGCATCCGGCGATTGAATTGTTCTGAGTCCGGGGCTCTGCATTCTTGACGGGTCTCAGGAAGGCGGGCAGACCAAACTCACCGGCCTTACTGGAATACTTCATTCAACGATGACCGAGAAAGCAGACATGATCTTCTGCCGCAACGTGATCATCTGTTTTGACAGGGCGGCCGCTTCGGCACACAGGTACCTCGGGCGATAAAAGAGCTTTAGCTGCTCAAAAGCACACTGGGGTGCACAGGATAGGCACGGCCCAATCAAGGAGCACTATGAAAACGCTTATTGTTGAAGACGAGTCTACCAGCCAGCTGATTCTTCAGACTGTTCTTTCCCGATATGGTGAATGTCATGTCGCTGTGAACGGGAGGGAAGCTGTGGCTGCATTTCAGACGGCTGCCGGCAATGGATTGCCCTTCGACCTGATCTGCATGGACATCATAATGCCGGAGATGGATGGTAAGCAGGCAGTCAAACAGATACGGGCTGTGGAGGAAACTCTCGGTGTTAAACCGACCCTTGGCGTGAAGATCATCATGACGACGGTTTCAACCGACATGAAGGAGATAATTCAGTCGTTCCAGGAGCTTTGTGACGCTTATCTATTCAAGCCTATTGACACCGCCGAGCTAATCAGCAAGCTCAGGTCTTTTCGGCTTGTGGCATGACAGGATTCAGCTTGGTTAGAGATGCCAGATGGGGTATGCGACTGGGGGTTCAGCAGTTGCGCAAACGAGCGGTTTTGCAACAAACCGCCATTCATCGACTTTAACGAGATTCGCGAGTATGTTGAAACGGGATTGCGACATCATGGACTTTGCGCACCTTGAGATATTCACGGGCAAAAAGCTGTCGCCGGTCGCTGAAACAGAGTCTCAGTTCTAAATGTGGTGAAATGCGGCTAAGGTCCGTTTGGAGTCCGCGATAGGGGATCCGTAAACCCCTCGCCTTTCAGGCGACGGATCGTGCTTTTCGCCGCAAGGCCGTCACACTGTATTTGAAGAGGCTTCGGCGGAATAGAAAGTTGATCGAATTGGGAAACTGGAACAACCCGGAGTGCCCGGGCTATCGGCCGCATGGCTGATCAATCCGGCTTACTGCCGTAGCCCGAAGCCACCGGCTGTTAGCCGGTGGTAGTTCACAGGGATCTTTAAGTCTATGATTGTTTGGTGGACGCGGTAGGAATCGAACCTACAACCTTCTGAACAGGTTTCCAGGTAGAGGTTTTCAATCGAGGTGGCAAGCGCCAATTAATCTCGTGTCCGAGTGACTTCGTAAAGCGGTTGGGTCGTCATAGGCCGAGCTCAAGATAGCAGCCTCGCTTCATCCCTATCGGGCCCCATCAGGCACCGAGCCCAGAGCGGCTCCAAGCGAGTGCGTATAGAAGCCCGAGATGAACCTTCAAAACACGAACGAAAGGCAAGTGCAAAAACAGCAGCAAAAACGCCACTAGAGCATTTTCGATTTAAGTGTTTACATATTCCATGAGGCAAAGAAGTTTGAGCACTCGCTTGGCGTAACAGCATTGAGCAGGTCGCCGATTTCCTTCCATAGGGCATCGATGGATTGCTTGGCGGCTTTGCGGAGCAGCGCTTTAAGTTTGGAAAAGAACTTCTCGATCGGGTTGAAGTCGGGAGAGTAAGGCGGCAGATAGAGCAAGGTGGCGCCTGTGGCGCGGATTGCTTCCTCAACACCTGACACCTTGTGGCTGCTTAGGTTGTCGAGGATAACGATGTCTCCTGGCTGCAGCGTTGGACACAAGAATTGGCGAACATAGGCCAGAAACATCTCCCCGTCCATGGGGCCGTCGGTAACCATCGGCGCGGTCAATCGTTGGCGGCGCAGAGCCCCCACAAAGGTAGTCGTCTTCCAGTGTCCGTGCGGTGCTGAAGCGATACAACGTTTGCCTCTGGGGGCACGCCCACAACGCCGCGTCATGCTGGTCGATGGTAAGCGTCATTTTCTGGCCGCCTTGTTTTGGGGTTGTTCAGGGTTCAAGCTCGACTCGTGGTGGCTATGTGGCCACGGAGGGCTTGGATGGATGAAGGGATAGAGACAGGTGAAGGCGCTTCCGG
>Ga0255354_1000128_pt1 | contig 45399 bp, 27 predicted proteins | sample HBST50metaG_FD_189942 | JGI IMG/M metagenome (GOLD analysis project Ga0255354, IMG submission 189942) | Peat soil microbial communities from Stordalen Mire, Sweden - H.B.S.T50 | ecosystem: Environmental > Terrestrial > Soil > Wetlands > Peat | place: Sweden: Norrbotten County, Stordalen Mire...
ATTCTCAGCCTAACTCAATTTGAGAAAACGCCCATTTTACAGGCACTTCAGCAGATGGACTGCGATAACGACTTAGGCGACATTTGCAACCAGTTGAATCTGTTCGACTTGTAGCCGGACAGCAGTGTTGCAACCTCATAGTGCGGCAGCGCGATCTTCGCCTCGTTCTGCAGAAGGGCGGAAAGAATCTGCGCAGCCTGCTTTTCCCCGCCAGTTCTCGTCAAGGCGTACGCATATACGGCATCCATCTCCGCGTCCACCTCTGGGTCAAGTTTTGTTCCAGTACGCGCATGTCGATAGACTTCGACTGCTTTATAGTAGTTGCCCTGCGCCTCATAGATCCGCCCGATTTCTCGATATGCCGGCTTGAACTCTGGATTTGTATCGAGAACGGCTCGTAGCTCTTTAAGAGCCTGATCATGTTGACCGAGACAATATAAGTGAAAACCATACGCTACTCTGCTGTTGGTTCCAGATTCATCGAGCAGTCGAGCGCACTTGATTTCCCATATAGACTCAGCCTTCCTGCCCAATGCGAGCAGCAGCCACGAATACCATTGGTGCGCGGGCGCATATCCGGGGTCAAGTGAGATCGCAATCTTATAGCTGTCTTCAGCGGCATTTACTTCCCAGTCGCGCGTAAATTGCGCATGTCCCAGCGCCGCCCATGCGGGCGCAGAGTTAGGGTTCAACCGGATAGCCTGATAAGCGCATTCCTTTGCGTTTTTTGCGCTCTGAAATGAACTATGACCGCCGGGATGCATGGATAGGTAGTTATAGGCGTCTGCCATCCCTACATAGGGTAACGAAAAAGAAGGCGCTAGTTCGACCGCTTCTTCATAGCACTCAGTTGCGCGCAGGACGTCTGGGTTGGTGCGGCGCCTCCACCACCGGCGCCCTAAAGCATAAAGCCGGTACGCTTCTTCAACACTGCTCGCACCAAATGCGCCTGCGCGCCTGCTGAAAAGCCCGATACCAGATGGATCCATAAAAGCCGCTTCCACGCGCGCTGAAGATGCAGCAGCGTTGCCGGCCTTCTTATCAGCGTCAACTGAATTCAGCACACGTCGCGCGGGGCATTGTGCTTCTTTAAGAAATCTATATCCTAACGAGTTCACCGTCTCAATGAATTCAGAGCTCTTTGCTGAATCTCCGAGAGCTCTGCGCAACCCCGCAATCTGAACACCCAGGCTGGTACGTCCGACGTGAACCGACGGCCACAAATGGCGAGCAATCTCGCGTCGAGATAGAACCTTTGAAGGGTTTTCCAAAAACAATAAGAGAAGCTCTGCCTGCTTAGGCGGGAGAGATGTAACAGAATCGCACGCTATCAATCTGTGATCGGAGGCACAGTACGAAAACCGCCCGAATTTCCATATGTACTCATCTCCCATGGGATCACCCCACTAAACCAATTCTATACTTTAATACAATAACTTAACACACTTAACATAAACTTAACAAGTTCTTAATCTAGGAGCACTGCATACTTCTCACTGACACGGCCTGTATCCAAGAGTGAAAACGCTAGTTGCGCCAAATAGTCACAATCAACGGTTATTGGAGGCACACCTATGCGTAATTGCCATTTAGAGATTTCACTGTCGCCAAGGCTCATGTCTGTGTATTTTTTTATGCGGATCTGCCTATGTCGGCAGACCGAAGCACAGGAGGACACAGGCCCGACCCGTAATCCTGTGGAGTCCTTCTCGATAGCTGTGATCTCTAGCACCAGTATCATTGTCAATAACTTCAATGCTAACGATGTGTGTCGGCTAAAAACAGTTTCGGACGAACACAAGCCCATGATGACTCAATCAGTGTTTCCTGGAGGAACCAATGCTCAAGCAAGGTTGTAAGATTCATCCTTTCCGCCTTTACGCTGTTATGTTGGGTATCGTTCTGTTATGCAGTTCTGTTTATGCAGAGCCTTCTGGCGGAATTGCGGGAACAGCCAGAGACACGACAGGCGCCGCGATTGCAAATGCCAAGGTCACGCTCGTTCGCTCGAGCACAAGCGCAACCTACACAACCACGACTGACGAGCAGGGCGCCTTTCAATTCATTCAAATGGCGCCTGATGTCTACCGCCTTACGATTGAGGCTCAAGGGTTTAAGCGATACACGATTAAGGCGCTGCAGGTACTTGTAGACACCAATACCTCGACGACGGCGGTACTCGAAGTGGGAGATGTTGCCGAAACAGTTACTGTGGATTCATCTCAACCTATGGTAGAGTCTCAGCAAAACACGCTAAGCGGTGTGGTCGAAAGCAAGACAATCATCAATATGCCACTTAATGCCAGAAACTTTCTCGATCTGGCGCTTCAAACTCCGGGAGTTACCCCTTCTGCCGCTGGCAATCAGGTAACCGGGTTCAACGTTGCCGGAGCACGCACGCAGTCGAATAACTTCCTCATCGACGGTATCAGTAATGTCGACACGCAGACCAATGCCGGTATCAGCAACTTCCGTATTAATGACGCCGTACAAGAATTCAGCGTTCAGACTAGTGTTCCAACGGCCGAATTTGGGCGTGGCCAAGGTGCTGTGGTTAATGCGGTTACGCGCAGCGGATCAAACGCTCTTCGCGGTACTGCATTCGAATACTTTCGCAACACCGTTCTCGATGACACGGACTATTTCACCAAGAAAGCTAATACTGCGAAAGCGATCGTGAATCGCAATCAGTTTGGCGGAACGCTCGGCGGCCCAATTTGGAAGAACAAGACGTTCTTCTTCGGCTCCTACGAAGGATTTCGCCAGGTGGCGCCCACGGTGACTTCAACCTGGGTCCCAAACAAAGCGCAGCGCGACTCGGTCACTGATCCAATATCCCTCCGGCTTCTTCAATTTTGGCCCACAGCACAGACAACCTCAACCTCCGGAACGAACTATACATCGAATGTTCCCAGCTCCCTAAAAGACAGCACAGGCCTTCTCCGAGTTGACCATGCTCTAAGCGAAAAGGATAGCTTCGACGGTCACTACATTATTTATCGTGGTAATCAAATAGTTGGCGGGCCAACACCATTAAGCGGAGGCTATACAAATATTCCTGCAAGCACTTCGACTGAAGTTGAAGAAAATCATATTTTCAACCCGGCCTTTCTAAATGTAATTCGATTTGGATATTCGATGAATGCGACGACTGCGACCGTACACGATTATGGTTTCAACGCAGCGAGCATTTTCACGGACGCTAACGGGAATCCGCTTCCCGGAGTGGTGAATGCCACGGGTAACAATATGTTTGACTCCGGACTTCCATCGATCACGATTAGCGACGGGACCGCAGCGCTGGGAACTTCCAGCACCTACCCGCAAGGCCGCATTTCAAGAACCTATGAACTGTCTGACACGATGACGAGCACAGCTATCCACGGGCACGTCATTAAGTGGGGAGAGCATGTGCGGCGAGAAGACCTCCGCCGATATCTAGAGACCTCAAGCCGAGGGCTGCTGACATTTCAGAATTTCTCCGACTTCGCGCAGGGGCTGGTTTACACGTCGCAACTTCGGACCGGAAGTACCTTGGTTCATTACCGCCGTTACCCGTCCGACTTCTTCTTGCAGGACCAGTGGAAAGTTCTGCCCAACCTGACGGTTAACTACGGAATACGCTACGAACTTCCATCTGACATTTTTGAATTAAACGACCGTGGTGACAATTTGGTGCCTGGACAAGGAATGACGCTCTTTGGCACCGATCTGGTGTTGGGGATCAATACGGCACTGACTGGCGCATCATCTCTTACCTATACGCCAGGCACTGCCGGCGTTACCGATAGCGGTGTGTTACCCGACAGAAATAACGTTGCGCCCGTCGTCGGTTTTGCCTATAGCCCGGATTTCCTCGGTACAGGGAAAACGGTAATTCGCGGAGGCTTTCGCGTAGGTTACGACGAAATCTTCAACAATATTCCAGCAAACCAGTCTCTTGACGCTCCTGTTAGTTTGCCAACGAGTCAAACCGCCAATGTGACGCAGCCGGGAAAGTTCAGTTATGCGACTGCGTTCTCTCAAAATGTTCCTCTGGTTTCCAACATTGGTAAGCAGGGACCAGGGACTCCTACCGTTGGATTGCTCCAGTTCTACGCAATGACCCAGCACTTGCCTAGTTCGTATAACTACGCCTACAACCTCAGTGTCGAGAGGGAGCTTAGTAAAACGTTCTCAGCAGAAGCAGACTATATTGGCAGTGTGGGCCGCAAGTTAGGGGTATACGTTGACACCAACGAACCAACGGTAACTGCAAACAAACCGAGTGTCCGCGGTCCTCTTGCGCCGAATGAGCAGGTCTTTCCTTACAACCAATACGGCCAGATTTACACGGGTGAAGGAATTGGAAAGTCCAGCTACAATGGAGTCGTTGCCGTCGCGAAGTATAGAGGGCAACAAGGGATAGCTGTTCAAAGCTCGTACACGCTAAGCCATTCTCTCGATAACACGTCAGCGTACTTTGGCTCAACCACTGACAGTCTTCCTGCTAACCCCCGGGATTTGAGTTCTGAATACGGAAATTCAGGATTCGACCTTCGTCAGCGTTGGGACACCTATTACGTTGTGCCGATACCAATGGGTCCAGGACACAAGTTGCTCGGTCAGAACAGTTCAGTGAGCAGGCTTGTGGCGTCTGGCTGGGAAGTATCTGGCATCATCGTCGCGCAGACCGGCCTTCCGTTTACAACTCACCTAGGGTCTGTCGACTATAGCGGTTTCAATCAATTCACAGATCGTCCCAATGTAATTGGAACGGGCAAATTGAAACAGAGTAATGGAACTCCAGCGGCTGCGTTTGACACAACCTACTTCAGCAAGTCCATCGCCGCGAATACGGTGGGGACAGAGCGCCGCAATCAGTACTATGGTCCGCATCTCGTTGATTTTGACATGTCCGCGGCGAAAACATTTGCACTCAGAGATCGTTATCGTTTTCAATTCCGGGCAGATTTCTTTAATCTCTTTAACCACACGAACTTCGCAAATCCGGTTGCAACGGTTAGTAGTTCCAGCTTCGGTAAGATCACTTCGACAATTGCTGGAGCATCGAGTACGTCGGGAGGCACCACCGGAGGAGCCCGGCTCATTCAGTTTTCGGGGCGTCTCAGCTTCTAGCGCCTTGTAATAATTGTTTGAACACCGGACAGGGATTTGGCTGCGGTTGTTGTTTGCAATGTAGATTGCACAGTAGTCGCAGCCACCTGATTTCAGTTCTCTGACTGGACGAATTCGATTCTTCATCTCTTGTGCTATCCCACCCTTTTCGCAAAATGCGCGAAAAGGGTGGGGCACGGAAGGTTCTCTTTTAAGCAGAAAATAGATCGAAGGACAAGGCCACTCTGACGCATTGGGAGTGCGTGAGCCGATGAGCTTACGCAGTGTGTCAAGTAACGCCGGAATACGATTCTCTGAGGCAGTGCAATATCCGAAAGATTGGGGAGATTATGCGTGTAGCAGGACTGATTAGCGGAACCTCACTCGATGGGATCGATGTCGCTATCGTAGACGTGGGAAGTTCGATTGTGCCAGTGGCGTGGTCGAGCGTCCCTTACCCGAGCGATGTCCGAGATGCGATACTTTCTGTCTCAGATGCAATAGCTCATATTGGTACTGTGGCCCGCTTAAATAACCTCTTAGGCGAACTATTTGCTCAGGCTCTGATTCAGACGTGTCAGCACTCCGGTGTACAAATGGACTCGATCAAGTTAATCGGCTCCCACGGACAGACTATCTATCACCAGGGCAAATTACAGTCTTTTTGCGGATTTCAAATCGCCAGCACCGTTCAGATAGGCGAATCCAGTATTATCGCCGAACGGACCGGCATTCCAACCGTCTCAGACTTTCGTCAGGGAGATATGGCAGCCGGCGGCCAAGGCGCACCCCTTGTTCCATTTCTCGACTACTTCCTGTTTTGCGATGCGGAGCTAACTCGCATTGCACTAAATCTTGGCGGTATCGCAAATATCACTGTAATCCCTCCAAACGCCACACTTCAGGATGTAATTGCCTTCGATACTGGTCCTAGCAATATGGTTCTGGATGGTCTGACACAGGCAGTGGGTTTGCCCTACGATAAAGGCGGGTGCGAAGCTCGGCAAGGGTGTGTCGACGAGGTGTTGCTGAAGAAACTTCTTGCAGATCGCTATTACGAAATGCCGGGGCCAAAGTCAACCGGGCGCGAGCAATACGGGAAAAAGTTCATGGATTGTTTTTCGAAACTCTCTCTGCGCGATGGCTTGGCGACCGCGACTGAATTGACCGCTCAAACAGTAGTGGAAGCGATTAACCGGTATCCGGGCAAGAAGGATGTAATTGCGTCGGGCGGAGGAGTTCACAACACGTATTTGATGGAAAGAATCTCCTGTAAACTTGGTATGCCAGTAAAGACCTCCGCGGACTGGGGAATTCCCATCGATGCGAAGGAGGCCATAGCATTTGCGTATCTTGCATGGTGTTGTATCGAGCATCGCCCTTCGAATGTGGAGGGAGCGACAGGTGCGCGAAAATCCGTAGTATTGGGAAAACTTACCGACCCGTTTTCACGATGCCATTGAAGGAACACCGTAGCTGAGCAATTTCAAGCAGGTAGTGCATCGTATGGGCCAAGCGCGTAGGGTAGAGGAGTGGAGAGCGAGACACCATGGGGCTGAATATATTCGATGTCGCGGTGATCGCAGTGTACCTGGCGTGCGTCACGGCCTTCGGAATGCACTTCAAGAAGAAGCAGAACACGATCAAGGGCTATTTCCTGGCCGAAAAGACGATTCCGTGGTGGGCCATCTCCCTGTCCATTGTTGCCGCCGAGACCAGCACGCTGACCATTATCAGCGTGCCTGGAATGGCCTATGAGCAGGATTTCCGTTTCCTTCAGTTAGTCATTGGCTACATGATCGGGCGCGTCGTTATCAGCCTGCTGCTGATTCCGCATTACTTTCGCGGCGACCTGGTCACAGCCTATCAGCTCATTGAACGGCGCTTCGGTCAGAGGCTGCGTTCGCTCACTGCTGGCCTGTTTCTGCTGACGCGCGCCGCCTCGGATGGCGTTCGCGTCTTCGCCATTGCCATCGTAGTGGGCATCGCGCTCTCTGGACTTCTGCACGGTTACAGCGACCTGGCCCGTGATGTTACGGCCATCGCCATCGTCATGATCCTCACCCTGCTGTACACCTTCAAGGGCGGCATGGCGACGGTGATCTGGACCGACGTGGTGCAGTTGTCGGTTTATATAACCGGAACCGTGATCGGCATGTTCACCATCGCACATTTGGTTCCGGGCGGGTGGCACGCCGCATACGGCATGGCCGCGGCCGCGGGTAAGTTTCGCGTCTTTTACTTTGGCTGGAACTTCTACGCGAAATATACCTTCTGGTCCGGAGTGATCGGCGGCGCGTTTCTCACTACAGCCAGCCACGGCACCGATCAGTTGATCGTGATGCGGCTGCTGGCGTCGCGCAGCGAGCGTTATGCAAAGATGGCGCTGGTGGCCAGCGGCGTCCTGGTGCTCTTTCAGTTCACGCTTTTTCTGATGATCGGCGCGCTGCTCTTTGTGATGTACAAGTTGATTGCGCCGGCCGTGGCATTTGCGCGGCCAGACGCCATCTATCCCACCTTTGTGGTTACGCGCATGCCGCACGGCATCAGCGGCCTGCTTGTCTCGGCCATCCTGGCCGCTGCCATGTCCAACCTGAGCGCCTCGCTCTATTCGCTTTCTTCGACCACCATCATCGATTTCTACTCCAGATTCAATCCCGGCGTCAGCGAGAAGCGCAAGATGTTTCTCTCGCGCATGGCAACGATTGGATGGGGGATTGTGCTTTTTGGGCTGGCGATTGTGGTCCGGCAGAGCGGCCAAAAAGTGCTGGAGATTGGCTTGTCGATCGCTTCCGTGGCTTACGGTTCCCTGCTCGGAGTTTTCATGCTGGGCGTTCTCACGCGCCGTGCCTCTGAGAGCGGCGCCATGGTTGGAATGTTGTGCGGATTTATCTTGAACGTTTACTTGTGGCAGTTTACTGGGGTTCCGTATACCTGGTACGTGCCGCTGGGCAGCATTGTTACGTTTAGCATCGGCTACGGCGCCAGCTTCTTTCTGCCGCGCACCATGCCGGCTGAACCAGTTAGCGAAGTTCTGATTAAGCCCGTACTGCCTGGAAAACCTTCCCTCAGGGCCTAAAGGCCATGTTGATTTTACGGCACGACTAAAGTCGTGCCCTTTCAAAACGCCGACATAATCAGAGCTTTTTAGTGAAGTTAGGACATAGGAGCGTAAATGGTGTTGAGTGATTTGGACACGGAACGGCAAAACCGCGCCTCCTCCGATCTGGATAAATTGAGTGCGCTGGAGATTGCCACTCTGATGAATCGCGAGGATGCCAAGGTTTTGCGCGCCGTCCGCCAGGCGCTGCCGGAGATTGCCAAGGCGATAGACGTAGTTCATAACTGCCTGGCGAAAGGCGGCCGGCTGATCTACGTGGGCAGCGGCACCAGCGGCCGGCTCGGCGCGCTGGACGCATCGGAGTGCGCACCCACTTTCGGCGTCGATCCTTCCATGGTTCAATACATGATAGCCGGCGGCGAACGCGCGCTGGCCAACGCCACCGAGGCCAGTGAAGATTCGTTCGAGTTAGGCGGGAGCGACATGGCGGCGCGAAAGCCAGGCAAAAAGGATGTAGTTGTGGGCCTGGCCGCCAGCGGTCGCACACCCTACACCATTGCGGCCTTGAAATACGCTGCCAAAAAAGGCGCTGCGACTATCGCAATCATCTGCAACACCGGCTCGGAACTGGCCCGCGTGGCGCAAATTGCCATCGAGGCCGAGGTCGGGCCCGAGGTGTTAACCGGATCCACACGCCTCAAGGCCGGCACGGCGGAGAAGCTGATTTGCAATATGCTCACCACCGGAGCGATGGCGCGCCTGGGATATGTCTACGGCAACTTGATGGTCAACCTGCAGCTCAAGAACGAAAAACTGATCGAGCGCGGAATCTCGATTGTGCAGCGCGTCGCCAAGGTGAACCGGACCGTGGCGCTGGCCACTCTGGAGGCGGCCGGTATGAAGGTCCCTGTGGCGCTGGTGATGCTCTGCGCCAAAGTCTCCAAGGCGGAAGCGAACCGCAGGTTAAAGCGCGCGCAAGGCAGCATTCGCAAGGCGATTGATGCTTAGCTGTGACAGATAGATGGAAGACAGAGTACGAGTATGCATCGGAATGAGCACCCTCGCATACAGCCGGGAGCGTTGATATTTATCTATCGCGAACGCACGGAACAGATGGGATATATCCTGCTCAATTTATAGGCATTTCGCTTGACAGACAGCCAATATTTTTTGACAATTGGCTCAACGCCGCGCTTGCGGCTTTCCCTGGATTCCCCATTGTTGGGCCTTTGCCAAAGAATGAACGATCTAACGTGGGCCACAACAGGGTCCACGGAATAACCATTCGCTCAATGCCGCACAGGCATCCCTTTGAGCGCACAAGAAGACTTTTTGAGGAGGCTTGTAAATGAACCTATGTAAGCGTCTGCTACACACAGCAATTCTAATGGCGTTCATCGGCTTCATACTTGGCGGAGCCTGGGCGCAGGATTCCCTGACAGGCAGCATCAGCGGCACGATTTCCGATTCGACCGGAGCGGTTATCCCTGGCGCCACGGTTACGCTGACTAACACGGACCGCGGCCAGGATCTTCGCGTCCTGACCACCAGTTCCGCCGGTTACTTCACCGCGACATCACTCCCGCTCGGCACATATACGGTAAAAGTGGCGAACCCCGGGTTCAAAACCGAGACCGTAACCGGGCTCGTGTTGCACGCCGCCGACACTCTTACCGTGAACCGTGCACTGGTCACCGGCAGTGTGAGCGAAGTGATTACCGTTACCGCAGCTGAGGCGCAGCTCAATTTAGAGAACGCGACCTCTCAGAGTCTGATCAACGGCGAGCAGTTGAATGAGCTCGTACTGATCACGCGCAACTACGAAAGCCTGATGAACCTGCAGCCAGGCGTCGCTTTCGGCGGGAGCACCGACGACCTGACCCGCGGTCCTTCCGGCCTGAGCGGAGCTTCAAGCACGGTGGCTTTCTCCGTCAACGGCGGCCGTACCACATCCAATGGCTGGACGATAGACGGCGCCGATAACCTGGATCGCGGCGCCAACCTCACGCTCTACACCTACCCGAGTCCCGACGCCATTGCAGAATTCAAGACGCTGCGCGGCCAGTACAGCGCGCAATTTGGCCGCAACGCTTCAGGACAAATTGACGTCGTCACCAAGTCCGGAACCAACTCGGTCCACGGCAGCGCTTACGAATTCCTTCGCAACGACTATTTGGACGCCAACGGCTACGCCAACGACTCACTCGGCACGCACATCACGCCCTATCGCTACAATGTTTTTGGCTTCTCGGTGGGTGGTCCTGTCTACATTCCAAAAATCTACAATGGCCGCAACAGGACCTTCTTCTTTATCTCCGAAGAGTGGCAGCGTATTGTCGAGTCGCTGGCGAATGCCTCCGCCACCGTTCCTCAGGCGTCAGAGCGCACAGGCGACTTCACACAGTCTGGCCAGAAGATCGCAGGCGTTTGGACAACCGCTCCGGTTAGCGTTTGCACCGCCTACACGAACAATTCCACAAACCAACTGAATACTTGTACGGCCTCAGGTACGAAGGTGACCAACTTCTCGCCCACTGCTCAGGAATACATGAAGGACGTGTTCAGCAAGGTCCCGGTTCCGGATACCGCGTACGACATTGCGCACGGCCTGGACCCGCACACGATTCTCACTAACTTCAAAGATATCTTCAATAATCTGGACTCGATGGTGCGCATCGACCAGCAAGTCGGTCAAAAGCTGAACATCTTTTATCGCTACTTGCACGATACGTTCCCCGAGGTTCTCCCTCAGGGCCAATTCACGACGGTCTATGTCGCGGGTGCGAACACAACAACCGTTGTCAATCCCGGAACCCAGCATCTTGCCCACGTAACCTACGTCTTCAGCCCCTCGCTACTGCTGAACGCTGGTTACGCGTATTCCAATGGCAGTATCATCAGCACGCCGTCCGGTTTTCTGGCTTCCGCCCAGTCACCTGATATCAAAGTTCAACTCCCGTATGCGGATACCGTGGGACTCATTCCGACACTGGCGGTCAACGGCATGGTTTTCGGCACATCCACATCTCCTAACCTGGCCGGCAGCGTCGCCTATACCGACCACGGCACCAACCACCAGATTTTCGGCGATATCACCAAGACTCTGAAAACTCACACGCTTGTCGGAGGCTTCTCGTATAACCACTACCAGAAGCTGGAAAACAACACGACCGGCACGCAGGGAGCCTTTGGTTTCAACAACGACACTGCGTACGCCTGCCCAGCAGTGCCAACGCCGGGGTGTGTCCCGACGAACAACAATGGAGGCGCGAACGAGGCGCAGGCTTTTGCCAACTTGCTGATCGGCAACGCCAACGGCAGCGGGACCAGCACCCCCGGGTTCACCCAGCTCTCGAAAGACCCGGTCACCGATATGAGGGAGGAATTGTACGAGGGATTCGTCCAGGACAACTGGAAGGCGACGCCGCGACTTACGCTGAACCTTGGCGTTCGCTATGCCTACTACGGTCAGCCGTGGGATGCGAATGGCCTGTTGAGCAATTTTGACCCAACGAAGTACACTGCAGCGGCAGCGCCGACCATTGCTTCGAACGGACTGATTTGCTTCACTACGCCTTGCAGCCAAGCCGGCAGCAATGCCGGTCTGTCCACGTCTCCTAACGCGAACGCGGACTACAGCGGCATCAATTACATCAATGGCATGATCTTCAGTGCCCCCGGCTCCGCAAACAACAACCAGAGTTCGCCGTACGGGAACAAGGTCGGCAGCGCACAGAAAACCAACTTTGCTCCGCGCTTTGGCTTCGCCATCGACATCTTCGGTAACGGCAAGACCTCCCTTCGAGGCGGCTATGGCTGGTCCTTCGATGACGCCGAAGTCAGCTATTACGAGACGACGGTCTTCAACAATCCTCCGGCCGTTGCCACCTACTCGGTGGGCGAAGCTTCATTCGATAGCCCGACCGGGGGAGCACTTACCGCGCTTTCTACAACCCCAGGGCGTATTCAGGCCGTTCCGACCGAGTATAAGACGCCCTATGTGCAGCAGTTCTCGCTCGACATCCAGCAGCAGTTTTCACCCAAGTTCATGGTCGACGTCGGCTATTTCGGCGACCACGGTACGCATCTGCTTGGTGCTCTTAACATCGACGAGCCTGTGCCTGGTGCGTGGATGGGCGTAGTCACCCCGGTGACTAACGCCTCCGGTAGCTCCACTTGTCTGCTGAACGGCGTGCCTGCGATGCTCAACAATACTTGCGAGCGCGTGCTGAATCAGATCGTTCCGTATCTCGGATATCAGGATATTGACGCGTTGCGGACGATCTTCAGCTCAAACTATAACTCCCTGCAGGCGAAGGTGACCAAGCGGTTCGGCGGCAAAACTTACATTGACGCCAACTACACGTGGGCGCGTGACTTGACAAACGCTACTGCCGACTACTCGGGCTTTGTCCAGAACATTTACAACATCAACGGCGATTACGGACGCGCTTCTGTTGACCGCAAACAAGTGCTCAACCTGGATGGCGTTTTCGAAGAACCCTTCTTCCGCGATCAGAAGGGACTCGCAGGCCGGCTGCTGGGCGGATGGGAGATTTCTGGCATTTATTCCCTCAACTCTGGCCTGCCGCTCACGGTATCAGCCAGCGGCGGATTGCAAATCAACTACAACCTGCCCGGCGGTGTTCCGAGCGTTTACAACAACGCGACCAATGGTGGTACTATGACCGACAACGCCGGCCTCCGCATTTTGGGAGCGACCTCAACCGGATTGCGGCCGAACCAGATTGGAGATCCCAATCGCGGCAATGGAATCAAAATCCATAACAAGAGCTACAATTCATCGGCGCTTCCGTGGTTTTACACGGGCGCATTTGCCGCACCTGCGGCCAACATCCCCGTCCCGGGAACCGCAAAACGCGGGACCATCGCGGGCCCCGGCTTTAACACCCTCGACCTAGGTATCTTCCGCAACTTCCGCATCGTCGAACGATTGAACTTCCAGTTGCGCGGAGAGGCGTTCAACGCGCTGAACCATACTAACGTACAAACAATCAGCACGAGCGCTACTTCAAGCACTTTCGGCGAGGTTACCGGCTTCCGCGATGCGCGTATCCTGCAGGTCGCCGGAAAATTCACCTTCTAACTCACTCCAGTAACCAACCAGAACGGCGCCGGCTTCGGTCGGCGCCGTTCTGCTATCGGAGAATTCCGCGTCACACTTTGTATGATGATGTTGTGGCCTCTTGTAGCGCATCCCGAGGTAAACAAATGTTCCGGATGTCTTATTTACGTGATCGTCGCTTGTCTTCTTCTGCTTCCTGCGTCGCCTTCTGTTTTCTGGCCGCCCTTTTCCTCTTTCCGCTGACGCCGTTGTTTGCGCAAGCTGTTCCATCGCTGTCACCCAGGCAGGCAGAGGCTGTGAAGCTGGCCCTGATTCCCATGCCGCGTGAGATTCACGAAGTTAAAGACATCTCTCTGGCGCGCGGCACCGGTATTCTGGCCGCAGGCAAGGATGCCGAAGACAAGTTTTCTGCCAATGACCTGGTCAGTTCACTCAAGGCGCGCGGCATCGACGCTCGCGTGGGTAATAAGGGCAAAATCATCATTGTGCTGCTTCGCCAGCAAACAAAAAAGGCGGAGTCTATTCTTACTCGCGTTAACGTAACATTCGATCAGGCGATGCACGACGAAGGCTATGTCCTAGTTACCGATGGAAACATCACATACGACATTGCTGCCACCGGCGCGGGAATCTATTACGGTGCGCAGACCATCAAGCAACTGACGGATGGCCGCGGAGCGGATGCTGTCTTGCATTCAGTAATTGTGCGCGACTGGCCGGCCATGAAGTATCGCGGCCTGAGCGACGATCTATCGCGCGGCCCCATTCCCACGCTCGAGTTTCAGAAGCATCAGATTCGCTCGCTCTCCGAGTACAAGGTGAACATCTACTCTTCGTACTTTGAAAACACACTGGTCTATGCGTCGAATCCGCTGGCGGCGCTGCCCGGAGGTGCAATGACACGCGCCGACGTAGCAGAACTCGTGCGCTATGCCAGTCAGTACCACGTCACTATCATTCCCGAGCAGGAAGCATTTGGCCACCTGCATCGCGTTCTAATGTACGACATTTATTCCCAGCTTGCGGAGACGCCTCATGGGTCTGTTCTGGCTCCAGGTCAGCCTGCATCGCTGGATTTAATTAGGCAATGGTTCACGGAAATGGCTTCGATCTTTCCCGGCCGCTTTCTTCATATCGGCGCGGACGAAACCTTCGAACTGGGAAGAGGACAGACAAAGGCACGCGTGACTCAAGACGGGCTGGGTGCGGTGTATGTTGACTTTCTCAAGAAAATCCATGCGGAACTAACTCCCCTGAATAGAAAGCTGTTGTTTTGGGGCGACATAGCCATGGACAGCCCACAACTGGTTAAGACACTGCCGAAGGACATGATCGCCGTCGCATGGGAGTACAATCCGCACCCTGACGGATATGACAAGTGGCTCTTACCGTATGCAGACGCAGGGATGGAGACGTGGGTAGCTCCCGGCATTAATAACTGGCGGGTAGTCTATCCGAATTTCAACGCCGGTCTTGATAACATCCAGAGATTTGTCAGCGATGGCCAGCGGCTCGGCTCTACCGGAGAATTAAATACCGTTTGGAATGATCTGGGCGAGGGATTGTTCAACATGGATTGGTATGGCGCGCTCTTCGGAGCGGCTGCCGGTTGGCAACAGGGATCAAGCAGCATCCCGCAATTTCAAGACAGTTATGGCCAGGTCTTTCACGGAGATTTCACCGGTAAGATCAACCAGGCGCAAGTGGAGTTGATGGCCGCGCAGGCGCTACTGAAGGAGGCCGGACTTGGCTCAGCGAGCGACAATTTATTCTGGATCGATCCGTGGAGCGCGGAAGGACAGCAGCTTTCCGCTAAGTTGCTGCCGGTAGCTCAGGCGTTTCGCGTGCATGCCGAGCGAGCTATTATTCTCATCGATCAGGCGCGTAGCGCGGCGCCATTGCGCGAACCGGATGCGCTGGATGCAATGGAGTTAGGCGCGCGGCGCATGGATTTCATTGGATACAAATTCGAGGTTGCGCAGGAGATTGCCAATGGATATAACCGCGCTTATCAGGACCAAAGCGATCCTGTCGGCAAACGCTCCGTCCGCCGCGAGTTAGGTGCGATTACGGGAGTGAACGGCCAATGCCAGGATCTTCGCGAGGGATATGAGCTGAGCCAGGAACTCTTCCGCCACGCATGGCTCCAGGAGAATCGCCCCTATTGGTTGGATAATGTTATGGCGCATTACGATCTCGCCATTCAATTATGGATTCAGCGCGCCAACCGTTTCAGTGAGGCGAGTTTGCAATATCGCGAGACAAACGTCCTTCCCAAGCCGGAGGCGGTTGGACTGCCGGCGCTCCCCGTTGCGGCACCTCTCATTTCCCCCGATCTTCCTGACGTGAAAAAAGGTAAGTGACGCGAATGTCAGATGTACAATTATTGATGCAAGGTTAACTGCATTGGCGCTGCAAGAGCCAATGCTTACTGGAGCGTCAAATACAAACAGGATTGCCTGCAACATGGAGAAGCACAATGAAGATAAAGAGTAATTCTGTACTTCCACAAATTCGTTTCTTGTTGGTTATGTCTGCGCTTTGCTGCGTTTCCGCGGTTGGTCAATTGTCGGTTGCCAAGCCAGACTATGTTGTAGCCAGGCCGGTTATCAATATGTATCGTTCTGCGTCCGCTGAAAGTGAAGTGGTGTCGCAAGCTATCTATGGTTCGGGCGTGCTTTTGCTGGAGGAAAAAGCCGGCTGGATTCATATTCGCACCGGAGACGACTACACGGGCTGGGTTGCGGCTGAGGATGTTATAGCGCACCAAGGCGATTATTCTCTGGTCGGCAAGGCGGTTCGCGTCGTGCAACTCAGTGCGAACATCTATCGCGAACCCGATACTACTAAGCACGCTCCTGTGCTGAACCTTCCCTGGGAGGCGCGGCTGGAAGTACTCTCCACTAATGTGGATCAAGGCGGCCGGTGGCTTCAAGTCAAGCTTGTGAATGGGCAAACGGCCTATGTGGAGCAAGGAAATGTAAGTGCAAACCTTCCCGCACTTACCATTGACGAGACCATCCGACTGGCACGCAGATTTCTTGGCATCACTTACACGTGGGGCGGAGTTTCCAGCTATGGGTTTGACTGCTCCGGCTTCACGCAGATGCTGGTCCGCCAGCGCGGGATTATGATGCCACGGGATGCCGATGTACAGGCAAACTGGAGTGGAGTTACGCCGGTAGAGCGCAAGGATTTGCAGCCGGGCGATTTGTTGTTTTTTGGCGGCAGCGCGGCAAAGATCACCCATACAGGCATGTACATTGGTAATGGCGAATTTATCCACGACACAACCCACACACACCCCGAAGTGCAAATCAGCAAACTGGACGATATGCCCTGGGCTAAACTATTGGTAGCAGCACGGAGAGTGAAATGATGAACCGGCGCGATTTGTTCAAGGCGGCGGGCGCCGCGGGAGTGGGCGCCGCGATACCGGTAACTATGTTTGCCGCGGCAGCTTCCACGGCGGACGGCAATGCCGTGGTCAAGACTGAGTTGAAGCGCCTCATGCTGCGCCATACATGGACGACTACGATGTCATCCAGCGCCTATCGCGACACGGTTCACCTTCAGTACAAGCGCGATAGTATTACCGGATATGGCGAGGGCGCCCCAATCGTGCGATACAAGGAATACCCCGAGCAAGCCAAGCTGGCTATTGATGCAATCATTAGCCGGATTGAGTCGGGCGACCCGCGAAGATTCGACAAGTTTCTGGACGAGGTGCGCCACGTGCTTGGCGGCCATCAGCATGCGGCCATGGCCGCGGTAGACATCGCGATATGCGATTGGCTGGGCAAGAAGCTCGGAATTCCGCTCTATCAGTATTTTGGGCTCGATCCGGAAGATGCGCCGGTGACCACTTTCTCGATAGGAATTGATACGCCGGAGATTACTCGGCAGAAGGCGCGCGAGGCCGAGGACTTTCCGATTCTCAAGGTGAAGGTTGGGCTCCAGAACGACGAAGAGACAATCGCAGCCATTCGCAGCGTGACAAAAAAGCCGCTGCGTGTGGATGCGAATGAAGGATGGACTGATAAAGAAGAAGCTATCCGCAAGATCAACTGGCTGGAAACGCAAGGCGTGGAGTTGATTGAGCAGCCAATGCCCGCACATATGTTTGAAGAAACCAAGTATGTGCGCAGCAAGGTACACTTACCGATTATTGCCGATGAGGCCTGCACGGATGCGTCGCTGATTCCCCATCTTAAGGAAGCATACGACGGAGTCAACGTAAAGCTTGATAAGTCTGGAGGGGTTATGGAAGCCTACCGATGGATCAAGTTTGCCAGGGCGATGGATATGAAGGTTATGCTGGGCTGCATGGTATCCAGTTCATGCACAGTTACCGCGGCTGCTCACCTGTCGCCGTTAGTTGATTATCCTGATCTGGATGGAAATCTGTTGATTGCCAACGACCCATATGAAGGTGTAAAGGTGCGGCACGGAAAGTTGATTCTTCCGTCCGGGCCGGGTCTGGGGCTGAAGGTTCTAGCATAATGATCCGGCCCTTAAGATATGCATCGTGGTCTCCCACCCTTTCCGCAAAGGACGCGAAAAGGATGGGGCACCTTGTTTAATTTCTTTTGGGCCGGATTAGTAATAAGCAGACACTACCGGACGCGCGCTGGGGTCTGCCCATAACCATTTTGCCAATCGCTGCCGGGCACAGGCCCAGGCAAGGGAGATTCGAGTGAAACAGCAACCCGCGATTTGCCGGTTTGTACTGATACTTTCGATTGTTACTTTATCGTTTAGCACGCTAGCCGCGCAGAATGCATCGCCTTCCGGCAACGCAGCCATTATAACCCGTGGAGCAAACCTCACTAACATCGATGAGATTATGAATGCGGCAGTTGCGCGGGGAGATATTCCGGGCGGAGTTGTGCTGATCGGCCATAACGGCAAGGTGGTTTACCGCAAGGCTTTCGGCTCACGCTCTCTGCAGCCGAATAAGGAAGCGATGACCGAAAACACGATCTTCGATCTCGCTTCGCTCACCAAGTGCATTGCCACTACGACCTCCATTATGGAGTTGGTGCAAGAAGGAAAGATTCGCATCAATGAACCGGTGTCTAACTACTTGCCGGAGTTCGCCAAAAACGGAAAGCGCGACATTACGATTCGCGAGCTGCTTACGCATTATTCAGGGCTGACTGAAGACTTGGACCTGAAGACAACCTGGAAAGGCCGCGATGCCGCATATCGGATGGCCATGGATGAAAAACCAATCTTCCCTCCCGGTTCGCGTTTTCTTTACAGCGATATCAACTTTGAAACTCTCGGCTTTTTGGTAGAGAAGGTTTCAGGCATGAGCCTGGATGAATATTCCGCGAAGTATGTGTTCGGGCCTTTGGGGATGAAAGATACGCGTTTCGTGCCGCCTGCAGCGTGGATTCGGCGTATTGCGCCCACTGAATATGACGAAAACAAGCGAATGCTGCGCGGTGAGGTGCATGACCCAACGGCGCGCCGCATGGGAGGCGTCGCCGGACACGCCGGATTGTTTTCAACGGCAGACGACCTTTCAATATTTGCGCAAGATTTACTTTCCGGTTTTCACGTTTTAACTCCCCTATCGGTGGAAAAGATGTCCACGCCGGAACAGCCGCCGACCGGGGCTACGCTGCGCGGTCTTGGATGGGATATCGATTCGCCGTTTTCCTCCAATCGCGGCGAGTTTTTCCCGATTGGATCCTTCGGCCACACAGGGTTCACCGGCACATCGATCTGGATTGACCCAGTTACAGACACTTATGTAATCATCCTGACGAATGCGGTCCATCCGGACGGACACAAATCGGCCATTGTTTCGCTGCGCACGCGGTTAGCTTCCGCAGCGGCGCAGGGCTTGGGACTTTCAGTTTCAGACGATCAGAAACTGCGTATTGCGCGCCTCACAGGTTACAACGAAGCCTTGTCGTCGGAGCATTTGTTTACAGCGCGCAATGGCTTAGTCCGCACCGGCATCGATATGCTGGAAGCGCACGGTTTTGCTGAGCTTCGCGAAGGACCTGGAACGAGAACCAAGGTTGCGCTGGTCACAAACCAGACCGGCGTGGACTCACACGGAAATCGCACCATTGATCTGCTGGCGAAGGTACCGGGCATTGACGTAATCGCCATCTTCAGTCCCGAGCACGGCGTGAACGGAAGCGTAGACACAACGCAGATTGCGGATTCGAAAGATCTGGCAACCGGGATTCCCGTGTACAGCGTTTACGGAGATTCCAGCGCCAAACGCCGTCCGTCGCTGGAGATTCTTAAATCCGCGGATGTAATTGTCTACGACATTCAGGACATCGGCGCGCGCTTTTATACTTACGAAACCACGCTTGGATACTTTCTTGAAGCAGCCGCAAAGACGGACAAGAAGATATTCGTTCTCGACCGCCCGAATCCCATCAACGGCGCTTTTGTTCAAGGTCCCATCAGCGACAAAGGCCGCGAGAACTTTATCAACTACGGGCAGATTCCAATCCGCCACGGCATGACGATTGGCGAGCTGGCTCGCCTTTATAACTCAGAACGCGGCATCAATTCTAAATTGAAAGTAGTGGCCATGGAGGGCTGGCAGCGTGGCGACTGGCTGGATTCGACCGGAGTTTTATGGGTGAATCCTTCTCCTAATATGCGCGACTTGACAGAAGCCGCTTTTTATCCGGGACTGGGAATTCTTGAGTCGACGAATGTGTCTGTCGGACGCGGCACCGATACGCCTTTTGAACTGCTGGGCGCGCCGTGGATTCAACCGCAGGAGTTAGCCGCCTATCTCAATGCTCGCGCCATCGCAGGGGTTCGCTTTGTGCCGGATTATTTCACGCCAAACGATTCCGTTTACGCGAATCAGAAATGCGGCGGCGTGAACATTATCGTCACGGACAGAAACACGCTTGATGCACCGGAGCTGGGCATCGAGATTGCGTCCGCGCTGCACTCCCTTTACTCGCAGCAGTTCGAGATGAAGAATCTGGACAGCTTGATGCTGAACAAAGCAACCATGGATGCAATCAGCGCCGGGCAGGATCCGCGGCGGGTGTGGATGGATTGGGCAGAAGCGATCGAGCAGTTCAAAACGATTCGGGCCAAATATCTGCTGTATTGATTTCACCGGCAATGGCTTTGTGCTATCCCACCCATTTCGCAAAAAACGCGAAATGGATGGGGCACGGAAGGTTTTTTCAAGCGGTCACAGAGCTACGGCATTGAGATCTTAGCGTCGGTCGTAGCTTAACCCAGCATGAGAAGGGCTGTTCACCTGTGCGGGAACCGTGCGTATTTCACCGGCGGAGATAAGCAAGATAACGTATATACGTACAGCAGTTTAGTGATCGTCTCTGTGGAATCCGCAGCGACCCGCGCCGGAAGACAAGTTGTGATTCACACCAAAGTTGATGTGGCCTGTTCATTTTTGTGCTGGGTCGCCTCCCTGTTAGTCTTGCCGGCTTGAGTGTAATGGCCTCGAGATATAGTCACTCTTGATTCGCCAAAAGGTCAAAACGATACAACAATTCTCATTTCTTCTGGTTGATACTGTGCTCGGCCAGTTTCACTCCTCTTTTGGAAACCGGCTTCCGCCTTGGAGGAGATCTATTGTGCAAGGTTCGCGTCTGTCCGACTTGCGAAATATTCTGTTTTCTGCGCTCACACTGGCTTTCACACTCACCGGCTGCGGTACGGGCGGAGGGAATGTTACACCCCAGCCATCGGTGACCGTCTCTGGAGCAAGCCAAGTCCGGCTGGGCAGCACGACCAGTTTCTCCGCTACTGTCACAAATCTCACCAATACCGCGGTAACCTGGCAGGTGAATGGCGTCACGGGCGGCAATAGCAGCGTGGGTTCTATTACCACCGCAGGCGTATATACGCCGCCAGTGGCACTGCCCACGGCTGATTCCGTTACCGTAACTGCCGTGAGCGTGGCCTCGCCGACAGCGTCTGGATCGGCACAGCTTAGTCTTCTGAATCCAGTACCAGTGCTGACAACGACAGCAGCGACCCTTGTTTCCGGCACAAGTTACACGCTTGAAGCAATCGGCTCAAGCTTCATAAGCGGAGCGCAGATTGAGGTTGGCGGCGTGGCTCAACCTACCACTTTCGTCTCCTCTACCGACCTTCAAGCGACTATCACCATCCCCACCGGAACGACAACGCTGATGGTCACCGTCATGAATCCCAACCCCGGCGCGGTGGCCTCGAACTCGGCCTCGGCCGCCATCTACCTCGCCTCTACAACGGCTGCCGCGCGCCTGCTCGATCAGGCCACTTTCGGTCCGACACTCGCCGATATTCATCACGTCGAAAACGCCGGAGTGAACGCCTATATCACCGAGCAGTTCAACACTCCGGCGACACTGTTGGCGAACATCCCTACCCCGCTGCCTGCCGCGTGTCTTACGGCGAATATCGCGGCCGTCTGCGAAGAATCCGAGTGGTGGCAGGCCGCGCTGACCGGTAACGACCAGTTGCGGCAGCGGGCAGCTTTTGCCCTCAGCGAGATTTTTGTTATCTCAAGCAGCAGTGTCAATGCCACAACCATCACCTACTACCACAACACGCTTGCCCAGGACGCTTTCACCAACTTCTCCACCATCATGCACGACGTGACGCTCTCGCCGGGCATGGGCGCATATCTCAATATGCTGAACAGCGCCAAAGCGCCCGTCGGCCAGATTGCAAATGAAAACTACGCCCGTGAGCTGATGCAACTGTTCAGCATCGGCCTCGACCTGCTCAATCAGGATGGATCGCTGCAACAGGATGGCAGCGGCAATCCCATTCCCACTTATACTGAAGCCCAGGTGGAGGCGTTTGCCCGCGCCTATACAGGATGGACCTATGCGAACTCGACCGGTGGTTCGCCAACCAACTATCCGAACCAAACTGTCAACTACTTTGCGCCCATGGCCGCAGTGGAGTCCGAGCACGACGCAACTGCCAAGACGCTACTGAACGGCACCGTCCTGCCGGCCGGACAGAGCGCCGAAAACGATTTGCAAGACGCGCTTGCTAACATCTTCAGTCACACCAACACCGGTCCATTCATCTGCAGGCAGTTGATCCAGCATCTGGTCACCAGCAACCCCAGTCCCGCCTACGTCTCCCGGATAGCCGCCGTCTTCGCGAACAACGGCAGCGGCGTGCGCGGCGATATGCAGGCGGTTATCCGCTCCATTCTTGAAGACACTGAAGCGCGCGCCGGAGACACCGACCCGGCCTACGACGGCGGCCACTTGCGCGAGCCCATATTATGGATGGCCAACTATTTCCGTGCGATCGGCTTCACCAATACCGATTCCAACGGTTCTTACTTCTCGTTGTCGAACTACGCCAACAGCTTGAATCAGCGTCCCTACCATTCCGGCAGCGTATTCAACTTCTTCCCGCCCAATTACGTCATCCCCCAGACCACGCTGAATGCGCCCGAATTCGATCTCGAAAATTCGGCCTCCGTTATCCTGCGCCTGTCGCTGGCCGACGCCATGGTGGGTAACAAGATCACGGGCTTCACCACCGACCTCAGCGCCACAAGCACGCTCGGTCAAATTGCCGCCGCTAGCCCGGCGAATCTCGTCGATACCCTCAGTGTCATGTTCATGCACGGCCAGATGCCTGCCGATATGCGAGCCCAAATCCTGACAACGATTGGCGGGCTCGGCACTGCGCAGCAGGTGCGCGTGGCGACCTATCTGGTCATCTCGTCGTCGCAATACAAAGTCATGCACTAGTGTAGTGAGTCTTAAGTTCATGGAAGAACAACCGCAGATTCTTCGACTCACCACCCCCGAACTCCACCCCGCAGACGAAGACCTGTCTGCGGGGCCCGGAACTGAAAGACGTTCGGGGCCCCGTTCGCTCAGAATGACAGCCAGTTTTGTGTTACGTATTTCAGACTCAGGACACTAGAACTCGGGCAAGCCGCAACAGATTGCTCGAATCAAGGGAGTTAGAATGAGAGCCAACCGCAGAAGTTTCATCCAGTACGCAAGCCTGGCAGCCGCGGGCAATGTACTCGGGCTTCGCCCCTTTGGAGCGCTCAATGCGTTGGCACAGAGCGGCTCCGGCTACAAGGCGCTGGTCTGCGTCTTCCTCTTCGGCGGCAACGACGCCAACAATACCCTCATCCCCTTCGACGCCACCGGTTACGGAAAATACGCAACCCTCCGCGGTAACCTTGCGCTGGCGCAGAACACGCTGCTGCCTCTTACAGGCGCGCCCAACTTCGCGGTCAATCCCAACCTGCCCGACATTCAAACTCTATTCGACAACAAAAACGCTGCCTTCGTCGCCAATGTCGGCACGCTTATCCAGCCGCTCACACGCGCCCAATATCTGGCTGGCCAAGGCCGCCCCACCAATCTCTTCTCTCATCCCGACCAGCAGTCAGAGTGGCAGAATGCCGCCCAGAGCGCCGTCACGCCAACCGGCTGGGCCGGCCGCATTGCCGATGTCCTGGGCGCAAGTTACAACCAGGGCGCTTCCATTCCGATGATTACGTCAGTCGCCGGCGACACTCTTTTCTGCAACGGCGCCGCCACCGCCCCTGTCTCCATCTCGCCGGGTAATCTCGGCGCGGCCGGTTGCTCAGAGGGCTCCGAATGCACCGCGCGCCATACAGCCGCGCAGGCCCTGCTCACGCTCGACACGGGCATCTCGCTGGTGCAGGCCGACGACTCCATCACCGCCAACGCCTACGCGTATGCCAAGACACTCGCCGACGCCACCAAATCCATAACGCCACTCCAAACCGTCTTCCCAGCAAACAACTTGCTCGCCGCGCAACTCAAGCAAATTGCCCAGATCATCCAAGTACGCGCCGCCCTTAACGTGCAACGGCAAATCTTCTTCGCCTCGCTGGGCAACTTCGATACCCACTCCAACCAGCTCACCTTGCAGAGTACACTGCTCGCGCAAATCTCAGCCGCGCTGGCAGCCTTTTACAACGCCACCATCGAGTTGAATGTCGCCAGCGATGTGACCGCCTTCACCATGTCCGATTTCAGCCGCACGTTCCAGCCCAACTCGAACAACGGCAGCGACCACGCCTGGGGAGCGCACCACATGGTCATCGGCGGCGCGGTCAAGGGCGGCCAGATCTACGGAACCTATCCGACGCTGGCTCTTGCCGGCCCCGATGATTCCGGCTCCAATGGCCGCTGGGTTCCTTCCACATCCAGTTCCCAGTACGCAGCCACACTCGCCGAGTGGTTCGGCGTTCCGGCCGCCAACCTGCCCACTGTTTTGCCCTCGATCAGCAATTTCAGCACTGCCAACCTTGGCTTCGTCTAGAAGCTAAAAGCGAGTATCTCGACCGCATCAATTTGATTTTTTGCGATTGTGCTATCCCACCCATTTCGCAAAGAGCGCGAAATGGATGGGGCACGGAAGGTTTTTCTTTGGGCTGTCACAGACCTAGACCTCTGACAGCATAATTTCGTACCTCGGGTTCGTGCTTTCCCAGGTCCCAAAATCGGGACCTGGGGCACCCATCGTTGGTACAACTTCAAGCTGTCAGAGACCTAGTGGCCTTCGCGCCTAGCCCCGGTCGATCAACTTTACGGGATAGTAGGAATTACGAATGTATTGTTTCACCATGCGGTTGGTGTTGAAGTAGGAACCGTTGAAGGCCAGTGTGGCGCGCATCAGGCGCGCCCACTTCTCCGGCGCATCGCGATAGAGCGGAACCACGCTGGTTTCAAGTTTGCGGTAGAGCGAATCGGCCTCAACGGCATCGTCAGCGCCGTCTTCGATGGCCCATCCGGTGACGCCTTCGATGCAACCCTCGATCCACCATCCATCCAGAATCGACAGGCTGGGAACGCCGTTGAGCGCAGCCTTCATGCCGCTGGTGCCCGAGGCCTCGTAAGGCCGGCGCGGCGTATTCACCCACACATCCACGCCCGCTGTGAGCATGGCGCCCAGGTCCCAGTCATAGTTTTCCAGGTAGACGATGCGCAGCATATCGTTCGACAGCCTTGCCGCATCCGCAGCGACCTGCTGAATCAGCGCTTTTCCGGGTTCGTCCTGGGGATGCGCCTTGCCGGCGTAAATGATCTGCAAGCCGCCGGCCTTGGTGGCAATCTCCGCCAGCCGCACTGTATCGGCAAACATGAGGGTCGCGCGCTTGTAAGTGGCGGCCCGCCGGGCAAAACCCAGCGTAAGCACCTTGGGATTGAACACCTGGCCGGTGCGCTCGGCTACCTGGACCAACAGCGCAGCCTTGTTCTGGGCGTGAGCTGAGAGAATCTCCTCATCCTTTATGTCAATGGCGTTGCGCAGATAAAGGGTATCGCGCCGCCATGAGGAAAAATTCGCATCCATCATTTTCTGGATCGGCGCCGAGACCCATGTTGGCGCGTGAACACCATTGGTGATTGAGTTGAGAGCAAACTCGGGAAACATCGCGCGAGAGACCTTGGCATGCTGCATGGAAACGCCATTTGCATAGCGCGAGAAGCGCAGCGCCAGCAGCGTCATGTTCAACATCTCATCGCGGAAGCAGCCCATCTTCTCGAGGCGCGCCGTGCGGTCGCCGCCCAGAATGCGAATGGCCTGCTCGGTGGAGAAGCGGTCGTGGCCGGCCGGAACCGGCGTGTGCGTCGTGAAAACGCACTTATTCCGCACATGTTCGATGTCGATTTCCGTGGCGCCATTCAGAGGTCCGCCGCCCAGTTGCCTCTCCAGCAGCGCCAGCGTGAGCAACGCAGCGTGGCCCTCGTTCATGTGGAAGACATTCACCTTGTGGCCCAGCGCGCTGGCCATGCGAGCGCCGCCCATGCCCAGCACAATCTCCTGCTCCAGGCGGTAGTTGGTGTCGCCGCCGTATAGGTGATCGGTCAAGCCGCGATCCCAGCCCGTGTTTCCGTCGAGATCGGTGTCCAGCAAATAGATGGGCACCACGTGCCCAAAGCGGCCCACCATGTCATAGCGCCAACAACGCACTGTCACAATGCGGTCTTCCACTGAAACCGTAACCCGCGCCTTCTCTTCGGTGCAGAAGTCCGCTGGATTCCACGGCTGAATCTCTTCGGTTTGGAGGCCGCTCTTGTCCAGGTGCTGTTGGAAGTAGCCCTTGCGATGCACCAGCGTGAAGGCAACGAGAGGAACGCCGAGGTCGGCAGCGGAGCGCAGCGTGTCTCCGGCGAGAACGCCCAAGCCGCCGGAGTAAGTGTGCATTCCGGGGTTAATCGCGATCTCCATCGAGAAGTACGCTACCAGGCCGGAGCTAGGAAAGGTTTCGTAAGGAAATGGTCTAGATGATGCGGGTTGCAAGGTCTTCGTGTCTCCACTGCGCTCTGAACTTGAAATGCGACGCACGGGGAAAAGACAGTCCTATGCGGCCAATCGGGCACGAGCGATTCAGCCCGGTCGTATTGAGGCAAACTCTAATTGATTTTAGCAAGGAAAGCGTCTGAGAGGCTGCGGCTGCGCGGTTTCGGCTGAGGCGGCCCAAGCTGGATGTGCGTATCAGTGGGTTGAATCCGACAATTTTCATCGTGCGCCAGGAAGATGGCGGGCTGACCCATCTCATCAGAGAGCCCGCAAGGCCGCAAATGTCATTGTTCCGCGCAGCTTTCACAGGCAGCATTACGAATGTACCGCATCTGGTAGCAACTTCGGTTCCGCGGCTGACAGATTGGGGTAGAATTGCGGCCAAGCCGCTTCACGCTCCCGGCTCGTAGCCAACCCACGAAAGGACCGCACCCATGCGCAAGTTCAAGGGTGAATTGGGGGGGGGCAATTCCAGGGCCACTCCTCCGCGCCTCCACGCTTTTGCTACTGATTTCTGCCCCAATCTGTCGCGGGCAAAACTACATAGACATATGTCCACCTGTAAATAATGGTCAGTTTGCCAATCTTTCAACCAATCTTCCCTGGCCCGCCGTGCCAGGACAGACCTACAACATTACTTATACTGGGGAAATCCCCATAGACGTGAACCCAGATACCGCTGACGGCTGCCCGGATGTCGTGATCTCCGCATGGGCAACTGAGACTATAACGACAAATGGATCCACGATGCTTCAACAACCTGCCCAATTCGTAACCCTGAGCAACCTTCAATACAACAGCACGACGCAACAAACCACATTCACAATGTCGATTGCGAGCGACGCTCCCACAGGCATATTCTATCTGGCTCAGACGACAAATGTTCCAGGAATCCCTTTGGTCGGAGGGAATCCGTACGGCGAGTGGCTTCAGCAAGTCACGGTTTTCACTCCAGATCCTCCGCCTCCAACACCGCCTGCTTGCCCCATTCCGGCCGTCACCGCGGTAACTCCCAACATCTGGTTTGCGGGAAAAACCTATAACAAAGTCACCATCACAGGGAGTAATTTTACCGACACGCAATCTTGTCCCGCGCCACTAGTCTATGTGATGGACGTGAATGGAAATCTGATTCCGTATTCCGAACTCGAGGTGATCAGCGCAACAGAGATGATCGCCCGCGCAGTCGCGCCTCCTGCCGATACCCCCACCGTGACGTTCTGCGTCACCGCGGTAACGCCAACAGTAGGTCCACAAGTGGTTAGCAGATTCGCCAGCACGGCCGCCAGTGCAACACCAGCGGCAGGCACGGCAGGCAGCGCTTGCACTGATCTTTACCGCGACCCGGGGATCACCGCGCAGATTCTTGCCGCGCCTAAGATCTTGTGGAACGATAAGCGCATCAGCGTAATCCGCGGTGACGACCCCACGCCGCAAAACGCCGTCGTGGGCCAGCAAATCAAACTGATCACGAAGCCGAAGGCTGAAGAATTAGCGGCGCTCGGCCTTTCGTCTCCGACGTACATCTGGACGGTTGATGGGACGAGAATTGCCAATTATGCGCCGACCGTCGCCTCAGCCAAAGTTAAGAAATTGACGGATGCAGACCTGAAGAAGGACAAGATAACCTTTTACTGGGTTTACGCAAAGGACGGCATCCCTGTCACCTACCAATACTGCGTAAACCTACCAGATGTTGGCAACGAATGCAGCCTTGTTGCGAAGGCAGCCTTCAACGTGACCGGACCAGGCGACGCGCAGATGACTACGGACCCTTACAGCGCCATCATGATCAACGCGGTCGTAGATCGCCAGCCATGCCTGCCGGGCGACACGGACTTCCTACTGCAATATGGCGTAGTCACCGGTTATGACAATGATGCATGCCCGGGTCAAGGAGGTGAAATCGGCAATCCTCCTGGCATTGGGTTCACACAGCCTGAAGCTTCTTCCAACGGGAACTATTCCTTCGTTCAGATAGTCAAGAAGGATACAACGACATACACCGAAGGGAAACATGTCCCATTAGTTTGCCCCACGAATCCGGGATTGGACAGCGTCTACCCGTATACGCAACATTCCGACGGTACCACGAGTGATTCGCCAAGTGTCCTCCTGGAGCCGTATTACTCAAAAGTTCGCCGAACATTTAAGGCGACTATGTATCTCTTGTGGAAATCAAGCAAAACGGGGTCTATTCCGGTTCCCATCAGCTCACAGAGTTGGCAATTTACTCAGGCTAGCAGCACAAATCCAAGCTATCCATCAGATCAAAGTTGGACTCAACCTGTATGGAATCTGATTGGCACAGATGGCGACCCCGTCGATTATGTTGCAACCGCGCCGAGCCAGCCGCCCTACGGATATCCAACCTGGACCGGCCCTGCAACGCCGGTGGCAAATTCTGTCTGCCCCACGCAGAATTCAAGTGAGGATGAGGAACAGCAAGAGGAGGAACAATGACGAAGTTCATAAAGGTTCTAGCAATCGCGGTCCTGGCGCCAGTTGTTTCGGCCATTGTCCTAGCCGCGCAGACAGCTCCAGAAAGCTCAAAGTTCACGCTCGTGATAAGCACGGATAAGCCTGAAGTCACCTTGGGGTCGGACATCGCAATTGCGATCAAGATAACGAACATCTCGGATGCGCCCCTCACTTTTTCATTCGGATATCACGGAAGGATGCCGGACGACTACCAATTCGATATGCGAGACGAGCAGGGCACGACGGTAGCCAGATTCGGGCCACGATACAAGCAGCTCCCAGACGGGTTTATGTTCCGGCTTCCCGACCGCCCCGCCGGAAGCATGAGATGGGGCGAAATTGATCCGGGAAAAAGTGTGGAAGTGCATGCCACGATCAGCGATGACTACAATTTCGACCATCCCGGTAAGTACACGATCCGGATTTGGAAACCAGCGACGATGGGAACTCCTGAAAAGCCGGAATTGAATAGAATCTATTCAAACTCCATCACCGTTACTGTGCTACCTGCTGATAGCAGTACGCCAGCGGATGAGCCGCCTCCTGCGCAGCAGTAGACCTACTCGATCCTAAGTGCCGTCTCCGGAAGGAAGATTGTTCTTTCCGGAACGGTTGAGGGACGTCCCCATGAAGAAAATGAGGATGAGCAATGACAAAATCTATGAAGGTTATAACATTCGCGTTCTTGGCAACCGCAGTTTCAGCAGGCATTCTTGTCGCGCAGAGCAATCCGGAAAACCAAAAGTTCACGATTGTCATCAGTGCAGACAAGCCTGAGGTCCCCTTGGGCTCGAATATCGTAGTTTCGATTAAAACAACAAACATTTCAGACGAACTGATCCCAATGGAGTTTGGGGGATACAGGAATATGCCGGACGGTTTTCACTATGACATTCGGGATGAGCAAGGGGCGAAATTGGCAAAAACCGTCTATAACGACATTCGCCCATCCAAGCCTTCGGGAAGTACAAGATCTGGACAGCTTGCGCCCGGAAAAAGCAAAGAGGATATTTCCATGATAAGCGATGATTATCCATTCGACCGCCCGGGCAAGTACACGATCAGGGTATGGATGCCAGCTACGAAAGGCACATTCGAGAAGCCGGAATCGGGTAGAGTCTATTCCAACACCATCTCCATCACAGTTGTAGGACCGGAGGCCCCGGTCACAGCACCGCAATAATTCGCAGTTCAACTTTTGGCAGGTGGCCCGCACAATACGGTTTCAAGGACTGTGCCCCGTTCATCGCGGCCTCATCGCGATGAGCGGGGCTTCGGGTCAGACCGTGGTCACGGCTATGATTGAACCATGCCGCACGGCCTGAAACGATACCAGAGAACGGAAGCTCTTCTCTGCGACCGGCGTTCGAGGAGCGGTTGAAAACGAGTCAGAGTGGACGGCAAGACTGCGCCGCCCACTCATCGCGATAGAGCCGCGATGAATGGGGCACATCCTCAATCTTGGCTAACGATCGAGGGAGACAGAATCGATGCCTGGGCCACCTGCCATCTGGTGGTAAAAGGTACCAATGCCGTGACAGACGAGAATGAAAGCACAGCGAATGAGGAGGAAGAGCAATGAGAAAGCTCAGACTAAATTTCCTAGTACTGATCTTTGCGATACAAACAGTCAATCTCTGCGCACAGACGGTTGACAGGCCGAAGCTGTGGTTTTCATTATCCATTGAAGCTAGTGACCCTACAAATCCTCCAACTCACTATACGGCTGACCGACGAGTCGTACTGGTGACATACACCAACATATCCGATAAGGATACGAGCTACCTGGAGTATGGTCTTGATCGGGGGCTTGACATGCATGTTCTTCTGGACGGTGCACCGGCCGAGGAGACAGACAACATGCATGCCCTAAGAGAGCAAAGGCATCCGACAAAGGTCTCAAAATACCCCAATCAAGGGGGAAGCTATCGATCACCGACGACAATCAACGCTGGAAAAAGTTTTACGGTTCCGCTGCCGATAGCCGACTACTTCGACATGACCAAGCCTGGCACCTACACGATCACCGTCTCCAAGGAGACCTTTCCGGATGATCCGGCAAGGAGCGTAACGGTCTGGTCCAACACTATTGAGATCGTCGTACCGTAACCGTCTGTCGTCGCGCCGCAATAATCCGCCGGTTCAACATTTGCCCTCTCCCCGGACGCGCCAGCCGCCTCCGGGGCGGGCTTTCTCCTTCCGCGCTGCGCTATGGCGGAGGGGAATGAGGAGGGAGGAACAATGAGAAAGCTTGGACTAAATTTCCTGGTTTTGATCTTCGCAATACAAACAATAACTCTCTGTGCCCAGGCGACAGACAGGCCGAAGCCGTGGTTTTCGCTGTCCATTGAAGCCAGTGATCCTTCACACCCTCCAACTCACTACACTGCGGACCGATATGTCGTACTGGTGACATACGCCAACATATCTGATGTGGATGATATGTACTCGGAGGTTGATCATGAGGAAATGCTCAACATGATTGTTCTTCGGGATGGGGCCCCCGCCGAGGAGACAGACAATATGCGTGCACTAAGAAAGGAAAGGAAGTACACGGAGTCCAAAGGCTGGTCGGGGAGTGTGCAAGCGCCGGTTAGGATCAAACCCGGAAAAAGCGTTACGTGGCCCTTGCCCGTAGGCGACTACTTCGACATGACCATGCCGGGCGCGTACACAATTACCGTGAACCGGGAGACCTTTCCGCATGATCTGGCAAGGAGCGTAACGGTCTGGTCCAACACCATAGAGATCGTCGTGCCGCAGCCGGGAGCGCAGACGCTTCAATAATTCGCCGGTTCAACATTTGCCCTCTCCCCGGACGCGCCAGCCGCCTCCGGGGCGGGCTTTCGCTGGAATAGCAAGGGATTCCGGTGCGAATTCGTCTGTGCCGACGACCTCCGCGCTACTCTTCCATGACCTCCGCGCAGCTTGCGGTCAACCTCTCCCAGATGCGATCGAACCAAGTATCGTGCTCGGGCTTCATCAATACCGAGCGCAGGCAAGTCACCATCTCCGCGCCCCTTGCCTCGTGATTTTCCGGTTCTAACCCAGCCGCAGGCTCAAACCAACTCAGCGGCAACTGCACCAGCGCCAGGTGCAAATCGCGCGCGGCGCAGGCGTCAAAAACCTTTTGCGCCAGTTCGGAGGCTCGCTCCGGATTTTCCGCCTTCAGCTTCCACACCACAATGTCCAGCTCAGGCGCTCCGGTAGTGAGCGGCTGGAAGCGTCCGGTCCGGTCTTCCCCTAGCTTTCGGTCAAGATTAAGGGCCGCGGCCCGGCTGTGCGCGAGGCCTCGCGCAAACTCGCCTCCTGGCACAAGCGGCAAAAGCTGTTGCGTGGCCCATAGAGCCACAGCAGCGGCTCCGGCGCGCGAACACTCCAGGCTGATTTCGCCCAAGTGCAACTGCTTTGAAGTGAAGTAGGTGTACGGAGAATCGTGCTTGTAAAAACGCCCCACTGACGAGTCACGAAACAGGATGCAGCCACAGCCAAAAGGCTGCAAGCCGTGTTTGTGCGGATCAACGACGATTGAGTCGGCCTGGCTGATCGCCGCGTACGCCCGGCGAGCCGGCTCGGCTAGAGCGCCGGAAATCAGCCGGAAGTAGCCGCCGTAAGCGCCGTCCACATGCACACGGAAACCATACCGCTCACGCAGCGCCAGCACCTCATCCAGCGGGTCCACCGCGCCCATGGCCGTTGATCCCAGCGTCACCACCACCGTGCCCACATCACCTTTGCGCAGTTCGGTTTCCAGAGCCTCGATATTCATGCGCCCGCGATGGTCCGCGGCAATCGGCGCATAGTCCAGCTTCAACACCGCCGAGATGCGCTGGTGAGTGTAGTGCGCCTGCTCCGAGCCGACGATGCGTTTGCCGGGCGCAATTTGGCCGGCTACCCACAGAGCTTCCAGGTTGGCCAGCGTCCCGCTCGAGGTCAGGTGGCCCAGAAACTCCGTCCAGCCAAACATTTGCGCGATCTGGCGGACAGCCTCGATCTCCATCTCCGAACTGGCCCGGCCGCCGTCACGCGCGTGGTTGTTGGGATTGATGGTCATGGCCAGCGCATAAGCGGCACGCGCTACCGGGTGCGGCGGCTTGAGCATCTGTCCGGCATAGAGAGGATGGAAATAAGGGTAGTTGTCGGCTAGCCGACGCGCTACACCCTCCAGAATCCGCGCCATCGATTCGGGGTCGGCAGCGGACTCGAAGGCTGGCCCAGAGGCGGGCAAAGCCGCAAATTGCTGCTCAAGCAGCTCAGTGGCGTGCGACAACAGACCGGGAACAAGATCGTGAGGCATGGTAACCTCCCAAGGTAACGTTACAAGGGTACGACGTTAAGGCGTTCCAGATCAATAAGTTCCGAGAGAACAAACAGAAAACAGTTTGCCAAGCGTAAGAATTTTTGCACTTTCTGTATAAAATGGATGCTAAACTACGTCCAGCGTTAGACCCGAAACGGGCGCGAGCAGCACTCGCCCAACCAAGCAAGATTCTGCCAGAGGTCCGATTCATCCAGCGCAATTCAATCTAGGAAATTCGAGCAAAATGGAACAAGGCACTGTGAAGTGGTTCAATGACGCGAAGGGTTTCGGCTTCATTTCGCGCCAGAACGGCGAAGACGTATTCGTGCATTACTCTGCAATCAGCTCCAGCGGTTTCAAGAGCCTGCAGGAAGGTCAAGCCGTGCAATTCAACGTGGTAAAAGGGCCCAAGGGATGGCAGGCTGCCGACGTGCAACCGCTCTAAGTCCGCAGGCCGGATTCCGGCAGAATCTAGCAGACAGTGTGAGGGCTGGGAGAGATCCCGGCCCTCACACTGTTTGCGCGAGTTAGTTTGATTCTGTGCGGTTTACGGATGAGTTGCACAAAAGCATGATGCGATGCGCGGTCGCGACAGGAGCACGAGGACCATCCTCTTTGGCCCGGTAGTTCTGGTGTAGTAGCATGGCCGTCATGCACATAAAATTTGCCGGCTCGGCTGCCAGTTCGGGCCACGAGGCCGGGTGGTGGACGCCGCAACTTGCCGGCCCGGTCATCGCGGCCGCAGTTGTCCGGCTGGTGACGCTGGCAGCCGCGCTTTTCCGGGGCGGAATCGCCGCACTCTCGCTATCCGACACAACTAGTTATCTTGAGCCCGGACGCAATCTGCTGTTGCATGGCCGTTTTTTTGCCGACGGCGTACCGGACCTTGTGCGCACGCCAGGGTATCCGCTTTTTCTTGCCATTGTCAGCATTGCCGGTATGCCCGCGGCGGCCTTGGCAAATGTAATTCTCTCCGTCTTCTCCGTGGTTCTTGTCTGGAGATTGGGACGGAGAGCATTCAGCGATGAACGTATCGCCATCGGGGCGGCATGGATTTTCGCCTTTGAGCCGGTCTCGTCTAACTATTCTGTTGCTCTCATATCGGAAACTCTGTTCCTTGCACTTTTTTTACTCAGCATGGAGCGGCTCGCTGAGTTCTTGCAAAGGCATCGCTTGCGGGTGCTTGCGGTGGCGGGGCTGTGGCTTGCCGCGGCGATCTTCGTCCGCCCGATTGCTTACTATCTGCCGTTTGCATTGGCTGCGGGATTGTTTCTGGTATTGATGCGCGTCAAAAGCCTTCGCTGGAAGGCGCCCGCCTTGCTGCTGATTAGCGTGTCGCCATGGCTGGCCGCCTGGCAGATGCGCAACTGGGTTGAAACCGGCTATAAAGGATTTTCGAGCATAACCGAAATAAATCTCTACCTTGATGAAGCCGCCGATGTTATTGCCAACGTGGAACACAAGAATTACTTCGATGTGGGAAGCGAGTTAGGCAATATCGGGTTTATCGATAACAGTGGACAGTTTTATGTCTTTCCTCCCTACCTCGCGCGGCATCCTGAACAGGCCGGATGGAGCCAAGGTCAGCGACTTGCCTTCATGCGCTCCGAAGCTGTTCGCATCATCCGGCCTCATTTCGGGCTGTACCTGCGTTCGTGTCTTGTAGCCACGCGCAAAACAATATCCGACACGGGCGCCGGGTATATTGATGCACTGGCAACTAAGGGAGCCGACGTGCATATCTCGGCAATACTAAGGGCCGAAGGCGTTAAACGCGGAGCAATCGAGATCGCCAAAGCATATCCCTGGCTGGTGGTTGACAAAATTATTCTTGGAGTCTTTCTGCTACTACTGTATATGTTCGCAGCGATAGGAGCCGTTCGACGCTATAGGCATAACGCATGTGTATGGCTGCTGCTGGGAACCTCACTGTACTTCCTCGCCGTCACAGCGGCAGCTTCGGCGGCGCCGATAGCAGGCGGGCGTTTTCGGCTGCCCATTATGCCTGCCGTGTGCATTCTTTCGGCTGCGGGATTTTTCTGCGCGAAGGGGTCGCGCGCTGAAGATACGCTGGCATAGAGCGTTTTCGATTCACTTGTTGCCATTGGAAGATCGTGCAAGGTGGCTTTTTCTTGAGGAAAAAGCCACTCGGCATCGTGGTTTCTGTATTCACCAGAATCGAAAACGCTGTAGCCTGATGGAAAGCGCCGTGCGATTCCGTGTACGAGGTTTCGTTGATTCGTTCCTTTTTTTGGCGAAGTTCCCTATAGTACGATGGTCGTTATGAGCATCGTACGGAAGGGCTCCGCCGTTAGCCGGTGCTCAGAAAGTGAATGGTGGACGCCACAACTAACCTGCCCGCTGATAGCCGCGGCTGTGCTTCGGCTCACGCTGCTGGTTATGACTCTCTCCCGAGCCGGGGTTAGCGGGCTTTTTAGCCCCGATACAACTTCTTATCTAGAACCGGGACGCAATCTTTTGCTGCATGGCCGCTTTGTTGCCGACGGAGCGCCGGACCTGTTGCGCACTCCAGGGTACTCGCTCTATCTCGCCATCACCAGCCTTGCCGGCTTGCCCACAGCGGCTCTCGCAAACGTGGTTCTTTCGGTCTTCACTGTGCTTCTCGTTTGGAGGTTGGGCCGTGCAGTTTGCGACGATAGCCGCATCGCAATCTGCGCAGCATGGATCTGCGCTTTTGAGCCGCTTTCGGTCGTGAATTCCACCCTTCTTATGTCGGAGACACTCTTTCTCGCACTGTTCGTGCTCAGCCTGGAGCGGGTAGCCGCCTTTTTGCGCGGGGGAAGTCTGCGAGTGCTTGCAACGGCTGGACTATGGCTTGCCGCGGCGACCTTTGTTCGTCCTGTTACGTATTACTTGCCGATTGCGCTGGCTGTGGGGTTGTTCCTAGTGCTGGTGCGCGTCAAGAGTCTTCCACCCCAGCGACAAAGACCCGTCGCTGGGGACCTCGGCCTTAGCTGGAAAGCTCCGGCAGTGCTGCTGCTGAGCGCGTTGCCGCTGCTGGCCGCGTGGCAGATTCGCAATTGGACCGAGACGGGTTACACAGGGTTCTCAAGCGTTTCCGATCTCAACCTGTACTACTTTATTGCCCCCGACGTGGAAGCCCAAGTGGAGCACCGCAGCTATACCGATATCCGCACTGAATTGGGCTATGGTTGCGCTCTGGGCTGCGGCGAACGATTCTATCTCTATTCCCGCTATCTCGCGCTCCATCCGGAACAAACCGAATGGAGCCAGGGGCAACGTTTGGCATTCATGCATTCTGCTGCTCTCGAGGTTATCCGGCCGCACTTCGGCGTATACCTGCGCCAGTGCTTCTCGCACCTGCTTGTGGCGCTATTCGGCCCCGGCACAGGGGCTCTCAGCAACCTGCTATCCCCTGAAGACTTTGGGCGGATGAGCCGCCTGATTGCCTATACGGGGCCGATACGTGCGGGGATAGCGCTCGCCAAGCCATATCCGTGGATAGCGGCTGAGAAAGCCGCCTTCGTGGCTGCGATGCTTGGACTTTACCTGTTTGCGGCGCGGGGAATCCGTCGCGGTGAAATGCATCGCGCATGTTTATGGCTGCTGCTGGGAACGTCGATTTACTTCTTCGCTGTCTCTGCGGCGGCGGGTGGCGCGGGAATGAGCGCTCGCTATCGCCTTCCTGTCATGCCTGCCGTATGCATTCTTGCGGCCGCGGGAGTTGTGCGCTCCCGAAAGAGTGCACAAACGCCTAGAAAACCGGCTACGGATTCAGCTCGCGCCGGAATGGAGCACGACCATCTTGCGTGCCGTCTACAATCAATACCGGATACTCTTGAGCCGGCGAACATCTGAGCGCGCTGCACGCTTTCTTCGCAAGAAAGCTCCTTTATGCGAATGAATAATCTTGTGACTGAACAGAAGGCAATCATTATCGGAGCAGGCCCAGCCGGCCTGACGGCCGCTATCGAACTCCAGCGGCGCTCCGGAATCAAGCCCATCGTGATCGAGGCCAGCGATCAGGCTGGCGGCATTTCGCGCACTGTCCGCTACAAGGGCAACCGCATGGACATCGGCGGCCATCGCTTCTTTTCCAAGTCGGATCGCGTGATGCGCTGGTGGCTGGAGATGATGCCCGTCGAGGGCGGCGCAAACGAAGACGGTCAGCTCAACTACCAGAATCAGCAACGCGATATTCCGACAGCTGCCCAGGCGCATGATCCTCGAACAGAAAATCTGGTCATGCTGGTCCGGCAGCGGAAAAGCCGCATCTATTATCTGCGCCGCTTCTTCGACTATCCAATCAGCCTGACAGCGGCGACGTTCAAAAATATGGGCGTGGTTCGCACCGTTCGTTGCGGCGTCAGTTATATGCGCTCTGCCCTGCTGCCACAGCGCGAAGAACGCACGCTGGAAGACTTCATCATTAACCGCTTTGGACGCCAGCTCTACTTGACGTTTTTCAAGTCGTATACGGAGAAGGTTTGGGGCGTGCCCTGCAGCGAGATCAGCGCCGAGTGGGGAGCGCAGCGCATCAAAGGGCTCTCGCTCAAGGGCGTGGTGGCGCACTTCATTAAGAAGACTTTTAGCCCGAAGAAGTCTAGCGACATCGCGCAGAAGAAGACGGAAACCTCGCTGATCGAGAAGTTTCTCTATCCGAAATTTGGGCCAGGTCAGCTTTGGGAACACGCGGCCGACCTGGTTAGCGGCACCGGCGGCGAGATCCACTTCGGCGTCCAGATCGACAAAATCTGCGTGGAAGGCAACCGCGTTGTCTCTGTCGAAGGCGTCGACTTGGCCGGTAAGCGAGAGTCCTTCGCCGGCAGCTATTTCTTTTCGACCATGCCGGTCCGTGATCTGATTCGCGCGATCTCCGCGACTGCCCCCGAAAAGGTTCCCGCCGAGGTGACAGAAGTCAGCGAAGGCCTGATGTATCGCGACTTTATCACTGTCGGACTTCTTGCATCTAAGTTGTCGGTTACAGAAAAGGACGGCTCGCTGCTCAAGGATAATTGGATCTATATCCAGGAGCCCGACGTGGTAGTCGGCCGGCTGCAAATCTTCAATAACTGGAGCCCGTGGCTGGTCGCAGACGAGGATAAGGTTTGGATTGGTCTGGAATATTTCTGCAATGACACCGACCCGCTATGGATGCTCTCCGACGAAGAGATGGCCAAATTTGCAATTGCGGAAATTGCAAAGATCGGGATACTCAAAGCAGAAGACGTCGAAGACTCTCATGTCGTGCGCGTTCCCAAGACTTATCCAGCTTACTTCGGCAGTTATGACCGTTTCGATGTTATACGCAATTACCTTGATGGCTTTAAGAACCTATTTCTAGTGGGCCGCAACGGCATGCATAAGTACAACAATCAGGACCACTCCATGCTGACTGCTATGACGGCTGTCGAGAATATTGTCAACGGAGTTACCGCCAAGGACAACATCTGGGCTATTAACACTGAGATGGAGTATCACGAGGAGAAGTAAACATTCAAAGATCTCATAATTCTTGATAAATTATTTTTGTAGTTGCGATACTGTGAGTCTCAGAAAAGCTCTGATTAAGTCCATCCTCATGGCCTAAAGGCCACGTTGATTTTGCGGCGTTTACGGCACGACTGAAGTCGTGCCCTGACACAAAGCGGCCCATTGAGACACGTTCTACGAGTTTTTCCGCAGCCTGTGAAGCCGTGCCCTTTCAAAACCTCGACTTAACCAGAGATTCCTTAGAGCGTCCCACCCTTGCGCCAAAACATGAGGCGCAAGGATGGGATATGAGGCAGTGCAATCGCATGAACGTTGTCTTGATGGCCTATTCACAGTTTTGCACCGCCCCTACAGGGCTAACTCGCTATCCTTGGCTCCTTTCCCCACGCTGAAGCGCGGGGCTAGCCACCATTGCGCCTCCGGCGCGATAGAAATTGGTCAACAACCCGGATTCATGCGATTACCCTGGGACATGAGGCTTTCTATCATTGATAATCGGCAGCCTCTCAGTGCGCGGCTGGCTGCGCCGGTGCCTTCTCAAACAGTTCCAGGTTTTCACCCTTCCACACCATGGCTGAGTGGATGCGGTCGTAGCCGCTGGGATGATCGAAGAAGATCCGCTCCTCCAGTGAGCCGGGCCGCATTTTGCGATATTCCGAGAGGTGAATCGCGGCCTGGGCAAATCCGTCCGGCTGGCGGGCGGCGTTCAGGCCGAACATGTCGGCCTCTTTCTCCTGCGTGCGAGTTTCTGTGTTCATCACCGGAGTAAGCACGAAGAAGAAGATGCCTGCAAGCAGGAAGACCAGCGGCAGCACGGCCGGGTCGCCAACTCCGCGAATCTGCCACCGCTCTCCCCAGCGCGCCAGCGTCCAGCCCAGCGACCAGCGCAAAAAGGCAAAAAAGAGCACGATCACGACCGCGAGAAAAAAGATGGACTTGGGAATATGGTTCATCACGTAGTGGCCCATCTCGTGGCCCATTACAGCCTGAATCTCTTCGGGCGAGCCGCGCTTGAGCAGGTTGTCGTTGAGCGTGATGCGCATAGTGTTGGCAAAGCCGCTCACATTGGCGCTCATGCGCGTGGTCTGGCGACTGGCGTCGATCTGGTACACATCGTTGGTGGGAATCCCGTTGGCGTGCGCCATACGCAGAATCGGAGTCGTAATCTTCGGGTCGTTCAGCCGCGTAACCTTGTTGAAGAGCGGCTGGATATAGACCGGCCCGAGCATGACCACTACCACCATGAACGCCAGCGTGGCCACTGCGCCCCAGATCCACCAGGTGTTGTGCAACCGGCGCACAAGCCTAAACAGTCCAACTACGGCAATGGTGCCCAGAATGAACCCAATCAGCAGACTCTTGCCCTCATCGCCCATCCAAGGCCAGAAGCTCTGCGTGGCCAAACCGTACTTGTGCTCGCGGATGTAACCCTCATAGAACTCGAGCGGGAAGCCCAGCACAGTGGTCACCAGAAGATACTGCCCCCAATAAAGCGCGTCTTGCAGCAACGTGAAGCGCGTCATGCGCTCGGCCAGATCGCGCATCCGGGCCGACCAGCGCAGGTTCAGCAGCAGAATGGCAGCGACCGTGGAATACAGAAAACCCCAGAGAATCAGCCAATAGCCTCCCTCGAAATAAGCATTGGATCGGGCAGTGGAAGCGGGCGGAATCATCGCCATATAGGCTTCCGTGGCCGCTTCGGCGTCAAAGTGCGCCGAGGGTTGGGCTGCGACCGGAACCTGGGTGATGTCTACCGTGGGTTGAACGGCGGGCTGAGCCTGGGCTGAGCCGAGACCGAAGGCCGCAAACAAGACGAGGAGCGCAAGGCTCCGCAAACGCCAGTTCATGGGTGAATTCCTCCTTCAAAAGATTATTTCTGATGTCCCGCGTTGGGAAGGCGCAAAGGCCTCTCGGTACAAGATAAGCCCTGAAAAGCAGTTACGCGCTGCGGATGCGAGCGGTTCCGGCTCGCTTCGGTATATTCTGGAATGTTGTCGCGAAACAACACAACCCGCGACAGGAAATCCCAGGAACCCTACGCCCATGAACGCACAGACCATCGCCGTACACCTGCCTGACGGGGCCATTCGTGAAGTGCCCGCCGGCACGACGCCCCTTGAAATCGCCAACTCCATCTCACCGCGGCTGGCTGCTGCCTCCGTGGTGGCGCGGTTGACGCCGCTCAGCGGTGCGAAAAAGCTTGCTTCCGCGGACGAACACGCGTCCGAGGCCGCTATGTATGGCACCGAGGACGCGGCCGCACCGCGGCTGGTTGACCTGACCACGCCGCTGACCGCGGACACGAAGCTGGAACTGGTCACCGAAAAGGATCCGGAGGCGCTCAAGGTGGTGCGCCACTCCGCCGCGCACGTGCTGGCCACTGCCGTGCTAGAACTCTTTCCCGAGACCAAGCTGGGCCACGGTCCGGCCACCGACTCCGGCTTCTTTTACGATTTCCATCGCTCGAAGCCCTTCACGCCGGAGGACCTGGCGCTGATCGAGACCAAAATGGCGGAAGTGGTTGCGCGCGACGATAAGTTTGTCCGCGAACAGGAACCCCGTGAGCAGGCACTGGCGGAGTTCGACCGCGACGGCGACTTCATGAAGACTCACTTCGTGACCAAGTTCACCGAGCCTGGCTCCCAGGTCAGCTTTTATCGCAACGGCAAGTTTATGGACTTTTGCCGCGGGCCTCACGTGCCCTCGACCGGCCGCGTCAAGGCCGTCAAAATTACCAGCCTGGCCGGGGCTTATTGGCTGGGCGACGAAAAGAATCCGCAGCTTCAGCGCGTGTATGGAACTGCTTTTTTCTCGCAGAAAGCCATGGACGAGCACTTTGCGCGCCTGGAAGAAGCAGCCAAGCGCGACCATCGCCTGCTGGGCAAGCAACTGGACCTTTTCAGCATTCAGGAACTGGCTGGCGCGGGACTCATCTTCTGGCATCCCAAAGGCGGCATCGTCCGCAAGATCATGGAAGACTGGATGCGCGAAGAGTGCCTGCGGCGCGGCTACTCGCTGGTCTTTACGCCACACGTCATGCGCCGCGAACTATGGAAGGTCAGCGGCCATGAGGGCTACTACTCCGAAAATATGTATGCGCCGATGGAGTTGGACGACGCCGAGTATCGGCTGAAGCCGATGAATTGCCCCGGCCACATTCTGATTTACAAAAATACACCGAGGAGTTACCGCGACTTACCTGTCCGTCTCGCCGAGTTAGGCAATGTTTATCGCTACGAGCGCTCGGGAACCATGCACGGATTGCTGCGCGTGCGCGGCTTTACGCAGGACGATGCGCACATCTTCTGCACTCCCGGCCAGATTGAAGATGAGGTCGTCGCCTGCATCGAGTTTGCCAAAGCGGTGCTGACGACTTTCGGCTTTAACGAGTTCAAGGTGGAGTTATCCACCTGGGATCCCAACGACCGCGCCCACTACACCGGCTCGGATGAGAATTGGGCTCTTGCTAATAACGGCTTGCAACACGCTCTCGGCCGCATGGGGATTGAGTACAAGACCATCCCCGGCGAAGCCGCGTTCTACGGCCCCAAGATCGACATCAAACTTATCGATGCCCTCGGCCGTCTCTGGCAACTCTGCACGGTCCAAGTTGACTTCAATCTTCCCGCCCGCTTCGAGCTGGAGTATGTCGGCGAAGACGGCGAGCGTCATCAGCCCGTCATGATCCATCGTGCCCTGTTCGGATCGGTGGAGCGCTTCTTCGGCGTGCTCATTGAACATTATGCCGGAGCATTTCCGCTGTGGCTTGCGCCTGTTCAGGCGGGCCTTGTTCCCATCAGCGAGCGCCACCATGAATACGCGAAGAAGGTCGAAGCTGAACTCAAGGCCGCGGGATTGCGAGTGGAAGTGGACGACCGCAACGAGAAGATGAACGGCAAGATTCGCGACTTCGCCAACCAGAAGACGCCGTACATTCTCGTCTTCGGCGACAAGGAGCAGGAAGCCGGCGCGGTCAGCGTTCGCACCCGCGGCAAAGGCGACCAGGGCTCCATGCCGCTGGCCGAGTTTATCGCTAAGGCCAAGGCGTTGGTGGCAAGCCAGTCGATGGAACTTTAGACTTGCACAGTCCGGCACCTTCTTGGGAAGAGGTGCCGGACCGACACAAAATGTTTGAGGCAGCGTCATGGTCGTGCTGGAATCTGGTATCGTTCCAGTAATCAGGTGACACTTGCTATGCGCCGTACGAAAGTTCCACTGTTGCGCTCTTTTTGTGTCTTGCTTCCTAGCCATGGCTTGATAACGCGTGTTTTAGCTGTTTGTCTTTGCGCCACCCTCTCGGCAATAGCGCAGGACAAGCCAACCCAAACCCCATCCGCTCCACCCCCGCTGTCTTCCGCAGCCAAGCTGCCTGACGTCTCCAAGGAAGCCTTGGTTTGGAACAAGCTCGTCACCAGTGTTCGGATGAATGCGGACGGTACCGGCGCGCGAAAAACCACTGCCCGGGTAAGCATCCTGGCTGACTCTGGCGTAAAGGCAATGGCCGTGCTCACCTTTACGTACACGGCCTCGAACCAGCAGGTCGAGATCGGCTATGTCCGCGTTATCAAGCCAGATGGCAGCGTGGTCGTCACGCCTGATTACAACGTTCAGGATATGCCGGCCGATGTAACCCGCGAGGCGCCCATGTACTCTGACATTCACCAGAAGCATGTGGCCGTCAAAGGACTGGGAGTGGGCGACACGCTCGAATACCAGATCACGCTGCGCACTCTCAAACCTGAGGTCCCGGGCCAATTTTGGCTCGAGTACTCCTTTCAGAAAGACCTTATTGCTCTCGATGAACAACTCGATTTCGACCTGCCAGCAGACAAGGCTGTAACTGTGGCGAGCGCCGATCTTCAACCCACTGTTAGCAGCGCCGGTGGCCGCAAGCTCTACCACTGGGCCAGCTCCAATCTGGCGCGGCCCGATCCTGACGCGCCGCCCAAGTCCGTTAAGCGTTGGAAGCCGTCAGTCCAGATAACTACCTTTACCAGTTGGGAACAGGTCGGCGCCTGGTACAACTCTCTGCAGCGCGATTCCCTCATTGTTACCCCAGCCATTCAGGCCAAGGCAGACGCGCTCACCAAGGGGCTCACTTCCAACGACGACAAGCTGCGCGCCATCTTCAACGACGTTGCGCTGCACATTCATTATGTTGGCCTTGATTTTGGCATTGGCCGTTACCAGCCGCATCCGGCTGACGATGTTCTTTCCAATGAGTATGGCGATTGCAAGGACAAGCACACACTGTTGGCTGCGCTGCTCAAAGCGACCGGCATCGAAGCCTGGCCAGTGCTAATCTCCGCCGCCAGTCGCGAACTGGATTCCGCAACACCCTCGCCCGCGCAATTCAACCACGTCATTTCGCTCGTTCCTCTTAGCGGCAAGATGGTGTGGATGGACTCCACTGAAGAGGTCGCGCCAGTGGGTTTGTTGATGGGTGTTCTGCGCGACAAGCAGGCCCTAGCCATTCCTGATGGCAGACCCGCATATCTTGAGAAAACCCCTGAGGACGCGCCCACTCCAAGAACGATTCACATCCAGGTCGATGGAAAACTTTCTGACCAGGGACTTTTCACCGGACACATTGCCGAGAATATCGATGGGGACGTTGGAATGTTGTTTCGCGCGGGTTTCCGCCGGGTTCCACAGTCGAAATGGAAGGAGTTAACGGAGGGAGTTGCCCACTCAGAGGGATACGACGGAGAGGTTTCGAATCCCAAGGTCTCCGACGTTGAGAAGATCGGCCAGCCCTTTGAATTGTCCTTTGATTACACGCGAGAGAAGTATTTCCAGTGGGATGACCGGAAAACCTCCCATTGGATTTCGCCTCCTCTCCCGGCGACAGGCGGAGAATTGGCTCCGGGCGTGAAGGAAAAGAAACCGGCCGACGATCCTGATCTCGGTTCCACCGGAGAGACTGTCTATCACGCCACTATAGAGTTGCCAACCGGCTGGTCCATGGTCGCGCCAAAAGATTTTGATCTCAAAGAAGACTGGCTCGAGTACCACGCGAGATATAGCTTCAAGAACGGAATCTTCACGGCAGACCGGGCCGCTCATGTGAAGAAGACAAAAGTTCCACTTGAACAGTGGGACAGATACCTCGCTTTCCGTCGCGGAATGTTTGAAGACTTGAACCGGCAATCCTTAATCTCCCCACCCGGCCAAGCCATCGTGCATAACTCGCCGAACAAGATCAACGAAATGACTCCACTCGAAGGAGCGCGGATGAACGAGAACCAGATCGTTTTCCGCTTCGTTTCCGCTTCGGAAGTCACTCAGCCCCTGCGCGATGCATTGGCGATTCTTGTAGCCGACCCTTCTGCCAGCTCCGCGGACCTCGCTAAGGCCGTAGGTCTTTCCCGGCAGGCTGTGGAAGCAATCGAAGCAAAGACTCTGCGGCTCTCTCCCGATGATGCAGAGTCGCTCTACTGGATGCAATTACTGGCCCATGCCTGGTCTACCAGGGGATGGGCAGCACTGGAAGTCAAAGATTTGCCGACCGCCGAGAATTACCTGCGCGCCGCCTGGCAACTGAGCCAGGACCAAGTGATCGGGTACCAATTTGGCCGGCTGCTGGAGGCTAAAGGCGACAGGGACGGCGCGATGCATATTTTC
>Ga0255354_1000129_pt1 | contig 45310 bp, 34 predicted proteins | sample HBST50metaG_FD_189942 | JGI IMG/M metagenome (GOLD analysis project Ga0255354, IMG submission 189942) | Peat soil microbial communities from Stordalen Mire, Sweden - H.B.S.T50 | ecosystem: Environmental > Terrestrial > Soil > Wetlands > Peat | place: Sweden: Norrbotten County, Stordalen Mire...
TTTTTGTATATTGTACATTCTTTGACAGTTATGCGATTTTTAGGGCAGAGAAAGTGGTGAAAATAAATAGGGGGGTGGGGTAAACGGCGATTTTGGCCGGTTTTTTGATCAGAATCGTGCTCAAGAAAGGTCTTTCACCCGCCTCTGAGCGTGGACCCGGAGGAGGGCGTCCGCGCTACTTTCCGGGGCGGCGTTGCTTCCCTAAAGACATCATGCGCTCTTGAGGCTTAATTCTACGCAAGGAAAATTGTCCGCCATCTCCCTGGTTTACTGCGGGATGACCAACTGCTTTACTGCGGCGTGACCAACTGGTGCGCAATGGCAAACAGCGCCAACTCCAGGCGGGTGGAGACGCCCGTCTTGTCGAAGATATTCGACAGGTGGCGCTTCACCGTTTCCTCGCTCAGGCCAAACTGCTTGGCAATGTCGCGGTTGCTGCAGCCTTCCACGATGGTTCCCACCACTTCAAGCTCCCGCGGGGTAAGCCCGAAGGTCTTGTGCAGCGGCACCACCACCTCTTGCATCAGGCTGTGAAGAGCCGAAACCAGGTTGACCACGCGCTTGCCGCCGATCCAGTAGTCGCCAGAAATAACGGTGCGGATCGCGGTTTGCAAATCGCCTGCCAGCGCTCCTTTCAGCACGATTCCGCGCGCCCCGATTTGCAGGGCCTCAATAATCTGCTGCGTGGTGATGGTCGAAGTCAGCAGCAAAATCTTGACCGTGGGCGTACCGGTCATGATCGAGCGCATGGCTTCGAGTCCCGGAAGGCGCGGCATCTGAACGTCCAGCAGCAGAATATCCGGCTCCAGTTTCTGCGTCTGCGCCACTGCCTCATCGCCGTCCGAGGCCTCGCCGACCACCTCAAAGCCGTCCTTTTCGCCGAGCATGTTGCGCACGCCTATTCGGACTACAGGATGGTCATCCGCCAGTACAATTCGAATGGGTCGTTCCACTTGAGCGGTTCGCCTCCTGCGGCTGGAATACGCCCGGCTATGGCCGGTACTTTCAGACTATTCTTGCTTTCGGGCGCATCTGTCAAACCCGTACCGACCGAGCCGATACGCGCAAGACCGGGCATCTGTTACGCCGGGAATTCAATTTTCAGCATACGCTCCAGATTTCGGAGGGCGTCGCGCAAATCGCCAACAACGCGGACGTTGTGATCCAGATTGTCACTCCCGGCTTCCAGTTGCGCTCCCAGGTGCGCGGCCTGCATGGCTCCGGCCATTCCGCACCCGCCTTTGATGGCGTGGCCGATGCGGCGGACTTTCGCCGCGTCCCCGGTGGCGATTGCGTCCTCCAGCGCCTCCAGTCTTTTGCCCAGATCCGTAACCACGGCCGCGTAAATTTCGCGCACCGCGGTCTCGGGCATCAAGGCGCGAAGTTGGGCCAGGGTCGCTTCACTGACCACCGGCTCGGCGCGCTTCTGCGCCGGCTCCGGAGCGGGCGCAGGCCTCTGCTTTTCGAGTAGCGCTCGCAATGCTTCTGCGCCAAAAGGCTTCAGCAGAAAGCCGTCGGCTGCCGCCACAACCTCTTCGGGAGGGCGGCTGGCGCTGATCACAAAGATGCTGGCCTGGATGCGCGCACGAAGTTGTTTCATCAGTTCCGCCCCGCTCAGACCGGGCATCTGCGCATCCATCAGAATCAAGCCCGGCACGCATTCCCCCGCGTCCAGCAGATCCAGCGCAGCCTGGCCGTCCTCGGCGGTATGAACGGAATAGTCGCTCATTGTCAGCACCGTAGCCATCACCTCACGGCTTACGATGTCGTCGTCAATCAGCAGGACGATGGGACTCTGCGGCTCTCGGCCGAAATTGAACATGTTTCCAGTTTGCCACTGCTTGCCCGCACGCGGGTCATTCGTTTTCTACCGTGACCTCATGCAGCCAGCCCGGCGCCTTCAGTAGCTCCCGCGGACGCGAGCCGTCGGCGGGACCGACCAGCCCATCGTTCTCCATCAGATCGATCAAATGCGCCGCCCTTCCGTATCCGATCCTCAGCCGGCGCTGCAACAGCGATGTCGAAGCCTTGCCAAACTCGAAAACCAACCGTACCGCATCGTCGAACATGGGGTCGTTCTCGTCCGGATCGGGGTTGGATCCGTCCACGCTGGGCCGTTCATCCCTGGGTGACTCCAGAAATCCTTCGACATACTCCGCCTCGCCCTGCGCTTTCCAGAAAGAGACCACCGCCGCCGTCTCTTTTTCGCTCACATACGGGGCATGGAGACGCGCCAGACGACTGGTGCCGGGGGGCAGAAAGAGCATGTCGCCGCGGCCCAGCAGCGACTCCGCGCCGTTGGTGTCGAGAATGGTCCGGGAGTCCACTTTGGTCGCCAGCCGGAAGCTGATGCGGGTGGGAACATTGGCCTTGATCAGTCCGGTAATCACGTCCACGCTGGGCCGTTGCGTGGCCAGGATGAGATGAATGCCCACGGCGCGCGCCATCTGCGCCAGGCGGGTGATCGACTCCTCCACGTTGGCGCGATCCAGCATCATCAGATCCGACAGCTCATCGATGATGATCACGATGTAAGGCAGCGGCTCCTCGTCCTCGCCCTCGTCAAATAGCGACGGCAACGTCGACTCGAACAGCTTGTTGTACTGGTCGATGTTGCGCACGCTGCGCGAAGCTAGCAGCTTCAACCGCCGCTCCATTTCCCTTACCGCGTTGCGCAGGGCGTTGGCGGCCAGCTTGGGCTCGGTGATAATGGGCGTGAACAGATGCGGAATGCCCTCGTACATGCCCAGTTCCACGCGCTTCGGGTCCACCAGAATCAGCCGCACTTGCGCGGGCGTGGTGCGGAAAAGCAGGCTCATGATCATGGCGTTGATGGCCACCGACTTGCCCGACCCCGTCGATCCGGCAATCAGTACGTGAGGCATCGAACCCAGATCCGCCGTCACGATGCGTCCGTTGATGTCCTTGCCCATGGCCAGCGTGAGCCGCGACTTGGCCTTGTGGAAGGTCTCCGACTCGATCACGTCGCGCAGGTGGATGGTCTCGCGCACCTTGTTCGGCACCTGGATGCCCACCGTGCTTTTCCCCGCCATCCGCTCGATCAGGATGCTCTCCGCCCGCATGGCCAGGCAAAGATCGTCGGCCAAACCGGTCACCCGCGAGTACTTCACCCCCGCCTCAGGCTTAAACTCGTAGGTCGTCACCATCGGGCCGGGGTTGATCTGGACCACCTGCCCGCGCACGTCGAACTCGGCGCACTTCTCCACCAGCACCTTGGCTTCTTCGCGCAACTCGTCTTCGCGGATGGCCTGCGGGCCGTCGCTGGCGATCAGCAGCGTACTCGGCGGCAGCTTGAAGCCGCTCACATGCTTGGGAGCCACGGTCGCGGTGCGCTGGTCGGCTTCGGCGCGTTCGTGAATGGCAATTTCGGCGGCCGGATAGCCAGCAGGGGCAGCCGCAGCCGGCTCAAATCTAGGCGCAGCCGGGCGCGCTTCCGCCGCTGCGGGCGGCAAAGGCTGCACGCGCTGCGATGCCGGTAGCAGCGTCCCAGGGGCGCCTTCGGGCGTGCCATCCCCGCGCTCCCAAATGCTGGTCCTGCGCACAGGAATCGCCTCTGCATCTTGCTTCGGCGGCGGAGCTACGCGCTGATACGCAGGAATATCCTGGGGATCCCGATCTGATCCACTCTCACGGCGTCTGAACAGGCCCGCAAACCCGCTGGGACGGGAGCCCGACGACTCCCCATCCCTGTCGGCGCGCTCTTCCGGATTCCCTTCGAAACCTCTCCCGGGGATGAATTCTTGCGCCCTGGCCGGCTGGGCCTCGCGTTCTTCCTGTTCTTCCGCGCGCTCCTCGCGCCAGTTGCGCCAGCGGTCCTGCCAACTCGCGATCTGCAGCCAGCGGTCCTGGATGCCTTCCGCAATTGTCGAAAAACTCACGGCCGAGGCAAAGTAGAGCCCTGTTGCAGCCAGCACGCCGGCCACCAGCCAGGAGCCCTGCTGGTTGAGATAGCCAACCAGCCATCCGGCCATCAGCCGGCCCACCACGCCCTCCACCGGCACCGCGCCCCGCCACAGCCAGCGCCAGGGCTGCATGGCAAGAACGGTGGGAACAAAAACCAGCGCCAGCACACTCCCGGTCCAGCGCAGGAACGGCGAGCCGCCCGGACGCGACCGCATCCAGGTCCAGCCCAGCCCGCCCAGCCACAGCGGCAGCAGAAAGGCTGTAATCCCCACAGATTGCAGCAGCAGATCGCTCAACCACGCGCCGAAAAGACCAATCCAGTTGTGCGCGGCGATGGGCAAGCCCGGGTCCACAGCGGTATTCAAGGAAGGATCTGTCGAGTGATAGGTAGCCAGCGCCAGAATGAGAAGAAGCGAGACCAGCGTCAGCACCAGCCCCAGAAAGATGTTCATGGGGCGGCTTCGCGTCGGGGATAGCACAATGCGAATCGGTTTCATGACGGGACGCTTTCGCTCTGCAATCGCCGCTCACTGCATCGGGCAAGCTGCCTGCCGGGCGGCGGGGAAATTCCCGGAACACTTCCCATTATCCCCGGCATCCGGTCCGATTTCAGGCAAAACAAAGCGGGGGAACCATGCTGTCCACCCCCGCTTGTGTTTCGGCTTGCTTTGAGACCTCAGCCCCCGATGTACTTGGCTCCCCACAGCAGCAGTGCGCCGCCCAGCAGGATGCGGTAGATGGCGAACACCGTAAACCCATGCTTGCGCACCCAGTAAAGAAACCACTCCACCACCCCCAGGGCAACAATGAACGAGACCACAAAGCCTATGATGAGCACGGTCCAGTGATTGCCGGTCATCACTACGTGCGCTGCCGTGCCATCGCTGGGAAAGACCTCTTTCTTTAGGTCCCAGATGGTGGCGGCAATCATGGTGGGAATCGAGAGCAGAAAGCTGAACTCCAGAGCGGCAGGGCGGCTCATGCCCACCAACTGGCCCGAAGCAATGGTGGACATCGACCGGGAGACGCCAGGGAAAACAGCCGAGAGCGTCTGGCAGAGGCCGATCCAGATGGCCTGCGGCAAACTCATCTCTTCCACCTGGTTGGTGCTTGGCTCGTAGCGCTGGCTCCACGCGTCGATCACCCACATCGCGATGCCGCCGATCAGCAGCGCCAGGGCCATCACTGTAATGCTGCCCAGGTTCTTTTCGCTCCACTTGTGCAACAGCAGCGCCGGAACCGACGTGAAAGCAAAGGCAATCAGCGTCAGCGAGATGGGATGGTTCAGCCAGGTGCGATCCCCGTTTTCGCCCCTGGGAAAGGTGCGAATAAAGTCCACAATGCGGCTCAGGAACAGCAGCAGCAGCGCCAGAATCGCGCCCAACTGGATCACGATGGTGTACATCTTCCAATACGCGTCATCCAGCGGAATCTTCATCAACCCTTCGGTAATGCGCAAATGCGCCGTCGAGCTGACCGGTAAAAATTCGGTCAAGCCTTCCACAATTCCCAAGATGACGGACTGAAAATACTCGTTCAAGAAACCTCCGATGGCGTTTGGCCGACTGCTGGATTGCGCGCGAAATAAACCTCAGAACCTTACTCGCGGTCGATCCCGTAGACGGGAATGCCTTCATCCAATTTGTACACCAGGGCCGCGGCGCGCCAGGTGTAATCCGACTGCGGAAACTTGTCTTTGAGCTTTGCCGCCAGCTCGCGGGCGTGGCTGTGGGCGCTGTTGCTCTTCGCCTCGCTGCCATCGGCGGCATGCATGTCGGTGAGCGCCGCCTGCCGATAAACAGCCTGATAGAGCGCCTGCGCCGTTCGCGGGCCGTCGGGATGCTCGGCCGCGTACTTCTCATACACTTCCGCTTCCTTCTCCGGACACTTGGGAGAGCCCTGCCAGTCGCCGCACAGCTTGTTGTCGATCAGCGCAAAGGCCGCCAGTTCGGCCTGGCGCGTGTGGGGAAAATACTTCAGAACCTTTTTCATCTCCTCCTCGTCCATCTGGTCGCGGAGGTACGCCTGCTTCTCTTTGGCAGAGGGCCGGGAAGCGGCGTCGGTCTTTTGCAACTGCCACAGAATGTCGGCCGCGCGCCACGCGGCTTCCGCAGCCAAAGGCGAGTTGGGAAACATCTCGGCCAGCCGGCGGTAGAGCAGCCTTGCGCTCTGTGCGGCGTTCACCGGTCCGCGCGGGTCCGAGGCCAAAGTCTCCTGGTTGGCCGCCTCGCCCATCAGCACTTGGTCGCCGCCCGCCGTGGTCTCCACCACCACTCCCTTGCTCTCCATCCAGCCGGAGATGGGCGGCGGCGTTTCGTCATGGCCGAACATGGGAGCGTCCTTGTCGCTCACTTCTTCGATGTCCGTGTTGGCGTAAACCCGCAGCCAGGGACCGCTTTTTTCCGCCACCACCATCTCCCGGCCGATCTGCACCTTGTCCACCTTTTGCGACGAGAAATCGGGCGAGACGTAAAGCCAGGTGACGCGCAAGGCCGTGGCGCGCGGACCGGCCATCGGTTTCACCAGTTGCGGCTGCTTCTTGTCGGCCATGGCCGGCAGGGCGGCGCACAGCAGGCCCAGCGCCAGTGCAACAGCGCGGACAGCGGCGTTTTCTCGGAAAAGAGCCTTGGGTTTCATCACAATCGAATCATAGTTCAGCGGCGTTGCAACCCATCTTCCGTAAGTACAGCGGCGAGCTGCTGCGGGGCAACATTGCCGCCGCTCAGCACCGCCACCGCCCTGGTGTAAGTGGGCAATTCCGCCCCGTGAAACAGCAGCGCCGCCACTGCCACGGCTCCGCTGGCCTCGGGAACCAGCCGCGTGGCCGCCACAATGGCCCGCATCGCCGCGCGAATCTCCGCCTCGGTCACCGTCACAATGCCGTCCACAAACGCCTGAAGATGCGCAAAGTTGAGCTCGCCCACGCTCTGGGTGCGCAACCCGTCCGCCATCGTCCGGCTGGTGCGCTCCGCCGGCCAGGTAACAATCTCGCCGGTGCGGAAACTCTCCGCCGTATCGCCGGCCAGCTCCGGCTCGACGCCGAAAACCTTGGCCTGGGGCAGCAACTGCTTCACCGCCGCCGCCACGCCGCTCAGGAGGCCCCCGCCGGAAACCGGTACCACCACCAGGTCCACATCGGGCAGCGCTTCCGCGATCTCCAGCCCGCAAGTTCCCTGCCCCGCGATGATCTGCTCATCGTCGTAGGGCGGAATCACCACATAGCCGTGTTCGCGTACCAGTTGCTCGGCCATGGCCAGCCGCTCGCTGGAGGCAACCCCCACCTCCACGACCTCGGCGCCCAGTGCCACCGTGGCCGCGCGTTTGATCGCCGGAGCGTTCGACGGCATCACGATCACCGCCTTGGCCCCCACCTCGCGCGCCACATAAGCCACCCCCTGGGCGTGGTTCCCGCTCGAATAGGTGATGACTCCGCGCGCAATCTCTTCCGCCGTCAGTTGCAGAATCTTGTTCGCCGCGCCGCGAATCTTGAACGCGCCGATGGGTTGCAGGCTCTCGGCCTTGAGCCAGATTCTCTTCGCGGTTCCGTGCCCTGAAAGGCCGTGAAATGAGGCCTCCACCAGCGGGGTTTTTATGGCAATCGAGGCGATTCGCGCTGCCGCCGCACGAATGTCATTCAGGGATACGAGCTTGCTTTCCATGTCTTTTCCTATCTGCTCTCGATCCGATTCCGCAAAGAAAGAAGGGGACGAGCCAGAGCCCGTCCCCTTCTTTCTAGCTGCCTGGCTTCAGATTTCCAGGATCACCGGCATAATCATTGGCCGTCTCCCGGTGGTTTTCTGGATCAGCCGTTTCAGTTCTACCCGGACCTTTTCCTTCACCATCCCGTAGTCGGTCTTTTCTTCCGCGGTCAGGCTGTCCAGCGTCTTCCGCACCACTTCCCGCGCCTGGTCGGTAATGTCCGCGCCGCCAAAGCCGCGCATCACCACCTCAGGCGACTGCTCCACCTTGCCGGTGCGCTTGTTGATGGCCATCACCGCCAGCACCACGCCATCCTCCGACAGTATCCGCCGGTCGCGGATCACCATATCCTCCACCACGTCGATCGAGGAGCCGGAGTCGATCAGAACCCGCCCCGCTGTTACCTTGTCCTTCTTGCGGGCGTCCTTCTTGTCCAGCTCCAGTACGTCGCCGTCTTCAATCACAATGGCGTGCTCGATGGCGCCGGTCTCCATGGCGATCTGCGCATGCTTCTTCAAATAGCGATAGTCGCCATGCACGGGAATAAAGAACTTGGGCCGCACCAGGTTGATCAGCAGCCGCATCTCTTCCTGCGAGCCGTGTCCGCTGACGTGAATCAGCCCGTTGGTGCCGTCGTCGTAAACCACTTTGGCATCGCGCCGGGAAAGGTGGTCGATCACCCGGAAGATACTCTTTTCATTGCCCGGAATCACGCGCGAGCTGAGCACCACCGTGTCCCCCGCGTCGATGTGGGCGAATTTATGGTTGTCCACGGCCGCGCGGCTCAGCGCGCTCATCGGCTCGCCTTGCGTGCCGCTGATCAGCACCATCAGCTGCTCGGGCGTGTAGTCGCGCATCTGGCCGGGATTGATGATCAGCCCCTGCGGAATGTCGATGTAGCCCAGGTCCTGCGCAATCTCCGTCGACTCCATCATCGAGCGGCCCACAATGGCCACCTTGCGCCCGTGCGCCCGCGCCAATTCCAGAGCGATGCGAATGCGGTAAATCGACGACGAGAAGCAACTGAAGAAGAGCTTCTTCTTGGTGCGTGAAAAAATCTCGTCCAGCCGCGGAATGACCGCCGACTCTGAGGGCGTGTAGCCCCGCCGCTCCACGTTGGTCGAGTCCTGCAGCAGGGCCAGAACGCCCCGCTTGCCATACTCGGCAAAGGTGTGCAGATCGAAGAGCTTGCCGTCCAGCGGGGAGAGGTCGATCTTGAAGTCGCCTGTGTGGATCACCACGCCCACCGGGGTGTCGATGGCGTAGGAAACCGCGTCCACCAACGAGTGGGTGACGTGGATTGGCTCAATCGTAAACGGACCAATGGTGAATTTCTGCTTGGGCGTGATCTCGACCAGTTCAGTCTCGTCCAGCAGATGATGCTCTTCGAGCTTGCCCTCCACGAAGGCCAGCGTGAACTCCGTGGCGTACACCGGAACCTTCAGCTCGCTCAACAGCCAGGGCAGTCCGCCAATGTGGTCCTCGTGCCCGTGGGTGAGCAGAATGCCCCGGACATGGGCTTTGTTTTCAACCAGGTAGGAGATATCGGGCACCACGATATCCACTCCCAGCAACTCCGACTCCGGGAACATCAACCCGGCGTCGATCACGATAATGTCGTCTTCCCAACGCAGCGCGAGGCAGTTCATGCCGAACTCGCCCAGCCCGCCCAGGGGAATGATTTTTAGTTTTTTCGTAGGCATCTGTCAGGTTTGATGTTACCACCCACGCGCTTGCGCCGCGTCTTTATGCGCTAATTAGCCAAAGCAATCGCATGAATGCCCTTTGTTCTTCAAGGCGTCTCTGTCCACTGCCATTGCAGAGGATCAACCGCGGTCTTCCCGGAGTGAAGAGGAGAAAATAGCTCAAAGTAGAGGCAGGTGGCCCAGTCATAACCATATTCAATGAGGCAGTAGTTCAAGTGAAGCTGTGCCCCGTTCATCGCGCTCTTTGCGATGAGCGGGCGGTATACTGGCGCTTCAAAGCCCGCCTCTGAGCCGGTCGAAGCGTGGCGCATTCGAGTGCTGGAATCCATCCACTTATTTCCCCGCTTCTTTATAGCAGAGATTCTCCGGCAAGCTATTTCCACGGCGGAACAGTGTCCACCGCGACTCAATCTCGACCGCGCCCGCAACGCCGGTTGCGTAGTGCCGAAAGCTGGACCACGGCCAGTCCTCCGGCTTCGCAACCAGTCCGCGCTTAACTGGATTGCGATGGATATAGCGGATCACTTCGGAGCGGGCCTGCTCTCCGTGGACATTGCTGTCGTAGTAGCGGTCTTGCCAGAACTTTTCGCGCGCTCCTCGCAACTTGCGCGAAGTCATCTGCTTGACGGCTTTGAGAAACTGCGCCAGTACCATCTGCGGCGGTTCATTGACCAGCAGATGTATATGCTCGGGCATCAGCACGTAGGCGTAGACGCGCGCATGATGCCTTGCGCGCGTCTGTTCCAGCACAGCCTCGACCGTCTCCCTGGCTCCCGGCGTTTCAAGCAGAGGTAGACGGTGAAAACAACTGAAGGTGATGAAGTGCAGAGACTCCGCTTTCTGAAAGCGCTTCAGGCCGCTCGGCATAGCTCCATCCTCGTCCGGCCACGATCTTATCGCAACGCCCGCTCATCGCAAACAACGCGATGAACGGGGCACAGCTTTTACGCCCTCACCGCAACTCTCATGACCGGGCCACCCGCCGCAGGAGAATCCGCCAAGTCAATTTCGCCTTGCTGCCACCGAAAACGCCCTGCAATCGGAAAAAACTCTTGCCTCCGCCCGCAATTTAGGCAAAAATCCCTTCACGGACCTCGCTGCACGTGGCTGGAGCGGGGTGGAACAGGAGGCCCATGAGTCAAGTGCGTGTGCTGGTGGGAACGCGCAAAGGCGCGTTCATTCTGACCTCGGACGGCAAGCGGAACAAGTGGGAAGTAAGCGGTCCCCACTTCGCCGGATGGGAGATCTACCACGTCAAAGGTTCGCCCGCCGACCCCAACCGGCTCTACGCCTCGCAGTCCAGCGGCTGGTTCGGCCAGGTCATCCAGACCTCCACCGACGGCGGCCAGAACTGGGCGCCCGTCGGCAACCAGTTCACCTACAAAGGCGTTCCCGGCACCCACCAGTGGTACGACGGCACCCCTCACCCCTGGGAGTTCAAGCGCGTCTGGCACCTTGAGCCATCCCTCACCGACCCGGAGACGGTCTACGCCGGGGTGGAGGACGCTGCCCTCTTCCGCTCCGCCGACGGCGGCAAGACCTGGGCGGAACTGGAGGGTATGCGCCAGCACGGCACCGGTCCTCACTGGCAGCCCGGCGCGGGTGGCATGTGCCTGCATACCATCCTGCTCGATCCCTCCAACCCCGACCGGATCTACATCGCCATCTCCGCCGCGGGAGCCTTCCGCACCGACGATGGCGGCAAGAGCTGGAAGCCCATCAACAAAGGTCTGGTCTCGGAATTCATCCCCGATCCCAACGCCGAGGTTGGCCATTGCGTCCACCACGTCGCCCTGCACCCTGCGCGGCCGCAGGTGCTCTTCATGCAGAAGCATTGGGACGTGATGCGCTCCGACGACGCCGGCGACAACTGGCGGGAGGTCTCGGGCAACCTGCCCAGCGACTTCGGCTTCGCCATCGACGTGCACGCCCATGAGCCGGAAACCTTATACGTGGTCCCCATCAAGAGCGACTCGGAGCACTTTCCGCCTGAGGGCAAACTGCGCGTCTACCGCAGCCGCACCGGCGGCAACGAGTGGGAGCCGCTCACCAAGGGACTTCCGCAGCAGGACTGCTACGTCAACGTTCTGCGCGACGCCATGGCCGTCGACCGCCTGGACCAGTGCGGCATCTACTTCGGCACCACCGGCGGCCAGGTCTATGCCTCACCCGACGCCGGAGACAGTTGGGCGCCCATCGTCCGCGACCTGCCTGCGGTTCTCTCGGTCGAGGTCCAGACGCTGCCGTGACCGGCCCTGACGCGGCAAGGAAGGAAGCAGCCTCAAGCCGTTCGACGATCCGCGTGCTTCTGCCTCAACATCTGCGCACCCTGGCGCAGGTCGAAGGCGAATTGCTGTTGGAAGTAACCGCTCCAATCACGGTGCGCTCGATTTTGGACGCCCTTGAAGCCCGTCACCCCATGCTCCGCGGCACCATCCGCGACCAGGTCACCCTGCAGCGCAGACCCTTCCTTCGCTTCTTCGCCTGCGAAGAGGATTTGTCGCACCACTCGCCGGACGCACCCCTGCCTGAAGCGGTCGCATCCGGCCAGGAGCCGCTGCTGATCATTGGCGCCATTGCCGGAGGATAAAGGACAACACCCGCTGTCATCGCACCAACCCAACCGCTGTCATCCTGACGCACAGCGGAAGGATCTGCAGTTGCTTTTGTTCGCCATTGCTAAGCTGGTGGTTGGACCACTCGCGCGTGCATCAATTCTCTGAAGGGCTCTCTACATGGTCGATGATGGGAACTTCGATCGGAGCCTTGGCAGGCTTCAACTTCAACCCAAGCTGCTCGTGCAATGCTTCAAGAAAACTTGTCGATCCCTCATTCTCGTGCGAGTCCGCAACAGGGATGGGTGCCGTGTGTGGCTCGGGAGTCCACTCCATCGCGAAATCGTAGCGGCCGGTGAGACCGGTTTGATCCAACACAGGCCGCCCCAGACTGGCGACGGACGGGAGCGAGCGTGCGAGCAGGGCCATGGTGGTATTGCGTGACCCCAACTTCAGTTTTCCATCCGCCCCGCCGTTCAGCATAAACGCATCGCAAATAATCGGAAAAATGTCTTTGTGGCTGGCCACCCATGCCGGGTCCGTCAGCTGAGGGTTTGGATCGCAGGCTGGACCCTGGTCATGTGGGGTTAGCTTTGGGCCGGTGACGCCCGGCTTATCCAGAACCATGGCCAGCACCGAAGAGGTCTGCGTCTCGAAGTGCATCTTGAGTTTGAATCGGTCCTCCAGAAGAGACTGCACCATCAGCCTCATCTGGTCCTTGGTTGGATTTCCGGGCGCGCGCCCTTCAATCACAAAGCCCTGCGAACTCGCCCATTTCGGCAAGTGCTCCGTGAGAGCGGACCTCTGCTCATCCGTCAACCAGATCTTGTACGCAAACTCGATGTAGACAAGAAGAGGAAAGTCGCCGAAAAAACGGCCGCCGGTGGAAACATAGGAGTCGTCGGGACTCAGCGCAAACAAAGGAGGTTTGAAATTGCCAGGCTTTTCGAGATGAATCGATGCAACTTCAAATTCCATCTTGCTTCCCGCCGCCTTCTCCCATGCGGTCTCCGAGGGGGTCGTGCTTTGCGCCTGAGTGCAACAGGGAATCAGGAGGCTGGCGACAATCAGTGTCCAAAGGGCAATCGCCGCCGCATTCCATGCTGCCGGCCGAGGGCGCATGGGAGAGGATGCAGGTTCTGTTTCAAGATTCATGATTTCTCGCCTTCGATTGCATCGCGTCCTGGTACCGAAACTCGAATTTCTCAGCTCTGGATTTCGTCCTTGCCCGGCCGCAGCATTAGCTCCTTGATCGCTTCGCGGGGGTCCTTGCCTTCGTCCAGGATCAGCGCCATCTGTTCGGTAATCGGCATTTCAATCCCGTACTTGCGGGCCAGTCCCAGCGCGGCGCGGGTGGTGCGGACGCCTTCCGCCACCTTGCCGCCCAGGCTTTCCAGGATCTCCGGCAGCTTCCGCCCCTGGCCCAGCGCCTGCCCCACCGTCCGGTTGCGGCTCAGCGACCCCGTGCAAGTCAGCACCAGGTCGCCCACCCCGGAGAGGCCGGCCAGGGTATCCCGGCAGCCGCCGCAGGCCACCGCCAGGCGCGTGATCTCCGCGATGCCGCGGGTGATCAGCCCGGCGGCGGAGTTGTAGCCCAGCCCCACTCCGGCGGCCACGCCGGCGGCGATGGCGATGACGTTTTTGAGCGCCCCGCCCAGCTCCACGCCGACAATGTCCGTCGAGGTATACAGGCGCAGCGTCTCCGACGAGAACTCCTGCTGAATGCGCGCTGCTATGGCCGGATCGTCAAAAGCCACGGTGACGGCGGTGGGCTGTCCCTGGGCCACTTCGAGCGCAAAACTGGGGCCGCTGAAGGCTCCAATCGGCAAACTCAGCGGAGGCAGCGCATGGCCGGCCGGGTCCGTCGCAGCTTCCGCCAGATGGCTGGCGATCACCTCGGTCATGCGCAGGAAACTTTGATCCTCGACGCCCTTGGTGGCGCTGACGATGATTTGTCCCGCGTGCATGTAGGGGCGGAGACGCGTCAGGGTGGGGCGCAGGAATTGCGAGGGAATCACGGAAACCAGGATCTCGGCCTCGCGGACCGCCTCGAAATCCGCAGTGACAGCGATGGATGCGGGAAGAGCGAAGCCGGGGAGGAACAGGGTGTTCTCGCCAGCCGCGGCGATCTGCCGGGCTTCCTCGGGGCTGTGCGACCAAAGAGATACTTGGTGGCCGCCGCGGCGGTCGAGCGAAAGGGCGATGGCGGTTCCCCAGGCTCCGGAACCTAATACGGCAATGTGACTCATGCTATCTTCTTTGCTCCAAACCGGGATTCCGTGCCTGCAAACAGGCGGCGGATGTTCTGGTGATGCTTGGCGATGATCAGCAGGCCGACGACTACCTGCACCGCAATGAAAAACGGAGGCCGGTCTCCAGTCACCAGAAACCAGGCAAAGACGGGGAAACTGGCCGCGCCGACGATCGAGGCCAGCGAAACGTACCGGCTCAAGGCAAGAACCACCGCGAAAACCGAGACGGCCGCCATGGCGGCCCAGGGAGCGACAACCAGGAAAACGCCAAAGCCTGTTGCTACGCCTTTACCCCCACGAAATCCGAGCCACACCGGAAACATGTGCCCCAGAACGGCGGAAAGAGCCGCCAGGGCCTCAAGGTCGCGCACCGGAGTGTGAGGCAGCAGCAGGACAGCGAGGAATGCGCCCAGCCAGACGGCAGACGAGCCCTTGAGCAGGTCGACCACGAAGGTGGCCGCGCCCAGAATCTTGCCGCCGGAGCGCAGGACGTTGGTGGCGCCGATGTTGCCGCTGCCCACCGAACGGATATCCTTGTGGCGGAAAATGCGCACCAGCAGGTACCCGGAGGGAATCGATCCGAGCAGATAAGCGGCGACAACGATGAGCAGGCTTGCGGGGAACATGACGAGTCAGAGTTTAACAGGTGGAGGGCGGTAACTGTGGGACAGGCCTGAGGGCGCAAGGGCCACGCAGTCAGTCCGAGACCGCCCATTCTCCGGGCACAATGGGCCGGGTGCGGTAGAGCTTTCCCTGGTAGGCCAGCAGCGCCATCAGCAGCAGAACGGCAACAAAGGCCGCCAGCTCGACAATGTCCGCTGTATGGTTGCGCGGCAGAGTCTTCCAAAGAATCAGCAGAAGCGTCTGCGCGGCGGTGACAGCCCAGACCGAACCGTAGAAGTAGCGGCGCTCGGTGCCTTCGCCCTTGGTGGATGGACCGACGCGCGGCAACTTGCCGAGCAGGCCCAGCAGCAGAATAAGGGCGCAGAGAGGCGCGTAGGCGTAGGTGTAAATCTGCTTCATGCGCCAGAGGCCGGTGACAACAGCGATCAACAGGCCAGCCAGGTTGAGCAGGGCGAAGTTGAGCACCGCATTCCACGCGAAGGTATAGCAGACGCGGCGGTAGAGAGGATTGGGTCTGTCCTCGTCGAAGCGGAGAATGTAGGGGCGCGGCTCCACGCCCGGCATCCGCCCGCGCAGACCGGCGACGGCTGTGCCGACCAGAACCACCGCCATCCAGGCCATATTGCCACGGTGAAATCCGCGGGCGAAGAGCGAGAAGGTAAGCGGTCCGGGAGCGAGAAAGAAGACCCAGATCCAGATGGGCCAATGAGCCAGACGATAGTAAGGTTTGTTGCGTGCGCGCAACTTGCGCTGCCCAGCATACTCAACTTCCCCGCTGTATTGCATGAGAGGAAGTCTCGCAACCAGAGGCTAGGAATGTCAATCGGCGCGGGGCGCCTCCGCGCTTGCATGGGAGCCTGAAAGCTCTCACGAAATTAAACCGGTCGGACGCGAGAATCGGCGTTTTTTCTGGACGCAAGACGAACAAAATGTGAATCGACCCCCTGATGACCTATCGCAGATCGAGAATCTAGGCGACCATCAAGAAGCTACTTGAAGATCGCCAGCGATTGAAAGCAAGTTCTTCATTCTTCGCGCATCAGTATAACGGGATTGACGGCAAGTGCCTTTTGCGCTGGAATCCACGCCGCGACCAGTCCCAACACCAGCATTGTCAGAACCACACCGGTTAGAACCAGCGGATCTTTCGGCACCGCCTGATAAACGATGTACGCCAGCACCTTGGAGGCCAGAATGCCGAGTGCCATGCCTGCCAACGAGCCTACAGACAGCAGGACGAATGCCCGCCCCAGTGCCGCCCGCAGCACTTCTTTCCGCCGGGCGCCCAGCGCCATGCGGATCCCGAATTCGCGCAGCCGCTTGCTCACGGTATAGGAGGCCATGCCGAAGATTCCAGTCACAGCCAGCATGGCGCCTAGCAGTCCAAGGACTCCCAACGCCACAGTCGCCACCCGTGCGGCAAACAACGCCCAACCCAAGCTTTGTTTCCAGGTCTTGATGGAGAAGGGCAAGCTCGAGTCCAACCCCTGCATGGTGCGCTCCAAGGCGCCGGCAATCTCCGCGGGATCTCGGTTGGACCGCACTACGAGGAGGGCATCGCCCGACTGCTGTTGCAGGAACGAGAAGAACATTGCGGGTTTCTGGTCCTCGGTCAAGGTTTGGTACTTGCCGTCTTCGACAACCCCGACGACCTCAGCCCGCGTATCACCGTTGAGCTTGAAGTGTCCGCCGATGGCTTTGTCCACCGATCCGAAGACTGTGACGGCAAACTTGCGATTGATGAGCGCAACAATCGGCGATTTTTTATCATCGGCGAAGGTAAGGTCTCTGCCTGTGAGCAGCGTGGTGCCGGCCGCTTTCAGATAGTCCGGGGAGACTTTGAAGTTCATTGCTTCCGCGGCATGGTTGGTGGGCCGGAAATCGGTTGTGCTGTCGGAGAAGACATCGGAGTCGTTTCCGCTGGGGCCGAGCGGCACGTGATCGACATAAGCAGCCGCCGTGATGCCGGGAATCGTCTTGGCTGCATCGATCATGCGGAGCTGCATCTGTGTGGCGCGGTCGCCGGTGTAGCCTGCCATATTCAACTGGCTCTCCACCAGCATTGCGTTCTGGGGTGTAAAGCCGAAATTGCTATGCAGCGAGCGCACCAGGCCACGCACCGCCACCAGCGAAGAGGTGACGAGCACCGCGCAGATGGCAATTTGCACGACCAGCAGAATGTCTCGCAGGGTAAAGCGCCGGTTGCCGGCCACACCTGCGGCGCCTGTGCGCATGACCTGCCATGGGTCGGCGCGCATGACCTGGCGGAATGGCATGATGCCGAAGAAGAGGCCGCTGCCCAGCGCCAGTATCAGCGCAACAATGTACGTGGCTGCGTCCGGATTCACCGGCACGTTGACGGGAATATCCGGAATGGGCTGCCATGCACTGAGCACGCGCAGGATGACAACGCTAGCCGCCATTCCCAGCGCTCCTCCTATAACCGATATGAGAAAAGTCTCGGTGAGCATCTGGCGAAGAATGAGGCCACGCTTTGAGCCGAGCGCCAGGCGCAACGCCGTTTCCTTGGCGCGATCCGCGGCACGCGCGGCAAACAGGCTTCCCAGGTTGGTGCACGCGGCCAGCAGAATGAGGCCGGCGAGCAGCATGAGGCCCGTGACGAACGCACGCGCCGGCCGTCCGAGCGTATCTCCGATCAGGCCGGGACGAGCGAGCGTGAATTGGAGCCCCGCATCGTCTTCGGGATATGTCTTACCCAGCCATACTCCGAGCGCATTCAGATCTGCTGTCGCCTGCGCCGGCGTCACGCCGGGCTTGAGCCGGCCCTCAACAAATCCGGAGTGATTACCGCGATCCTTCAGGCCGTTGTAGCCGCTAATGGTGGGCTTCTCGACCATCGGAATCCACATGGCGGGCGCGAAGAACAGTTCTGTACCACGAAATGCCGGCGGAGCCACGCCGATGATCGTGAACTGGTGCGTGTTGATCTCGACGGTTCGGCCCACCACGCCTCGATCGTCGTGAAATTGGCTGTGCCAGTAGGGGTAGCTCAACACAATGTACGGCGCGCTGCCGACTCCGTTCTCATCGGATGCGTGAAAAAAGCGTCCCAAATACGGCTGAATGCCAAGCGCGTCGAAGTAGTTTCCACTGGCGAGATAGGGCCATGCGGTGTGCGGATTATTGCCCGCATTGACGCCCACCGGACCAACCAGGTCGAACATGATCATGTTCTCAAAGGTGCGGTTGCGGTCACGCATATCAATGAAATCAGGATAGGACTGCGATGGATACGGCGAGCGCTGCACCGTGTAGAGATTCTTGCCATTGGGTACATTTACCGTCCGCAACACCAGAGCGTTGAGCACGCTGAAAACCACCGCGTTCGCGCCAATCCCCAGCGCCAGCGTCAGAATTGCCGTTACTGCAAATCCCGGTGATTTCCGCAACTGTCGGAATGCAACTCTCAGATCGTTCGTCATGTTGGCTGCCTTTGGACAGAAATACGACTCGCCCCGGAAGTTGGTTCCCTTGAACTGAGTGCTTTCCTTTATTTCCGAAGTGTTTGCGGTTTGGCGGGTGGCCCAGGTCACAAGGAAGTGAATCGCGCTACTGAAGGTGGGTGCCCAGGGTCCCTCGCATTTGGGGACCCGGGAGACCGCGAACCCCAACCGGACCATTCCCGAATTTCTGCCGTTCCGGTTCTATGACCACCACTCGTCAGTTAACATTTGTGCACTACCTACATGCCTCCGATGCAGAGGCCATGCTGGGTGCTGCGACAGTGATAGTGGCAGCAATTCACCCTGCCGGGCAGCAGAATTGATTCCAACCCGAATCTTGCAGTCGATACATCCAGTAGAACAAGAATCCGAATAGCAGTAATGTTATCTGCGCGTTACAGCTTCTCTCCAGGATGACTCCCCGAAGCGGCCAAGTGTCATGGAGTCGGCCAGATGCACTCAGACTTCCAGGGTGGCATGGCACTGCGGCGTTTACCGTTACCGATCCGGTCTTTGCAACCAAGCCAAGCTGGATGAGCGCGTTGGCCTGTTGGCGACTGTTGAGATCAGAACTGCATGGATTGCTGAACGCTGGAGCCCACTTGGCGGAACCGATCCAGGCAAGTCGCTCTGCTACCCTCTACTAGTGAACTGAATCGAGATCAACGCGGCCGGTTTCGTGGCTGGAAGCAAGATGCCGCTTTGATTAGAAGAATTCGATCCGCCACATCGACATCTAGATCAAGCCACAGGATCTCGTTATGCTTCGTACTTGTGCTCTAGCCGTCTTCGTCTCGCTTGGCATCGCAGGCGCGACAGTGTCGCTGCATGCGCAGGCAACAGCGAATCTCTCGTCGCAGGGTTACTATGCGGACCCCGAGGTGCGCGTCTTCGACCATCAGTACTGGATCTATCCCACGCGAAGTGTTTCTGCCGATGATCCAGCCATCGGACAGCCTACCTTCAACGCGCAGCAGGCCGAACTGCGCAAACAGCATGTCATCCACGAGGACTACCTGCTGCAGACGGGGCTCGATGCCTTCTCAACTCCCGACCTCGTTCACTGGACCAAGCACAACTCCGTGCTCAGCGTGAAGAATGTCGCGTGGGCTGCGTATGCCATCTGGGCACCGTCGGCGATTCACCTCAACGGTAAGTACTATCTCTTCTTCGCGGCCAACGATATTCAGAAGACCGATACTTTCGATGGGGGCATCGGCGTTGCTATGAGTGACAAGCCCGGTGGACCTTTCGTCGATGCGATTGGCAAGCCGCTCATCGGCAACTTTCAACATGGCGCGCAGCCCATCGACCCCATGGTTTACCAGGATGATGATGGCTCGATCTATCTCTACTACGGTGGGCAGGGCCATTGCGTGGTTGCCAAGCTGTCGAAGGATCTGAAGCATGTGATCCCCATGCCGGATGGCGAGTTCTACAAAGAGATCACGCCCGAGCACTACGTCGAGGGCCCCTTCATGATCAAGCGCAACGGCACGTATTACTTCATGTGGTCAGAGGGCGACTGGGGTGGATCCGACTACGGCGTTGCCTATGCAAAAAGCAACAGCCCCATCGGCCCCTTCACACCCGCAGGGAAGATTCTGCAGACCGATCCCGCCATCGCCAAGGGCCCTGGCCACCACTCCGTGCTGCACATTCCGAACTCCGATGACTGGTACATCGTCTACCATCGCCACCCGCTGGATAGCACAGGCATCAGCAAGCGCGTCATAGCCATCGACAAGATGGTTTTCGACAAGGACGGCAACATCGAACCCATCGTCATGACAAAGGACGGTCCCGGCATACGGATTCTCACGAAGACTCGATAGAAGGACCGGATGTCGACTACTGAAGCCACAAGGCTCAGCGAACTGCGCCCCATGCTGCGCCTTGCATGGACGAGCACTAACCGCTTCTAGTATCCGTTTTCTGAGCGGATTAGTACCGATAAGCGGGGCTCACTCTAGTCATTTCCAATGAGCGCGAAATCGCCAATGCACTCAAAGAAGCAGATTACTCCCCGAGATTCGCCAATCGTCCGGCGAATCTCCCAATCGAGAATCTCGAAGGATGCCAACAGCCCAGTTGACTCGCCTCGTGCATACGATCAAAGTTCGGACACGCAGGACTAAAGCGGTTCTCCAATTGCTATACACCGAAGCCACTGCGGTCGAGTGGCTTTTTTCAAGAAAAAGCCACCTTGCACGAACTGGATCAGTGCACACTCATTGGAGAACCGCTCTACTCCACGCGCAGAGCGAGAACAGGGTTGATGGAGGCTGCGCGGCGCGCCGGCACGATGCTGGCCAACAAGGCGCAAAGCGCGAGGGCGACGACTGATCCGCCGAGGACGACCGGGTCCCAGCCTTTGACCTCGTACAACTGAGAGGCGATCAGGCGGGAGCATCCGATGGAAGCCGGAATGCCGATGAGCAATCCGATAAGAATCTGGAGAAATGCGCCGCGCAGAACCAGGCGAATCACGCTGGCGCGGTTGGCGCCCATGGCAATGCGGACGCCGATCTCGTTGGTGCGGCGCTCCACGGTATAGGCGGTCACTCCGTAGAGGCCAACAGCGGCCAGGATGAGCGCGAGGATGCCGAAAAGGCCCGTCAATTGGGCTACTGAGCGCTCCTGATCGAGACGGGCGGCAACCTGATCCTGCATGGTGCGCATACGGATGAGGGTGAGATTGGGATCGACTTCCGCGAAGGCTGCGCGGATCTGCGGCTCCAGGCCTTCCATGCTGCCGTGCAATTGCAGCACGACGCTTTCGATCAGGTGGGTGCGGTCTTCGATCATCTGCGCCATGGGGTCGTCGTAGTGCACATGCTGCGCCAGCGGCACAAAGAACAAAGTCGGGCGCCAGTGACCGCTGGGGTCGGTGTAGTTGGCGGTGCGCGCCACGCCGACGATTTCGTACGTTCCGCTGTTCTTGACCTCGGTGAGGCCGAAGCGCGTGCCGATGGGGTCTTCGCCCTTCTTGAAGAACTTCTTCACAAAAGACTCGTCCACAACGGCGACCTTCCGCGAACCTGCCGTGTCCTGATCGGTGATGCCGCGGCCGCGAAGGATGGTCTGACCCATCGCTTCCAAGTAGCCGGGGCCCACGTGATCCCAGGACGAGTCATGGCTGTCGTCGGTCACATTCGGCGTTCCCTCTCCCTGGCGGACGATCAATTCGCCCCAGTTATCGGTGAAGGGGGTGTATTGGGCGAGGGTCGCGCTCTCGACGCCGGGGATGCGGGAGAGGCGCTGCTGGAGTGCCAGGTAAGTGGCATCGAGCTTTTCCGGTGAATAGGTGGAGAAGGGAGCGTTGACGCTGAGATTGACGCGATGGTCGGTCTCAAAGCCGAAGTTCTGGTGCTCCATTTTCTGCAAACTGCGGGTGAGCAAGCCGGCTCCTGCGAGCAATACGACAGAGAGGGTGGCCTGCACCACGACCAGGGACTTCTGCGAGAGAGAGGAGCGGTCGTGGGTGCTGCGATTGACTCCGCGCAGAGCCTCGGCAGGCTCGGCGTGGGAAGCGAACCATGCGGGAGCGGTCCCGAAGAGCAGTCCGGTGAGGAGCGAGACGCCAAATGCGAAGGCCAGAACCGGCAGAGAAGGTGAAGCGTTGATGGGTACGAATTGCGCGGAACGGAAGGCCAGCGCAACGATGAGCTTCACTCCTAAAACAGCGATCAACATGCCGGCCGCGCCGCCCATCACGGAAAGCACGACGCTCTCGGTGAGCGACTGGCGGATAAGGCGCTTTCTTGAAGCACCCAGCGCGAGACGAACGGCGGTTTGAGAGCGGCGCGCCGATCCCCGCGCCAGCAGCAGGTTGGCAATATTGGCGCAGGCGATCAGCAGCACCAGGCAGCAGACAGCGAAGAGGATGCGCAGACTGCTCTTGTATCCATCTTTCATCTCGGCCACGCCGGAGCCGGCCGGGATGACGCTGATGTTCTGCTTGGGCAGTATTTGCTTGATCTGCGAGAGGAACTGCGGGAACTCCGCGCCCAGACCCGTGACCAGCCACTCGCGCATGATGGTGGTGAAGCGGGCGGAAAGGCCGTCGGGCTTGGCGCCCGGACGCAACCGGCCAATAACCCGCAGCCAGGAATTCGGTTTGTTGAGGATGGAATTCTTGCCCGTCAGCAGTGGTTCCTGCTGGAGAGGCACATAAATCTCCGGAGGATCGCTGCGCAGGGTTTCGCCGAAGAAACCCGGGGGCGTGATTCCCACGATGGTGAACGGATGACCGTCAAGCATGAAGGTTGAGCCGATAATTTTGGGGTTGGACGCGTATTCCTGCTGCCAGACGCGGTGGCTGAGCATGGCGGCCGGCGCGGCGGAGGGCTGGTCATCGGCGGGCAGGAGGGTGCGGCCGGCATACGCCGGAAGACCGAAGGTGGCGAAATAGTTGCCGGAGACGTACTCCCCACGCAAGGGCTTGGCCGGCTGGCTGGTTTCGCCGCGGCGCACGCTGAATTGCACTCCGCCGGCCTGAAAGGCTGCCAGTTGCTCGAACTCGGGCGCGGCAACGATGAAGCGCTGATACAGGTCGTAAGGGAACATACCCCATTCGTTCTGTGGGCCACCCTCAACGCAGCAATCGTTCCCCGACCCAACGCGATAGAGCCGCGACGGGGCGGCCACCGGCAGCGACTTGAGCATGACGGTGTTGATGAGCGAGAAGATGGCTGTGGTTGCGCCAATCCCCAGGGCCAGCGTGAGCATGGCCGTCAGAGTGAAGATGGGGGAAAGACGCATCTGCCGCAGAGCGTATAGGACATCCTGGCGCAAAGTTCGCATTGCAAGCCTCTGGCCTTCACTACGAGGAATGAAGGAAAGAGGTTCCCGAGAATGCCAGGAACGGGTCTAGCGGTGCTCTGCTTCCGGTTTCAAACTCAGGACACTAGCACTCCAGGATGGCGCGGCGGGCAGAACTGACCTCGGCGGCCAGCACCGCGAGAATCTTTAACGCCAGACGCGGATCGGCTTGCATAAGGCTGGTGAACTCGTCCCGGGAGACGAAACGGACCACGGCGCCGGTGTGGGCCACGGCGGTAAGCGTGTAGGGCACGTTGCCAATGAGGCCTGGCAGGCCCAGCAGTGAACCCGAGCCCACCTCGACAACCACCACTTCCTCACGCGCGGGCGAGGTCATGGTGAGAGTCGTCGCTCCACGGCTGAGAATGTATACCCCCGTGGGGGCGTCTCCTTGGCTGAAGAGAACGCGATCTCCGCCGCAGGAGATAGCGGTGGAGTGTCCTTCAAGCACCTGGAGCAGTTCTGGAGCAGCAACAAATGCGGACGAGTCGAGTTTCACGTGAGGTCTCCTTGATGAAAGTGGGGGGAAACGGATGAAATGATTCGTCCGATGACCAGTGGAGTTATGTTTTCATCCAAGGAAGCCGGCAAACTGTGATAGGGATCACGTAACGGTGGTTAAGCCCGGCGGATCGAAAGCCAGGTTCGGAGATAGAAACGGCAACTTGCAGAATTGAAACCAGCAACGCGCCACGCGCAGAAACAACCCGGCAGGCGGCTTGCTGAGAGGCTGGCTCATTCCGTGGTTGATCGGACAGCTTCTGGGGAGGGCGCGATGGGTCTGGTTACGTCCGTCAGGCCTGGATCGTCGGGCAGAAAGATCTGAAAGACGGTTCCGGAGCTTTTTCCGGACTGGGCAATGCGGCTGCGCACATGGACGAGACCGTGATGTTTGACGATGACTTCCTGGCTGACCCACAGACCCAGGCCAGTTCCGGTCACCTCCTTGGTGGTAAAGAAGGCTTCAAAGATGCGCTCGCGGACCGCAGGCGCCATGCCCATGCCCGTATCGGCTACGGTAAAGCGAACTCCACTGCGGCCGGGCGCGCTCCAGTCACGCGAGCGCCGTGCGCGGACCACGAGCCGGCCGCCGCCGCTGCATGCGTCGACGGCGTTTCCCACCAGATTGGCGAAGACCTGGCGCACCTCGCCGGCAAAGCAGAAAAGGTCCATCTGAGGGTCGAATTTTCGCTCGACCTGGATGCCCAGCGAATTGAGCCGCCCGCGAAAGAGGCGGAGCACGGAGTCGAGCAGTTCGCTCATGTTGGCGCGGGCGGGCAGGGTGGATTGCCGGTAAAAGCGCAGCGTCTGCTGCGTGATTTCCGAGATGCGGTGTGCCTCGTCTTCGGCCATGACCACATAATTCAGCGCCGGGTCCTGGAGCTGGCAGAAGTTGTGCAGCAGGTAGAGCAGGTTGGTGATGGCTTCCAGGGGATTGTTGATCTCATGGGCGATGGAGGCGGCCAACCGGCCGGTAGCGGCCAGCTTTTCGGTCCGCCGCAGAGCCTCTTCGCCGCGCTTGCGCTGGCTCGCGTCCAGCACAATCAGGCCCACCCAGCGCACCTGCTGCTGCGTGGGGCGCACGGGATAGGCGCTGGCCAGCCAGGTCCACGAACTGCCGGGCTTGTCGCCGTGGCCACTCAACTCCAGGTCGCGCACCGACTCCTCTTCGGCAAAGACACGCATCACCGTGTTTTCCAGTTCCACGGCCACCGGCTGCGGCAGCAACTCGGGAATCGTGCGGCCCAGATGACGGCTGAGGGGAATCCCGGTCATGTCGGCAAAGACCTGGTTGACGCGCACAAAGCGGCCGTGGCGATCGAAAAACGCCAATCCGATGGGCGCATTGGCCAGCATCGAGTCCAGCAGGGAGAGCGTATCGTTCAGTCCCGCGCGCTGCTCTTCAATGGACGCGTACATCCGATTGAAGGCCTCAATGAGGTCGCCGATCTCGTTGTGTACGGTCACAGGCAAAGGGAAGTGGCCGGTTTTCTCTGGTGATTCCATCAGAGCGCGGGTTCCACGGTGCAGCACCGCCAGCGGCCGGGAGATGGAACGCGCCATGAGCAGGACCAGCAGCGCCGAGGCAACAGCCCAGATCATGCCGAAAATGGTGGTTCCGCCCAGAACGGTATTCAGTTGCTCGCGATCCCAGGCGCGGTCGGTTTCAACCCAGGCGAAACCGCGCAGGTCGTTGCCTGTATAGATGGCCTTGACCCCCTCCCAGCGATCCTTGCCACGGGTAAAGACCCTGGGCGTCCCCTGACGGGCGAGTGGAATCTGCGCCTGCTCGTACGCATCCAGAGTGCCCGCCTCCAACTCACCATCGCTGACAAAGAGCACGTTGCCCGCAGGGTCTGTGATCTTGGCAAAGGCCACGCTGGGCGCATCGCCCATCATCTTCACTGAGAGCTCCAACCACCCGGGACGCTGCTGCAGCAGCGCCTCCTGCGCCTGCAAGGCCATCGAGTTGGCCTCGTACGTGAGCCGGTGCTGGGCGCGCACCCACACTTCGTTCGACTGCCGGTGAATCAGCAGCGCCGCAAAGAGCCCGACCGAGAGCGCCTCAAGCAGCACCAGGCCTGCCAGCATCTGCCATCGTATCGAACGTGGCCACCAGCGTATCGCCAAGCTCCAAACCCCTCCCCACCGGCGTGCTTCAGTGTAGAGCATTCTTTTTGAAGTTGTACCAATGATGGGTGCCCCAGGTCCCGATTTTGGGACCTGGGAAACCACGGACTCAATGGTACGAAACCACCCGGTCAGAGGCCTAAACCTTGAGTGCGACCTGAAGCGCTGCGGCAATCTGATAGCCGTGGTGGCGTCCGTTCTCAATAAAAATCTCGTTGGTGCGCGATCCAGCCACGATCACTCCGGCCAGGTAGATTCCCGGCACATTGCTCTCCAGGGTCTCCGGGTTGCACACGGGCAGCTTGTCCGGACCCTCGAAGCGCACACCCAAGCCTTGCAGGAAGGTGAAGTCGGGGTGGTAGCCGGTCATGGCGAAGACAAAGTTGTTCTTCAGGGTCTTCGGCCCCTCCGGCGTCTTGACGGTCACCGTGTCCGGAGCGATTTCGATCACCTGGGAGTTAAAGTACGCCTGAATTTCGCCGTTCTTGATGCGGTTTTCGATGTCCGGCTTGATCCAGTATTTGACGTGGGGGTGCATCCCGGCCCCGCGATGCACCAGCGTGACCCGCGCGCCGCTGCGCCACAACTCCAGCGCCGCAATGGCCGCTGAGTTCTTGCCGCCGATCACCACCATGTCCATGTCGTAGAAGGGGTGGGGATCGAAGTAATAGTGGTGTACCTTGCTCAGGTTCTCGCCAGGAATGCGCAGGAAGTTGGGCATGTCATAGTAGCCGCTGGCGATCGCCAGTTTGCGGGCCTTGAGTTCGCCCACCCGCCCAAAGCGATCCATGATGTGCACGGCGAAGGCTCCATCGGAGCCCGTGACCCGCTCCACGCGTTGATATTGGCGCACATCCAGCTCGTAGTAACCGGCCACCAGACGGTAATACTGCAGCGCCTCGTTGCGCGTGGGCTTGGGATTGGGACTTGGGAAGGGGATGCCGCCAATCTCCAGCAGTTCCGGAGTGGTGAAGAAGGTCATGTGGGAGGGGTAGTGGAACAGCGAGTTGCAGATGCAGCCCTTGTCCACCAGCACGGCCCGCAAACCAGCCCTCTTGGCCTCGATGGCGCAGGCCAGCCCGGTGGGCCCGGCGCCCACCACCAGCAGGTCGTAAGTTTCGTCCTGTTTCGTCAACGCTTCCGCAATGGGGTCGCTCATGGCTCTAGATTAGGTCACCGCGGCGGCTGGAGGATAGGCAATTGACTTCCTGGGTTCCGCAATGGCCCGCGGCGGGCGGTTCCGCCGGTTCAAAGTGGAAAGCGTGGCTTGCCGCTGGCGCGAATTGAGAGGCCGCAACCCTCCATGAATGAACTGGCGATTCTTCTTCATTTAGATTGGAGACTCGACCGAGGCTGGGCAAGGTTCGTGCTCTCCCACCCCTCGCTAGAAAGAAGCGAGGGATGGGGCCCCCAAGATTTTTGCGGCTTGGATAGTGAGGAAAAACAGCGGGAAGGGTGCGCCACCCGCCTTATGTGCTGATGCTTATGTATTGATTTGACCCTCTTCCGTTGTCTGGCCCGGTACGTCGCACATACATCCACAGATAAAAAATGCCCATCACCAGCAGAATAGTCGGAGTGGCGAAGACCTGCGCGGCCGTCAGTAGATGCTCTGCCATCCCCGCTGTGGGCAAATGCAGCCAGCCGGAAAGACCAAACAGAATGATCCACACAAGGTCACCTGTCAGCAAAAGCCCCGTGATATTTACCAGGAAAGCGAACCGGCCAATCAGGCCTCCTTCAGCCCAGAGCATGACGCAAGCCGGGACTGTGAGCAGCAGAAGCTTAGTATCCTGTTGCCGATGATAGGTAGGCAGCATAGAAAGAGCCGCGATTGCCGCTAGCGCCAGCCAGGCTCTGGCGGGCGAGGAGCGGGATCGCAGGGTAACAAACGCCCATACAAGCAGGGGCGCCCCGCATACAAGATAGCTGACTGGATTGTAGATGCGCGGATCGTCCCAGAAAACGCTGATGACCGTTTGCAGGTTTACCATCATGCCAAGGGCATGACCACCCTTTGAGGCCAGGCTCGGATCGGACAGACCGCCGTGTGCTGTAAACGTCAAGATATTGGAGTGCCATTCCTGCATCCAATGCGGCGCCACGTGCCAGACCCACAGAACGCCCGGCAGACTCAGAGCAACCGTCGCGACAAGGGTTTGCAGCGCGAGTTTGCGGTAAACTCCGCCCGCCAATAAGAAATAGAGCCAGACCAGGCCCACATCTTGTGGCTTGATTGCGAGGCTGACTGCAAGACATAGGATGCCGACCGGAACATATCGCTTCCGAAGGAAACACCAGACAGCAACCACGCAGAGGCTTACAACAATTCCAGCCGCGTTGCAAATCATAACGAGCACTACGCTGTTGATAAGGAGAAAGCCGACGAGTACCCCGGAGAGCGTCGGCACAAAGTCTGCACCGATTTCCCAAATCAGAAGCGAGGCAAGGATGAAGCTCCCAACGGTGAACGCCAGCCACAGTAAGTGCGCAGGCCCCCACGGCAGCATTGCGAAGGGAACCGTGAAGGAAAAGGCGGTCGGCAAATAGATATAACGTGTCACAATCTGGCGAACCTTCGCGGTATCCTCTGGGCGCTCTCCTCCTTCTTTATGGGTTATGTTCAGTAAATCACCTTCATTGTATGGATCGCAATGTTGAATAAGGCATCGCGCGGGGTAGTAAAGTACCCTGAAATCCACCATCGAGGCAGCGTTGACGTTTTCCGCAAGCATACCCAGGAAAAGAAATGCCACGCTCCCCAGCAGTACGAGATATAAGCTATCGAGCCGCGCCCCTGTCATGGTCAGCCTTTCTTTTCGTCAGACGAGTAAGGCCCATCATCACACTGTCAGGCGATGCTTTTCAAGCGTGAATTGAATTTAACTAGCGCTAGCGGCCTGGGATTCCGAGCTTGATCGAGCGAGGTTGAGTGTACCCCATCCTTGCGACTTCTATCTGTCGCTAACGTGGGAAACCTCAGCCCTCAACCAGTTTGTTCATCAGGAGCGAAGCGCTTTTTGAGCGGAACTGAAGGACCTGCTTTTTTGAAAATTGGCCCCAAATCAAATGTCAAAGAATGATCTCCTGAAATTTTGGGACGGGCCACTGGCAGGAAACACAAAATCGGACCTTGTCTTCCCGCCCTTCGGCCATCGGCAAGTGACCATGTAGACCCTCTACCTGCTTTGGGAGTAGAGTGTCTACATCATGATGGGACGGAATGGTTACCGCAACCGGGTGGAACTGCTGCAGGGCACGCTCGACATGCTGATCCTGCGCACCTTGCAGTGGGGCCCTGCGCACGGCTACGGGATTGTACAAGCCCTCAGAACGCAGAGCGGCGAAGCGCTGCAGGTGGAGACAGGATCTCTCTACCCAGCGCTGCACAGGCTGGAGCGGCAGGGTTGGGTGCGTTCGGAGTGGAAGCAGTCGGAGGCCAATCAGCGGGCGCGCTACTACCGCATCACGGCCACCGGCAAAAAGCAGTTGGCGCAGGATTTGAGCCGCTGGGAACAGATGGTGGCGGTCATGGGCGGGATCCTCAAATCGACGCCAACGGAATGAAAATGTAAATCCATCCCTCGTAAGGCGGAGGCACAAAGTGAGCTGGTGGTTTGAAAAGCGCAAGGACGAGTTGGACGAAGAAATCCGTGTCCACATGGCTTTGGACATTGCCGACCGGATGAGCCGCGGAGAGTCGCGGGAGCAGGCCGAGACCGAAGCGGCGCGGGAGTTTGGCAACGCCGCGCTGGTCGAGGACGTGACGCACGAATCCTGGCGGTGGAGGCGGCTGGAGCGGTTCGCCAACGACCTTCGCTATGCGCTGCGGGCGCTGCGGCGCTCTTCCGGTTTCTCCATCACCGTGATCGCAACCATGGCCGTTGGAGTGGGCGCCACCTGCGCCATGTTTTCCGTGGTCGATGGCGTTTTGCTGCGACCTCTTCCGTTCAAGGACCCCGGGGGCCTGGTAGAGATTCACGAATCGGGCAAAAAGGGGCCGCTGAGCTATGGAAGCCCCTATCTCGACATCGACCAATGGCGCCAGCGCAGCCGTGCCTTCAGCCAGATCGCGTTCTATAGCAGCAACACAGGCAGAGCCTCTTTTCTGGAGGGAACCGCGGGAACCTTGCACGTGGGCAGCGCCACAGTGAGCGCAAATCTCTTTGACCTGCTGGGCGTGCATCCCGCGCTGGGACGGGGCTTCTCGGTGCGCGATGCGGGAAACTCGGTCAAGGCAGACGACGAACATTCCCTTCTGCTGAGCGATGCGGTGTGGCGCGCCAACTACGGCGCCGACGCGGGCATCGTGGGCAAGACCGTGGTGATGAACGGAGAGCGCTTCAGCGTTCTTGGCGTGATGCCGCGGGGCTTTACCTTTCCCTTTGCCGGGTCGAACACCAATGGCATGCCTCTGGTCTGGAAGCCGTTGGTTCTGAAAGACGAGGATGTGCTGCGCTCTCACAATGCGGCTCCGTACTACGATGCCCTGGGACGGCTGCGCCCGGGCTTCACGCTGGCCGCGGCCGAAGCGGAGTTGAAGGTCTTTCAGCCGGATGTCGTCAAGTCGTATTCCGAGCCGCGCGATCGCGAAATCGCGAATTCCATCAGCCTGCGCCGCTATACCGATTCTCTGATCGATGGCGATGTGCGCAAGGCGCTGTTTGCGCTGCTGGGCGCCTCGGCTCTGTTGTGGCTCATTGCCTGCCTGAATGCGACCAGCCTGATGTGGGCGCGGGCCCTTGGGCGCAGGCGGGAACTCGCGGTGCGCAGCGCGCTGGGAGCAAGCCGTTGGCAGATTGTCGAACATCTGCTGATGGAAGGAATCCTGCTGAGCGGATGCGCTTCGCTGCTCGGGTTGGGGTTGGCCGCAGGAATCCTGAAGCTCTTTCAACATGGGCTGGAAACGCAATACAAAATCCATGAAAGTCTGACCCTCAATCTGCCGGTGCTGGGTGCGTTGCTGGCGCTCACCGTGGCCGGTGTCCTGCTGATTTCCGCATGGCCAACCTTCGCAGCGGCACGCGCATCCATCGACACGGCGCTCCGCCAGGGTTCTCCGCAACAGGGCATGGGCAGGGCGCAACGCCGCATGCGCGCCGTGCTGGTGGTGACCGAGATCGCGCTCTCCCTGACTTTGCTGGTCGGATGCGGCCTGTTGCTGCGGACCATCTATGCGCTCAAGCACGTGCCGCTCGGCTTCCGCACCGAACACATTGTGGTCGCGAACATGACCATCCCGTCCTACAAGTTTGCCGGGCGCGATATGACCACGGCGCTTTATCAGCCGCTGGTGGACCGCGTAAAAGGCCTGCCCGGAGTGGAGAGCGCCACCCTGCTCACCGATGTACCGTTGGGCAATACATTCCGGATGATTTTCACGTTTTCACCGAAAGGCAACAGCGCGGACGCGATCCGCCGCGCCGCAATCGAGGCGCAATTCCGCGCGGTTTCGCCGGAGATGCAGCAGGTCTTCGGATTCCAGATGCTGCGCGGACGCTTTTTCAACGCGGGCGACACGCAGACTTCGCAGGCGGTCGTGGTGGTCAATCGCGCCTTTGTCAGGGCTTACTTCGGCGACGATCGCGACCCGAGCAAGATTCTCGGCGAGAACCTTGTCAGCCTTGGAAAGGACCGGCGCGCGCTGGTGGTCGGCGTGCTGGACGACGAGAGGCAGGTCTCCGTGGCGCAATCGTCGCTGCCTGAGATCGAGGTGTGCATTCCGCAGATTACGCCGGAGAGCATGTTCTACAAGGTTGCCGAAGGCATGTCCATGGACCTTGCCGTGCGTTCGCAGCGCAGCATCTCCCTGATCACCCCTGAATTGCGGGAGGCGCTGCGCACGGCCAGTCCCGATCTTTCCGCCAGCACCTTCTCCACCATGGACCAGGTGGTGGAGGATTCCTTTGGCAGCCAGAATCTGGCCGCCCACCTGCTTGAGATCTTTGGCGGTTCGGCTCTTCTGCTTTGCCTGGCTGGAATCTATGGCCTGCTGTCGTACCTGGTTGCCCAACGCAGGCAGGAGATTGGACTGCGCATCGCTCTCGGCGCGCAGCAGTGGAATGTGATGAGTCTGGTCTTGCGGCAGGCAGGATGGATGCTGGTTGCCGGCCTTGGAATTGGGCTGGGAATGGCATATCTCGGAACCAGGGCGCTGCGAACCCTCTTGTATGGAGTCAAAGCCGACGATCCGTGGACCGCTGGCGCTGTTGCCCTGGTGTTGCTGGTGGGCGGCCTTGCAGCCTCGCTGGTGCCGGCACGCCGCGCGGCACGGGTTGACCCGGCGGAGGCATTGCGGGCAGAGTAAAAAGCCCCCAACCGGCTCTGAAATCTCGCCTCAACTGCCTGTGATACAAATCACAGCGGGTCGTATTGCAAGCTGCGTACCTTGCCTATCATCCACCGGGAAGCTCGACGGCGCATCCAGAAGGTCTGGCCCGCCACGGTCGATTCACCGGTGCCTGCACAAGCGAGCGAGGTGGGCATGGCTCCTTCCATTTGGCAATCGATGCAGCAGAAAGGCTACAGCCGCAGAGACTTTCTCCAGTTCTGCGCCGCAGCCGCAACCGCAGCCGGGCTGGGTCAAACCGGCGTGGCACAGGTGGTCTCGGCCTTCGAGCAAAAAGAAAAACCCGCCGTGATATGGCTGCACTTTCAGGAGTGTACCTGTTGCAGCGAGTCGTTTATCCGGGCGTCGCACCCCATCATTGTGGATGCGCTGCTGGACGTGTTCTCGCTGAACTACACCGAGACGCTGATGGCGGCCTCGGGATTCCAGGCGGAAAAATGCCTGAGCGACACCATCGAAAAGAACAAGGGCAAATACATTGTGCTGGTGGAGGGCGCCGTGCCTACCAAGGACGGCGGCGTTTACTGCATGATCGGCGGCAAGACCGCGGAGTCGATCTTGCAGACCGTGGCCAAGGATGCGGCCGCCGTGGTGGCGTGGGGCAGTTGCGCCTCCAACGGCTGCGTGCAGGCGGCGCGGCCCAATCCGACGGGCGCCACGCCGATCTACAAACTGGTGGACAAGACGGTGATCAACGTGCCCGGCTGCCCGCCGATTGCCGACGTCATGATGAGCGTAGTGACCCACCTGCTGGTGTTGGGACAAACGCCTGCGCTGGACTCGCAGGGCCGGCCCAAGGAGTTCTACGGACGCCGCGTCCACGACACCTGCTATCGCCGCCCCAATTACGACGCCGGCCTGTTTGTCGAGTCATTTGACGACGAGAACGCGCACAAGGGCTTTTGCCTTTACAAGATGGGCTGCCGCGGTCCTGTGACGTACAACGCCTGCTCGGTGACCAAGTGGAATGAAGGCACCAGTTATCCCATCCAGTCCGGTCACGGCTGCATCGGCTGCAGCGAAGCAGGCTTCTGGGACAACGGCCCGTTCTACCAGCATCTGGCCTCGTTCCCCGGCTTCGGCATCGAGAGCACGGCGGATACCATCGGCACGGTGGTGGGAGTGGCCACTCTGGCCGGGGTGGCGGCGCATGTCGTGGTCACCAACGTGCGCAAGCACAAAGCCATTGAGGAAGTCCACACAGAAGACCAGAAGGAGCCGTGAGGACCTATGACACGCGTAGTCGTCGATCCCGTAACTCGCATTGAAGGCCACCTGCGCATCGAAGCGGTGGTGGAGAACGGCGTCATCACCGACGCATTCAGCGCGGGCACCATGGTGCGCGGCCTGGAAAAGATTCTTATGGGCCGCGATCCCCGCGACGCCTGGGCCATCACCGAGCGCGTCTGCGGCGTGTGCACCACGGTTCATGCGCTGGCCAGCGTGAGGGCCGTCGAAGACGCGCTGGGCATCGCTGTGCCGCCGACCGCGGAGTTGATCCGCAACATCATGATGGCCACGCTCTACATCCAGGACCACGTGGTGCACTTCTACCACCTGCACGCGCTGGACTGGGTGGACATTGTGAACGCCCTGAAGGCCGACCCCAAGAAGGCCGCAGAGCTGGCCGGCTCGTTCTCCAAGTGGGACAAGAACACGCCCGCCTATTTCTCGTCGGTGCAGGACAAGATCAAGGCCTTCGCAGCCAGCGGCCTGGGCATCTTTGCCAACGGCTACTGGGGCCACCCGGCCTACAAGCTGCCGCCCGAAGTCAATCTGATTGCTGTGGCGCACTACCTGGACGCCCTGGAATGGCAGAAGGAAGTGGTCAAGATCCACACCGTCTTCGGAGGCAAGAATCCGCATCCGAATTACCTCGTGGGCGGCGTGCCCTGCTCCATCGACATCAATGAAGTGGCGGCCATCAACTCCGATCGCCTCAACCTGGTCTCGCGTCTCATCAGCCAGGCCGATGAATTCGTCAACCAGGTTTACATTCCCGACTTGCTCGCCGTGGCTTCGTTCTACAAGGACTGGGCGCAGTGGGGCGGCGGATTGACGAACTATCTCAGCTATGGCGAGTACCCCACCCAGGGTTACGGCAAGCCGGAGGCCTTCAAGTATCCGCGCGGCGTGGTGCTCAATCGCGACCTGAGCCATGTGTATCCGGTGAACCCGCGCGACTCGCAGGAGATCAAGGAATACATTGCTTCCTCTTGGTACAGCTACGACGGCGGAGACTCGGCCGGCATCCACCCCTGGAGCGGCGAAACCAACATCAACTACACCGGCCCCAAGCCTCCCTTCGACACCCTTGAAGGCCACCAGAAATACTCCTTCCTGAAGACTCCGCGCTGGAAGGAAAACGCAATGGAGGTGGGTCCGCTGGCGCGCCTGCTGGTGGCCTACGCCTCCGGGCACACCGACGTGAAGGAACTGGTGAGCGAGACGCTGGGCAAGCTCAACGTCCCCGTCACCGCGCTCTTCAGTACCCTGGGACGCACCGCAGCACGCGGTCTGGACGCGGCGCTGGCCATGATCTGGCTCAAGGAGTTCTACGGCGAGTTGATGGAGCGCGTGAAGATTCGCGAGACGTCCACATTCAACGGTGAGCGCTGGGAGCCGAAGAGCTGGCCCAAGGACGCCGAGGGCGTGGGTCTGGTCGAGGCGCCGCGCGGCGCTCTGGCCCACTGGATCAAGATTCACGATGGAGCGATTGCCAACTATCAGCTCGTGGTGCCGACCACCTGGAACGGTTCCCCGCGCGACGCCAAAGGCCAGCGCTCCTCCTTTGAGCAGGCTCTGATCGGTACGCCGGTGGCCAAGATCGACCAGCCCGTCGAGATTCTGCGCACCATCCACTCCTTTGACCCGTGCCTGGCCTGCGCCGTGCATCTGTACGATCCGCAGGGCCGGCACCTAGCCCAGGTTTCCTTCGAGTGACGAATATGAGCGCTTCGAACACGGTCACGGGCAAGGCGATACCGGCGGCCAACGGGCATCCGGTCGAATACAGGCGCGTATATGTGTGGGAACTCCCGGTGCGCGCCTACCACTGGATCAACGCCATCGCGCTGGTGGCCCTGTGCGTCACCGGCTACCTGATCGGGGCGCCTATCCGCGCCTTCTACGCCGCCGAGGCCTATCAGCAGTACTGGTTCGGCTGGGTGCGGTTCATCCACTTCGTCGCGGCGTTCGTCTACGTCTTCAACTTTGCGGCGCGGCTCTACTGGGGCTTCGTGGGCAACAAATACTCCCACTGGAACGCCTTCTTCCCGCTAAAGAAGGCGCAACGGCGGGAGATCGTCGATGTGATCAAGGCGGATGTTCTGGAAACCAGGCTGCACGGGCCCATCTCCACCGGCCACAACGCGCTGGCGGGCCTGATCTATTTCTGCACATTCCTGGTCTTTGTCTTTCAGGCCATCACCGGCTTTGCGCTTTACTCCAGCATGAGCACCTCCTGGCTGCCGCGCATGTTCACCTGGGTCGTTCCCCTGATGGGCGGCGAAATGGGCGTGCGCTTCTGGCACCACTTGTTCCTTTGGTTCTTTGTCACCTTCGTCATCGTCCACGTGTATCTCGCCTTCTATCACGACTACATCGAGGGCCGCGGCACGGTTTCCTCGATCATCGGCGGATGGAAGTTCGAGCGGGAAAAGAGAGAAAAATAGGGCGATGAGGGAACCGCAATTGGAAACTCGCCGTGGTCCAAAGAAGACGCTGGTGCTTGGCTTGGGCAACGTGATCATGGCCGACGAGGGCGTCGGCGTTCACGTCGCGCGCGCGCTCGGCGAGCACACGCTTCCCCCCGGCGTCGAGTGCCTGGACGGCGGCACGGGCGGCTTCACGCTGCTGGGACCGCTTGAAAGTGCGGACCGGATCGTGCTGATCGACGCGGCGGCCGACGGCAACCCCATAGGAACCGTCACCCGCACCACGCCGCGCTTCTCGCGCGACTACCCGCCCACGCTCACCGCTCACGACATCGGCATCAAGGACCTGTTGGACGTCTATTACATGCGTGGCGGAGGCCGCGATGTGGTTCTCTACGCCATTACCATCGATCCGCATCAGCCCATCTCAATGAACATGTCTCCGCAAGCTGCCAAGGCAGCGGAAGAAGCTGTCCTGCGCATCCTGGCAGAGTTGAATGCCGGCTTCGCGGCCACAGAAAGCGCGGAGAAAGACGCGATCAGTTAGTACTTCGGAGCGATGATTCGCTGGCTGGATTTCAACGACACTTGGGCTGGCTGCCGAGTGGGGCCGAAACCTCCCAATTGGCGACAAACCAACCGCTACGCCAACAATTGCTCCGTCGCTTCTTTCCAACGCGCTGTCATCCCGAACGCAGTGAGGGATCTGCGGTTGCCTTTGGGAGTTTCAAGCTGGCGTTACTTCCGAGTTGGCGACCATCCGACCGCAATGCCCGTCCGGCACCATCATCCTCTACCCACAGCAGTGTCATCCTGAACGCAGTGAAGGATCTGCGGTTGCCTTTGAGATTTTCAAATCGGCGTTACTTCCGGGTTGTCCACAACTCGCCCGGAACCGCACAAACAGGATAAGATTCTCTCGAAACTTCACTTGAGATGAGGAGAGCAGTGTGAAAAGGATACTAGTACCGTTGCTTGCGTTGTTAATCGTTGACGCTGCCGCCGCATTGGACAAAGACGATCCACGCGAAAGACTTTTGGACGCAAGTCATTCCACACGTATCAACGATGTCGATATGAAGCCGTGGCACCTGAAGGTGAAGATTCGTCTAAACAGTCAGAGCGGCCAGCCAATCGAAGAAGGAACAATTGAGGAATGGTGGGCTGGACTGAGCACTTGGAAGCTGAGAATTGAAAGTCCTTCCTATACTGGCACAGTAATCGAGAATAAAGATGGTGACTTTCGGACGGACGGCGTCGGTCCCATTCCCTTGCGCATTCGAGCGATCGAGCAACAGATCGTGTACCCGATGCCGATGGGAGAGAACCTGAGTAAGACTGTGCCGCACATGAGTCACCACAAGCTTGGTAAGGTCGCGACGGACTGCATTCAGTTATCTGAGCCGCCGATTAATCTTCCCTCAGCGACATTCTGCTTTGATCAGGCTGGTGGGGCGTTGCGGGCCATCATCTCCGCCAATTCTTCGATGCTCGTTCGTGACCGTATCAGCCAGTTCGCGGGACACGCACCTGCCCTGTCGATTAAATCAATGCAAGGAAAGACGGTGACGTCATCAGCAGAGGTTGTTGATCTGTCCCCTATACAACCAGATGACTCCATGTTCACACCTTCACCTGACATGAAGAGAGTCTCGGACATGCACACCTTCAAGATCACCCATGTATCTTAATTTTGCCGACGAGCAATGTTCCGGGATTGCAAAGCTGTTGACGTTGCTAAACGACTTGAAGTATCTGCCGCATTGTGAGCGGATGACCGCCAACTCTGACCTTTGGCGAGTCTTCGCTTGTTCCGGTGATCTGGCTCATGGTCGGGGAAGAGTCGCCTACGATGCGACCCCATCACCCTTCCGGCACCGCCCTCCTCTACCCACCACGCTGTCATCCTGAACGCAGTGAAGGATCTGCGGTTGCTTCTTAAGAATCCATTCGATCCAATGCACGGCGATAATCCGCTGGCTCATATTCGTACCAATCGCGGCTCAGGTCCGTCCAGACCGGGATCATCGCCTCAATCAACGCGATCTTCTTCGCTCGTCTCCAACCCTTCAGTCCCTTCTCGCGGGCGATGGCCCTCGCAATCTCCTGGTGCCCTTCAAACCACACGAGTCGATCGCAGTTGTACTTTGCCGTAAACCCCTCGTGCTCTTTCCATTTATGTTGAAACACACGCCTGTGAAGGTCGCTTGTGACACCGATGTAGAGCGTGTGGCTGCGGCTCGCCATGATGTATGTGAAATAGCTGTGCTCGCGCATCGGTGGCATCGTAATCCGCTCATGGCTGCGTTGGCTGTGACGCGAAGAACAACCGCGGATCCCTCACTGCGTTCGGGATGACAGACCCATTTGTGGCGCTAGGCATATTAACGCCGATGCGGAAGTCTCGGAGTCCCCAGCGACAGAGCTTTGTCGCTGGGGTGAGGATTCGATTTTGAGACCTGGGACGAACACCCCCTGATAGCACGTCGCTTTCTACTTGTGCAGCGCGCTCATGCGGTCGAGGGTGTGTTTCAGTTGGTCCAGCTTCTGGCCGGCTTCGCCCAGCTTGCCCGCCGCTGTGAGCTTTTGATATTCGTCGAAGTCCTTCCCTGCCTCGCGAATCAGCGCGTTCATGTCCTGCGCGGGTTGCAGCGCTGCGGCGGTTCCAGCCGCTCCGGCCGCTTCGGACGTGGTTTGCGGCGTCTCTGCCGCACTCAGTGAAGAGCTTCCTCCCCCGAAGAGCGACGTAAGAGCGGCCTCGAAGGTGGGCCCATAGGCCAGCCGGTCCTGCAACGCCAGCACCACCAGTCGCAACTCCGGCATGGGGCTCTGGGCGGCTTGCAGGTAGATCGGCTCCGCATACAGGAGCGCGCGTCCTGACGGAATCACCAGCAACGCTCCCCGGTGCACATGCGAACCTTGCTGGTTCCACAAGGTCAATTGTCCGGAAAGCTGCGCGTTCTGATCGATGCGCGCCTCGATCTGCATCGGCCCGTCCACCAGCTTGGTCTTGGGAAAGTCGTAGACCACAGAAGTGCCGTAGTGCTCTCCGTCGCTGCGCCCGGCGATCCATCCGATCAGGTTGTTGCGATTGGCCGGGGTAAACGGCAGAATCTCGACAAACTCGACGCCGTCCTCGCCCGGCAACTTCATCAGGACGAAGTTGGGCTGCATGGCCTGCGTGGCCTGCTCTCCACTGTCCGCCATGCCCACTTCGGTGGCGACGGTCCAGAGGTCTTCGCGGTTATAGAAGACGCCGGGATTGGTCATGTGATAAAGACCGTAGACTTCGGCCTGCAGCTTGAGCAGAAGCTCGGGGTAGCGCACGTGCTTGCGCAGCCCTGCGGGCATTGCCGACGCATCCTTGAAAAGGTCCGGGAAGATGCCGCGATAGGCCGCTAGAATCGGGTCCTCGTTGTCGAAGACGTAGAAGGTGGTGGTTCCGTCGTAGGCGTCGACCACCGCCTTCACACTGTTGCGCATGTAGTTGAGAGGCTGGCCGTTGACACTGTAATGGGTCGAGTAGGGATAGCTGTCCGACGAGGTAAAGGCATCCATCACCCAGGAAAGCCGCCCGTCTTCGCTCAGGACGATGTACGGGTCCTGATCGAAGGTGAGGAACGGCGCCAGGGCCGCGACGCGCTGGCGCACGGTGCGCCGCATGAGAAGACGGCTGTCGGCGTTGATGTCGTCACTGAAAGGCACCTTGGCCAGGTCGCCGCGGTCGAAGGCGATCAGGATACGACGCAGGAAACCGCCCATCTGGATGCCGCCATTGCCCTGATAAGCCGTGAGGTTGTTGGTGTCGCCCTGGGGGTAGTTGAACTCCGGCTGGCGCGTCTTCACGTAAACATCGGTGTTGGTCTGCTCGCCGAAGTAGATCTCGGGGCGCGTGACTTTGAGGCCGGGAACGGTGCTCTGTACCGGCATATTGCTCAACATCAGCGTGGGCAGGCCTTCGGAGGTGAAGCCATTCACCGGGTTCATGGTAATGCCGTAGCCGTGGGTGTAGATGAGCTTGTCGTTAATCCAGTTGCGGCTGCTCTCGGGCAGCTTCTCGACGTTCAGTTCGCGGGCTGCCAGCATCACTTCGCGCATCGAACCGTTGATCGAGTAGCGGTCGATGTCGATGTCGGGAAAGTCGTAATAGGTGCGGATTTCCTGGATCTGGCGCAGGGTATCCTGAAGCGCGTGCCAGTCCCACAGGCGAATGTTCTGGAGCGTCGGCTGGTTGTTGGCCGGGTCAGTAGCCTCCACCGTCGTCTCGGCCGGGAACTCGCGCTGCGCGAAGCGGTCCAGGCCGAAGGCCTGCCGCGTCATCTCAATGTTGTTGGCGATGTAAGGCTGCTCGCGCACCATTTCGTTGGGCTTGACCAGAAAGCTGCTCACATACCAGCCCACTACTCCCATTGCGGCAAAGCACAGAACGGCGGGAACCACGGCCGCGATCAGCCAGCGCCCGCGCGGCGCCCAGACCGCGGACCCCGCGGCAAGCAGGCCTCCAAAAAACAACGCAAAGCACACCAGCAGTTTGCCGATAATGAAGACATGCGCATCGGTGTAGGTGACGCCGTCGAAGATGGTGTGATGATCGAAGAGCAGCGCAAAACGGCTCACATACACGCGCATCGAGACCACGAACAGCAGAAGCGCAACCGCGATCGAGACTCCGCGCCAGGGCAGCAGGCCAGAGGCGCCGCGAACGCCGGTGATCGCGCGCGAACCGCCCGAAGCCGCCAGAAACAACGCGGCCATCACGCAGGAAATCACGCTGAGCGTAAGCAGCCAGCCAAGCAGAATCTGCCAGGCCGGCAGGGTAAAGAGGTAAAAGCCCAGCGGGCGGCCGAAGATCGGGTCGGCAACGCCCCCCTTGGGCGCGTACCACCACAGAGCCAGCGTCTGCCACTGGGCCGCCATCGCTGCGCCGGAGACAAACGCTATGGCCACCGAACCGCCTATACCCACCACCCGCAGCACCGGCTCGATGGACAGATTCACCGGCCGTCCGCCAATAAAGATCGTGTGGTCTGAAGGCAGGTCGTCCCGATGCGTCCGCTTGAGCAGCGAGAATGCCCCGTACAGAATGAGGAATGTGGCCACGGCAAAGCCGGCGAAGATGCCCCACTCCATGCCGCGCGCTTTCCACCAGACGCTTTCGTAGCCGAGCGACTTGAACCACAGCAGGTCAATCCAAAAAGACAGCGCGGTGCGGCCAAAAAGCACAACTATGGCCACCAGAACAACGAGGATCAGCAATTTGCGGCCGCCACGGCGCTGCGGTGACGACAATTGCGGCCAATCGATGGTATCGGACAAGCTTCTACCCCACTCTTTCCGTTCACTTGCAATTCAAAACTGGAGCGATCTCTTGGGAAGGGCATTTGACCAGCTTTCCGCTTCAAGAGCTGCGGAACTGCCGGCCACTCCAACTCCACTTTAGTCTCTCCGCCTAACCGATTGCGGGATTTCCAGAAGCGGCTTCTCGTTGCGCCAGCGCGCAGTTTCTACGCCCGTCGCCGCGCCACTTCCTCATAGAGCGCCGCATACTCCTTCGCCGGCTGCTCCCAGCTATAGTTTTTAGCCATGCCGTTCAACATCAGCCGCCGCCAGCCTTTCTTGTCCGCGAAGGCCGCCTGGGCCCGGTCGATGGCGGCAAGCAGCGCTTCCGGTTGAAAGCCCTCGAACTTGAAGCCCGTCCCGGTTCCCTGCCCCGGATTCCACTCCTGGATGGTATCGTCGAGTCCCCCGGTGGCGCGCACCACGGGCGCCGTTCCATACTTGAGCGAATAAATCTGGTTCAGCCCGCAAGGCTCATACCGCGAGGGCATCAGGAAGACATCGGATCCGGCCTCGATCTTGTGAGACAGCGCCTCGTCGTAGCCAATCCGCACCGCCACCCTTGCCTTGTTCCAGTAGGCCCAGTCGCGGAAAAACTTCTCATGGATTGGTTCTCCGGAACCCAGCGCCACCACCGCCACATCGCGCTCCGACAACCTTCCGGCGATCTGCTCCACCATGTCGAAGCCCTTTTGCGTGGCAAAGCGCGAGACAATGCCGATCAGCAGGGTGGAAGCGCCCACGGACTCCAGGCCGAAAGCACGCAGCAGATCGGCGCGGCATTCCCGTTTGCCGGCCAGGTCCTGTGGCGAGTAGTGCGCCGCCAGATTGCCGTCCGTGGTCGGGTTCCATTGCCCATAGTCCACGCCGTTCAAAATGCCGCGCAAATCCGCCGCTCGCCCGCGCAGCACGCTGTCCAGCTTCTCTCCGAACTCCGGCGTCTGAATTTCCTGGGCATATTTGCGGCTCACCGTGGTCAGTATGTCGGAGTAGACCAGGCCGCCCTTGAGGAAGTTGAAGGTATCGAACTGCTCCACCTTGTCCATGGCAAAGATCTCCCATGGAAAAAGGAGCCGTTCCGTGGTGGCCGGCGGAAACCATCCCTGGTAGCCGGCGTTGTGGATGGTCAGCACCACGCCCGCGCCTTGCAGCATCGGGTCGAACTTGTACACCGTGCGCAGATAGACGGGAATCAGCGCCGCCTGCCAGTCGTGTACATGAAAGACCTGGGGAACGCCAAGCTGCTTGGTCGCCTCCAGCACCGCGCGGCAAAACAGCCCGAAGCGCTCCCAGTTGTTGGGGAATTCGCCGCCCTTGGGGCCATACAGTTCATTGCGGTCGAACAAATCCGGACAGTCGACAAAGTAATACTGGACCCCGGCGCGTTTTCCCCCGTCCACGATGCCCACAAACCGGTTGTAGTACTCGAAAGGAATGGTGATCGACCGCACCGCGTACTTCCACTCTTCGGGAAGATGACGCCGCACTGCGGCGTAGAGCGGCATGTAGACCGTGACCTCGTGGCCCAGCTTCACCAGTTCCGGGGGCAGCGCGCCCACCACGTCGGCCAGCCCGCCCGTCTTGGCAAAGGGCACGCACTCCGAGGCGGCAAAGACAATCTGCATGGTTCTATCTCCGTGGCCGGCGGGAAACCTGGCCCTTTCGGCAAGGCGCGCCGCCAAAGGGCCAGTCTACTACGCTTATGCTTGGCCCTTCACCGGTCCGCCCACAGATCTCCCTGTTCATCTACCATCAAGACAGCCCATGCCCTCCAAACCTAAACTCGGCCAGCACTTTCTCCATGATTCCGACGCAATCCAGCGCATCGCCGCTTCTCTGGGTGATCTCTCCGGCCGCACCGTGGTTGAAATCGGCCCTGGCCGCGGCGCCATCACCGCAGCCCTGGCCGCACGCGCCGCCCATGTATTGGCTATCGAACTGGACCCGCTGCTTGCCGCCCGCCTGCGCACCGAGGTGCCCTCGGATCGCGTCACCGTGATCGAGCAGGATGTGCTGAACTTCGACTTCAGGGCTGCGGCAGAGGCTCACGGAGAGCGCCTTCTGGTGCTAGGCAACCTGCCCTACTACATCACGTCGCCCATCCTGTTCAAGCTGGCCAAGAGCCATGCCGCGCTCGACCGGGCCGTCCTCATGGTGCAGCGGGAGGTGGCCGACCGTGTGGTGGCCGAGCCGGGTTCGCGCGACTACGGGCAGCTCTCCATCGCCGTACAGATGCACGGACCGGCGGTGCGCCTCTTCACCCTGCCCCCCTCCGCGTTCTCGCCGCCGCCCGAGGTGCATTCCACCGTCTTTCGCTGGCGCTTTGCCCCGCGGTTCCAGGAACTGGGCGTCGAAGAGCCCGGCTTTCTCCGCCTCATTCGTATCGCCTTCGCGCAGAAGCGCAAGACCCTGGTCAACAACCTGCGCGCCGCCGGAATGCCGCCCGCAGCAGTCGAAGCCGCATTGGCTCAGGCCGCCATCGACCCGCACGCCCGCGCCGAAGCCCTTTCCATCGAGACCATTGCGGCTCTGTGGCGCGGTCTGCAAGCGCAAGGGGCCACTCCGCCTGTCGAAGCAGCCCCCGATCCTGAATCGGCAAGTTCTTAGTCCTACAGTTGTAAATCGAAGATTCCCAGTGAGCTGTCATCCTGACGCGCAGCGGAAGGATCTGCAGTAGCTTTTGTTCGCTACTGCCCGCTCAAGTGAGGAGGTGGAGAATGCCGACCTGCACAAAGGCAGCTATTTCACTTGCGTCTGCGCGAGTCGCAACCGCTTGATCGAGGTGTGGGTAAATATTGGTGAAATCGTAACTGATGAGTAGCCGGTAATGCAGTCACAACAAGTCGGAGAGCGCACAGATCACAGATCCCATTTCGATGATCCATGATAGTGGCTGGTTTTGATCAGACGACAGCCGGAATCAGACCTATCGTGTCTGCATGGGTAACCTTGATGCCCTATGTGTCCGCTAGGAGGCGAGATGTTAGGTTTGGGTTTGGTAGGAACAATTATTGTGATCGTAGTGATTGTGTGGCTCATCCGGCGCGTATGATTTCGGCTGGAAGTGCATCGCTGAAAATCAATCGACCGGCAAGACAACCTTTGCGCACATCTGATTCATCTGGAGCTTTGTCCGCGTGGTCGCCGACTCTTCCCCAACCCCGATTTAAGCCCGTCGGAGGCTCTGGGAATGCCAAAATCCGGGTCAGAGACGGTTTGCCGGTCATTCAAGAAAATGCCTCACCATCACAACCGCTGTCATCCTGACGCGCAGCGGAAGGATCTGCAGTTGCTTTTGTTCGCTACTGCCCGCCGAAGTGAGAAGGTGTAGAGTGCCACCTGCACCAAGGCAGCTATTTCACTTGCGTCTGCGCGAGTCGCAACCGCTTGATTAAGGAGCGGGTAAATATTGGTGAAATCGTAACTGCAGAGTAGCCGGTCATTCAAGAAAATGCCTCACCATCACAACCTCTGTCATCCTGACGCGCAGCGGAAGGATCTGCAGTTGCTTTTGTTCGCTACTGCCCGCCCAAGTGAGAAGGTGGAGGATGCCGACCTGCACCAAGGCAGCTATTTCACTTGCGCCTGCGCGAGTCGCAACCGCTTGATTGAGGGGCGGGTAAATATTAGTGAAATCTTAACTGCCGACTTGCCGGTTACACTTCCGCGGTCACAGTCCATCGCATGCCATTCGCTCACCTGCCTACTCCGAGAGAGTTATGATGGAACATTCATTACTGGGGGCTATATGGAACGACCTAAATCGGCATGGATCGGGTTTGTGATGCTTTTCCCGCTTCTCTCTGCTGCACAGCAGCCTGCTCCGGCGAGCGAGCAAAAATTCAACGACCATGTGATTCCCAGCGCAGCTCCGGTATCCGCTTTCGCCCAAACCGGCGCAACCCAATCCGCAGTTTCTCAGCCGCCCGCCCCTCTGACTGCCGCACCAGCGGCATTTGAAGTGAGCACCGTAAAGCTGAGCAAGGCCGATAGCGGCAACTCGAGTTCCAACTTCAACGACGGCAGGTTCACGGCAACCAATGAACCGTTGAAGAACATCATGGAATATTCGGCCTATGGAATTCCGCAACCTCGCATTCTGGGCGGTCCCAAGTGGCTCGACTCGGAGCGATTCGACATTCAGGCCAAGATGGAAGGCGTAGCTGCCGAACGGCTGAAGGCACTCAGCCGCGACCAGCGCAGAGCGGAGACGCAGGCCATGTTCCAACAGCTTTTGGCCGACCGCTTTAAACTGGCGGTTCATTGGGAGACGCGCGAACTTCCCGTCT
>Ga0255354_1000130_pt1 | contig 45310 bp, 37 predicted proteins | sample HBST50metaG_FD_189942 | JGI IMG/M metagenome (GOLD analysis project Ga0255354, IMG submission 189942) | Peat soil microbial communities from Stordalen Mire, Sweden - H.B.S.T50 | ecosystem: Environmental > Terrestrial > Soil > Wetlands > Peat | place: Sweden: Norrbotten County, Stordalen Mire...
CCGCTCTTCCGCGATGACCTGGGAGATTTGGCGGTCTTGTTCGATCATCGCGGCTACGCTCATGGCCTCACCCATCCATTAGTGAAGACGAACGGGGGGCGGGAATATTGTAGAGTCTTTAATCAGCGCAAGAGGAGGGTGGTGGTGGAAGACGTTCTGAAAGTTCCCCACCCAACCTCAATTTCCAATTGTGCCGCAGGGGAAGTAAGTTTTCGGCAAGCACCTGCGGTGGGGCGAAACGCTCGCTGTTCGCTCGCTAGGGTTTTGTGCTTTCCCAGTCCCGAAAAGCGGGACTCGGGGCACGCAACAATTCATTGCGCTGGCCGGAACTGTAGATGACAATCATTCTATGGGCGAGCTAACCGAACGCGTACTGGACAAGATCAACAGCGCAAAAACATTTGAAGACTTGGGCGATGGCGCTTGGATGACTAGCGACTTGATGAGAAGGTCGCTGTCAGCCGATTATCACAGCGGATTCGATGAGATAGACCGCGAAGATATCGGAGAACGTGAGGGAACGCAGCTGCGGAATGCGCTCCTTAATGCGCTACCTCGAAACGCTGACCCGGGATATGTCTGCTCCATTCTCGATGCCCTGAGGCGTACTGGCGATGCGGAACTCCTGCCATTATGGGTCGAGTATCTGGCCAAATATCTGGCATTGCTGAAGGCATCCAATGGAGTGGTGTACACTTCACTGCTGGCCCTTCGTGACCTGAATGAACCTGTTTTTAAGGGAGCTTCCAGTCTGTGCGTGATTGATGTCGAGCGAAACGTAAAGGAAGCGCAGGATTACTTGCGCCGACATGGAATCACAGTTCCGGGGTGACCGCAATCAGTTTCTCACTGCCTCAGTTCTACCAGTGTCGCTCCTTGCCCGCCCTCGTTTTGGGGGCTTCTGCAATGGCGTGACGCTGATAAAGATTATGCGGCGGCTTCTTTGTGGTCAGATTCCGCCTTGCGCAGAGCCTCGTGAATAATCATCTTCAAATATGTCTGATAGCGTAACCCGCGTTCGGCAGCCAGCACACGTGCCTTGGCGATGTCTTCGGGGTCGAGTCTGATTGTGGTGGAGGGCAGAGCGGCTCGCTTAGCGACCGTTCCAATACCAACTCGGCCTTCAGCCGTGGCTTTTTCGAACTCCTCAGCCAGATCGTCTTCGTGCGACTCCCACCACGCGGCTTCTTCCGCTTCACTCGCGAAGGTTATCTTTTTCAGTTCTTCCAACATTGCCATTCCTCTTCTGAGTTTGGAAATATCGCCGAAGTCGTTCCTTGGCAGGCCAAGCCGTGACTACACGAACCTTCTTGTCCTGCGTGGTTGAAACCACAATAAGAATTCTGCCTGCGTCTGTCTCACCGATCTGAGTCGCACGCTCTTCGCCGCTGCGAAGCTCGAACTCAAGATCAACCGGACGGTTGAGTACCACCTGTTCTGTCTCGGCAGGTGAAATCTGATGAAGGGCTAAATGCCCAATATTTTGTGCATCCCAATCGAACTGGAAAGATGCCATTGTCTAACCTTGCTCCTCGCGATCTTCCGCAAATGCTTCATAGAGGAAAGAGGCATCCCCAGTTTTCGGAGAGCAACATAAGCCAACATTAGGCTCAAGTTAACAATATTGTAGCTACATTGCAGCTATTTTGCAACTACTGGCGCAGCTCCACCAGCGTTGCACCCTGCCCGCCTTCGTTTTGGGGGGCTTCGGCGATGGTGGCTACGTGGGGATGGGATTTTAGGAATTCGCGGACGCCACGCCGGAGGATGCCGGCGCCGTGGCCGTGGATGATGCGGACGCGCTCAAGACCGGCGAGGAAGGCGCGGTCTAAGTATTGCTCCAATTCCTGCGTGGCTTCATCTACGGTGCGGCCGATGAGATTGATCTCCGTGCGCAACTCATCGGTGTTGGCGCTGGTGACGGTGACGTGAACATTCTTCTGTTTGCGGGCGGCGGCTAGCGGGTCGGGGCGCTTCTCCGCCGCAGACTCTCCTCCAACGGGTGAAGGCGCCAGGCACTCGTCGCGCTTGACGCGCATTTTGATGGGGCCGAGGGTGACCTCAAAGATGTCCTTCTCCACCTCGCGCTGGACGACGGCGATTTTGTTCATCGATTTGATGCGGACCTGATCGCCGGCGGCGATGTGCTTGAGGATGTGCGGCTGGGCGTTCGCGTCGCCAACATCCGCGCCGGTACGATGAGCGACGACGGTCTGGTTGAAGCTCTCCTGAAACTCGCGGCGCAGGCGCAGGATGCGGCGTTCGGCTTCCTTGGATAATTTTTGCTGTCCGGCGCGATCTTCGATGGCGCGGACGGTTTCGCGCATCTGAAACTCGAAGTCCTTAAGCAGTGAGCCCAGTTTGGTTTCAAGCTCACGCGTGCGCTGGCGCATCTCGACGTCACCCTCGCGCGCAAGCCTGGCCCGCTCCTGATTGAGCGCGTACTGCTCGACGCGGGCGGCTTTGCGATCTTCTTCGAGTTGCGTGAGATCGCTGTGGAGCTTATCGAGGAAGCGGGCGATGTCCACCTGCTGCGAGCCGAGTCGCTGACGGGCGGCGACGATAATGGCGGAGTTCAGGCCGAGACGCTCCGCGGTCTGAATGCCGGCCGACGCGCCGGGGACGCCGAGACGGAGCTGGTAGTTGGGCGCGAGAGTGATTTCGTCCACGCCGGCCGCGGCGTTGAGCACTCCATCGGTGTTGGCGGCGTAGACCTTGAGCGAGGTGTGGTGCGTGGAGATGAGCGACCATGCGCCCGCGGTGAGAAAGTGGCTGGCGATGGCCACGGCGAGGGCTGCGCCTTCTTCGGGATCGGTGGCGGAGCCAAGCTCGTCAAGCAGGACGAGCGATTTGTCTCCCGCGAGACGCGAGAGGCGGTCGAGGTTGACGATGTGCGCGGAGAAAGTGGAGAGCTCCGCTTCAATGGATTGCGCGTCGCCGATGTCGGCCAGGAATGCTGTGAAAACCGGAAAGCTGGCAGCCGTGGCGGGGACGGGCAGACCGGCCTGCGCCATCATGGCGAGCAGGGCTGTCGTCTTGAGCGTGACGGTTTTGCCGCCGGTGTTGGGACCGCTGATGATGAGCTGGCGCTCTGCGGCGGTGAGTTCGAGAGTCAGCGGGACCACATGGCCACCGGTTACGCGGAGATGGCGTTCAAGCAGTGGATGGCGGGCTGCTTCGAGGCGCAAGAGATCGGGCGTGATGGCCGGAGCAACACAGTCGTAATCGCGGGCAAAACGGGCGCGGGCCTGAAGGCTATCAACCAGCGCGAGGACGCGCGCGCCTTCGACGAGAGATTGAGCATAGCCGCCCACCTGGCGGGTGAGCGCCATAAAGATGCGGTGAATCTCTTCCTGCTCTTCCTCGATGAGGCGGACAAGTTCGTTGTTCTGCTCGATGGTTTCCAGAGGCTCGACGTAAACCGTCTGACCGGACGAACTGACGCCGTGGACCACGCCGTTGACGCGCCGCTTGAGTTCGCTGCGGACGGGAATGACGAAGCGGTCGCCGCGAATGGTGATGAGCTCTTCCTGCGTCGAGCCCTCCGAGGCGAGTTTGCGCAGGGCGGCGCGCAGGCTTTCTTCGATGACGTGTTGCTGGCGCTCCTGTTCGCGGCGGATGCGGCCCAGTTCCGGCGAGGCGTTGTCGGCCAGCGAGCCGTCGGGTTGGATGGTGCGCTCAATGGACTCGGCCAGCGGACGAAGGCTGCCGGTCAACGCCGAGGAAAGCTGAGAGAGACCGAAGAGCTTGCCGACTAAGCGCGCGGGCGGCGATTGCAGCAGCGCTTGCCAGGAGGCTACATCGTTGGCCAGGCGGGCAATGGCTTGCAGTTCGTTGGCTTCGAGAGCCGCGCCGGGAATCTGGGCTTTGGCGGCGTGCTGCGTGGGATCGAAGAGGCCGCCGACGGGGATGGAAGTCTGCTCTTCGAGCAGCAGGCGCAGTTCGCCGGTGAGCTGGTGCTGGCTGGCGATCCAGGCTTCGTCAGTGGAGGGCTTGAGATCGAGAATTGCGTGCCGACCAACCGGGGACGCGGAAAAGCCAGAAACGAGAGCCAGCAGCGGCTCCCATTCAAGGGCGAAAAAGTCGGCGTTCATGACCGGCGACGGGATGGGATCGAGAAGAGGCATGCTGTTTGTATCTTAGCGGCCTGTGGTAAAAGTCCAGATTGCCAAAAAACATTCCCAGGGGCTAAAGCCCATCATTTGTAATCAAGCATTTGTGGCACGACTAAAGTCGTGCCCTTTCAATGCCCGACTTTTTACCACGGGATATTCGCGGCGGCGGCGTGCCCAGCATCAATCTACGACAGCACCCGACCCGCTACGACAGCACCCGGCCCAGAAACCCTTTGAGCCCCCAGCGGCCTAGCGCGGCGGTGAAGAAGAACAGCGCCACCATGATCGCCCACCATGGCATGTGCGCGATGGAGGGAGTGACGGCCGCGCGCAGCCCTTCGCTGATGTAGACGATGGGATTGAAGAGCACTCCGTACTTTAGCCAGGGAATCTTGTCCAGCCACGCCCAGGGATAGTAGACGCATCCCAAGAACGTAATCGGCACGACGATGATGGAGAAGACCAACCCGATCTGCTTGGGATTCACGGTCGAGCCGATGACCAGTCCCAGCGACCCAGCCAGCAAACTTGCCAGCACCAGAACCAGCGCAAAAAGGAACCAGTGATGCACGTTTGCCCGCACCGGTACGGCGGGAATGTAGCGGGCCATGGGAATTACCAATAGCGCCGCGATGATGCTTTGCATGGCGCTGAAGCAGACCTTTTCCAAAGCCACGGCCCACAGCGGCACCGGACACATCACGCGGTCGTCAATCTCGCGGGTGATGCCGAACTCGCTGGACAGGGGCAGAGCGACGCCGGCGATGCCGGAGAACATGATGGCAACGGCCATCAATCCCGGCAGAAGGATGGTGCCGAAATCCGCGCCGCCGCCCACGGCCATCGGATTACCGTTGCCCATGCGCGGCAGGATGAAGGTGAAGACGAAAAGAAAGAGCAGCGGCTGCATTCCCACGCGCCCCACAAACGGCAGAAACTCCCGCGTGAGCACGCGCAGATCGCGCAAGAAAAGCCCGCCAAAAGCCCTGAAGAAGATGCCGGTTTCGAGAGCGATTGACTCGGGACTGCCCGAAATCCGGTGATCCAGATCTCTCGTCAGAGCTTCCAGATCACGCAGAAACATATCCAGAAGCTGCTTCAGAGATTTCCCGATTTTCAGGCGGATGTTATTCACGCAGGTCCCTCCCGGTGAGCTGGATGAAGACGGTCTCCAGGCTGGGCTCGGTAATCTGAAGGTCGCGCAGGCCGTGGCCGGCGGCGGCCTGCACCAGATCTGGCAACAGGCCTTCGGAGCTGGCCGCGATCACGCGCAGCCCGCCGGGGGTAACGTCGGCGCTGGTCACATCGCGGCGCGCCCTCAGCTTGACGGCGAGCGGCTCCAGTCCATCCCTCGACCGCAATTTCAGATCGAAGATGGTGTGCGCGCCGAGGGTGGCTTTCAGCTTCTCAGGCGACCCGAGCGCCAGCACGCGACCGTAGTCAATAATCGCCAGCCGGTCGCTGAGCGAGTCGGCTTCTTCCATGTAGTGCGTGGTCAGCAGCACCGTGATGCCTTCGGAGCGGAGCCCTTCAACCGCCGACCACATGGCCATGCGGCTCTGCGGGTCAAGGCCGGCGCTCGGCTCGTCCAAAAACAAGACCGTGGGCCGGTGCGCGATGGCGCGGGCAATCTGCACACGCTGCGCCAGACCGCCGGACAACTGAGGCGGGTAAGCGTCTTTGCGCTCGGAGAGCATGAACTGGGTTAGTAGCTCCAGCGACCGGGATTTGGCGTGCGCGTGCGAGAAGCCAAAATAGCGGCAGTGGAAGTAGAGGTTCTCGAAGACAGTCAGCGAGCGGTCCAGGGTGTTGAACTGCGGGACGACGCCGATAAGCCGCCGCGCATGGGCCGGGTGCTTAACCACATCGATTCCCTTGATGCGCACGGCCCCGCTGGTGGGCAGGGCGCGTGTAGTGGCAATCGAGATGGTGGTCGTCTTGCCGGCTCCGTTTGGTCCCAGCAATCCGAAGATTTCGCCCTGATTCAGCTCCAGGCCGATGCCGTCGAGGGCCACCACGCGTTGCTTCGACAAGTAAACCTTGGTCAGGCGTTCAATCTCGACAATCAATAGATTCACCTGATGCGGAAAGGTAGGTTTCTATTGTTAACGAGATTATCGCACCTGCCCATCGGCCTGAAGCGCGCGGGAATGCCTGGCGAGACAGAAAGAAGTGCCTTACAGAAGGGAAGGTTCCGTGATACAGTGTGGTTGCTCACTGTGATTGCCAATTTTACGCACCAAAATGAGTCAAGCCGACTGGCTGGAGCGCAAGATGCTGAGTGAAGGCCAGCGCTAGCGGGACAAGAACCCGCAAGGCAAGGCTTGAACGATGATTGGCGTGAACGAGGGCGGCCAACTGCGGCAGACGTTCCTCTGCGGTTATGGAGGGGTTTTCCACAGGAAGCTTGTGTGGTTTCTGCGCGTCTTAGCGCTTAACTTTAGAGTAACGATTTGTCCCCCAGGTGAGGTTTAGGCATGAGCGAACGACCAGGCACCATGCAACCAACTGTCCTTTTTGCCGAGGAATGTGATCGCGGCACCCTGCGCGAAGAAAATCAAGATTCTGTTCTTCATGTCCGCATCCCCATGGGCGAACTGATGATCGTCGCTGGCGGCGTGGGCGGATACCCTGTAGGAGCCACCGCATCCCGTATGGCGGTGGAGCATTTTTACGCTCATCTGGCGGCGCTGCCGAGCGAGTTTCCGGTGGCCAACGCCATTCGCGCCGCGGCGTCGCGCGCCAATGAGAGAATCCTTGGGGCGGCCAACACGCCGGGCGCGCCGCGTCAAGGCATGGGCTCTACGGTGGTGCTGGCCGTGTTGCAAGAGGGAGCCGGCGGAACCCACGCCTGGATCGGCCATGTCGGCGACAGCCGCGCCTACCTGGTGCGTGCCGGCCGGCTGCACCTCCTCACGCAGGACCACTCCGCCGTGCAGGATCTGCTCAACCGCAACCTGATTACTAAGGAAGAGGCTCCGAGCCATCCCGATTCCTCGAAGCTGACCCGCAGTCTGGGCCTTCAGCCCGAGATTGAGATCGAGATTGAGAAGCACCCCCTCGCCGCCGGCGATACGCTGCTGCTTTGTTCCGACGGCTTATGGGGATTCGTGCCGGAACGGGAGATTCAAAAGGTGGTGGAGACCCCTGGTTACACAGTGGAAACCGTGGCCCACAATCTGCTCGAGATGGCCCTGGCTTCTGGCGGCCACGACAACGTCGGAATCGAGATCGCGCGGCTGATTGCGCCTTCCGGTCTCACGCCCGTGCTGCCTCCAAAGGAAAATTACATTGCGCTCAAAGTGGTGATTGCGATGCTCCTGATAGCCTTCGCCACGTTGTGCGTGCTGATCTACCTCACCTTCTTCAACAATTGACGGCTCGCGGCGATCCATCGACGCGCGCACGTGGCGTTCAATACGACGGATGCGCTAGGATGTTCGGGTTGGCAGCGAGCCCCTGCGTCCTTTTGCGCATAGTTGCGCCGCCGGATTTCTGCCGGGCAGACCAATCACATGAGAGAAGTTGCAATCATTTCAGCAGCGCGCATCCCAGTGGGCCGGTTCCAGGGCTCGTTGCAGTCCTTTTCCGCGCCGCAGTTGGGCGCACTTGCGGTGCGCGAGGCAGTGCGCCGGGCGGGCGTTGAGCCGGAAGCCGTAGACGAGTGCATCATGGGCTGCGTTTTGCAGGCCGGTCTCGGCCAGGCTCCGGCGCGCCAGGCCGCGATCTACGGCGGTTTGTCCGATCAGGTGGCCGCGCTCACCATCAACAAGGTCTGCGGTTCGAGCCTGAAGTCCGTGGCGCTGGCGGCGCAGGCCATCCAGACGGAAAACGCCGAGATGGTTGTCGCCGGCGGCATGGAGTCGATGACCAACGCGCCCTATCTGCTGGCTCAGGCCCGCGGCGGCTATCGCATGGGCAACGGCGCGCTGGTGGACGAGATGATTCAAGACGGCCTCTGGGATGTCTACAACAACTTCCACATGGGCGTGGGAGCGGAGAAGATCGCGGCCAAGTACGGCATCAGCCGCGAGGAACAGGACGTTTTTGCGGCAGAATCGCACCGCCGCGCTGCTGCGGCCACGGCAGAGGGCTTCTTCCGCGAAGAGATTCTGCCCGTCGAGATTCCGCCAGCCAAAAAGGGAGCGGAACCGCGCATCTTCGATGCAGACGAGTCGATCCGGCCCGAGACCACGGTCGATATTTTGGCGCGGCTCAAGCCGGCTTTTCAGGAAGGTGGCACGGTGACCGCCGGCAACTCGCCGGGCGTGAGCGACGGCGCCGCGGCCCTGGTGATCACGAGCGCCGAGCGGGCTGTGAAATTGGGCATTGCGCCGCTGGCTCTGATTCGTGCACAGGCCACCAGCGGCGGAGCGCCGGAGTGGTTCGGGTTGGCGCCCATCGAGGCCGTGCGCAAGGCGGCGGCAAAGGCGGGTTGGCCGCTGGATAGCGTGGATTTGTTTGAGCTGAACGAGGCCTTCAGCGTGCAGGCGCTGGCTGTGAATCGCGATCTGGGGCTCGATCCGGCGAAGGTCAACGTGCAGGGCGGCGCGGTGGCCATCGGTCACCCCATCGGCGCCAGCGGAGCGCGCGTTCTGACTACACTGCTGTACTCGCTGAAGCGGCTGGGCAAGAAGAGGGGCATTGCCGCGCTGTGCCTGGGCGGCGGCAACGCGGTGGCGCTGGCTGTCGAGCGCTGCACCGGCTGACAGATCGAGTTATTGATCTATATGCATGCATCGTGGTCTCCCACCCTTTCCGCAAAGAACGCGGAAAGGATGGGGCACCCTGTGCAATTTCTTTTGGGCCGGATCAGTAATGTTCTCGCGGAACCGGCCTTACCGAGACAATCTTCTTGAAATCCAGTACATACCCACTGTCACTATCGAGGAGACGGTACGAATCGATTGTGTTCGATGATATGACTTCGTAAAGCACCTCGTGGTCATCGTATTCCTCGTCATCCGTAACGAACAGAATCTTCGCGACCAGGCGTTCGTCATCGGTGGTACGAATCTCGACCAGCTTGTCGATACTATCCTTGAGGCACTGGATATCGGCTTCAGTCATTTACCGCCTCACGTGCAGGTTACGGCCCGCTGCATTGTCTTTGAAATTGATACAACCCTCTGTCAGGGCAATCGCATGAACGTCATTTTGATGACCCATTCGCCGTTTTGCGCCGCCCCTAACGGGGCTTACCGGCTGTTGTTGGCCCCTTTCCCTGAAGCGCGGGGCTAACCACCATTGCGCCTCCGGCGCGACAGAACAGCCTGGTCAACAGACCCAGACCAGCCTGGCCGACAACTCAGAACCAATCTGGTCAACAACTTGGATTCATGCGATTGCCCTGAACCCTCCGTTCACGCCATCAGCGTTCCCGCCTCGACGCGCGCTTCAGTCGCAGACCAGCATACTCGCGGGAAAGTCTGCTGCAGCGGCGTCTTCCGGGGACGCAATGGGCTCCGCGCCGGATGCAAGTTGGGCAGTGAAAAACGCGTCCACCTGAGAGAGCACTTCGGCGCCGGTTCGCGCGTGATAAATGGCAGCCCGGAGCTTGGCCCCGCCCGCCACGCCGTGGGTAAACCAGGTGGCAAACTGCTTCATCTTCCCAGCCGTCTCACCCATCCGAGCCGCGCGGGGAAGGTCTTTCGTGGCTTCAGCTTCATCCAGCAACATCTGGAAGTAAGCGCGGATCATGCGATAACGGTCTTCCGCTGTGGGCCGCTCGTAGCTGCCAGTGGCCGTATATTGCGCAATCTGGCGGAAGATCCATGGGTTGGCCGGCGCGGCGCGCCCAATCATCACGGCATCGCAGCCGGTTTCGGCCACCATGGCCACGGCGGCTTCGGGAGTCTGAATGTCTCCGTTGCCGATGACCGGAATCTTTACCGCCTGCTTGACTTGCGCGATCCACTCCCAACGCGCCTGGCCGCTGTAGCCCTGCTCGCGAGTGCGGGCGTGGAGCGCGACGGCGTTCAGCCCCTCGGCCTCGGCCATGCGCGCCAATTCAATGCAAACAATGTCGGCGTCATTCCAGCCCAGCCGGAACTTCACTGTGAAGGGAATCGTGACCGCCTTGCGCACGGCCTTGAAAATCTCCTGAATGCGCGGCAGGTCGCGCAACAGGCCCGAGCCGCCGTTGGAGCCGACCACACGCTTGGCCGGGCAGCCCAGGTTCAGGTCCACCAGGTCGAAGCCGGTCTCCTCCACAATGCGCGCTGCCTCGGCCAGTGTTTCGGGATTTGCGCCGAAGAGTTGCGCGCCGATGGGGTGTTCGTCGTCGTAGAAGGTCAGGTAGCGCTGGCGCTTGCTCTCCCGCATACGGGCTAGGCCGTCAGCCGACGTGAACTCGGTCATCAGCAGGCCGCAGCCGGATTGGGTGTTGGTTACGGCGGCGTCGATGAGTTCCGGGGCTAAAGCCCGCGTCGATTCTGCCGGCATTATGCGGGAGTTAAAACTCCCGCATAACGCCGACTTGACGCCTCCCTCTGAACAGACACTTCTCTCCGGCTTGACACCTCCCTCCGAACAGACGCTTCTCTCCAGATCGAGATTTTCCGCTGTTTGAGAAGTCGTGCCCTGACACGGCTGGTTGACGGAATCGCGACTGACCGCAACCTGGGTGGCAGACGAAAACAAACTGGCATGGCGAATGAAGCGGCGGAAGACGGTGTCCGTGACGCCGGCCATGGGCGCCAGCACGGTGGCTGGAGCCACCAGGACCGTTCCCAGGCACACTTCTGCTGGAACCCGCGCCTCGGCGGGCATCGCGTGCTCTCGGGGATTGTCCCAGTTCTTCTTCACTGTAAAGCCCTTGCCAGCCATGAGACCTCATTCAAAACAGACATCCGGTCAGCCTGGTAACTCATCCACTTCAAAAACAAACGGCTTGCCCCGCGACTCCGGGTCCCAGCCAGCCGCCATCGCCCGCCGTATGTGCGCTTGCACCTTGGCCGGTGAGATATTTTGCAACACAAAATCCGCCTTGCTGTAGCTCACCTTTTGCGTCTCCACCGCTGGATACTCCAGGTGAAGCTCACGGCGCACGCCCTCGGCGACACTGACATGAATGGCCACGCCCTGCCACCCATCGGTGGTGGTTAGCTGCTGCTCGCGGTGCAGACGCCAGATCAGCGAGAAGCCGTCGATGTTGATTGCGGCCTGAACCGAGCGTTTTGCGTGCGGCATGGTGAACCCAATCTCACAATCAAAATCTGTGGCTTGCAATTGAACTACTGCCTGCACCAACACAACGAGGCCTCCGCTATGGCGGAGGCCCTTTCGTTCCTGCCAGTTGCCGGGGCGGTTACTTGGCCGCTGCTGCCGCTTCCTTGGCACCGTCGGATTTGGCAAACTTGCGGCGGAAGCGCTCGACGCGGCCGGCCGTGTCTACCAGGCGCTGTTTGCCGGTATAGAACGGGTGGCAAACCGAGCAGATTTCCACGTGAATGTCGCCCTTGTGGGTCGAACGGGTCTCAAAACTGTTTCCGCAGGCGCACTTCACCTGCACTGCGGCGTAATTGGGGTGAATCTTTTCCTTGGGCATCGCTCTGAACAGACCTTTCCTGCAATGCTTCTATTGTAGGGGCAATTGGGCCGTTTAGCAATGCAGTGGACAGTGGACAGTGATCAGTGGTCAGTGTTTCTCAGGGCGAGCGAGCGGCTTTGCTGCCCCGAAAAGGGACCGCCTGCGAGGCTGAAAACCGCGCCAGCAATTCCGCTATTCACTGACCACTGTTCACTGCTTCTTTAGCGCCTTCTCGATTGCCGCCTCGACCAGCGGCGACATGATGGCGTAGCCTGCCGGATTGGGGTGCACGCCGTCCTTGCTCAGCGCTGGTGGCAGGCCGTCACGCTGGTCCTTCATGATCGTGTGGAAGTCCACGTAGACGTAGCCCTTCTGGGCCGCGTAGGCCTTGATCCACTCATTCAACGCCAGCACCTTGGGCGCTGGTGTTACGCCCGGATGCCACCCGATATCGAAAGCCGGCAAGACTGAGCACAGCACCACGCGAATCTGATTGGCCGTGGCGAGGTCCGCCATCGAGGCCAGGTTGTCCTCAATCTGCTCCAGCGTCTCCGGCCCTGTGTTGCCGGCGATGTCGTTGATCCCGGCGAGGATTACCACCACTCTGGGCTTGAGCGCGATTACGTCTTGCCGGAAACGCAGCACCATCTGCGGCGTGGTTTGCCCGCTGATGCCGCGGTTGATGTACGGCTTGCCGGGGAAGGAACCCTCCGGCCCTTCGATCTGCCACGCTTGCGTAATGGAGTCGCCCATGAAGACCACGCGGTTTTCGCCGGCGGAGGGCGGGCGCAGCGCAAGATCAGCCTCCTTGAATCTCGCTAGCCAGGGAAAATCGACCTTCAGCCGCTCCTCCCGCGCCTTTTGCGCGTCGGAAACCGGCGGCACTTCGGGCGCCGCTAGGGGCGCTTTGGCCTCAGGCGCGGCGGCGGGAGTCTGCGCCCTGAGAGGGAAAGTAAAAAGCAGGTTTGTGAGGACGATGACTGCAAAGGCTACACGCAAAGCTGTTCGTTTCACGAGGAGGTCTCCATTCATTACTGTACTTTACGGCGCCATTCACATTTGGAGGGAGGTACGTCTGCCCCGATTTTTTTAAGCGCGACGCGTATAGCGGAAGCCGCGGTTAATGCCGCTTTAACACAATCGGTTTGATCCAGAATGCTTAGCAGTTTTGGTACCGCCGGTTTTGCCCGAGGTCCGAAATTGCCCAAGCACAGGGCCACCCAGTAACGAACAGCATCATCGCTGTTATCTAAAAGCGCTATGATTGAGCGAAGCGACTCATCGTCCACCAGCTTTGATGCGTCGCCATACGTTATATCGCAAAGAAGCATGGCCGCGATATACCTCTCATTGGAGGACTGACCTATTCGCACTAAGGTCACCGTTTCGTCAACCTCTTGCTTAATTATTGATTGAGGATCAAGCTTCACAGCTTGAGCTTCAGATTTCGTAGAAAACAGCAGCATTGTTGTTAGGAGAGCCACCATTATCGCAGCTGTTTTCAAGCCTTGCAATTGCATAGTACTCCCTTCCATTTGCTCTACGGGCCAGTCCAGGTTCGCCAAACCGGATCCGTCGCATCGACCGTCGAAAGGTGCGGATCATTGTATGTCGATAGAAGAACACTAGCGTCAGGCACATTTCCGGATCCAAACCCTAATGCTGTCAGATCCTGAAGTGTTATCCCCTCATAGTATCTGGCCTCTATTCGAGCCGTCTTGATTGTATGGAACGACGCTGCGGGATGGCGCGGGCTTTTCCACAATACGGAACCGGACCTGCACCGGCACACCGCGCGGCCGGTTGCGCTAGGCTTGAAAGCAGATGACTGAATGTCCGATTTGCGATGGAGTGGGGCTGGTGCGGGTGGTCAACGCGCAAGGGCAATGGGTTTCGCGCGCCTGCGAGTGCCAGGAGATGGAGCGGCAGGAGCGCCGCCTGGCCGCTGCCCACATCCCGGAGCGCTACCGCCATTGTTCCTTAGACACTTACGTGACCGACTTCAACGGGGCCAATCCATCCCTGGTAAAGGCCAAGTGGACCGCGAGAAAGTTCGCCGAGGCCTACCCGGTCGATACTGCGGGGAACGGCCTTCTTTTTGTGGGCACAGCAGGATTGGGCAAGACTCACCTTGCCGTGGGAGTGCTTTCCCGCCTGGTGCAGGAGCGCGGCGTTCGCGGGCTCTTTTGCGATTATCGCGAGCTGCTCAAAAGCATCCAGAACAGCTACAACTCCCAGGTTCAGACCACCGAGCTCGAACTGCTCAAGCCGGTCTTTAACGCAGAGGTGCTGATACTGGACGACCTGGGCGCGCAAAAGCCCAATGAGTGGGTCTGGGATACGGTGGCGCTGATTCTGAACACCCGCTACAACGACAAGCAGACCACCATCATCACCACAAATTACCCCGACCTGCCGGCTGGAGCCGGCTTCAAAGCCGATGAGAAAGGCAACAGGCCCGCGAGGAATGAGGACACCCTGGGCGACCGTATCGGCGACCGCATGAGATCGCGGCTGGCCGAGATGTGCGTTCGCGTGGAGATGAACGGCGACGACTTCCGGCAGAGCGTCAAGAGCGCCCGTTTTGGGTGAGCGCCTGCGCCGGGACCAACTGCCTTCGATGGGTTGGATTGTTGCGATACAATCCGAGCAAGAATGGCGACCTGACGCCTGAGGATTGTGGCGTTTCAGCGCAAATTAGGAAGAAATAGGACTTCGGCCATGTCTCAAGAGGCTGCGGAAAAACTCCGATTCTCAGGCGAAATTGGAGAAATACGCCCCTCACGGGCTAAAGCCCGCCATTTTTTGTTGCGTTTACGGCACGGCTGAAGCCGTGCCCTGACACAATGCGGCCTTTTGAAACAGCTTCTACGAGTTTTTCCGCAGCCTCTCAAGTCAAACAGCTTGCGGGCATGGCGGGCAGGACATTTTGGATCAAACGTCGCGAGTTCGCCTCCGCTGCGCGGAGTTGGCGGGTTGGCAGGTTGGCGGGCGGAATCGGCCGACTCAAGTTTCATACCTTCGCGGGCCGGCCTAGAGCGAAACCAGAGTAAGCGTGCCCTCGCGAAGGTCGTATAAGGTGGTTTTTTCTTGAGGAAAAAGCCACTTGGCTGATGTGCCTTTGGGTACAGCTACTCTGGTTTCGCTATGGCCGGTGGACGGCTGACACGGCCGCCAAAGAAAGGGTTCTATGCGCAAGTATTTGGAAGCAACCAGCCTGATCGCCCTGGCGGTGCTTGCCTGGATTACCTGGCAGGCTCTCTACGGGCCAGTTCCGCTGCCGGACCGTGTCCCGACCCACTTTGACGCGGCGGGCAATCCCAACGGTTGGGGTCCGCCTTCTACGCTGTGGCTTTTGCCGGTTATAGCCGCGGGGATCTATCTGCTCATCACGATCCTGGCTCAGTTTCCCAAGGCCTTCAACTATCCGGTCCGAGTGACGGACGAGAACCGGGCTCGCCTGGAGACGCTGACTCTGCAAATGATCGCCTGGTTGAAGGTTGAGCTTGTCTGTCTCTTTGCAGGAATTCAATGGTCCATCATCGATTCGATGCGGCATGGTGAGGGGAAACTGTCGCCGGCGTTCGTGCCGGTGTTTCTTGTAGTGATATTTGGAACCGCCGGCTGGCACATTGCGGCAACGTTCCGGGAAGCGCGCAAGAGAGCCTAGCGCTCAGGTCGCGCCTGCCAACTGCGAGCTTCAGCCTTCAGAACAGGCTTGTCAGCAGCAGAAGAATGGCGGCTAGGGTGACGCCCTGGTAGACAAGATCCTCTGTATGCCGCGAGCGCCTTTGCTGACCTGCGGGCGGTGGAATGGAGATGGCTGCGGCTTGGATGGACGTTTGCACCTTGGCCTGTCTTTCAATGCCTTACGGCAAAAGTTACGCATTTCGAATCTGGCGAGATCTACCCGCCTGCCTATTTGACACCAGTTTCCCTCAGACGATGCGAGAAAAAGGTGAAGGAACGAACAAATTGTGGTATTGATTTCCTTATCGGTCAAGAACCAAAATCCTCTACCTATTGACTAAGACGGGACAGGCCGGAATGTTCCTATAGTAATGTGTGGAAAATGCATCTGGCGGGCATGAACTTCGAGCGCATTCCGGCCTGGGAAAGGAAGGACACAACAGGCAATTGGCTTCCGCCATCGTTTTGCCGATTGCCGCTATTCCGGCACTGAGACTGGGGCGTGAAATCGCCCCTGGCAAAGGCGCGGCCAGGTTATTCTGTCACCCAACTCCCTATCCAGGCTAAAGCGCGGGCAATTCGTCCTAGCGGGGGCCGTTTCAAGTCCTCAGGCACTTCAGTGAAGCGCAGTTCCTCTTCTGTCATCACAGATGGCGCATAGGGGACGTAATTCATGCGCGTCTCGTCCAGACCATCATTTATTTCACTTACAACGGGGTCGCCACATTCACCTCTGGCCGCTCTCTCGAACTCCTCAGCTCTCTCTCTCCGCGCGATCGCGAGATCCATCAGCAACTTGGCCTCTTCCTGCAGGCCTTCTGCGTCAGCCTTGTCCGCGTTCTTGAAGAGTTGTTTCGCTTCCAAGCGGTGGATGCGAGCCATTTCAAGAAACTGGTCAGCGGGCGAGCTGTCCTGAAAGGTGTAGGTTGGCGTCTTGTCCTGGGAATCGTTAGCTGCCATTCGTTCCTCCTTGCTGAAAGGCATCCAAAGCCGCAAGCACCCCAAAAAAACGACCAATTTATCATTCAGTGTTTCGTGATTTCATATTATTCCTGAAAACAAGAGCCACACAGGGAAAACACGGGGAACTTGTCAGTAACTGGTGTAGAATTTCGGTCGTGAGCCTTGGTCCCGAACTCGTATCGTCCTCCGAAAAGGAAAAGCGCAACTGGCTGCCGTTGGGTTTGGCTGCCGGCGTCGTGGTGGTGATTGCCGTGGTGGCCGTTCTGAGCCTGGAGCACGCAAGCTCCCGCGGCAAGACGACGGTGGCGCCGATCTCCGCACCCCTTGACCCTTACGCGCAGAGTCTTCCGCTGACCCGCCTAGCCATGAGCGAAGCCGGCAACCTGGCGGGAGGCAAGGTCACTTACCTGGATGGCCACATCACGAATCAAGGCGCACGCACGGTCACAGCCGTTACCGTGCAGGTGCTTTTTCGCGATGCCGCTCACGAGGTGGCGCAGAACGAGACGCAGCCTCTCAAGCTGATCCGGGTGCGGGAGCCTTATATAGACCTGGAACCGGTTTCTGCGGCCCCGCTCAAGCCGGGCGACGAGCGGGAATTCCGGCTGATCTTCGACGGCGTCAAGCCGGATTGGGACGGCGCCTATCCGGAGATTCGCATCCTCCACGTCGAGACAAAATAGACCGGTTGGGCGAATTTACCGGGTAGAAACTACCGTGCCTGGAAAGATTTACATACGAGACGAGCGAGGCAAGCTCTCAAACAGCGCCCGTGACTTCTGCCGTTGCGCGCCAAGTTAAACAATCCAAAAGATATTAGAGATTTTCCCTCCTGCCGCAAGGTTTGGCGCAAGGCTTGCTATCTCTGTGGGCGAGCAGACATCACCGCTCACCCCGCGCATCTCTGGCGGAGAAAACAACCGGGAGGGTATCACTTGATGAAAACCTTCGAATTATTTCGATCCTCGTTCCCACGTCAGCTCGCAGTTATTTTGCTGGCGTCTGCGTTTGCACTTCCCGCACTGGCGCAAAACGGACAAACCGCGCTGGATCAGCAGAGCACTCCGGCTGTCATGGATCAGCAGCCCTCCCTCATGGCATCCGATCAACCACCCGCCCCCAGGGCTTCTACGGCGCAAGTCAAAGAGCCGAAAGAAGGGTTCTGGGGCCGGGTCAATCCTTTTGCCCGCAAGAAGTGGGTCAACGACCGCGTGGAGCCCATCAAGGGCCAACTCGGTGAGTTGGATGAAGTGAACGCCAAGAACGGGCGCGACATCGGGGACCTGGATTCAAGATCGCAGGCGGGTATCCGCCGGGCACAGTCCAGAGCCGACGAAGCTAACCAGTTGGCAATGAACGCAGGGAATCAGGCGCAAAATGCCAGAACCACGGCACAGGGCGCAGCCGGTCATGTGGACCAGTTGAACGCGACCGTTAACGGCTTGGACCAATATCACCAGGCGACCGAGGTTGAAATCAAGTTTCACGGCGGACAGCCGGTTCTTCATGCGGCTGATCGCAAACAACTGGATGACTTTGCGGCCAATCTGACAGGGCGCAAGGGATACATCGTCGAAGTGGAGGGATATTCTCCGCTAGCCGGAAGCACTGGCATCCAAAGCTCCAGGCGACTGACCGAAGCGGTCAATCGCTACCTAGTCACTGAACACGAGATTCCCGTCTACCGTTTGCACGCGGTTGCTCTCGGCAACGCTCCCGTTACTGGCATGAACTCGGATTCCGATGAGACCAAGCCTGTAAGGGTAAGCTGCGTACGCATCCGGTTGATGGAAAACACATTGGCGGCCCAGGAAGGCGCGTCTCCCCATGACGCCACTTCCGCGACCGGAGCGGTGGAGCGGCCGTAAAGGCCATTTTGCCCTCCCCCCGCGGCACCCATCCGTCCGGCGGCTCCCTGCCGTTCGGCCGCCAATCAAGCTCTCGAATAACGAGAGAACCAAGGCTATTTGGCCCCCGCTCAAAACGGGGGCCGATTTTTGTCTGGCCGAGCATTTGCGGGATCTGTTTCAGACGCTTCGCAAGACATATGTATCCGGCGATATGAGCCAAGCGCTTTTGAAAGAGTAGAGATTGAATCGCATCCGTGCCCGCGCGCCCGATAGAATCGACTCTGTATGAACCCAACCGATCCAAACCGGGCAGCCAAAACCGCTTCCGAAATCAATCTTGATGGCAGCCGCTTTATCCGCGCCTGCCTGCGCCAGCCCGTGGACCGCACGCCAGTATGGTTTCTGCGCCAGGCCGGGCGTTATATGGAGGAGTATCGCGAGGTGCGCAAGCACCACACACTGGTGGAAATCTGCAAGCAGCCGGAACTGGCTGCCGAAGTCACCATCACAGCGGCAGAGAAGCTGGGAGTGGATGCAGCTATCATCTTCGCTGACCTGCTGTTGCCGCTGGAGCCGATGGGCCTGGGCTTCGAGTTTCAGGCTGGCGAAGGGCCGGTGGTCCATCATCCGGTGCGGACCGCCGAGGACGTCGCCGCCTTGCGCACCGACCGCGCAGAGGACTTGGCGTACGTGGCCAAGGCAATCGAAAAGGTAGCTGCGCACTTTCGCAACCGGCTGGGCATTATCGGCTTCTGCGGCGCGCCTTACACGCTGGCCAGCTACATGATCGAAGGCGGCGGCTCGCGCAACTACATTCACACCAAGCAGATGATGTACTCGGACACCGCTACGTGGCGCAGCCTTTTGGACAAGATCGTCGCGGTGCTGACGGAGTATTGCCGCCTTCAGGTGGATGCCGGCGCTGACGTGATTCAGATTTTCGACAGTTGGGTGGGTTCGCTGGGGCTGGCCGACTATCGCGACTACGCCTTCGAGGCTTCGCAGCGTCTCATTCATTCCGTCCAGCAGATGGGCGTGCCAGTGATTTACTTTGGCGTGGAAACCGCGGGCTTGCTCGCGCAGATGGCCTCAACCGGCGCGGACGTTATTGGCCTGGACTGGCGGCAGCCACTCGATGAAGGCTGGCGCGCCGTGGGCCACGGCCATGCGGTGCAGGGCAATCTGGACCCCATTATGCTGTTTGCGCCGCCGGGAGTTTTGGAACAGCGCGTTAAGGAGATTTTGCGCGCTGCCAATGGCCGCCCCGGCCACATCTTCAACCTCGGCCACGGCATTGTTCCCACCACGCCGGTCGAGAACGTGCAGGCCGTGGTGCGCATGGTCAAGGAGTTCAAGCTCTAGCTAATTGCAGCTTTAGTTCATGTCTTCCCAGCTCCAAAGATTAGGAACTTGGGTGTCCAGCAGGGGTGAGAATCAATAAGGTGACATATTGGTCAAGTGAGGTGCACGATTTATGTCTTGTTGGTTAATGTCTAAGACGTTGCGAATTATGTTTTTATGTTCGGCCTGCGTGGTCGTTGCACTCGTGCTCTTTTTCTTCAGTACGGCAGCCCTCTCGCTGCATGGGAACTTTTTGCTTACACCTATGGAAGATCGCGTATTTGTGATTTTTCTCTACACAATAGCAATTCTGTTCATTCTTGCCATCGTGATCATCTTTTTTGGGATGGCAATTTTCTGTATGTTGCGAGAACGAGCTTCCGTGAGTGGAAAGATATTGTGGCTTGTGTTTTTCTTCTTTACGGGGCCTTTAGGATCTACCCTCTATTACTTTGCCGTTTACAGGAGGCTGGCACGAACTCAACATGAGGTCGAATATGCCTAAACAAGCGGTCCTATTGCTGGCGCATGGCACGCCGGAGACCATCGAGCAGATTCCAGCGTACCTGCGCAACGTGGTCAGCGGCCGGCCGCTGCCGCAGCACCTCATCGAAGAGATACAGCGCCGCTACACGCTCATCGGCCACAGCCCACTGACGGAAATCACAATGGAGCAGGCGCGACTGGTGGAGATCGAGCTTTCCCACCCTAGCGGCAAAAACAAAGACGCCGCGAGGGTGGGGCACCCGGCAGCAGGCGAGTTGGCCGCGATTGGCGCGTCCGTACCGGTTTACGTCGCCATGAGGAACTGGCGCCCGTATATTCCTGACGTAATCAAGAAGATGCGCGCCGACGGGGTGGAAGAATTCGCGGCACTCTGCCTCGCGCCGCACAACTCGCGCACCAGCGTGGGACTCTATCGCCGGGCAGTCGAGGCTGAGTCGGCGGGCCTGCGCATCGATTTCACCGAAGGATGGGCGCAGCATCCGTTGCTGATTGAAGCCTTTGCCGAGCGGCTCCGACCGGCGTTCACTCGTCTCAGCGCGGAAGTGGGTGCACCAGTTCCGGTGCTGTTTACTGCGCACAGCGTTCCCACGCGGACCATTCAGGCCACAGAAGGGCAGGCCGCCGACCCCTACGCCGAGGATGCGAGGCGTACTGCAGCACTGGTGGCCGAGCGCGTGCCGGAAATCCCGCAGTGGTGGTTCGCTTTTCAGAGCCAGGGCGCCAGCGGTGGCGAGTGGATTGGGCCGAGGGTCGAGGAGATCTTGGAATCCATCGCCATGCCGGGCGCACGGACTATCTTGTTGCAGCCCATTGGCTTTCTCTGCGATCACGTTGAAATTCTCTATGACGTAGACATTCTCTTCCGCGAGTTTGCCGCGAAGCTGAATCTACGGCTGGAGCGGCCGGAGTCGCTGAATGCGTCTGTCACCCTAGCCAGGGCGATCACGGACCTGGCGCGGCAAGGGCTGGCGCGACTCAATAGGCTCTAAGACTCTTTCCCGCTGTTAATGTAGGTTTAACGGACCAGCCCAGACTCATCGGGGCTATAATCTGAGAAAATCTGTGCCAAAGATGGAGATTCAAAATGGCAGATACTGTTGGTTTGGTGTTGTCATTTTTGCTGGCCGTAATCGCCCTTTTCCTGGTTGCCACCTTATTACAGTCGTTCTACAGCGTTGGGCCGACCCAAATCGGACTTGTACGGAAAAGGTTTGGCAAGAAGCTGCCCGGCAACAACCCCATCGCCTTTCAAGGAGAAGCCGGTTATCAGGCCGAGCTTCTGATGCCCGGGGTGCGTTTCAAGTTCAAGTTGTTCTTCAATGTGACCAAACATCCCTGGGTGCAGGTTCCGGCAGGACAGATTGGCGTTGTTATCGCACAGGTTGGCAAACCCACGCCCATCGGCGCGAAGTCAGGCAGGTATGATCCTGCCTTCGGCAACTTTACAGATTTTCGAATATTCGTTGAGAAGGGCGGGGAAAAGGGCGTTCAAAGGCCTGTCCTTTCTCCTGGCACATTGGCGCCGATTCATCCAGTGGCTTTCCTGGTCATTACCAAGCCGCAGGTTTTCGGCGTACCGATCTCAGACGAGTACAGGAACCTTGCCGCCGCCAACAAGTTGAACTTTCAGGCCTTCGGTCTCGATGCCTGGCAGCTTGATGTAACGCGTATTGCGCCCAAGCCTGCGGGCGAAAGCGGCAAAGTCGTGGATATGATCGGAGTGGTCACCGCATTGGACGGCGAACCATTACCGGCGGGAGCTATTGCCAGCAGGCTCGGCGGATTCACAGACGTTAGCGTATTCGAAGGAAAAGCGGGCATCACAGATTTCGAGCTGATGGGGTTGATCCTTGGCAGCAAGAACGATCAGCATAATAACTATCAGGACTTCCAGAAGTTCCTGGAGGCGGGCGGCAAGATCGGCCTCCAGCATGACCCGCTGCTCTACGGCGCTTACAACCTTAACCCGTTTCTGGTTCGCGTGGAACAAGTGCCCATGCTGGTTGTGGAACAGGGGCAGGTTGCAGTTATCAAGGCTTATGTAGGTTTGCCCACGCAGGATACATCGGGCGCTAACTTCAAGTTCGGCAGTCTGGTTCGCCCTGGTCACCAGGGTATTTGGCAAGAAGCCTTGCGAACCGGAAAGTATCCGATCAATCCCCGGATTTACGACGCGAAGCTCGTTCTCACGGCAATTCTCAAGCTCGATTGGGCGAAGGACGTGACCGGAGCTCACGGGCTTGATGCGCGCCTTGAACCTATCATTGCCAAGAGTAACGAGGGTTTCGTTTTCAGCATTGATCTGCAAGTTCTGATTCACGTTCCGGATACAAAGGCTCCGCGCGTTATTTCAATGGTCGGTTCGATGGAGAACCTGGTGAACGAGGTTCTCCAGGCTGCCGTGGGCAACCTCTTTCGCGACAAGATTGGCGGTATGGAAGCAATTACGTTCATCCAGACACGCCAGAAGGTTCAGGAACAGGCCTTTAATTACATTCAGGAAAAGCTCGCCGAGTACGAAATCGAGACCAGGGGAGTTTATATCCAGGATGTCGTCTATCCCGAACAGTTAGTTACAGTTCTAACTCAGCGAGAGGTCGCGCATCAGGAAGTGGAAACCTTCAAGATGCAAAGACAGGCCCAGGACCAGCGCATCGAGACGGAGAAGGCTCGGGGAACCGCCGACATGCAGGTGGACCTTGCCAAGGCAAAGGTCGGAGTCGACATTCAGACAAACAAGACCGAGGCCAGGATGAAGGAAGCCCAGGGCGAGGCCACCTACATCGAGCAGACCGGCACCGCCAAGGGGGCCGAAGTTCGCGCAGTCGGTTTGGCCAACGCTGAGGCCTATCAGAGACAGGTCGAGGCGCTGGGCAAAGGACCGACTGCTCTCGTAAACGCCGTCAAGGCACTCGCGGCCGGCAATACGGCTTTCGTGCCCAAGATACTGGTTGTCGGCGGCGGGAGCAATCAAGGGGTTCTTGAGAGCCTCGGAGCGATGCTGATGGACAAGCTCGATATGAACGCTGCGGATCCAAGCCCTGCCAGCCCCACGGCCGGCGAGCCTGACGCGCCTATGGACGGCCCCAAAATGAAGCCCGCGACTTTGCCGGTGAGTAAGTGAGGCTACCTGTCGATATCCAGCAGAGTTAAATAAAGTGCCACATTATGGGAATAATGCTGGCGAAGGCGCATAATAAATGAAGGGGCGGGATATCGCTCCCAGAACAATCCACAGGTATCCCTAAGTCGAATGCTTTTATTAAGAACGCTGTTCTTTCCCTGTATTCGGTTGGTTTGGAATGACTTGCACGGACGAGACCGGAATCACTTTCCCTTAAGTGGACTATCGCTTTTTGATTGACCTTAGTTAAGATAGCGTTTTCGTAAAACGCACAGCGATTACGCCTATAGTATGGCGGCAGAACATCTTAGACTTACTTCTGCTTCTAATGAAGAAATGTATACATTGTAGTAATCACAAATGTGGTTCCCCTAGTACTGAATTGAGCAGCACGGATGCCGATAGTAGTGCTGCGATAAAGACTCTGACCTTGTAATGCGAAGGGCAGTCGCACGACCCCAAGTACCCTGTTTTCATCTCTTAATCCAAGCGACCGACTGAATCCGGCGTTAAGAATGCGCGCTGCAGCGAGTTGAGCGGACGAGAAGATGTAATTGAATTTGATCGCCTTATCCAGGGTACGGCCTATACGAAGGGAGCTGACCATGCCAGTAATTCTCGACGAAAGTGAAGGGATATCCCTGATTCGTATCGAGGGGGATGTCAGCATCGCAATGGCAGCAGAGATGAAAGGTCTTCTAGTCAAAGCGCTGGCATCGGGAAAAGACTTGCACGTATCCATGGCAAGCGCAACCGATCTAGACGTTACGGCATTGCAGCTACTTTATGCCGCTGATCGAGAAGCTGCGAAATCAGGCGTGAAGCTCACGCTTGATGACCACGTGCCCGAAGAGATTTTCTCCGCGATGACCGATGCTGGTTTCGCGAAGTTTCAGTTCCAACTATAGATCCGCAACGGAGTTCCGGGGCTTAGATTGTCAACCGTGAGCAATATCGACAAACACAAACAGGCCTTCCAGGAAGAGGCTCGCGAGGTTCTTGTCGAGCTTGAATCGTCGCTTCTTGAACTGAACGAAAACCCGGGCAGCATCGAGTTGGTCGGAAAAGTTTTCCGCGCGATGCACACTATCAAGGGCTCGGGATCCATGTTCGGCTTTGATGATCTGGCTGCATTCACACACCACCTTGAAACAGCCTTCGACGAAGTTCGTGGAGGGCGGCTCGCCGTTACCTCCGGGCTCGTCGACCTCTCCCTGGAAGCGCTCGATCAGATCAAAATCATGCTGGAAGAACCTTCCGGGCAGTCTGATGCGAACCGCGCTGTCGCGGCCAGCATTCTGACAAGATTGCAGGCTCTGACTGGAATCGCTGAAGCCAAACGCACCGACACACCGCCGCCCAAACCATTACCCGATACTTCTGCGAATAAGGGCATAGTCCGCGATTGGACGATTCGCTTTTCTCCCGGTCCCGACATGATAAGAACAGGGACCAATCCTCTTCTCTTGTTGCGCGAGTTGAGGCAAATGGGGACCATGCAGGTGACGGCCAACATGGCGTCGCTGCCGCCACTAGGCGAATTGGACCCTGAACGATGCTACGTAAGCTGGGAGATCGTGCTCGCGACGGCAACGCCTGGCGACGCGATTCGAGATGTTTTCATTTTTGTTGAGGATTGCTGCGAGCTGATTATCGAACCGGCCGCAACTCAAGCTCCCGCCCTGACGGAAACGCAAAAGAAGCCGCTGGAAGAGCAGCGCGCCAATCCTGGACGACGCGATTACGACAGGCCAGACGTAGCAACCAGCCTTCGCGTACCAGCGGCCAAACTGGACCAGTTTGTCGACCTGGTTGGCGAATTGGTTACGGTGCAGGCGCGGCTGGTTGAGGTTGCCGCGCGGTACGACGACCCAGACGTCGCAGCTGTATCGGAAGAGATTGAGCGTCTGACGACGGCGCTTCGCGAGAACTCGATGAGCATCCGAATGTTGCCGATCCGGGCGACGTTTGAGCGATTCCGCCGTCTGGTTCACGATCTGGCGCGCGACCTCCACAAGAACGTCGAACTCACCATGGAGGGTGCTGATACGGAGTTGGACAAGACGGTGATCGATCAACTGAACGATCCCTTGATGCACTTGATCCGCAACAGCATTGACCACGGCATTGAGTCGCCAGAGACAAGGCTGGCTGCCGGCAAGAATCCTATTGCAACGATTCACCTTTCCGCTCGTCATTCTGGCGCCAATGTCCTGATCGGCGTTACGGACGATGGGCGCGGCATTGACGCGAGCGCGGTTCGGGAGCGCGCGGTCAAGAATGGCCTGGCCGCCGCCGATGCGCAACTAACAGAATCTGAAGTTTTCTCCTTTATCTTGATGCCCGGGTTTTCCACGGCCAAGCAGGTGACAGATGTGTCTGGCCGCGGAGTGGGAATGGATGTAGTCCACCAGCGAGTGGAGGCTCTTCGCGGAAGCATCGACATCGCGAGCGAAGCCGGCAAAAGCACCAGCGTTACGCTGCGTCTGCCTCTGACGCTGGCCATTATCGATGGGCTGTTGGTGCGAATCGAACAGGCCTACTTTGTTCTGCCGGTGGCCATTACCCTGGAATGCATTGAACTGACCCAGCAAGACATAGAGAAAGCCAATGGAAAGCACGTCGTTGAAGTGCGCGGAGAACTGATTCCGTATATCCGGCTGAGAGAGTTCTTCGACATTCAAACGGAACGTCCGGAGCTTGAACAGATCATGGTCGCCGAGACCGAGAATGGGCGTTACGGCTTCGTTGTAGACGAGGTTTTGGGCGACCATCAGACAGTCATCAAGAGCCTTGGACGATTCTACCGGCATGTCCAATTCGTATCGGGAGCGACCATTCTCGGAAATGGTTCCGTTGCTCTGATCCTCGATCCCAATCGATTGGTTCAGGAAGCGATCCGCGCAACAGTACGCAGCCCGCGCGGCCGCCCTGACACTGCTGCGCCAACGAACTGCGGAAAGGATGACTTGTTACGAAACTCTCCTTGAAAACGCCGCAAGTATTGAAAGCGCCGCCATTCGAAACGGGGACAAATCGAGCAAGAGGTATTGGTCTCTGAACCCGCAAAACGAAAGAACCAACGAATTCAGTTTCAAAGGATGGAGAAACTCATGCCAACAAAGGTTATAAAGAAGACCGCAAAATCTCGTGGAGTGAGCAATGGGAACGGCGCGCACTCGAATGGCAACCAAGAACTTCTCAAAGAGAAGCAAGAGTCACAGAATGGTGAGATGCAGCTCATAGCTCAAGAGATTATGCGCCTGGTAGATGCTTCAAAGGAAGGAAGGCTCTCTGAGCGAGGGAGGGCTGATCAATTCACTGGTGCCGCTCGCGAGATGGTGCTTGGCGTCAATGAGATGCTGGACGCCATTCTGCTGCCTGTCAGGGAAGCTGAGCGCGTTCTTATAAATATCTCCAACGGCAAGATCGACGAGTTGATTACCCAGGCCTATAAGGGCGATCACGAAAAGATGAAGGTGGCCATCAACAGGGTGGCCGAAGTCCTGATGCTATTGGAGAAGATGACTGTGCGATTGACTAATTTCGCGAAAGAAGGGAAGCTGGACGAGCGCGGACATCCGGACCTGGTGCCTGGAGCATTCTCCGAGATTGTGCGCGGCGTGAACACCATTATGGAAGCTTTGATCGGCCCCTTGAATGTGGCTGCCCACTATGTGGATCTGATTTCGAAGGGCGATACCCCCTCGGAGATTACCGACACCTACTATGGCGATTTCAATACGATCAAGAACAACCTCAATGCGCTTATCGTCTCAATGAACGAGATCACGGCGGCCGCCGAGGAAATCGCGGAGGGCAATCTGACCGTGGTTATTAAGGAGCGTTCTGCGAAAGATAAGCTGATGCAGGCGCTTGCTTCAATGGTTGCTGGGTTGACCCGGACAGTGTCGGACATTCGCTCGATCGCCGGGGAAGTATCGTCAGCCAGCCAATCCATCAGCACGGCCTCGGTTCAGGTGTCGAACGGAGCCACTGCGCAGGCGGCTTCAGCCGAAGAGGCCTCATCTTCAATGGAGCAGATGGTTTCCAACATCAAGCAGAATGCCGAAAATGCGCAGCAGACCAACAAGATTGCCACTAAGTCGGCCAAGGATGCGCAGGAAAGCGGCAAGTCCGTGCTGGAGGCCGTTTCGGCGATGAAAGAGATCGCCAGCAAGATCTCCATCATTGAAGAGATTGCACGACAGACAAATCTTCTCGCGCTGAATGCGGCTATTGAAGCCGCGCGCGCCGGGGAACATGGCAAGGGCTTTGCCGTGGTCGCTGCTGAAGTTCGCAAGCTCGCGGAACGCAGCCAAAAGGCCGCAGGCGAAATCAACCAGCTCTCGGTCACTACGGTCAAGGTGTCAGAGAAAGCAGGCGAGATGCTCGACAAACTGGTGCCCGATATTCAGAGGACAGCGGAACTTGTTCAGGAGATCACGGCGGCAAGCAAGGAACAGGATACCGGAGCCGAACAGATCAACAAGGCACTCCAGCAGCTCGAGCGCGTCATTCAACAGAACGCCTCTGCTTCCGAAGAGATGGCTTCCACCACGGAGGAGCTGACTGGCCAGTCCGACCAGCTAATGGGCGCGCTCGGATTCTTCAGAACAGGCGAAGACAGTCACGCTTCAACGCAGCAGTCTGCAAGCGCAAGGCCTTCCAGGCAAGTCAATGCCGCGCCTCAGCGGGTCTCAAAGCCAAACGGCCATGCAGTCCCGTCTGGAGCGAAGGCGGCCGCCAAGTCCGGAGTGAATCTCAGGCTCAAGGACAAGGAGGACGACGTTGACAAGGGCTTTGAGCGCTACTAACCAGATCCGGCGTGAACCGCAAGCCGTCCACGCCCGTTCAGAATGCGAAGGGAGCGGACTATGAGCGTTACCGAAATCACTGAATCGCGGCAGTATTTGACCTTCAAGCTTGGCAATGAGGTCTTCGCGACCGACGTTGCCAAGGTGAGGGAGGTACTCGATTTTACGAAGATTACCGAGATTCCCAGGACGCCGGAATTCATGAGCGGCGTGATCAACCTGCGGGGCAGCGTAGTTCCCGTTGTCGATCTGCGGCTTTGTTTCGAGATGTCAAAAACCGTGAAGACCAGAAACACCTGCATTGTGGTAGTGGAAGTGCTGTTGGAAAACGAATCATTTGTCATTGGTGCGTTGGCCGATTCGGTAGAAGAGGTGATTGATCTTGAACCGGATCAGATTCAACCGCCGCCCAGAATCGGCACGTGGATCCGAACCGACTTTATCAAAGGCATGGGAAAGCGCGACTCGGAGTTCATCATGATTCTGGACATCGACCGCGTCTTCTCGGCCGAAGAGTTGGCGGCCGTGCGCGGCGCTGAAAGTATCAAATCGGCTGCATAACGGTCGCATGACGAAAGGGTTGGGGGCGCAAAAGCGCCCCCTTTCATTCTATGAGTAGTCGCGATGAGACAATTTCGAACGCAGACTTCGGCCGGCTCCGCACTCTGATCTATGCCCAGTCGGGCATCAATCTGAATGACGATAAGAAGACCATGCTTGAGCTTCGGATCAAGCGCCGGCTGAAGAGTCTGGAACTTACTTCATTTTCCGACTATTGTGAATATCTCTTTGGTCATCAAGGGCAAAAAGAGGAGATTGTTCATTTCCTCGATGTAGTTACAACGAACAAGACAGATTTCTTCAGGGAACCCGATCACTTTGATTACCTTGTACAGAAGGCTCTCCCTGACCTTATCGCGCGGAATGGGTGTGAACATTCGATTCTGGTCTGGAGCGCGGGCTGCTCCACTGGCGAGGAACCATATACCCTCGCGATGGTGATGAATGAGTTTGCGCAGACTCATCCCGGTTTTCATTTCCGCGTACTGGCCACGGATATTTCCACCACGGTGCTGGACAAAGCCAAAATGGGAGTCTACAGCGAAGAAGTTGTGCGGCCTGTTTCGGCCGATCTGCGCAGAAAGTACTTCATGCGCAGCCGCGACCGCAGCTCCAATCTTCTGAGGGTAGTTCCTGAGCTACGGCAAATGGTCGAGTTCCGGCGGTTGAACCTCAAAGATAGTGACTATGGGATCACGGAAAAAGTGGATGTGATTTTCTGCCGCAACGTGATCATCTACTTCGATAGGGATACGCAGGAGCAGATTCTACAAAAACTCACTCATCATCTTTTGCCGGGAGGGTACGCGTTCGTCGGCCACTCCGAGGCCCTGCACGGGATGGATCTTCCTCTGGTACCGATTGCGCCGGCTTTGTACAGGAGGGTTTGATGAAGGAACCTGAAGCCAAGCTGACAGATGTCTATCTGCAACCCGGCGAGATGTTTCTCGCCCGCGAGCCAACGATGATCCGGACCCTTCTCGGATCATGCGTTAGTGTGACCTTTTGGAGCGAGAGGCGCAGAGTGGGCGCGATGTGCCATGCCATGTTGCCTGAATCTCCGAAGCACGCTTCAGAGAGATTGCGCCCGGAGGTTGGCTACCGTTATGTGGATTTTTCCATTCGCGACATTGCGCGGAAGCTCGATGAATTGGGCGCCCGCCGCTCGGAGGTACAGGTAAAAGTGTTTGGGGGCGCCGACGTGCTTCTCGGCGGACCTGGAGCGCCCGACAGGCCTACCGTCGGCAGCCTGAATTGCGACACAGCGCTCGATGTCTTAAGTGCGGAGGGTTTTCAAGTGACGGCGTCCAGCCTGCGAGGCACCACAGGCCTGAACATTCATTTCAATACCGGAAATGGCGAAGTCCAGCTTCGCCGGCTCAAGGATTGTTCGCATCTCATTCCACCCCGCGATAGAGCAAAAGGACGGCGCGCATGAGTATGCGAAAAATTCGTGTTCTTATTGTGGACGATTCAGCAATTGTCCGGCAAACACTAAGCGAGGTGCTTTCGTCCGATCCGGAGATCGAGGTCATTGGGACCGCAGGCGACCCTTTCGTGGCTGCCGAACGAATAGCTGAACAGGTGCCGGATGTCATCACCCTGGATATTGAGATGCCGCGGATGGATGGACTCACGTTCCTGCAAAAGATCATGAGCCAGCACCCGATACCGGTTGTGATCTGTTCGAGCCTTGCGGAAGACAGAGCACAAAGCACCTTAAAGGCGCTCGAATACGGAGCGGTCGATATCATCACCAAGCCTCGCTTTGGCACCAAGCAATTTCTGGAGGAATCCCAAATCACACTTTGTCAGGCCGTGAAGGCCGCGGCAGCGGCGAAGGTGCGGCTCCTCAGTCCAATCCGGACCGTTGAACCAAAACTGACTGCGGACGCAATTCTGTCTCCTGGCACAAGCGCCATGCTTGAAACAACAGAGAAAGTGGTGGTGATCGGCGCATCGACTGGCGGAACGGAGGCGCTCAAAACCCTGCTGGAGGCGCTGCCAGCCGATTGCCCGGGAATCGTGATCGTGCAACATATGCCGGAGTTGTTCACTCGCGCTTTTGCCCAGCGACTAGACAGTTTATGCAGTATTACCGTTAAGGAAGCAGAGAGCAACGACACTGTGCTGCGAGGGCGAGCGTTGATTGCGCCGGGGAATCATCACGCGCTGATCAAGAGGAGCGGTGCACGCTATTACGTTGATATTAAGGATGGGCCGCTTGTATGCCGTCACCGCCCTTCGGTCGACGTGCTCTTTCGCTCCGCGGCGCGCTATGTCGGACAGAATGCGGTCGGGGTGATATTGACCGGAATGGGTGATGACGGCGCGAGGGGAATGCTGGAAATGAAACAGGCGGGGGCCATGACGATTGCGCAGGATGAGGCCAGCTGCATAGTTTTTGGTATGCCCAAGGAAGCTATCAAGTGCGGCGCGGTTAATAAGATACTACCTCTACAGGCAATCGCTGGATCAATCCTGGTTTGTACAAGATGACGCAACACTAAGGCACAAAGTTGGAAGGAACAGAGTCGATGAGCGCGAAGATCAATGCGGAGGCCGCCCATACCCTTGAGAAATCTGGAGCCAATCTCCAATGGGTGCTCCGGACCGCCGAGGATGCGATGAGCGCGCTGGTCGGTTCCTTCCAGGGTCTAGCCGGCGACGCTGACGCGATCTTGAAGCAAGCTGCAGCCATCGTGGTTTGCGTCGAGAACGAAAGCGTCAGCTCTGTTCTGCCGAGCGTGCATAGTCTAGGTGATGTGGCCACGCAGTTTGTTCACGATAGACTTCAGGCAACTTCCGGAATACTCGAAACCGTTTCAACGGAGATGGAGCTGCTGCACAAATTATCTCTCGTGACGGACGGACAAGAGGGACTTGCTTTCAAGATAGGGATGCTCAATGTACATACAAAGATAGAAGTGGCTCATCTCGGTTCCGTGGGCGCAGATTTCGAGTATCTCGCACGCGAGTTAGCCGACTTCTCAAAGTCGCTAGTCCAAAACACCAAGAAGCTTACGAGTCACACGGATGAGCGCAGGGCAGCGACTAAGAAGACAAGGTCCATGCTTTCTTCCGAGCTTCCGCGCCTGCAAGAAGAGTTGACTCGCTTTGGAGTCAATATAGGCGACGATTTGGCTATTCTCGACCCTGGTTTGGCCAGGCTTTCCAAAGTTCCTGCGCAATTCAAACAATCCACGGAAGACATTGCCCGGCAGATTGCGGGCGTAGTGGTCGCCGTCCAAGGTCACGACATTACTCGCCAGCAAATCGAGCATGTGCAAGAGGCGGTTGAGACTATTACAGCCACAATGCTCGCAGAGGGCAGTTCGACGGCCGAATTCGCCCCTGAGATTGCTCGCGCCTATGCTGGCCTCACGATCCAGACCTTTCAACTAAGAGCCATCAAAAATACGATAGCCGAATGGACGTCGCAAATCAGGATATGTCTAGATAGCATCTTCGGAGTCAGCGTGTCCGAGTTAGTTGGAATTGGCCCATTGGTACTTGAGCAGGAGCAGCTGGTGTCATCCCAGCTAGCTCATATAGATTTGCTCGAACACGAATGTCAAGCATACGGGGAGCGGATCCGATCAACCCTCGAGGGGATATCCAACCTCTCCCAATTGGTCGCGGAACATTTGCAAAATGCTGAATCCGCGCGCAACCGCCTTCGGCTGCTTACGTTCAACTCCGTCATAGAAGCCACTCGCCTGGGGGCGCAAGCTGACACAATATGCGTGATCGCAGACGGTATCGCAGAAGTTTCGACTGAATGGGCCAAGATCACCGAGCAATCCGAGAGCGCATTGCAAGAGATTCTAACCCTATCCAAGCGCATTAACGAAGTAATGGCAACGTTTTCGCAAACCGGCAGCGATGAATTCAAGGAAGCTCAAGTAAAGACGAAGTCAGGTCTCGAGACTTTACGAGACGCTGCCACCTTTGCGGTCGCGCAGGGTCGAAAGATTGCAACCGTGACTGAGACGATGCAGATCAAGAGTGGCGAAATAGGAAAATCCAGTGACCTTCTGAACGCATGTTTTGCGCGCATTGACGAGGTATCGGCAGACATAGAGAGTGCCAAGAAGCAACTGGAGTCCTATTACCCGGACGTAAAGGACAAATACGACGCCGCGGAAGTTGAACAGCTATTCTCCGCATCCTACACAACGCAGGCGGAACGTGACGTGATGAGAGCGGCGATCTACGGTACTGAAGTCGCGGCGCCGCAACAATGCTCGATAGGAAACGACGTTGAATTGTTTTGACTCTGACTTCGCGTCAGGAAGGCACAAAATTCTCGTACCAGGGAAATGAGTACAAGCGATGAAACGCATATTGACAGTGGACGATTCAGCCAGCGTGAGGCAGATGGTTGGCTTTACTCTGCGCACGGCAGGATATGAGGTGATAGAAGCTGTGGATGGCAAAGATGGCCTTGCCAAAGTAGACTGCGGGAAGTTCGACTTGATCATCACTGATCTGAATATGCCCAACGTGGACGGCATTCAACTCATCACAGCAGTGCGCAAGCTGCCTGGATATTCCTTTGTCCCTATTCTGATGCTATCCACCGAGTCTCAGGCGGAGAAAAAGGATGCTGGGCGAAAAGCCGGCGCAACAGGCTGGATCGTGAAGCCATTCAACGCCGATCAACTGGTCGCGGTGGTTCAGAAACTCGTCAAGTAGGTTGGTGTTCACCGTAAGAGCGCGTAATTCGAAGATTGCTTGGGCAAGTGGCGTTGCTGGCATACCAACAAAGAACATGAGCGTCAGCTCATTGGAGCGAAACGTGCTTCCGGAAAACAGATCTTTCGAACAGACGGGTTTGATTACAGCTGTCGAGCAGGCCGCTGACGGCATCGTGATCACAGATACTGATGGCAACATTCAGTATGTCAATCCCGCGTTCACAAAGATGACCGGATACAGCCGCGAGGAAGCGGAGGGAAAGAATCCGCGCATTCTCAAATCGGGGCACCATGCGCCGGCATTTTACAAAGATCTCTGGAAGACGATCAAGGCAGGCGAGGTCTGGCACGGCGAGATGATTAACCAGCGCAAGGATGGGACTCTTTTTAGCGAAGAGACGCGAATCGCACCCGTGCGTTCTTCGACTGGCGAAGTTGTCAACTACATCGCGATCAAACACGATGTGTCGGATAGGCGGGCCGCTGAAGAAGCGAAGGCGCTTCTAGCCTCCATTGTGGAAGGCTCGGCAGACGCCATTGTCGCCTGCACCACGACAGGTGAAATCCTCACATGGAATCACGGCGCGGAAGTCATTTCCGGCTTGACAGCGCAACAAGCTATCGGGAGGAAAGCCTCATCCTTTTCCCCCCCGGATCGCAAGTCGCTCATGGACCACTGTGTGGATTGCGTGGCGAAGGGCGATACGATAACGAACTACGAAGGAATGGTTCAACATGCAAGCGGGCAGGTGGTTCACGTCACCGTTGCCGGTTTCCCGATCCGCGACTTGGCCGGTGGCATAACTGCGATCACAGCAATTCTTAGAGACAACACAGAGCGCCATAAAGCTGAACACGCACTGCGCGAGAGCGAGGAGCGATTCCGTAAGGTCTTTGAGCAAGCGCCGGTAGGAATCTGCGTAGTAGGGCCGGACACATACTTCATTCAGGTGAATGAGGCTTTCTGCAGAATGCTCGGCTATAACCAACAGGAGCTGCTCGGAAAGAGTTGGATAGATTTGTGCCACCCCGACGATCTCGATATGGCAATGGAGGGTAAGGGAAGAGTGTGGGGTGGAGCAACCGATTCTCTCGACGGATTAAGGCGCTACATTCACCGTGATGGAACCGTGGTTTGGACCCAGATCAGGGTCTCGATTGTAAAGGCCAGCGACGGGCGCCCGGTCTATTCCGTAGTTCATGTGGAAGACATCACCGAGCGCAGGAAAGCTGCAGAGGCGGTGCGCGAGAGCGAAGAACGGTTCCGCGATGTCTTTGAATATGCGCCGGTCGGAATCTGTGTGACAGGGCATGATGCGCGGTTTATTCAGGTGAATGCCGCGTTTTGCGGCATGCTGGGATACTCCGAGGCTGAATTGCTTGAAACTTCCTGGATGAAACTGGTCCATCCCGATGACCTGGCGGCTTCGCAACAGAAGATGAAGCAGTTGATTCACGAGCCGAACGGATATGTGGAGGAGGAGCAGCGAAACATTCATCGCAGTGGGCGGGTGGTATGGGTGCGCGTGCGTGTCTCGATGGTGCAAAAGGAAGACGGCGGCCCGCCGTATTTTCTGGCTCATGTGGAAGACATCACCGAGCGCAAGAAGGCGGAGCAAGAGCGCCAGTTCCAACTTTCTTTCATTCGCGCCATATATGAAGGGTCCCTCGACGGAATTCTTGTCGTGAGTCCTTCCAATGTAGTCCTCTCGTACAACACGAGGTTTCTGGATATTTGGAAGATATCCCTTCCCAATATTACAGATGGTCCACAAGACAATATTGTGGGCAGTCAGGATCAAACAGTCTTGTCCTCAGTCCTCCAGCGATTGAAAGACCCCGAGAGTTTTTTGAAGCGGGTTCGAGAGCTTTATGACGATCCGGACGCAAAAGACCATAGCGAAATCGAATTGAAGGACAATAGAACACTCGAACGCTATTCGACGAGTTTGCGAGATGAAAGCGGCCAATACCTGGGACGCGCGTGGTTTTTTCGAGACATCACCGAGCGCAAGCGGGCAGAGGAAGCGCTGATCGAGAGTGAACATCGCTTCCGCATCATGGCGGATAGCTGCCCGGTTGGAATCTGGGTCACAGGGGCACTGGGCGAGACGCGGTTCATCAACCGTACATATCGGGAATTCTGCGGCGTAACCTCGGAACAGCTTGAGGGAGACGAGTGGAAGTCGTGGCTTCACCAGGAAGATGCGCCGGAGTTTGTGGCAGCGCTCGAGCGCGCGGTGAAAGAACATATGCCATTCAAAGCCGAGGGACGCAGCCGACGTGCCGATGGCGAATGGCGGTGGGTGGAGTCGTACGCGATTCCGCGCTTTTCGCCGAATGGTGAATTCCTGGGGCTTGTCGGTACGAGCAAAGACATAACCGAGCGCAAACAAGCCGTACAGGCGCTGGAAAGCAGTGAGGAGAAGTTTCGTCAACTGGCAGAGAACATTCGAGAAGTTTTTTGGATAAAAAATGCGGGGAGCGACGAGTTTCTTTATGTCAGTCCTGCGTATGAACAGGTATGGGGAAGAACCCTCGCCAGCATCTCCGAGAACCCGGCATCTCGGCTGGAGGCGATTCACCCGGATGACCTGGAACAATGCCGCTTGTTGTTCGCGAGGCAAATGCGAGGAGAAGCGGTTGAGTTGGAATACCGGATACGAACACCGGACGAGCAAGAGAAATGGATACGGGACCGGGCTTTCCCTGTCCGAGACAAGGATGGCCACCTGATTCGACTGGTCGGGGTTGTGGAGGAGATTACTGAGCGGAAACGGTACGAGCAGGAACTGATTCGCGCCCAGGAAGGCGCCGAAGCAGCGAATCGGGCCAAGAGCCGCTTTCTGGCCAACATGAGCCACGAAATCCGCACGCCGATGAATGGCGTCATTGGCATGAATCAACTGCTCCTGAGCACGGACCTCACACCTGAACAACGGCGATACGTCGAAGTGGTCCAAACGAGCGGGCGAACCCTGCTGTCCCTCATTGACGACATTCTTGATTTGTCCAAGATCGAAGCCGGGAAAATTTCACTTGAGAAACAGGTTCTCGATGTGCGGCAGGTTCTCGCAGATGTCATATCTCTCTTACAAGACCGGGTAACCGCGAAGGGAATCCAAGTGCTTTCGTGTGTGTCTCCAGATGTTCCGCAGCTCGTCATGGGTGATGCGCACCGCCTGCGCCAGATTCTCACCAATCTCGCCGCCAACGCTGTCAAGTTTACCGACCATGGCGAGGTGACGTTCAATGTGGAGCTCATCAGCGAAGGCAATGGCATTGCGGCCCTCCGTTTTGCTGTTACCGATACGGGGATTGGCATACGTCCTGACCAGCTGACAACGCTGTTTTTGCCATTCGTTCAGGCCGACACCTCCACGACGCGCAAATATGGCGGCACCGGGCTTGGACTGACCATTTCGAAACAGCTTGTAGAGATGATGGGGGGGAAGATAGGTGTGAATAGCCGGGAAGGCCAAGGTTCAACCTTCTGGTTTACAGCTGTCTTTGAGGCGGCGCTACCCGGAGAACAAACGTCCCATGAACTACGGGAAAGGGGCGTCGATGAATCGGATGAGAAGACACCTTTCGGGCATGGGGAGCGAATCCTGGTGGCGGAGGACAATCGCACCAATGCGTTTGTGGTCCTTGCGCAACTGCAGAAACTTGGCTACAAGGCGGATGTTGTGATGAACGGCGCAAAAGCTGTCGAAGCGGTTGAGCGCGGAGGTTACGACCTGGTGCTGATGGACTGCGAGATGCCCATCATGGACGGCTACGAAGCTACCCGGCGGATTCGCAAGTCGCTACAACCAGAGATCCCGATTGTTGCTCTCACGGCTGATGCAATGCCGCCTGCCCGGGAACGATGCCTGAGTGAGGGGATGAACGACTATCTTGCAAAGCCGCTGGAACTTCCACGGCTGTCGGAAGTGCTCGCCAGGTGGATGCCCGCGGCTCGCGTTCCCAATCCGGCGCGTCCTCCTTCAAGAGAAATAGCCGGACCGGAAGTTTCCATCTTCGACGAAGAGTCGCTGTTGCGGCGCCTGATGGGGGATCGGCAATTGGCTGGCGTCGTTCTTCATGGATTTCTTGATGATGTTCCGTGCCAGTTGGAGAATCTGCGCAAGCTGCTCTCTGAGGGGGATGCATCTGGCGTCCGGCTACAAGCGCACGCGCTCAAGGGAGCTGCGGCAACGGCTGGGGCCGAGGCTTTGCGCAAAACCGCACACACCCTTGAAAAGGCAGCGAACACGGGGCACCTTGACCCTTGCATCGGACTCGTAACCCGTGCTGCGGAGGAGTTCGAGCAGTTCCAACATACTCTGGAGAAAACCGGATGGATGGAACTCCAGAAAGCACCGGTGGTACTGAGGATGACAAACAATGATTGATCTTGACAATGAGCTAGCGCAAAATTATCTGGAAGATTGCACGGAGCACCTGGCTGCGATAGAGTCGGACCTTCTTGCCATCAAGATGGGCGGCGCAGGGATTGATGAGTCACGGCTGGGCCGCATCTTCCGGGCAGTGCATTCTGTCTGGGGAGGGGCATCGTTCTTCGAACTCAATCACATTCAAGAGCTTGCCTTGAAGATGGAAGAAGTATTGGCGCAAATCCGTTCGGACAAGACCGCGCCCACGCGGGAACAGATTCGCATTCTGCTGTTGGCAACCGATAGAATGAGCCAACTGATTCAGCAGCCAACCGCGAGCAACCAGGCCGACATTGCTGGAATCATGGCCGCTCTCGATAGTCTGCTCGCCAGCAACTCTTCCGCCGCCAGCCAGGCAGGCGTCACCGCGCTCAATCGAGCTGGCAGAACGAGTGGCCCTCTCCGGATACTTCTCGCGGAAGACGATCTTTCCTGCCGGCTGGTGCTGCAAACTTTTTTGTCCCGCTACGGCGAATGCCATGTTGCCGTGAACGGGACGGAAGCCGTGGAGGCGTTTCGCGCCGCGATGGAGCAGGGACGAGCATACGACCTGATTTGCATGGACATCCTGATGCCCGAGATGAACGGCCGCGAGGCTGTTCGACTTATCCGTGCGATGGAAGAAGCCCGCGGGATTCTCTCGACTTCGGGGGCGAAAATCATAATGACGACGACGGTTGAAGATGCCAAGGAGGTCATTCTCTGCTTCCAGGAACTCTGCGATGCGTACCTCATGAAACCCATTGACCTGACAGAATTAATTGGCCAGATGAAGCGCTATCAACTAGTGTGACGAGAGCTGCCCTGGCAAGTCGCATGAATTTCATGCCGCGAGTGGCTGAAGCCGCGTCAACTTGTCTTCGAAATGAGATCCTGATTCCCCTATAGAATTAATGCGCGTCACCGCGTTCAACCGAAAACATGCGCAATCCGACTTTAGTCGGATTCGAGTTGCGTCGAGACGGAGTAACATCCGAATCGTTGGTTCCGGAAGCGCCCATCGGTTCTTCGCCGCGAGGCGTAACGCCGCATGAGCAGCCAATTAGCAATGCGCGGCGGTAAATTCCGTCAAAACAAGATTTTCGGAGCTGGATGCTGGTTTTGCTCCTTTCGCAAAATGAATATGCGAACTTTGAAAGGTATGTAAGTTATGCGCTCTTCCGCAGTATCTTTACTTTTATTCGCCTTTGCGAGTTGTTTGTGCGCGCAGCCGCATGCCAATCGTTTGGTTTTTGATGCAACGGCTTCCAGCGCCGTACCCGTGCCGGTTCCCACGCAACTTGGCACCAATCGCGCTCTTAATGGAAGTACGATTACAGTCAATAGTCAATACCTTATGCGAGACGGCAAGCCCTGGATTCCCGTAATGGGCGAGTTCCACTTCACGCGCTATCCAGAGGCATATTGGGAAGAAGAGATTCTCAAGATGAAGGCCAGTGGCGTTGAGATCATCTCGACTTATGTTTTCTGGATTCATCACGAAGAGATTGAAGGCCAGTTCGATTGGAGCGGGCAGAGGGATTTAAGAAGCTTTGCTGAGCTGTGCGCCAAGCACGGAATGCTGCTCTATCCGCGCATCGGTCCATGGGCCCACGGAGAGGCCCGCAACGGCGGTTTGCCTGACTGGGTTCTCAAAAAGAGCGCAGTGCGATCCAATGATCCGGTCTATCTTGCCGAAGTGAAGAGATTCTATGCGCAGATCGGGCAGCAGCTTCATGGTTTGCTTTGGAAGGATGGCGGACCCGTCATCGGTATCCAGATTGAGAACGAGTATGCGGCGGATGGTCTGGGGCAAGGACGCGAACATCTGGCTTCGCTCAAGGGTCTGGCCATGGAAAGCGGCCTTGATGTGCCCCTGTATACCGTTACTGGTTGGGATAACGCGGTGGTTCCTGACGACCTGTTTCTGCCGGTTTATGGTGGCGGTTATCCCGACGCGCCCTGGGATGCCAGCACCGATGTTCTTCCTCCGGCCGCAGTATATTCCTTCCTCTTTGGCACTAGAGTGGCCGCCAATATGGGAGCGATTGGAGATAACGCCGCAACCAGCAACCGGCACGACGGCCAACTGCGCGCCGAAACTCCATTCTTCACCGCAGAAGTTGGAGGCGGCAATCAAGACACCTATCACCGCAGGCCGGTTCTGGCAGCCGGCGACGTGGTGGCGACGATTCCCGTGGTGATCGGCTCGGGGGCCAATCTTCTCGGCTATTACATGTTCCAAGGCGGCGAGAATCCCGATGGAAAACTCACCACGCTCCAGGAGTCGCAGCGAACCGGTTATCCAACCGATGTTCCCGTAAAGGGCTACGACTTTCAGGCGCCTCTAGGTGCGTTTGGCCAGATGAACGAGACGTTACGGGAGTTGAAGCTGGACAGTTACTTTCTCCAGGACTTCGGCGCGCAGTTGGCTTCGGCGCGCGTCATCGCACCTGAACCACGTCCCACGGGGCCGGCGGATACATCCATCCTGAGGGCTTCGGCGCGCATCGATGGACAGCGCGGCTTCCTGTTTGTGAACAACTACATCCGCGAACGGGATGTTGCGTCACGGTCCGGCGCGCAGTTTGAAGTTCGAGTTCCCGGCAAGACGCTGCTTGTTCCGGAGATGCCCATTACCATTCCGGCAAACAGCTATTTCTATTGGCCGGTAAACCTCGATCTCGATGGAGTCACGCTTCGTTATGCAACTGCCCAGCCCATCCTGAAGATTGACTTGGGTGGCGAAACGTATGCCTTCTTCAAACAAATTCCCGGAATTGCCGCGGAGTTTGCGTTTCCGGCGGCAGACTCTTCCACGATTCACGCAATGCGAGGCACACTATCCCAGAAGGGCGATGCGCTGCATCTACGAGACGCGGAGCCGGGATTGAGTCCTGCGATTACGATTCATGGCCACAGCGGCCTTACGCACATTGTGCTTCTCAGTGCGGAGCAGGCAGGAGATCTTTGGAGAGTAAACTTCGAAGGAAGCAACCAACTGGTGCTGACAAAGGCTCAGGTTTACAGCGATGGATCGCATATTATTCTGCGCCAAATCGGTAAACCGTCCTTTAACGTTGCCTTTTTCCCTGCCGGTAACTTCACTGCCGGCAAAGCAGCACCCGAAGCCGGGCCAAGCAAAGAGACGGGACTTTTTCAGGATATGAATTTCCGCGAGCCCGAGCGAAAGATCGCGCTCCAGTGGGCGCCGACAAGAGCCATGGGCAAGGCACCCTCGCCAGTTTTGGGGCCGAAGCTGCCGTGGCAGCATGGCGCAGTGGTTATGGCTCCGGATGAGTCCAGCTTTAGTCAGGCCGGCGAATGGAAAATTGTGGTTCCGCAAGGCTCGCTCGATGGGCTCAGCGATCTCTATCTCGGAGTGAATTATCATGGCGATGAGGCACGCCTACTAAGGAATGGGCGTCTGCTCACCGATAACTTTTTCAACGGGACAGTGTGGCAGATTGGAATGAAGCGATATGTTTCTGGTTCCTCCCCGGCTACATTCTCACTCCAGATTTTGCCGCTAAGTCAGAAGGCTCCCATTTTCTTCGAACCGGGCAAGAAGCCGATGTTTGGCAAGGACGGCCAAGCGGGAACGCTGGACTCCGTTGAAGCGCTCCCCGAGTATGAAGTTGACTTGTCAAAATAATGTATTCCTACAGGTGAATCAGGCCTCGTTGCAGCGCTATTACCACAGCCTGGGTGCGGTCACTGGCATCCAGGCGCATCAGGATGACGCTTACGTGGCACTTCACTGTAGCCTCGGAGATGCCCAGGTCACTGGCAATCTCCCGATTGGATTTGCCCTTTGCCAGCAGGCCGAGCACCTCGCGTTCGCGGTGGCTGAGGCTTGAGTCGGGCATACGCGAGGCCAGCACCTTAGACATGGGTGGAGGCAGATATTGGCCTCCCGCGTGAACCCGCTTTACCGCATTGACCAGCATTTCCTGGGGCATACCTTTAACCAGGTAGCCGGCAGCTCCCGCCTCCATCGCCTGGAAGATGTCTTCGTCGCCATCGTAAGTAGTGAGCACGATAAACCGGGCCTTGGGGGACTGGCAGCGAATGGTGCGAATTGTTTCCACGCCGCTTATGCCGGGAAGCCGCAAGTCCATGAGAGTAATGTCCGGCTGATGAAGCGCGTGCAGCGCGAGCGCTTCTTCTCCGTTGGCAGCCTGTGCCACCACTTCCATCTCTTTACTGGACGCAATGAGCGCCGTGATCCCGATTCGCATGATCGGGTGATCATCAACGATAAGAATGCGGATCGGAGGCATAACCAGATTATAGGGCGTTGCAGACGTCATAATTAGTTCCGGCGCGGAGACATATGTATGGTCGCGCATTATCAGGCGATGGCGGCGCGGGGAATCTCCAATCGCACGCTGGTTCCTTTATGGAGGGTACTCTCGATCTCGAATTTTCCATTGAACTGGTGAATCCGCTCCTTCATCCCACGCAAGCCGAAGTGCTCATCGGAGAAGGCTTTCGAGGCATCGAAGCCCTGCCCATCGTCTTTGATCGCGAGTGAAAGCGACTCGTTCGTGTAGGAAAGTTCCGCTACGATCTCTTGCGCGTGCCCGTGCAGAATCGCGTTGAATACCGCTTCCCGCGCCACCATTATCAATTCATGGGTAGCAGGCAAGCTGATGGCAAAAGTATTTCCGTGCAGGCGATAGACCATCTCCACGCCATGTTCCCGGCCAATCCGTTCGGCCATGTGCTGGAGTGCAGTTCCCAGGTCGGTGCTTGCGCGCTCATTGCCACGCAGATTCCACACTGCCTGCCTCGCCTCATCCACGGTTGCGCGGATCTGCGTGGCTGCATAGTCGATCATGTGGGCTTTTGACTCGCTGTCTTCAACCTCGCCGCTTGACACGGCCTCGAGCAGCGCGGAAATGCTGACGCAGCCCTGGATGAGCGTGTCGTGCATCTCGCGCGCCAGCCTCGTTCGCTCGGCAAGTACGGCCTTGAAGCGATCGTGAATCCGCTTCATCCGCAGCTGATATGCCGAGATGGACACAAGCGCCGCCAGCAGCACGCAGAGAGCTATGAACCACGGCATCCGGTAGAAATAGGGTCTCTTGATAAATTCAATGGAGGCGCGAGCCGAATGCTCTGGATGGTCCGTCTCCCAGGTTTCTACAAGAAATGTGTATTTCCCGGCGGGAAGATTGGTGTAAGTAGCCATCCGCTGCTGCGCACTTGCGTAGGTCCAGTTCTGCTCATATCCGTCGAGCCTGTAGCGAAAGCGAAGCCCTTCCTGCGAGTGCAGCAACACCGGCTCAAACCCAATCTCCAAACGGCTGCTGCCTGCATCCAGACTCAGCGCTCCAGTCAGCGGCACGGGCCGGCCGTCGACCGTAACCGCGTCGATATTCAAGTTGGAGACGAGCGGACGCTCCAATTCATCCGGGCGGATACTCCACAAACCCTGACTGGTAGGAAACCAGGCTTCGCCCGTTGCGGTCAGAGCGCCAGCCGGCTGCGTTCCCCCGTAAAACTGTGTAGGTTTGCCACCCTCATTGGCCCGGAAGATTCGCAAGGAAAGAAGCTTATCTTTGTCCCTGGCCTGGGCATCCAGTTCGGCGCGGTTCAGCAGCATCACTCCGGCGGGACCGCTAAACCAGAAATGGCCTTGCTTGTCCTCGAGAATGCAATAGATGCTGTCGCTGGCCAGACCGTTGGCCGTGGTGTAGTGGGAAAGTTCGCCATTGCGGTAGCGAAAGAGCCCGTGGGCGCGCGTACCGATCCACATTCCGCCGTCCGTGTCCTGATGGAGCGCCCAAACTTTTTCGTCGCTGAGCGCGGCAGTCATCGCATCGCGGACAAATTCTCCATTTTTGAATTGGCTTAGCCCGTGTTCGGTGCCGATCCAGATGGTTCCATCCCGATCTTCCAACAGCGAGCGGATGCTGTTGTAAGCCAGTCCATTTTGCGCGGTGAAGTTGTGAATGCCTCCTCGATCGAGATGACTCACGCCGTTATCGGTGCCGATCCACAGGGTGCCATCCTTGGATTCAAGGAATACGCGCACAAAATTGTTCACTAACCCTTCGCGCGTGGTGAAGTGCGCGGTCTTCTTGGCAGAAAGATGATAGACACCGCCGCCGTCGGTTCCGATCCAGACTGAACCATCCTGACTGCGCAGCACATTGCGAACACGCACGTCGCTCAGGCCGGGAAAACTGAATGGCTTGGCCTGCCCGCTCTGCACATGCACCAACTGGTTGGAAGCGGCCCACAACGAACCGTCCGAATCCAAAGAGACCGTGCCGAAATCCGAGTCAGCGGCCTCGGAGAGCGTCAGAACGCGTACCGGAGTGCGGCTGAGGCGCATCATGCCGGCCTGGGTTCCTAACCACAGATCGCGGCCGGAATCGGCAAAGATTGAGAGCACGGTGTTGCTGATCAGAGGGGAAGGCGCCTTCAGGCGGGTGACGCGATTGCCGCGAATCCTGAAAATCCCCGCGCCGATTGAGCCTGCCCACAACTCACCGTTGGGCGCCTCGCGCAGGGACCGGATGGTGCCGGAAACTCTCGGCACAGGCTCGAAGCGGTCCTGTCCGGGCAGCAGCCGGTACAAGCCGCCGACCGTTCCCACCCAGATCACTCCGTCGGAGGTCTGCAGGAAGGATTTCACCTTATTCTTGCTGTCATTGCCGGGCAGCGAATACTCGTGAGACTGGCCGTCCTTGAGCGAATAAAGGCGCGAGCCGCCCACCCAGATGCGGCCGGAGCGGTCTTCCAGCACGGCATGAACGTTGAAGACAGGCAAGCCCAGCGGTTTGTCGGCACGTTCGAGGCGGCCATCCTTGGCCCAAAACAAGCCGTCGTCGGTGGCCACCCACAGCAAGCCGTTGTGGTCCTCGGCGAGTGACCGCACAAAATCGGCAGTCTGGCCCAGAGCGACGGGATAAGCATGAAATGCGCCATTTTGCCACTCAATCAAACCACTACCGTCAGTGCCGATCCACAGGCGGCCATCGCGGGCGGCCAGCAGGCAAAAGACACTGTTTTCTCTGAAGGCGGGCGTATTCTCATGAGCAAAAAGATGGAAGCGCGCCCCATCAAAGCGCAGCAGCCCGCCACTGGTTCCCACCCAAAGGTAGCCGTCCGAAGTTTGCGCGAAGGCTTGCACTGTCTCCTCCGGCAAGCCATCCTGCGATTGCCAGGACCGAATGGTGTAGTTCCACTCCTCGCTGTCCGCTGGGGATGCCTCAATCGCCAATTGCTGAGCCTGAATGTGTTGGGGGGTGAGGATTCCAATGATTGCCAGTAGAAGCCCAAGCAGTAGCCTGGCGGCGCATGGTGTTCTATGTGGCTGCGCGGAACAGCAATTCGGATGTAAAAAGGCGTTCATACTTTCTCTATCATTCTCGCTCATTGCGTCTGGAACGAATCCCCGGCATTCATCAACTGGCGGCGATCAGCCGGGGTGGCGCGAAAAAAGGCCCGGACGATTCTCATCGTCCGGGCCTCCGGTTAAGGTGCGTTATCAGAAGGTCAAGCGAAGGGCGCCCTGGAAGATACGAGGATTGCCGTTCGTGCTGGTAATTACACCAAACGTACCCGCGGCCTGATTCACGGTGGACGCTGGCCCGGAGAAGTTCGGATGGTTGGTGGCGTTGAAGGCATCCCAACGGAACTGGAAGGTCTTTCCTTCCCTCAGAGTCCAGTTCTTCAT
>Ga0255354_1000132_pt1 | contig 45172 bp, 27 predicted proteins | sample HBST50metaG_FD_189942 | JGI IMG/M metagenome (GOLD analysis project Ga0255354, IMG submission 189942) | Peat soil microbial communities from Stordalen Mire, Sweden - H.B.S.T50 | ecosystem: Environmental > Terrestrial > Soil > Wetlands > Peat | place: Sweden: Norrbotten County, Stordalen Mire...
GGGACTGGTTTCGATTGCCGGCGGGCAGAAGCCGTCGGTACGCATTCAGGCCAACCCGTCCCAATTGGCGGCTTATAACCTCAGCCTCGAAGACCTGCGCACCGCATTGGCGGCGGCCAACGTGGATCAGGCCAAAGGCACGCTCAATGGCGCACGCCAGTCGTACACCATCGGCGCCAACGACCAGTTGCTTTCCAGCGGCGATTACAAGCCGGTGATTGTGGCTTATCGCAACGGCGCCGCAGTGCGTGCGTCGGACGTGGCCACCATCGTCGATGCCGCGGAAAACTCGCAGCAGGCAGCCTGGATGGACCGCCAGCCCGCGGTCATCGTCAACATTCAGCGCCAGCCGGGCGCCAACATTATCGCCGTAACGGACCGCATCAAGGCGCTACTGCCGCAGTTGCAGAGTAGCTTGCCGGCCTCTGTGCAGGTGCGTGTGCTTACTGATCGCACCACTACCATTCGCGCCTCCGTCAGGGACGTGGAATATGAGCTGATGCTGACCATTGCGCTGGTGGTGATGGTCATTTTCCTCTTCCTGCGCAATCTGGCAGCCACCATCATTCCATCGGTCGCCGTGCCGCTGTCGATTGTGGGCACCTTCGGTGTGATGTACCTGCTGGGCTACTCGCTCAACAATCTGACATTGATGGCGCTCACCATCTCCACCGGATTTGTGGTGGACGACGCCATCGTGATGATCGAGAACATCTCGCGCTTCATTGAAGAAGGCCTTAGCCCGATGAAGGCGGCGCTCAAGGGCAGCGAGCAGATCGGCTTCACCATTATGTCGCTGACCGTTTCGCTGATCGCGGTGCTTATTCCGCTGCTCTTCATGAGTGACGTGGTGGGACGGCTCTTCCGCGAGTTTGCTATTACGCTGGCGGTCACCATCCTGGTCTCCGCGGTGGTCTCGCTGACGCTGACTCCCATGATGTGTTCGCGCATTTTGCAGGATAAGTCTGTTGCCAAACAGACGCGTTTTTATTATTGGTCGGAGAAAGTCTTTAACTCCATCATCGCCTGGTATGGGCGAACCTTGCAGGTGGTTTTGCGCTATCGCTTTATCACACTGATGGTCACCATCGCCACGCTGGTGGGCACCCTGCTGCTCTATGTTGTGGTTCCCAAAGGATTCTTCCCGGTGCAGGATACGGGCGTGATTCTGGGCATCAGCGAGGCGCCGCAGACAGTCAGCTTTACCTCGATGGCCCAGCGTCAACAACAGCTCGTTGACATTCTGCTCAAGGATCCCGCCGTCGATAACATCTCTTCGTTCATCGGCGTGGACGGAAGCAACACCACGCTGAATTCGGGCCGCATCCAGATCAATCTGAAACCGCTCGATGTGCGCAAAATCTCCGCCACGGCGGTTATCCACCGCCTGCAACCCAAGCTCGAAGGCATTGAAGGCATTCAGTTGTTTCTGCAGCCGTTGCAGGACCTCACGGTGGAAGACCGCATAAGCCGGACGGAATTCCAGTACTCGCTGGAAGATCCCGATCCTGTCGAGCTGGCCAAATACACGCGGATGATGGTCAGGGAACTGGGCAAGGAGTCCGTGGTTACCGACGTGGCCAGCGATCTGCAAGATCAGGGCCTGGCCGCCAAGCTGGTGATCGACCGCGACACCGCGGCCCGGCTGGGCATCGGTATGGCCGACGTGGACAACACTCTCTACGACGCCTTCGGACAACGCCAGGTCTCCACCATCTTCACCCAGCTCAACCAGTACCACGTGGTGATGGAAGTGGGACAGAGCTTCCAGACCAATCCCTCGACGCTCAACAATCTCTACGTCAAATCAGGCAACGGCACGCAGGTTCCACTCAGCCAGCTGGCCCACTGGGAGCAATCGACCGCGCAACTCTCCATCGGCCACCAGGGCCAGTTCCCGTCTACCGTGGTCAGCTTCAACCTGGCGCCGGGCAAAGCTCTGGGCGACGCCGTCAGCGCCGTCAATCGCATCGAACAGCGCATTCAGATGCCAGCCTCCATCAATGCCAGTTTCCAGGGCACGGCCGCCGCCTTCCAGACTTCGCTCTCCAATGAGCCGCTGCTGATTCTGGCCGCGCTGATCACCGTTTATATTGTGCTGGGCGTGCTCTACGAGAGCTACATTCACCCCATCACCATCATTTCGTCGCTGCCTTCGGCTGGCGTGGGCGCTCTGCTTGCGCTTCTCATTACGCGCACCGAGTTCAGTGTGATTGCGCTGATCGGCATCATCCTGCTCATCGGTATTGTGCAGAAGAACGCCATCATGATGATCGACTTCGCGTTGCAGGCGGAACGCAACGAAGGCAAGACCGCCGAGGCCGCCATCTTCCAGGCCTGCCAGTTGCGCTTCAGGCCCATCATCATGACCACCATGGCTGCCATGCTGGGAGGATTGCCGCTGGCTCTGGGCGGCGGCGTAGGCGCCGAACTGCGCAAGCCGCTGGGCATCACCATTGTCGGCGGACTGCTGTTTTCGCAGGTTCTCACGCTCTACACCGTCCCGGTCATCTATCTCTACTTCGATAAGCTGGCGCAGCGCATGAAGCCGCGCGAGCTAGCCATCAGCCACGAGCAGCAACCGGCAAGCGCGGACTAGGAGCCCTGACAGATGCATCTTTCCGCACCCTTTATTCAGCGCCCGGTGGCCACTTCGCTGCTCTCGCTGGCCTTGCTGCTCGCTGGCTCGATCGCCTATTCGGTCTTGCCTGTAGCCTCTTTGCCCAATGTGGATTACCCGGTCATCGGCGTCAGCGCCGGGTTGCCAGGCGCCAGTCCGGAAACGATGGCCTCGTCGGTCGCGACCCCGCTGGAGCGCCAGTTCGGACGCATCGCCGGCGTCAATCAGATGACTTCGTCCAGTTCGCTGGGTTCTGCCTCGGTCATCCTCCAGTTCGACATCAGCCGCGATATCGACGCCGCCGCCCGCGACGTGCAGGCCTCGATCAACGCGGCGCGCAGCCAGTTGCCGTCTTATCTTCCGCAAAATCCCGGCTACCGCAAGGCCAATCCCGCTGAAGCGCCGATCCTGATTCTGACGCTGACCTCCGACGTGGTGCCCAAATCGCAGATCTACGACCTGGCCGACTCGATTCTCTCGCAAAAGATCTCCCAGATTCAGGGTGTCGGCCAGGTCTTTGTGGGCGGTAGTTCCAGCCCGGCCGTCCGCGTGGAACTGAACCCCATGCAACTGGGCAGCAACGGTATAGGCCTGGAGGCGGTGCGCACCGCGCTGGCGGGCGCTAACGCCAACCGGCCCAAGGGCGCTTTTCAGGACGCGGACCATCGCTGGCAGATCAGCGACAACGACCAGATCTTCAAAGCCAGCGACTTCGCGCCCATCATCGCCGGTTATAACAAGCAAACCGGTGCGCCGGTACGCATCTCCGATCTGGGAACCGTTACCGACAGCGTCGCCGACATTCATACCGCCGGCGTCTCTGGCCTTAACCCGGACAAAGGGCCGCCCGCGCAGCTCAAGAGCGCGATTCTGGTCGTCATCTTCAAGATTCCCGGCGCCAACGTCATCTCCACCGTGGACAATGTGATGGCCGAGATGCCGCGCCTGCAGGCCGCCATCCCGCCCACCATCAAGATCGACGTGGTTGTGGACCGCACCACCACCATCCGCTCCAGCGTGCGCGACGTGGAACTCTCTCTCATGATCAGCGTCTTGCTGGTGGTGCTGGTCGTCTTCCTCTTCCTCCGCGAGATCTGGGCTACAATTATCCCGTCTGTAGCCGTGCCGCTCTCGCTGGTGGGCACATTCGGCGTGATGTATCTGCTTGGCTACACCATCGACAACCTCTCGCTGATGGCTCTCACCATCGCTACAGGCTTTGTGGTGGACGACGCCATCGTGGTCATCGAGAACATCACGCGTTATCTCGAAATGGGGGCTACGCCTTTCGACGCCGCCATGAAAGGCTCGCGCGAGATCGGCTTCACGGTGCTCTCGATGAGCACTTCGTTGATCGCCGTCTTTATTCCCATTCTGCTGATGGGCGGCATCGTGGGCAAGCTCTTCCGCGAGTTCGCCGTCACTTTGTCGGTGGCCGTTGCCGTCTCGCTGCTTGTCTCGCTGACCACCACGCCCATGCTCTGCGCGCGCTTTCTCAAGTCGCGGGATGAGAGCCGCCATGGCCGCATCTACGCGATGAGCGAACGCGCCTTCGAGTGGCTGCACAACGAATACGCCACCGGTCTGCGCTGGGTCTTGCGCCATCAATGGCTGATTTTGGGCGTCACCGTCGGCACAGCGCTGTTGACTGTCTATCTTTTCTCGATTGCGCACTTCGACTTTTTCCCGCAGCAGGACACGGGCCGGTTGGGCGGCCAAACGATCGCCGCGCAGGACATCAGCTTCCCCGCCATGCGCGACAAGCAACGGCAACTGGCGCAGTTGACGATTGAGGATCCGGCGGTGCGCTCGGTGACAGCCTTCGCCGGCGGCGGCCGAGGCAGTAATAACACGGGTTCCATGTTCATCGCCCTCAAGCCGCTCGACCAGCGCCCTGGCCGCGTCTCCGCCGCCGAGGTGGTCAACCGGTTACGCGGCAAGCTCAGCAGCGTCCCCGGCGCCATTCTCTATCTTCAGGCGCAACAGGAACTCCAGAGCGGAGGCCGCGGCAGCGCGGCCCAATACCAGTACACGCTCTCGGACGAAAAGCTGGAAGAACTTAACGCATGGGCTCCGCGTCTGCTGGCCCGCGCAAAAACCATGCCCGAGTTGCGCGATGTTTCCAACGACCAGCAAGATAAAGGCCTTGCCGCCAACCTGGTCATCGACCGTAACGCCGCCTCGCGGCTGGGCATCACCGCCAGCGCCATCGACAGCGTGCTCTACGACGCTTTTGGTCAGCGCGAAGTCTCCACCATGTACACCACGCTCAATCAGTATTACGTGGTGATGGAAGTCGATCCCCAGTACCAGCTCAGCCCCGACGCGCTCAATGGCATCTACATCAAGGCCAACAAGGTTGCCGGCGCCACTACCTCCATGCCGGCCACCGTCACGTCCACAGCTGCGGCTACGAGCGCCGCTCCGGTTGTTTCGGCTTCAGCATCATCCTCCGGCGGCGCCATGGTGCCGCTTTCCACCATCGCGCACTTTGAACAGCAGCGGACGCCGTTGCAGGTGAACCATCAGGGACAGTATCCGGCCGTCACGCTCACCTTCAACTTGGCGCCCAACGTGGCTCTGGGCGATGCCGTGACCGCGCTCGAAAAAGTTCAACTCGAGATGGGTATGCCGCCCAGCATCCATGCCACCTTCCAGGGAACCACGCAAGACTATCAGACCATGAAAAAGAATATGCCATGGCTGATCATTGCTGCACTGGTAGCCGTGTACATCGTGCTCGGCATCCTCTACGAGAGCCTCATTCACCCGCTGACCATTCTCTCCACAATTCCGCCAGCCGGCGCGGGCGCCATCCTCGCCCTGCTGCTCACAGGAACCAGCCTGACCATCATCGCCCTCATCGGCATCATCCTGTTGATAGGCATTGTGAAAAAGAATGCGATTATGATGATCGACTTTGCCCTGCAGGCCGAGCGCGACCAGGGATTGCCTCCGGTCGAGGCCATCTATCAAGCCTGCTTGCTGCGCTTCCGCCCGATTATGATGACGACCATGGCCGCGCTCTTCGGCGGATTGCCGCTGGCCGTCGGTATGGGCGTAGGCTCCGAGCTGCGCAAGCCGCTGGGCATCACCATCGTCGGCGGGCTGATCGTCTCGCAGATGCTGACGCTATTCACCACTCCGGTCGTCTACCTCTTCTTCGACCGCCTGCAATGGCGCATGATGAAGCTGCGCCGCATCGGCGTCGAGATGGAAGAAGCGCCCGGAGACTGAGCGAAGCTTCCAGCTATTTATCTGGATTTGGGAATTGTGTCGAACAATCAGGCGGATAAATATAAACTTTGGTGCCGGGAGGGGGGGTCGAACCCCCATGACCGCAAGGGTCGACGGATTTTGAGTCCGTTGCGTCTGCCAGTTCCGCCATCCCGGCGCATAGTTTCAATTTAAGTATACGGGACTAAAAAAGTGGTGGCCAGAGACGGGATTGAACCGCCGACGCCGGCCTTTTCAGGGCCGCGCTCTACCACTGAGCTATCTGGCCTCAGTGCAAACTTCGCGTTGCAATTTCCTGCGCGGATTCCGGCATGTCCGGAGTGTGCGGGCGAGCCAACGAACAGTAGGAATGGTCGGCAGCAACAACTCTTGACAGTATAGCAACTCGGCGGCGAGCGCGCCAAGGAGAGGATGTGGGTTGCAAGGCAATCGCATGAACATTCCGAGCATGGGGAAGCGGATTTTGAAAAGGCACGACTTCATAGGCTGCGGGGAAACATAAAACGGAGGGGTGCGGGATCCAGTGGGAGGCGGGTTTCAACCCCGCATCAAGCCAACAAAATCAGCGCGGGCTTTACAGTCTGCGGAAAAACTCATGGAACGTGTTCCAAAATGCCGCCTTGTGTCAGGGCACGACTTTAGTAGTGCCGTAAATGCCGCAAAATCATCGTGGCCTTTAGGCCCTGAGGGATGCTTTCCGGGAGACCGGTTCAAGTCCAGGCCCTTTTCCGCACCCTGTTTAGCCCCGGAGGGATGTATTTCTCCAATTTTGCCTGAGAATCGGAGTTTTCCCGCAGCCTCTGAAGTCGTGCCCTGACACACAGCTCCTGACGGCATCCTTTAGCATCACTCGTGACAGACTCTTCAGGTCGTGCCCGGACACAAAGCCGATTATTGAAAGCATACCCTTAGCGATGCAGGCTATGCACGAGTTTTCTTTCTGCTAAAATCGCCGCTTTTGCCGCCGGATTTTTCTTCGAGCTGAATGTTGCGGATGACGATGGTTTTGTCGAGGACCTTGGTCATGTCGTAGACGGTGAGTTCGACGAAGGCCGAGGCGGCGGTGGTGCGGCGGGTGGATGGCTTGGCGCTGACATCGGCCATGACGGCCTGGCCGGATGCGTTGAAGTGTGAAAGTTGCGAGTGCGCGGATTTGGGCATGGAAGTTCTCAGGGAAGCAGAATGCGAACGAGCGAGTTGCGTTTGAGGCCGTGGGCGTCTTCGGGAATGACAAGAAAACAACTGGAGCGGGCGAGGGCGACTAAATCTCCTGAGCCGTGCCAGGGGACAAAGGAAACCTGCGGCGGCTGAGCGGGTGTTGCGCTGAAGTCGCAAAACGCAGGCAGAAAGCGCGTGAGGCCGGCTTTTGCGTGACGCTTGGCGGAAGGGGCGAGCCTCGCCAGTGCGAAGCGGGGATAAGATTCTGCCCTGCCTGCGAGGGCGGCGAGGACCGGCGCGGCAAAGAGCAGAAAAGTGACAGCTGTGGAGACGGGATTGCCGGGAAGACCGAAGAAGGGGAGCGGCGATGAGGCGGCGCGGGGCAGTTCGCCGAATACCGTTGGCTTGCCGGGCTGGATGCGGACACCGGTGAAATGAAAGCGTGCTCCGATGCCGGCCAGCGCCTGTTCGACAAGATCGAACTTGCCTGCCGAGACGCCGCCGGAGATGAGCAGCAGGTCCGCAGTGACGGCCCGGGCAAGGGCGGCGTCGAGTGCCGATGCGTTGTCGGCCGCGGTGGGCAAGACCCAGGGCTCGCCTCCGGCGGCAGCTACCAGTGCGGCGAGCATGGGCGCGTTGGAGTTGCGAATCTGGCCGGGAGCAGGCTTGGACGCAACCGGAACAAGTTCATCGCCGGTGGTGAGTATCGCCACGCGAGGCCGGACAAAAATATCCAGTGAGGCGTAGCCGCAAGCGGCGGCCAGAGCGATTTGCCCGGAGTGGAGCGAGGTCCCGGCGGAAAGCAGCTCATCGCCCGCGCGGGCTTGCGCGCCCTGAGCCACTATGTTCTCGCCGGGCTTGATGGAGCGGGGCGAAAGCAAGCGGATTTTGCCGGCTTCTGTGCCGCCGGAAGCCTCGACGTGTTCGAGCATGATGACTGCGTCGGCGCCTGCCGGGACCGGAGCGCCGGTCATGATTTCCCAGACAGATTTGCGCGGCAGCGGGCCAGCGGGAGCTTCGCCGGCTCGGGTAGCGGCAGTGACGGCCAACAACTTGTGAGCGGAGGCCTCGGCGGAGCGGCAGGCGTAGCCATCGCGAGTGGAGCGGGTGAAAGGAGGCTGATCGCTATCGGCGAAGAGGGGTTGAGCGAGGATGCGGCCTGAAGCCTGACTGAGTTTCACCCGCTCATGAGCCGGCCGCCGGCCCTGCGCATGCGCATAAGCGGCCACCAGTGCCGCGGCCTGGCCGTAATCAGGCAAAGCAGATGTCATGGAATGGATTGTAGAGGGTTTGACGCGATCGTAATTGCGGAAAGTCTACCAAAAAGCGAAAGGCGCTCCCGGATGCCGGGAACGCCTTTCAAAAGCAAAGCAGCAAGCCTGCCTATTTCTTGCCTGCCTTGGGCGCCTTATAGGTGGTATCCACCTTCGCCGAGAAGCTGGCGATGATGGCCTTTACTTCACCAGCATAAGGGCCGTTCGGAGCCAGATCCAAATACTTCTGATAGGCCTCAATGCAGCCCGGAGGCGGAATCAGCTTATTGGTAACTGGGTCCGCGGTGGTATTGGCGACAAGGCCATTGCCCTTGAGATAGTACGCAATTGGCGAAGCCGGATCGGCCAGGATGGCCTTATCGGCGGCGGCAGCCTGAGCGTCCGGGTTGTGCTCCTGATAGAAAATGACGGCTTCGTTTTTCAGATACGTTCCCGCTTGCGGGGGATTGATCTTTGCGGCTGCGTCATAAGAGGCATTCGCTTCGGGAACCTTGCCGGTGCGCGCATAGATTTCGCCCAGGCCGGCATTGGCCGCGCCCTGAGCTTGCGGGTTCGGCTTTTTCGATGTGGCTTCCAAATCCAGGACCTTTTTGTAGGTCGTTTCCGCCGCGTCATATTTCTTCAGGCCGAGTTGCGCCTGGCCCAACTGAGCCCAGAGAACGGAAGCGTCCGGCTTGGCCCCGGTGTCCTTGAGCATGAGGGTTTCGACTTCGGTGTACTTCGCGGTCCTGATCTCGTTTTCTTTGGCTTCAACATCTGCCTTGGCGGCCGTAGCGCCCAGCGTCTGGATTGCCGCTTCATGCGCATTGTTCGCGTCAGTGAAGTCCTGCAAGGCCTGCTTCAGATCGGCGTTAAGGTGTTTGATGATTTCGTTGGCCTGCATGGCCTCGGCATTGTGCTTCCGGAGCTCTTCCAACTGTTTCTGCTGGTCGGCTGGCAGCTTGTCGATGAATGCCTTGCGGGACATATCGTCGTCCGCGAGCACATCCTGGCCGACAACGATCTTAACGCCGTCGATGGAGTCGACGAACTTGTCGGGAGGTGTGTCGGCTGCCCTGTAAACCACGGTATAAGTGCCGACATTCGCCTCGCCGGCATAGTCGCCGTTAGCATTGACCGGGAAAGTGAATTTATTGGTGTGGCCGCCGTCGGTCGAGAGGCTTACCGCGCCGGTGGTTCTTGACGCGCCTTCCGGTCCGGTGATGTGGCCATGAATCTTGCCTGTGGGCCCTTTGAGGGCGGTGGGCGCGGCGGGCGTTTGCGCAAGCGCAGGTATGAGGGCGAAAGCCAGCAGGCCCAGCCAAAGTGATATCGTGCGTTTCATCTGCTTCTCCTTGGGAGCGGCGCGAGGCAATAGAACCCGCGAGCTCAAAAAATCATTTTATGCAGGCCTATGACCGCATGGAACCTTGAGCGCGGCCACAGAGAACCACTCATTAGCGCCTGAGAACAGACACCAGCCCACGTTACCGTACTCAACTACCCATGGTAGCTCGTCCGCCGAGGCTCTGCGTGTGGCCTGTATCACACTTTAGAATAATAACCATGGCAACCACGATTCGCCCGGCTACTCGCGCGGATATTCCGCAGATTCTGAAATTCATTCGTGCGCTGGCGGTTTACGAGCGCGAGTCGGCGGCCGTAACGGCAACCGAAGCGGATCTGGAGCGCGACGGATTTGGACCCAACCCCTTTTATTTCTGTCTGATCGCGGAGCACGATGGCCAGCCGGCGGCCTTTGCCTTCTATTTTTTCAACTATTCCACCTGGCTGGGTATGCCGGGGATCTACCTGGAAGATCTGTTTGTTGAGCCGGAGTTGCGTGGTCTGGGAATCGGCAAGGCGCTGCTGGAGCGAGTGGCGGCCATCGCCGTGGAAAAAGGCTGCGGACGCCTGAACTGGGCGGTTCTGGACTGGAATAAGCCGGCCATCGAGTTTTACGAGGCGATGGGAGCGGAATTTCTGGACGAGTGGCGGCTCGTGCGCGTGACCGGCGAGGCGCTGGAGCGGCTCGCTGGAGCGGGATTGAAATCGGAGATCGCGGAATGAAGATTCGCGTCATTGGCGGAGGGTTGGCAGGGCCGGAAGCGGCGTTGACCGCGGCGCGGTTGGGCTGCGATGTGGAACTCTACGAGATGCGAGCGATGGTGGACGGCAAGCCGAGACTGACCCCGGCCCACCAGACGACGGATTTCGGCGAACTGGTCTGCTCCAACTCTCTCAAAAGCGAATCGCCGAACACGGCGCCGTGGCTGCTGAAAGAGGAGATGCGGCGGTTGGGTTCTGCGCTGCTGCGCTTTGCGGATGAATCGGCTGTGCCGGCGGGCCATGCGCTGGCCGTGGATCGCGTGGAGTTTTCGCGGCGCATCTCCGAGGCGATTGCGGCCGAGCCCAGGATTCAAGTCATTCGCGAGGAAGTCACAACTCTGGGCCCAAACGAGGACGGCACGAAGTGCACAATTCTGGCCACCGGCCCTCTGACCTCGGACGCGTTAAGCGCGGAGATTGAGCGCATTACCGGCTCAGGCCATCTGGCGTTCTACGACTCGATCTCGCCCATTGTCGAAGCCGATTCCATCGACATGGATCGCGTGTATTTTGCCGCGCGCTGGGACAAGGGTACAGCGGACTACATCAACTGCCCGATGGACCGCGCGGAGTTCGACCGTTTTCTCGATGCGCTGCTGGCAGCCGAGCCAGCCGAGGCCAAAGAGTGGGAGGAGCTCGATTACTTCGAGGGCTGCCTGCCGATCGAAGTGCTGGCCCGGCGCGGTCGCGACACTCTGAGATTCGGTCCGATGAAGCCGGTGGGTTTACGCGACCCGCGCACCGGCCGTACGCCATGGGCCGTGGTGCAATTGCGCAAGGAAAATCTGCGCGCTGACAGCTACAACCTTGTGGGCTTTCAGAACCATTTGAAATTTGGCGAGCAGGCGCGGGTGCTGCGGCTGATTCCGGGTCTGGAGAACGCGCGCTTCCTGCGCTACGGGCAAATTCATCGCAACACTTATATTCAGGCGCCGCTTCTGTTGGACGAAACGCTGCGTCTGAAGAAAGAGCCGCGGATCATGTTCGCGGGGCAACTCTCCGGAGTGGAAGGCTACACGGAGTCGATTGCAACCGGGCTGCTGGCGGGGATTTATGCGGCTGCACTTGCTCGCGGAGAAGAACCCACGGCAGCGCCGCGAGCGTGCGCTCTCGGCTCATTGGTGCATTACATTACGCACGCCGACCCCAAGAATTTTCAACCGGCGAACGTTACATTTGACCTGTTGGAGCCGCTGGAAGAGGAAGTGCGCAAGAAGATTCGTGACAAGAAGGAGCGCCATCGGTTGGTGTGCGAACGGTCGCTGGTGGCCTTCGATGCATGGTGGGCGGCGCAAACGCTGGTAGTGAATCGGGATTGAGGCGAGGATGCCTGCCGTGGTTCGCGGCTTCCGAAATGCGGCAGGGCAAAAGCTGTGGGATGATGTTGTGACCGGCTAAGGAAACGGACATGGTCGATCTTGCGCACATTCTCTCCAATCGCATCGTGGCCTTGGCCTTGCGTGTCGCGCTGGGCGGCTATTTGATCTATATGGGGCGCGATTTCTACCGGGATCCGCTGGCCTCTTTCCGCAGAGCGGCGCGACCGCTCCCGCTCGATCCGTGGGAGAAAAACGTGATTCGCGGGCTGGCCTGCTTTTGCCTCTGGGGCGGATGCTTCATTATTGCCGCGGCCCTCGCGGTGCAGATTCTTGACCTGCATGGTTATGTGCTGGCGGTTGTGCTCATGGCCATCGCCACTATTGTCACTTTGCTTCTGCTTCCGAAGCGACCCGAAGCGAATAAGGAAGATAGTTCTGAAATCTAGGAGAGCCCGACTAAGTCCATAAGAGTTCTGGCCAGAGTGAACCGGTCGGCGGGCGGCAATCTCATTCTCAGGCTCGTTCTTCATGCCGGGCTTAAACTGGGCAGATGAGCGCCTGTTTGAATTCCAGGTCAAGCGACAGGATAGGTCTATGAGCCGCGTCCCGTCTCCGTCTGTTCAAGTCTTGGTAAGGCAAGCGCTTGTGCACCACCAGGCGGGACGGCCGGAGGAGGCGGAGCAGCTTTATCGGCAAATTCTGGCCATCGATCCCCGCCACGCGGACGCTCTGCATTTGCTGGGGATGATCGAGTATCAGGCGGGGCGTCTGGAGGCCGCTGCCGATCTGATTCGCAAGGCCATTGCGATCCATAGCAAAGGTGCGTCCTATTACTCCAACCTTGGCACCGTCGTCCAGGCTCAAGGCAAGCTGGAAGAGGCTGAAGCACTGTACAGAAAGGCATTGGCTCTCAAGCCGCAGTTGGCAGAGGTTCATGTGAATCTGGCCAACGTGCTCCAGGCGCAGGGAAAGCTTGACGAAAGTGTCGTCTGTTATGAGCAGGCATTGGCTCTTAAACCCGAGAGCGCCGAGGCCCTGAACAACCTGGGAAACGCGCGGCGTGAGCAAGGCCAGATGGATGCGGCCATGGCCTGTTACGAGCGTGCTCTGGCCATCAAGCCCGACTACGCCGAGGTCTACTACAACCTGGGCAACGCTTGCAGGTTCCAGGGCAAGCTGGATGAGGCGATTGCATACTATCAGCGGGCGCTGACCATCAAGCCTGAGTACCCCGAGGCTTACTACAATCGGGGCAATGTTCTGCGCGAACAGGGCAAAGTGGACGAGGCGCGGGTGCAATTTGCAAAAGCTCTCAAGCTCCGGCCAGAGTATGTGCAAGCAGGCTTCGGCGAGTCGCTGGCTCAACTGGTAAACGGGCAGTTTGCGGCGGGATGGAAAAACTTTGAAAAGCGCTGGCTGACTGCCGATCACGACACGCCGAGGCGAGACTATGCGCAACCGCTGTGGTCGGGCGAGAAGCTTGCGTCCGGAAGTCTCTTGATTTGGGGAGAACAGGGAATCGGCGACGAAATCATGTTTGCGGGACTGATTCCAGACGTAATCCGAACCGGCAACCGCTGTGTCCTGGATTGCCAAGAGCGGCTCAAACCACTTTTCGCCCGTTCGTTTCCCGGCGTTGACGTCGTCTCGGGTTGTGGTCCAGGACTTCATCCCGAGCTGGAGATCGTTGCACAGCTTCCTTGCGCTAGTTTGCCGGGCGTCTTCCGAAACACCAGCGCGGCCTTCGCTGCCACTACGTCGCCCTACCTCGTTGCCGATGCTGCAGAGCGAGACCGGCTGCGCGCCAGTTACGCCGATGGCAGACGGCTAGTGGGACTGGCCTGGTATACAAACAACCGCAAGTGGGGCAGCCAACGAACGATCGATCTATCGCTCCTCGCTCCGCTGTTCAAGCGAACGGATACCCGTTGGATCAGCCTGCAATATGGGGATCATGGTGGGTTGGAGAGTCACGTAGCGGAAGCAAGCGTGCCCATCCTCATTGATCGCACTGTCGATCAGCTTGCGGACATTGATCTCTTCGCGGCGCAGGTCGCCGCCATGGACCTGGTAATCACCATCGATAATTCCACGGCGCATCTGGCTGGCTCGCTCGGCGTTCCTGTTTGGGTGCTGCTGCCATTCATGCCCGACTGGCGCTGGCTCTTGGATCGCGAGGATAGCCCTTGGTACCCCACCATGCGCCTCTTCCGTCAACCAAAAACTGGCGATTGGCAATCCGTTGTGGAAAAAGTGCAGCACGCCTTATCCATTGATTTCATTGGCCAGGAGTGAGCTTGGGCGTGCGTTTCCTCGAAATTCCAGAAGGCCGGATTGAACAAACAGGTGGCCCCCGCCGATAAGCGCTGCGGACATTTAGGAATCAGGGGGGAAGATGCAGATCAATCCAATCTCGACGAACGTTTCTCCGACATCAGGATGGGCCACGGCGCAGGCTCAGGCAAAGCCCACCACTACGTCATCCACGGGCACAGCTCCGCAACCAAAGACCGAGGATGCTGTCACCGTCTCTGCGTCTGCCAAAGCCACGCCATCCGCCGCCGCTTCGTCATCGAAGGCCGCGGCTTCTTCCACATCGTCTGCACCGTCGTCTTCGGCCGCCCCAGCGGCATCCACCGCGCCTTCTACCGCCTCCGCCAAATCCACCTCAAAGGCGTCTTCTTCCACGCAGGTTCAGAGTTCCGCGGCCGTTAGTGCAACAGCAACGATCTCGTCCTCCTATTCGGCCACAATCGCGGGCGTAACCTACTCAGGAAGCGTAACGGAGTCGAATGGAACGTATACAGCTTCCGTTCCGAGTGTGCCAGGGGCCAGCGCCAGCGGATCGAGCGCCGCGTCCGCCGAAAGCAATCTCAATGTCGTATTAGACGTTCTCGCTTGAAGCGTCCTGCGGCGAACGAGGAAGATGATTCCGAGATCCAGAACACGCACGCGCCGAAATAGAAAGCACAGCCCAGGAACCTTTCCTCCATTTCCAGTGTCCAAGTAGATAGTGGTTATACGCGGCTGCGTGTACCCTGAATACTGGAGTGTGTGGATGCGTTGGATTTCCATAGTGGTTTGTTCGGCGGCGCTGGCTGGGGTTGCTGTTGGGGTTGAGGCGCAGAGTGTGCCGGCCAAGGCGCCGACAGGAGCCACGCACATCGTACTGCCTCCCGTGCCCAAGGCGCTGTTGCCGGATTCGTTTGGCGGATGGGTAGAGACGGGAGCGCCGAAGAAACTGAACGACGCGGTTTCGGCTGATGCAACCAGCGCAGCGGCCCTCAAGGAATATGACTTTACCGGCGGCGTTCTGGCCCAGTACAAACGGGGCGGCGAGACGCTGAGCCTGCGCGCGCTGCGCTTTCGTGACGTGAGCGGCGCTTTCGGCGCGTACTCGTTCTACCGGCAGAATGGATGGCCCAAGGAAGCGATTGGCACCGGCGCAACGTCGAACCACAATCGTGTGTTGTTCTGGGTAGGCAATACCGTGGTTGACGCGAATTTTTCCCAGATCAGCCCCATGTCGGGTGCGGAGTTGCGCGAGCTGGCCGGCCAACTGCCAGTGCCGGAGGGCGGCAAGGCTCTGCCGCCGCCGATCCTGGCTGATCTTCCGCAGGCCAACCTGGACGGACAGACGATGCACTATGCGCTGGGAGCGGCGAGCTATGCCGGCGCGGGCGGCGTGCTGCCGGCGGAGCTGGTGGGTTTTGATAACGGCGCGGAGACCGTGACCGCAAACTATACGTTGCGCTCCGGCCCGGCTACGCTGACCATCATCGACTATCCCACGCCGCAGCTAGCGGCGGCGCAAGAGACGAAGATTCGCGCGTACATCAATTCCGTGAAAGCGGCAGGACACGCGCAGCCGGGTTGGCACAAGCCGCTGGCGGACTCTGACCTGGCCTCGTTGGAGGTGCGGCGCAGCGGGCCGCTGGTGGCGTTGGTGAGCGGGGACGCGATTCCCGACGAGAGCCACAAGCTGCTGGCCACGGTGCATTACGAGTCGGAGCTGATGTCGATTCCGCAGCCGACCGAGTCCGAGGTGTCGAAGACGGGCAGGCTGCTGATCGGGATCACCGTCATGATCCTAATTGGCATCGGCGCGGCGCTACTGCTGGCGTTTTTCCTGGGCGGGTTTAGGGCGCTGTACCGCATTGTGAGGGGCAAACCGGCGTCCTCGGTCTACGATGTGGAGTTCATCAGCCTGAATTTGCGGGATTGAGAGGAAATTACGCCGCCGGATGGCGAGGCAGTATCCGAAGGGTTAACGGGGGTGCAAAACCTGTGAAAAACGCCTAGGAAACCCAAGGAAACACGCTGAAAACACTGCATACTACAGGAATCAAAAGGCGAACAGGAGTCGAAGACGGCTCCTGTGTTTTTCCCGAAGGGCATTTGGTAAATTATTGATCGTAAAGGACTTATTTCTTCAAAGATTTATCCTTGACACTCCCATCCCCCGCCCCTAGTATGCAGCCAGAAAGTTCTGATGGTTTTGCCTCCGTTGGAACTATTCTCCCTGAGGAGAGAGCTGCCCTGTTGCCGGGCGGCTCTTTCCGTTTTTGGGCCATTTTCGGTGGAGCGGACCCGCCTCGCGCACCAGGGAACGCTTCGCGGCCAATCAAGCCGGCAATCTGCGCCGTTATCACGTCATCCCGCGTTTCCAGTCATCGGCTCCGCCTCCGCAGGGAGAAGTCGTCCCGATTCAATCATTCGTCTGGAGGCTGGAAACCTCTCTTAAAGCAACGAGGCACTGTTGAAAATGATTCTCCGCAGGGCCGGGAGCTTATCTCGCACAGGTGGTGCATGATCCGGTTTTGGATCTGGACTTGTCACAAAGATATGATTTGCCGGAAATTTTTCTGATCCCCGGACTGGCGGAGCTAAAATAGAACAAAATCTGTACAACAGGGAACGTTCAATTGCCAGAATTTCAAGCAGATTCCTGCGAAAGACCTGGACTGCGGCGTACTTGTACGCTGATGATTACACATAAGTGCAACTTAAACTGTGCTTACTGTTACGAAACCCATAAGTCCGACAAGCAAATGCCTCTCGAGCTGGCAAAGACGCTTATCGAAGACGAGTTCGATCGCGTAGCGCACTCGGAGAAGTTTTCCGACCTGTTGATCGATTTCATCGGCGGCGAGCCCCTGCTTCGGTTCGACATGATCAAGGAGGTCGCTGAGTGGGTCTGGTCTCGTACATGGCCGGTCGGATACATGCACTTCGCGACGACCAACGGAACCCTGCTCGACGACAAAATGAAGGCGTGGTTTGAAACCCACCGCAGGCAATTTTGCCTCAGCCTCAGCCTTGATGGTTCTCCCGAAACTCAGGAGACGAATCGCAGGGGCTCCTTCGCGCGCATTGACCTGGAATTCTTCCGGCGCCTGTGGCCGGAACAGCAGGTGAAAATGACGCTCTCGAAAGAGACGCTTCCGACGCTTGCGTCCGACGTCCTTTATCTGCACAAAGCCGGCTTTCTGGTTCACTTCAATCCGGCCAATGGCATTGACTGGAACGAGGAAGATGCTTCCGTTTATGCCGTGCAGATGGACATTCTGGCCGGATTCTATCTGGAGCATCCCGAGATCGAACCCGCCGGAGCATTCACCCCCGCTTTGACCGCCCTGCTGGAGCGCAATCCTCCTCCGCGCAAATATTGCGGTACCGGGAATTATATGGTGACCTACGACGTGGATGGCACGCCATACCCTTGCCATCTCTTTACCCCCATTGTCATGGGCGACAACCGCAGCGAAGATCTGAAGCGGTTTGACTTCAGCGGCTCAGAAGATATCGTTGACCCGGAATGTGAGCAGTGTCCCGTTTTGAGACTCTGTCCTACCTGCTATGGATTCAACTATAAATACAGAGGTCATATCGCGCTCCGGGACAAAGGATACTGCAAAATGTTTAAGCTCCAATTGGGCGCGGCAAGCCGTTTTCAGTTGGACCGCCTCATGAAAAAGGGTGGACCCCACTCCCGCGATGAAATGCTGGAAGCCAAATCGCTGGTCTATGTTGGCGACATTTTTCAAAGTTCTGCGGCGGCAGAATGAGAGTTTACCTCGTCAGCTCCTTGGAGAATTGTTTGGTTCACCGGGGAATCGTGGCGAGCATTCGATAGAAAGGAGGCAAATGGTATGGGGAACCGAATTGACACAATCAACGCACTCCGGAAAGCAGTAACGCAATACGAGCGCGACCACGGCACACTGGCTGTTTCTATATCCAGTCAGGATGCGGTCAACTGTGACGGCGGCTGTTACTCAAGCTGCACTGGCTGCTACTCCACCTGCACCGGTGGATGCCAATACTCCTGCAATAATACCTGCAAGTCGACCCACAACAATTGGTAGTGCCATCCTTGCAGCAGCAAATAGAGCAGCGTGTATCGCAGATCGCGCTGCTCTATTTTTATCCGCGCGCCGCGGCGCGTGCATCACGGCTCGCGCCGTTGTTTTTCTGCACACTGCCGCGCGGCGTTTGAGTGGTTGCGTTGAAATAGACTCGCCGCCGGTACGCTGGCGCAAAGATGGATCACGCTGTGGCAACGCTTTCAACAAATCCGCGAATCAATGACCAGGGAGCGCTCCTGACTCATTTATTCGATCTGGCTTCGGCTTTCCCGCGCTGTGGCGTAGTCGTGGCCGCGCTTGCCTTATCCCAGGTATCGAATCTGTTTTCTCCAGTCATCATGGGCAAAGCCATCGACATCCTGTCGCTGGGGAGCAGAGGCGTGCGAACGCTCGGCATACTGCTTTTGAGCTTGCTCGGGATCACGGTTAGCGCCCAGTTTTCCAACTATATTTATAAACGGCAGCTCGCCGAAAGCATGCAGGCATTCGAAAAGAACATCCGTCTGCGCCTGTGGGACGGCTTGGCCAAAATTTCGGTCGGCGAATACGAATCCATGCCTCGCGGCTCTCTGCACTCCAAGATGAACCGCGACGTCTCGATGCTTTCGATGGTCATCCGCATTGTCCTCGAAGCGGTTTTCACCTCCGCCATCATGGGAACATGGGCGATAATCTGGGCGGCATTCCGGCAACCTTCGATTCTCGCGGTCGTTGCCGCGGCAATGGCGGTCAACTGCCTGATCTACTGTCTTTTCCGCGAACGCATCAGCGCGGCTACGCGCAAGGTGCAGTATGTCAATGAGGAATTGCACCGTGTCTGCTACGACATGATCGAGATGATCCCGCTTTTCCGCGCGTTTTCGGTCATGCCGCGTTATCGCGAATACTTTGGGCGCAACATCGACAAGAACATCCGTCTGAACCGGAAGCTGAACCGTTCTTCTCAGCAATTCGCAGCAGCCATCGCATCGGTATCGGAAATGGGGCGCTATAGCGTCTTGGTCGTTGCTCTTGTCATGTGCCTGTATCACAAGATTTCCCTCGGCGACGTAGTGTTATACCAAGCGCTATTCTCGCAGTCGCTCGAGGGACTTAGCCGGATCGTCTTTCTTATGCCCGACATCGAAATGGGCCGCGAGTCGGTCAACTCGATCTATTCCATTCTTTCCAAGTCTTCGCAAAAGTCGGAAGCAAACAAGGAATGGGTGCCGGTTCTGGAGGGAGAAATTCGCTTCGCCGGCGTTCATTTTACATACCCGGGCGCGGCATCCGAGGCATTATCGGGAGTTTCCGCATCCATCGCGCAAGGCGAGCACGTTGTCATCATCGGCAAAAATGGCAGCGGAAAAAGCACGATGGCGCGGCTTCTGCTCGGCTACTACGAGCCTGATCGCGGAGACATCACGATTCAAGGCGTCTCGGTCACGGAAGCGGGCAGCGACGCGATTGCCGCGCAGATCGCATACGTGCCGCAGGTCTCGCGCATTTATCGCGATACGCTTTTGGAAAATATCCGCTTGCGCAATGCGGATATCGCGCGGAAAGACATAGACGAAATTGCGCGCATGTGCTGCTTGACGCGCCTCGTTTCAAGGTTCGCGAACGGATTGGACGAGCAGATCACGTACTCTTCGCTCTCGGGCGGCGAAACGCAGTGTGTCGCCATCGCGCGCGCGCTGGCCAGACGCCCCAAAGCGATTCTTCTTGACGAAATTACCAGCCATCTCGACATCTACTCAAAGAAAATGGTCTTCAACATTCTGCGCGAATTGCACGGAGTTTGTACGATCATCACCATCACGCACGATGTCGAATTTCTTGAACTCGCTGATCGAGTATTGGTTATGAACGAAGGCAAGCTATACGAGAGCTTTCTCGATGCGCCTTCCCCGGATATGGCGGAAATCTTCGAATCCATTCAGCCTTCCTCGACGAAGCGTTCGTTCAACACTATCATTTGACTCGGAGGACTGTATGGACGAGATTTATCTTCGCGTCATGGCGCCGGTTATCCCCGGCAGCGTCGACGCTATTCTGAAAATCCTTGACGAACGGCTTTCGCGCGGCTGCAAACGGGCTCATCTGCTGCTTTCGACACCGGGCGGCTCCGTTGCGCATGGAATCTCGCTCGCAAATTATCTGCGAAGCATCCCCCTCGAAATATACACATATAACTTCGGCACGGTCGATTCCATCGGCGTTCCCGTCTATTGCTCCGGAATCCGGCGTTTTTGTTTTTCTCAGTCCCGCTTTATGATTCATGGAGTCGGCCTCGCCCTCACTGAGAAGCAGCCGATCGATAGTCAATTCCTCGCGCAAAAATCGCGGGAGCTCGAGGTCGACACGCTCAATGTTGCCTCGCTGATCAGCAATGCCACGCGGATGAGCACAGATGAGGTGCTCGCCGCCATGGAACGGCAAACGATTTTGGACGCAAAGGGCGCGGTCAACTGCGGCTTGGCCCACGAAATCCTGGATCTTCGGATTCCCGTCGGAGCCGCAATGTACGCAATCTTCTCCAATTGTTCGGTCGCTGAATACGGAACCGAATAGGCGCCAGCGCGCATGTCTCCGTTGAGAACATTCTTACAGGGCGAGGACTTCCCGACGAGTCAGGAGTATTTGCCCACCGATCCAAAAATCCATTCTTTGGATACCATCGGGTATTCGCATGCAACTCATTCATGTTTCAAGCCCGCGAGTTGGTGGCAATGCGGACGCCAAAGATGGACCCCTATGCTTGAGATCAGGCCCACATAAACCCACCCAAATAGATCTGGCCGTAGCTCCCCCGGGAATGTTCATGCGCACTGGCTTGCTCTATCTGAAAACAATTCATTGACAACCTATAACACTCTGCTTTATCGTTTCGCCTCAAGTGCAGAGACAGATACCCAGCGGAGATGAGCCTTCCCTATAACTCCTCTGAATCTCGTTTCGGCGAACAGGGCTTCCCAAAATCCCCAGAGGCTGTCTCATAGCCCGAGTTTGAAAGGCACGGCCTCAGAGCCTGCCTTGAGCGGAGTCAAAGAGCGCTGCTATCGGGGGTAAAATCTCGGGCTTTAGCTTCTCAGGAATCTCTGGTTAAGTCGAGGTTTTGAAAGGGCACGGATTTATCCGTGCCACAAAGTCTGCAAATGAGCGCGGGCTTTAGCCCCTGAGGGATGTCTATCTGACAGAATGGACTAAATCAGAGCTTCCCTAAGGGAATGTTTCCCAAAGCATCAATTCATTTATGAAGCAATTTCTCGTGAAATGAACTGGATGGCATAGGTTGACGCTGACCTATGCGCGGAGAGCAGCAATCAGGCATAGCGCGACGAAACTTGTTGACTCCAAACGTCGCAATCTCCCCCTAAACGCGGAAAGAAGGAGCGGATGGCTAAACCCTTGAATCATGACCACGCGGTGAGCTTTGCCGAGGCGCTCGCGGAAGAGCTCGTTGAAGTTGATGCGCTGCGACAAAGACGGAAGGTCGAAAGTCACCTGGATTCGCGGTCTGCCCCGACGTGGGAGAACGTAGAACAGATAGCCGAGGAAGCTCGATCGGTTGGGCGCAAGGACAAGGAAGGCAAGGATGCAGCGGATCAAGCGACCTTGGTGGTGAGTCAGGCCCGGCAAATGGAACTCGCGGGTCTTACGTTTTCCGGTGGCGGCATCCGCAGCGCGACATTCAATCTTGGAGTGCTCCAAGGGCTGGCTAAATTCAACAAGGTGCGCACCTTCGACTATCTCTCGACAGTTTCGGGAGGTGGCTACATTGGCAATTGGCTGGAAGCATGGATCAAGCGCCCTGGACTGGAGGATGAAAACCTGCCGGCGGATCAGCCAACTCGTGATGGAATTGATGTCGTCGAAGAGGAGTTGCGGCCCACGCGAACCGAGCGGCTGGAGAGCGTAAGAAAGCGCGAGTCGCAGGATGCCAAGTCGCATACCGAGCCGCCGCCAATTCACTTTCTGCGCGAGTACAGCAACTATTTGACGCCGCGGCTGGGCGCGCTGGGAGCCGACACATGGACCGTCATTACCATCTATTTTCGGAACCTTTTGCTGATCCAGACAATTCTCTTTTTGTTTCTATTTGGGCTGCTCCTGATTCCTTACATCGCGGTTTGGTTGACTCACGCCTTGCCTGTCGAGTGGATGGGCGCGGCGCCCTTCGTCGTCTTCGCGCTTATGACCTGGGCGCTTTGCGTGGGAGCGCGAAACCTGCGCGGCTTAACTGACCCAAAGCATAAAACGAAGCGAACCAGGGAGTGGCTTCCTCCGCAGGAGCAGCGTTGGGTGCTTCTGACGATTGTTGCTCCTTTCTCCGGAGCCCTGTGGGTTTTGACAGCATGGTTGTGGCCGAACGCCGTCAAATGGGACACCATGCCCGCGTATTGGTGGCCTCTCGGGGGAGTGGTGTTGTTCGGCTTGCCTCTGGTCATCGGTTCGCTGCTGGCCCCGCACCAGCAAGCTGTCAGCGACGAAAGCCACACGCTGGTGCACCAAATGCTGGGGTGGCTGCACAATCCGAAGATGGGATGGGTTCTGGCCTCCCTCGCCACCGGCGCCATCAGCGGACTGCTGTTGAAGCTCGTGGTTCACCATGCGTTCGTGCCCATGAGCGCATGGTGCGGAGCGGACTGGCACGAGCTGAGCCTGGGCGTTCCGTTGACGCTGGTGGTCTTTCTGGCGACGACTGCCCTCCATGTTGGTTTGATGGGTCGAACGTTTTACGATCCCTACCGCGAATGGTGGTCGCGGGTTGTGGCATGGATTCTCATCCTGGCCATCTTCTGGACCGCCGGATTTGGATTGGCCATCTACGCGCCGCTGGGGCTGTTGTGGATGCGTGGCTGGCTGAAAGCGGGGGGACTGGCTTGGATTGCGAGCACAGCGGCCGGCGTATTGGGAGGGAATAGCGATAAAACAGGTGACGTTGAAACCGGTGGCGTCAAAGTAAAGTTGCTTTCGATGACGCCTTACGTCTTCATCGTTGGCCTGGTCTCGTTGTTATCGCTCGCATTGGAGTTGATACTGGCGAGCTGCTACATGGCAAATACAAAGATGGCGGAAACCTGGAATCTCTTTCTCGCGGAGAGTCCCTCGGTAGAGAAGGTTGCCAACTGGGTGCTGAAGGTAAGCGGGAACGTCGCAGCCGGTGCGGTGACACTCAGCGGGACAACATCGTCATCGTCCCCGTCCTCTCCTCATGGATTGCCGCCGTACTTGTTCGCACACTTCAAGATTCTCAGCATCGTGACCAGCGTGTGGTTGATTCCGGTCTGTGCCGTGGTTCTTCTGCTTTGTTTGTGGCTGTCGTATCGAGTTGACCTGAACGAGTTCTCGATGAACCTGATGTACAGGAACCGGCTGGTGCGCTGCTATCTCGGAGCAACGCATCAAGGCCGCCAGCCGAATCCGTTTTCCGGGCTAGACTCCGGCGACGATCTGTTCCTCTCCGCCCTGCGCAGCGCCGAGGGATATTCGGGACCGCTGCCCATCCTCAATGGAACTCTCAACCTGGTGAGCACCAGAGATCTGGCGTGGCAGGAGCGAAAGGCAGAATCATTTTCAATGACGCCTCTCCGCTGTGGCTTCGACACCTGGATCGAGCAGCGCAACCTGGAAAAGAATTACGCCATCGACAAAGCGCTGAGGAAAGCTGACAACATAACAAAGTTCGCCTATCGACCTACCGAAAACTATGGGTATGCAAATAACGGATTGTACGTGGGAACGGCGATGAGTATCTCAGGCGCGGCGGCCAGCCCGAATATGGGTTATCATTCGGTGCCGTCGCTGGCGCTTCTGATGACGTTTTTCAACGTGCGCCTGGGATTCTGGGCAGGCAATCCGAGAAACAGAAAGACATGGACCGACCCAGGCCCAAAAATCGGGCTGGATCAGTTGCTCTGCGAATTATTTGGCCTGACGAACGATAATGCCAAGTATGTCTATCTCTCCGATGGAGGCCATTTCGAGAATCTTGGAGTCTATGAGTTAGTGAAGCGTCGCTGCAAATTCATCGTTGCTTGCGACGCGGGCGCTGACCCTGACTACGCGTTCGACGACCTGGGAAATGCAATCCGCAAGTGCCGCGAAGACATTGGAGTCGAGATCGAAGTGGACACATCCCCGTTGATTCCCCAAAGCGGCGCAGACGGAGACAAGTGCGAAAAGAAACTGACCGCGCAGCATTGCGTGGTGGGCACCATTCACTACGACATGGCCGACCCGGAGGGAGGCAAGGGAGTATTCGTGTACATCAAAGCATCGCTGACGGGAAACGAACCGGCAGACGTGCTGAACTATCAAACGTGCCACGCGACGTTCCCGCACCAATCCACCGTGAATCAGTGGTTCACGGAATCGCAATTCGAAAGCTACCGCCGGTTGGGCCAACACATTGTCGAGACCTTGTTCGCGGGACGCGAAGCCGAGACGCGCGAAAGCCACCTGATTTCAGCGCATACTCTGGAACAACTTCGCGGGCTGTCAACGACCCAACTATTTGAATACCTGCAGAAGAAATGGCCCAGCATTACGCCAAGGCCCGAACAAGAGCCTGCCGCTCGCGAGTCCTGAGCGCAACCGAAGAATGGAAATCTGGCCGGAAAAGCAACAGTGCCCGAAGGTTGATTGAAACCAGCGGCGTCCAGTTGCTGCGCTTTTGAGCCTGCGCATCGTATAGGATCGAGTTATCCGGCGGCCGTCCTTCCCAACTCCGCTGCTGCCGGACAATAGAACATGGCCACATCTTCCCGTATATTGAACCTGCTCTTTGGCCGGCCGCTGGCGAACAGCGAGGAGCGCGCCGAACACATCGGCCCGGTCGCAGGCATTCCTATCTTCGGGCTGGACGCTCTCAGTTCGGCCGCATACGGCCCTGAGGCCGCGCTCACGCTGCTTATTCCGCTCGGTCTCCTCGGCGTTCATTACATTGTGCCGGTGAGCGCGGCCATCGTGGCATTGCTCGCCATCGTCTACTTCAGCTATCGCCAAACCATCGACGCCTACCCCCAGGGCGGCGGCTCTTACACCGTGGCCAGCCGCAACCTGAGCGAGGGCGCGGGCTTGCTGGCTGCGGCCGCTCTCATGATCGACTACACGCTTACCGCAGCGGTCGGCATCTCGGCCGGCGTGGGCGCGCTCATCTCTGCCGCTCCCGCCTTGCAGCCCCACACTCTGCAACTATGCCTGTTGGTGCTGGCCATTTTGACCGTAATCAATATGCGCGGCGTGCATGACACCGGCGTGGTCTTCATGATTCCCACCTATCTTTTCGCGGGAACCCTCTTGATTGTCATCGGCGTCGGCTTGTGGCAAGTGCTGCACACCGTCGGGCCGCCCCATCCGGTCACGGCGCTGCCCCCGCTGCCCGCTGCCACCACCGCCGTCAGTCTGTGGCTTCTGTTGAAAGTCTTTTCTTCCGGCTGCACCGCCATGACCGGCGTCGAGGCGGTGAGCAACGGCGTGATGGCCTTCCGCGACGACACGCGCAAAAACGCCAAGATCACGCTCTCCATCATCGTTGCCCTGCTAGCGGTGCTGTTGGCCGGTATTGCTCTGCTGTGTCGCGCTTACGGCATTTCCGCCACCAACCCCGACGGTCCTGGCTACGAGAGCGTGCTCTCCATGCTGACGCGCGCCGTCATGGGACATGGAGCTTTCTACTACATCACCATCGCCTCGGTGCTGCTGGTGCTGGCGCTCTCTGCCAACACAGCTTTTGCCGATTTTCCGCGCCTCACCCGCGTCATCGCACTCGACGATTACTTGCCCCACATCTTTCTGCTACGCGGCCGCCGGCTGCTCTACTCCTGGGGTATTTATGTGCTGGTCGCGCTCACGGCGATACTGCTGATTCTCTTCGGTGGCGTCACCGACCGCCTCATTCCGCTCTACGCCGTCGGCGCCTTCGTGGCCTTCACGCTCTCGCAGGCCGGCATGGTGATGCACTGGAAGCGTCAGGGCAATGCACGGCTGCACATGGCCGTAAACGGCCTGGGCGCTGTGGCCACGGGCATTACCGCTGTGGTGGTGCTGGTCGCCAAATTCGCTGAGGGTGCATGGATCACCGCGCTCCTGATTGTCGTCATAATCCTCTTGATGCGCGCCGTTCATCGCCATTACGTTGGCGTGGACCGCGACACCGCGCTCGACCGGCCCATTGCGCCTGCCCAGATCACTCAACCCATCGTGGTGCTGCCCATCGACCACTGGAGCCGCATGACCGAGAAGGCGCTTTCCTTTGCGCTTGGCATGTCCAGCGATATTCGTTGCGTCCACGTGCAGGCTGGCGACGATCCGGACCCGATCTCCCTGGCATGGGAGGCTGATGTTGCCGCGCCCCTGCGCGCCGCCGGTAAATGCGTCCCCACGCTCAAAATTCTGCAATCGCCCTACCGCAACGTCCTCGGCCCCGTGGTCGATTACATTTTTTCCGTGGAACGTGAGTCCACCTTCACCAAGGTTTGTGTGCTCGTGCCGGAGCTGGTGGTGCACCACTGGTGGGAAAATCTGCTCCATAATCGCCGCGCCGATATGCTGAAGGTCATCCTGCTGCTGCGCGGCAACCGGCGCATTGTCGTCATCAACATTCCCTGGTATCTCGACCGAGACTGAGCGCTCCTCCACTCGCCGGACATCCGGTCAATTTGTGGCGATTGAGGAACTTCCGGCGCTCCAGCGTCCCTCAGCTGCCCCCTGAACAAAAAAAGACAGTTGACAACAAAATCCCGATAGGAGTACCAATATCTCTGTGCGCAATCGGTTGCGCAAAAGCGCTTAGCATCATCCCCGCTCTCAATAGAGCGGGATTGCTCCGTGAACCATCGCAACCTACCCTTAGGAGACCAGTATGCAAGTTGTTGATTTAAAAACTCATTTTAACCAAATGCGGATGAAGGCGAAGACCCTTTCCGCGCGAATCGCCTGGTGGACGCCGGCATTTCTGCTATTCGTCCTCCTGGCTGTGCCGGCTCATGCCCAGTTCCGGACATCCATCCAGGGTGTTGTGACGGATCCGAATGCGGCAGTCATTCCGGGCGCAACCTTGACCCTCACTGACCAGGCAACCAACAAGACGATTGTTCAAAAAAGCAACGGTGAAGGCATCTTCAACTTCAATGCCCTGCCTGCCAGCCACTTCACACTGGTTGTCGAGCAGCAGGGGTTCAAGAAGAAGGTTCTTAACGACCTGCAGTTGATTCCCGAGCAGGCCAACGCATTGAACGTTCAATTGGAGCTTGGCGCCGTTTCGGAGTCGGTCTCCGTGAATGCCTCTCTCGCGCCGGTCATGGATACACAAACCGCGAACAGCAATACGGTTATCAGCAGCAATCAAATCGACCATATGATCACCTTTGGGCGCGATGTTTTCCAACTGAGTCAGCTCGCGGCGGGAGCCTTTTCCGACGGAGCGCAGGGCGGCGGCGGCGGCACAGCCAGCCTTCCTGGCAGCTCGATTCCGGGCGGACCTGCATCAGGGGTGGGCATCTTCAAGACGGAGAACGGTCCCCAGTTGAGCGCAAACGGCGGGCATACTGAAACCAACAGCATCAACATCGATGGCATCAGCACGGTGAGCGCTGTATGGGGTGGCACTACGATCATCACGCCGACTGAGGAATCGGTCGCCAGCGTCAAAATCAGCACCAACGAATATGACGCTGAAAATGGACGCTTTAGTGGCGCAGTCACCCAGGTAACCTCCAAGAGCGGCTCCAATGAATACCACGGCAGCGCCTTCTTCACGGCTCATCGTCCGGGCCTCAATGCCTATCAGCGCTACAACGGGCCGTCCACTTATAACGTATGCGATCCGACCTCTTCAACATCCTGTGCGCTGCAAAAGGGCTTGACCAAGGATGGCTACCAGTACAACCAGTTTGGCGGCAGTGTTGGCGGCCCGTTCTGGAAGAACAAGATCTTCGCATTCTTCGCCTACGAAGGAATGAGGCAAAATTCGAGTGTTGCAGGCACCGGCTGGTATGACACGGCGGCCTTTGACGGACTGGCGCCCACCGGAAGCATTGCCTCGAAATACCTCACATTTTCGGGAGCGGCGGTCGTTACGTCCGGAATCATTCCGCAAACGTGCGCCAATGCCGGACTCATCGAGAATGTATCTTGCATATCCGTCACCGGTGGGGGCCTGAATATTGGCACACCGATGACCTCGCCATTGGGAACGCAGGATCTTACCTGGACTAGCAATCCGAATCAACCAGGCGTCGGTGGCGGATTATCGGCAACGGTTGCCGATATTGCGGATTATGCCACCGTCAATCCAACCAAGTCTGTCTTTGCCCAGTACAACGGACGGTTGGACGCTGACGTTACCAGCAAGGACCATGTGGCGTTTGCCATCTACGTGCAACCGGAAACGAAGACGAACTACAACGGAGGCGATCGCGCCTATAACCTCTTCCATCACGACGAGGACCACGACGCTCTCTCCCTCATCTGGAATCACACGTTTTCGCCTACCCTCCTGAATGAAGCACGAGCCAATGCTGCGGGATACCGCTGGAACGAAATCGCCTCCAACCCCCAGGCTCCGGTAGGCCTGCCTCAACTGGGCTGGACCCCCAGCGCTCCGGGCAGCACCGGCTTGAATCAGTTCGGCTCGGCATTGGGTAGCGACCTGGATCAGTGGACCTACCAATACAAGGATGTTGCAACCAAGGTATTCAATCGTCAGACCATCAAGTTTGGCGGAGAACTTACCCGGTTGTACTACCTCAACTATCAGGCCGGGCGCCCCAATTACAACTTCTACAACGTATGGGACTTCCTCAATGACGCTCCTAACCAAGAGTCGGGAAATTTCAATACCCTGACCGGATTTCCGGCATCGAGCCGCCAGGACATCCGCGAGAATCTCTTTGGCTTCTTTGTTCAGGACGACTGGAAGTTCCGGCCGAATCTCACCATCAATCTGGGATTGCGCTACGAGTACTACGGCTCAATCTATGACAAGCAAAACAACCTGAGCATTGTAGAGTTCGGTACAGGCGCCAATTACCTGACCGGAATCAACATGAGACAGGGCGGCAATGCGTGGACGCCGCAGAAGGGCAACTTCGCGCCTCAGGTCGGCTTCAACTGGAGCCCGGATTATTTTAACGGCAAGCTGGTTGTTCGTGGTGGATTCGGCCTGAACTACAACCAGGAAATGATTGCCATCTCGACAAACGTAGCCACCAATCCGCCGGGAGTTGGCGGGTACACATTTTCCAGCACTTTGCCAACCTCGATCAATCCCGACATCATTTACGGAGTTTCGAGCAGCCCCACATCCATGAGTGGTTTTGTATCGAACCCGCACACCATCACCACCTATAACGCACAACACCTACCTGTCGGAGGGAACGCCTTCCCAGGGGCTCTCCCCAGCGACATCAAAACTGCATATTCCGAGCACTACTCACTGACAACCGAGTACAATCTCGGCCACGACCTCATCGCAAGTTTGGGATATGAGGGAAGTTCATCGCACCACCTCATCACCTGGTACAGCGATATGGCTGTTGCTGCTGCTAACCATGTGGCATTCAATCCCTTGATCACGAACCTCATGGACTTCGGTAACTTTGCCTCTGCCAACAACAATATGATGCTGGCAGAACTGAAACACCAGTTCGTGCACAGTTTCTCCGCGAATGCCCAGTTCGCTTGGGCCAAGAGCATGGACAACGGTTCAACCCCTTACTTTATCAACCAGTATCCGTACAACCATCACTACGCTTACGGACGCTCTGATTTCAACATCGGCAAGAGCCTCAAGATCTATGGGTTGTGGCAGCCGGTCATCTTCCATGGCAGCCAGAACTGGATGGAGAAGGCGGTCGGCGGCTGGTCGCTGAGCGGCATCATGACGCTACACTCCGGTTTTGGGTGGACGCCTAAGTACCCCACGGACTCGCTTTACTTTACCGGAGCCTGGTATAACGGAGGTTTGCAGCCCAAGTATCTGGGAGGCGCGGGCAAGAGCACCAGCAACAACGCCTTCAAGTCTACGTCGGTTAACTATCCGGGCATCGACACAGGTGCGGTTCAAGGCGCGCATTCCTACTCCAACAAGTACTTCTCGATGCCGGATTACTCCGCGGCCGAGCCAGATATCGCCAACGTGGGTGGAGAATCCGACGGCATTCCACCAGCGCCGGGTCTTGAGCGTAACTCCTTCAACGGGCCGGGATATCGGGATGTTGATATGTCCCTGACGAAGGCTTTTGGATTGCCCAAGGCACCGGTTCTTGGCGAAAATGCCAAGTTAGAAGTTCGCATGGACGCCTACAACCTATTCAATCTTTTGAATATTCCCGTAGGCAATATTCAGACCAATATCAGCGCACCGAACTTCGGACAGGCAAGCGCTGGACTTGGCTCGCGTACCATCACCTTCCAGGCGCGTTTTAACTTCTAACCTTGTTCAACTGTTGACCAAAAAAGGGTGCGCATTTTCATGCGCGCCCTTTTTTGTTGTGAAGTTTTCCAGCATTTTCATATTTGCGTAACGGACCGATTGCTCTAATCGTCCGCCTGTCCATGAGACGCTTCAGTCCGCGCCGCCACATGGCCCGTCGACTTGCGCACCACCAGCTTGGGATAGACGGTGATGACAGGCGGGTGCGGGCGAGGCATATCGTCCCGGATGAGTCCCAGCAGCGTGATGGCCGCGGCTTGTCCCATGGCCCGCAACGGCTGATGAATCGTGGTCAGCGGCGGGTTGTTGGTGGAAGCTGCCAGCACGTCGTCGAAGCCGAGCACCGAAACGTCTTTGGGAACGCGCAACCCTGCGTCGCGCAGCGCGACGATCGCCCCAATCGCCGTGATGTCATTGAAGGCGAAGATCGCCGTGAAAGGCAACTTGGTCTCAAGCAGATTCCGTGTCGCTTCAATGCCTGGTCCGAGGCCGGGTTCCGGGCCTTGCAATTGCACCACCAGCCGCGGATCAATCTCGATGCCAAGCCTGCTCGCCACATCCACAATCGCCTGCCAGCGCAGATGTGTATCCGAGCTGAACGCCTGTCCTTTGATGAAGGCAATGTGCTTGTGCCCCAGCGTCTGAAGGTGCGAGAGCGCCAGCCGCGCGGCTTGCTCGTGGTGCAGCTCGATGTTGATCACCCCTGCGCGGCTCTTGTGGCCTGACACCGAGACGAGCGGAACCGGCAGCTCATCCTCAATCGCCGAATCGACAGCGATGATGCCTTCCACCGACCGGGCCAGCATCATGCGCGGATAGCCCTCCAGCAGTTCCGCGCGGTGCCGGTGGCTGACGACAAAGTAGAAGAAGCCATCCTTCAGCAGCTCATCCTCAATGCCGCTCAGCACAGCCGTCGAGTATCCATCGCTGATCTCCGGCACAATCACGCCAATCGTGTAGCTTCGTTTCTGGCGCAAGCTTCTGGCCACGGAATTGGCCGTATAGCCATAAAGCGCGGCGGCATGAAGCACGCGCTGCTGCGTCTCTTCGGCAATGCGGTGCGCCGCTCCCGCGCCGTTGACAATGCGCGACACGGTGGACTGCGAAAGTTCCAGAATGGCCGCGAACTCTTTCAGTGTTATCGGCTTTAGAGTTTTCTTCACCACGAGGTTATTCACCAAGCATAGCGCGCCCGGCTACGAAACAGCGGACAAAAGTACACAATTCCGCATTCGCCCAACGAGCCAGGTCTCTGACAGCTTGAAGTTATACCAAGAATGGGTGCCCCAGGTCCCGATTTTGGGACCTGGGAAAGCACGAACCCGAGGTACGAAATTGTGCTGCCAGAGGCCTAGACCAAATTCGGGCGCAATCCAACTCAGCTTGCTAGCCCCTGGCCATGAAACCCTGCGCGTTGCATCGCGCTCACACATTCCCGGTTCCGCATGAATGTGCTCCACACCAGCCCGGAGCGCAAATTCTCCGCCATCACCACCGAGATCCCCTGATCAATCCCCAGCACATCCGCGTCATACCAATCTGCGGCGGGATGAAAGGCGTCCACAAAGCCATAGCGTCCCCAGGCCCGCTTCCCCCATTTCGTGCGCATCGCGCGTAAAACTGCAAGGCAATCGGCAGGCACAAAGGCCAGAGAGCCAGCAGCGGCTGACGGAACAACAGTCCCGTCGATCCGCCCCTGCGCGGGCGGTCCGCCCCAGGCGGTATAGCCGTCCGCGGAGTCTGAAGCCGTGATGCCCCAGTAATCTTCGCTGTACCACTTTGGATAAGAAAGGCAAAACGCCTTGTGCGCGCGCGTTGCAGTTGTCGAGTTAGCAAAGTAATCGGCATATGCGTCGCGTTTGCCGCGAAAGTCATAAAAGGCCTGCGAATACTGATGCGTAAACAGCGGATCATTTCCGCTGATGTAGTTATATCCCTTGTAATGAATCACAGGCCGCGTAAAGTTATTCCAATACTCCGGCGCTACCGGATGAGTAGGCGAACCAATCGCCAGCAGGTATATCATCATTAACTCGCAATAGCTCTCCCACCGCGAGTGAAGAAAGCCCCTATCCGGCTTCCACCCCATCGAAAATGTCTTGCCCCCATTCAGCATCCACGGCCAATTCACTCGCTCGTAAATCTGCTGTGCCAGCGATTGAATGTGCGGGCCATCAAAGTACGCTCGCGCCGTCAGCACGCCGCACAACAGTAGCGAAGTATCAATCGAGGAAAGCTCCACATCTCGATACCGCTCACCAGTCTCAATATCCGTAAAGTGATAGAAGAATCCATGCACCTCCGGCAGGCTGTTCAGGTGCCACTCCAGCGTTGTCTTAACGCGCTCCAGAACCTGCGCATGAGGCAGATAGCCGCGCCGGTCGGCAATGCACAGCGCAGTTAGCCCGAACCCCGTGCCGGCAATGCTGGCCATTCGCCGAGGATCCCGCGCCCCGCCCAGATCGTTCCGCGCTCGGTCCAGAACCTGGCCTGTCTTGGAGCTGGCTTGCTCCCAGAAGTACAAGCAACCCTGCCGCTCCAGATCGTCCAGGAAAGCTTCATCTTCTTTGGAGATCTTCCACGGTTCGCTCGACAGAGCAATGCCCTTAGGCGCAAGCGCGCATCCTGCCGCGCCGACAACTGTGATCAACATTTGCCGACGGCTCATCATCCAAGTAGGGTTTGGCTTGGTCATCTGAATCAGTGAGTTCCTCTTCTACGAATGCAAGGTCTAAGAATGCTCTGGTTAGGCCGACGTTTTGAAAGGGCACGCTTTACATGCTGCGGAAAAACTCAAACCGGAGGGAGGCGGCGGTTTCAACCTCTGCATAAAGCCACCAGAATCAGCGCGGCCTTTAGCCCGGGAAGAAGGTTTTCCAGGCAGAACGGGCATAATCAGAGCTTCCCTAATGAAATCCAGCCAACTGCATGGCGCTCACTGGCTCCGGATTGCTCATAAACGTGCTCCACACAAGCCCCGTGCGTACATTCTCCGCCATTAGTACCGAAATGCCCAGATCGATCCCCAGACAATCCGTGTTATACCACTTCGGAGAAGAATTGGAATTGAAGGCATCCACAAAGCCATACCTTCCCCAGGCTTGTGCGCCCCAGTTAGACTTCAAGGCTTCCAGAACCTCAAGGCACTCGTTAGGTAAAAAGATCAGAGATCCTGCGGCGGCGCACGGAACCACTGTTCCATCAATCGGCCCCTGTGCCGGCGGTCCGCCCCACGCGGTATACCCGCCCACATAATTCGAGGAAGTGATGCCCCAGTAAATCTCCGTATACCATTTCGGATAAGTCATAAGGCAAAACGTCTCGTGGGCCTGTGTTGCATAGATAGAATTCGTAAAGTAGTTGGTATACGAATCGCTCTTGGTGCGGAAGTCGAACCACGCATGAGACCATTGGTGTGTAAACAGCGGGTCGCTGTTGCTGCTGATGTAACTGTAACCCTCATAAGTCAGCGTCGGCCGCGCAATGTTCGCCCAGTAAGTCGCCGCAATGGGATAAGTCGGCGAACCAATGGCCAGCAAATACAGCGCCATCAGTTCGCAATAAGTATCGTAGCGCGATGACGAGAAACCTGGATTCGCGGCCGTGGACGGATACCAAGCCTGCGCGAAAGTCTGTCCGCCATTCAGCATCCACGGCCAATTCACGCGCTCATAAAGTTGTGTGGCCAGGGAGGTAATCGTAGCGTCGTTGAAATAGGCGCGCGCCGCGAGGACGCCGCACATCAGCCACGCTGTATCTATCGAGGAGACCTCTGAGCCGGAGAGGGGCGCGCCCGTGTTTACGTCGTTGAAGTGATAGAAAAAACCGTTCTCATTCAGCATGTTGTTCAGATGAAAACTCAGCGTGGTTTGCACCCGCGCCACAATCTGTGCATGGGTCACGCCGGTCAGGTAGCCGCGCTGGTCCGCGATGCACAGCGCGGTCAGTCCAAAGCCGGTCGCGGCAATGCTGGCCTGGGTGGTGCTGGGGTCTATCTGTCCGCTCAGATTGTTGGCCGCGTGGTCCAGCACTTGCCCAGTCACAGGACTGGCCTGCTCCCAAAAGTAAAGGCATCCCTGCTGTTCCAGAGCGTCCAGGAAGCTCAGATCCGCTCCCGTTGGGCTGAAGACTCCTACCGGCAAAGAGGGGGCCGTGGGCGTAGTGGGCGTCGTCGTCTGCCCGCCCCCTCCGCATCCCACTGCCGCCGCCATTACGCAGCCCGTTGCTGCGGCCATCGACTTGAGCGCCTGACGCCGGTCCATCGCCCACAGGCCAGAACCAGGAGCCGGGCGCCACCCGTTGCTTCGTGCAACCATCGAATCTCCTCCATGGCCTCTGTGTCCAAGCCGGAACCAGGACAATTAGAGGTCATTCATGCGCAATCGATTGCGCATGGGATATTCCTACCATCAGCCTCATTCCGTGTCAAGGCGTCCGTGCCGGTCCAGCGCGCCTCCATCCAAGCCGCGCGGTTGCGTCACCAAGCGCATCGCCAGGCCCTTCAACCCCAATCTGGTTCAATGAATCAGCGAAACAGCACGAGCTTCACCCCGCACATCAGCCAAACTAAATCGACCAGACTTGGTTGATCCGGCAACTCTATACTGCGCGGGTGCCCCATCCATTCCCGCGTTTTTTGCGGGAATGGATGGGAAACAATGTCACTCTTTCCTTGCCGGATCAATAGTCCCTGAGGGAGCGTCGTAAGATTTACCTATTGCCAGCTTCCGATTCCGATTGACTATGTACAAGCGCAAATGATACAAAATCTCTAAGCGCAAACGATTGCGCACTCGTCGGCAATCCCCTCCTCCACGCCAGCCGAGAGGGCGATTGCTCACGGTGATCCACCACAATTTTCGCCCTCGTTTGTTCTGAACCCGCTGGCAATCGGTGCGCGTTTCATTCAATTTGCATCGGGGAGATCGTGTGTCGCGTATGAATTTTCTGCTTCGCAATTCTATTAGCCTTGTCTGGACACCCGCCTCCGCTCCCGCAGCGAACTCGCGCTTTCGCTTTGCCCTCGCCTGCGTCGCTATATGCCTGGCAACGTTGGGCTTGGCGCCGAGTGCTGCCCCGCAGGCAACCACTCCCGCTCTTCGGTCTCATGCAACCCAACTCGCGCATCCGTCAAACGCGCAGCTTGCCAATCCCGCGCTCGAGGCCCGCGTCAATCGCCTGCTCCGCCAGATGACGCTCGAAGAGAAGATTGGGCAGCTCGTTCAATATAACGACACGGGCAGCTCTGCCGCCATACTGACGCCCTCCGCGGCGCAACCGAAAACGAACAGCCCTGCCGCCGCCGTCGCCGTAAACCCCGATACTGGCAATCACGTCGACGTCAAGTGGCTGATTGCCGAAGGCCGCCTTGGTTCCATGCTCAACACCATCGGCGCGGAGCGATCAAATAGTTATCAGCATCTTGCGGTCGAAAAGAGCCGTCTCCGCATTCCGCTGCTCTTCGGCGCGGACATCATTCACGGCTATCGCACCATCTATCCGGTGCCTCTGGCCGTGGCTGCCAGCTTCGATCCGGATCTGGCCGCCGCCCTGTCGCGCATGTCGGCAGAAGAGTCTGTCACGGCAGGCGTCCGCTGGGTTTATTCCCCCATGGTCGACATCAGCCGTGATCCCCGCTGGGGCCGCACCGTGGAAGGTGCCGGCGAGGACCCTTATCTCGGCGCGGCCATGGCGCGAGCCTGCGTCCACGGCTATCAGGGCGATGACCTCGCCAAGCCCGGCAGCGTCCTCGTCTCAGTCAAGCATTTCGCCGCCTATGGAGCCGCCGAAGCTGGCCGCGAGTACAACACCGCGGACATCTCTCCCATCACTCTCCGCCAAATCTATCTGCCTCCGTACCACGCTGCGGTCGAAGCCGGCGCCGCCACCATTATGAGCGCCTTCAATTCCCTCAACGGCGTGCCCTCCAGCGCCAACCCATTTCTGCTCAACGATATCCTGCGCAAGGAATGGGGATTCAACGGCTTCGTCATCAGCGACTACAACGCGGTGCGCGAACTCATCAACCATGGCGTTGCGCTCGATCCCGCCGCCGCTGCCCGCAAGGCCATCATCGCCGGCGTCGATATCGATATGATGTCGCATCTCTACGACACCGAGTTACCGGAGCTTATCCGCTCCGGCCAGGTTCCCATGAGCGTGGTCGATGATGCTGTGCGCCGCGTCCTGCGAGTCAAGTACGCCGCGGGCCTCTTTGAGCATCCTTACGCCGAGGGCGTCGAAGTTACCGCTGCCCTCGCCGCCAACCGCCCGCTGGTCCGCAAGGCTGCGGAAGAATCCTTCGTCCTGCTCCAGAACGATAAATTCGCCGGCGGCTCGCCGCTGCTCCCGCTCTCGCCCGCGTTCAAACGGGTCGCTCTCATCGGGCCGCTCGCCGACGACGCCAAAGAGATGGTGGGTTCGTGGAGCGGCGCTCCCGTTATCCCAGACATCATTACCCTCCGCCAGGCGATCGAAGAGCGTTCCCGCCAGGTGGGTGGCACGCTGCTCTACTCCAAAGGAACGGAAATCAACGGCGCATCGCAAGCCGGCTTTCCCGAGGCCATCGCAGCCGCCACATCCGCCGATGTCGTTATCCTCGCCCTGGGAGAATCCAGCACCATGAGCGGTGAGGCAGGCTCCCGCGCATATCTCAACCTGCCCGGCAACCAGCAGCAGCTTTTGGAAGCCGTCGCCTCCACCGGCAAGCCAGTCGTCCTGCTCATCTTCTCTGGCCGTCCGCTGGTGCTCGATTGGGCCGCTCAACATCTCCCCGCCATCCTCGAAGTCTGGTTCCCCGGAACCGAGGCCGGCCACGCCATCGTCAACATTCTCGACGGCGATGCCTCGCCCAGCGGCAAGCTGCCCATGAGCTTTCCCCGCGCCGTCGGCCAGGAGCCGCTTTATTACAACCAGCCTCCCACCGGCCGTCCGCCCACGGGGATCGACCTCTCCAGGCCTCCCGTTGGCGAGGAGCGCTTTTTCTCCCGCTACATCGATCTGCCCAACAGCGCGCTCTATCCCTTCGGCTTTGGGCTTTCCTATTCCAGCTTCTCCTACCGCGACGTCAAGGTGTCGAAGCCCGCCATCCCGCTCACGCAGGCTCTCGCCAATCGCGCCACGCCTCTTCTTGAAGCCACGGCGACCGTCACCAACACCGGCAGCCGCGCGTCCACCGAGGTGGTCCAGTGCTACGTGCGCAATCTGGGCACGAGCATCGAGCAGCCTGTGCGCAGCCTCAAGGGATTCGAGCGAGTCACTCTCGCCCCCGGCGAATCGAAGCAGGTCAGTTTCCCGCTCGGCTTCAACGAGCTCTCCTTCTTCAATGAGGAGAGCATCCCAACCATCGAACCAACCCACTACACGGTCTGGATCGGCGGCAGTTCGCTGGCCGACCAGCAAGCCGAATTCGAGGTAGTCGCAGCCAGGAAGTAACCTCACCCAAACGGATAAAGGCGGGTGCTGGGCCGGTTTGATGGGTACGGGCCTCAGCCCGTACATAAGCAAGACAAAATCAATCGGGCTTTACAAGCTGCAAAAAACTCTATCGAATGCGATGTTTTGAAAGGGCACGACTTCAGTCGTGCCGCAAAGCCTGCAAAATTAAAAGGCCTTTAGGCCCTGAGGGATGAATTTACTGGTCTTGCCCCGAATGTCGGCCTTTTTCCGCAACCTGCGTAGCCCGGAAGGAAAGTTTATGGAAACTGAACCATTACCAAAGAACGCGCGCTGATCCGCCCCGCGTCATTGCCTCGCAACCACTGCCGAATCTCTGAACGCCCAGTTATCTCCGAGGAAGAAGTTGATAATCGAGCAGCACAGAATCGCAATGCCATTCGCGGCGAGCAGCGGCATGCGCGCCCCGTCCACCAGGATTCGCATCAGCGCAAGATTCCCCGCCATGGAAACCAGCCCATTTGATAAATGAAACCTCGTCAACTGGGCCAATAGCGCGGAGCCGTCTCTGCGATCCCTCCATGTGTAGTGCACGTGCCACACAAAGTTGTGCAGCAGCGTAATCTCCAGCGCCGCCGCCGAAGCATAAAGGTAGTGGCCCGCGGCGCAACGCTCCAGCAGAGCCAGCGCGCCAAGTTGCACCACCATCCCCATCGCTCCCACCAGGTTGAATTTGCCCCAGCGAATGAACGTATTCACGGCAGCGGCTCCTGCCGATAAAGTTGTGCCGTGTGCCTCACCGTGACGGCAATCGCCATCGCGATCATGCTCGCCGCCGCAATCGTTCCGCCCAGATCAAACAGCAGCACCTTATGCCCGAACAGCGTCGAGTAGGGACTGTGCAGCAGCGCCAGGTTGCCGATAATCAGCAAAATCCGAATCTCCGTGGGGCCGAAGATTCCCTGCGAAAGTTGAAAGCAGGTCAAAGTATATGTGGCCAGATAGCTCTCGCTTGACAGCAGCAGAAACGCCACCAGCATGGCAACCGCCGTCTGCCAGTGCAGAAACCCTGAGCAGCCCAGTCCGCACATCAACGCGGTAGCTCCAAAGATATCCGCCATATGGTCCACGTAGAATCCATAGCGCGGCCGTTGTTGCATGCGCACTCTGGCCAGAGTTCCATCCATGCTGTCTCCGAGCCAGTTGAGCGCCAGGCACACAATCACCAGCAGAAGTGCGTAGCGGTTGTAGCGCGATAACGCGTAACCGATTCCAGCCCCAATCTGTGCGCAAAAACCCATCAAAGTCAGTTGGTCTGAGCTCACCCACTTCGGCGCTCTCTCGGCCATCCACTGCAGCGCGCGCTTCTCCATTCGCGCCGTCAGTGCCTCATTCACTCGCCGCGTCGGCGCAAAAACCGCTTCATCCCTCACCGTGGCTGCATTCGCATTCATCTTCGTCTCCTCTCCATTTGCCGCTTCCTGGGTCTCTGAAAAAATCAATGTCCTGAAGGGCACGCACCTTATTGATCCGGCAACTAAATACTGTGCGTGTGCCCCATCCATCCCGCGTTTTTTGCGGGAATGGGTGGGAAACAATGTCACTCTTTTCTTGCCGGATCAATAGCCCGCACCTAAGCTATCCAAGACCAACGCGGGCTTTACATTATCCGGATACACGTGACCCGGAGGGAGGCGGGAGTTTTAACCCCCGCATAAGGCCAGCTGAATTGACGCGGGCTTTAGCCCCGGAAAAAATATTGGCTCGCTGCAAAAACCTGCTCACAAATTCCTTTCAGCCCCTATCTCCGCAGCGCGTTGCATGTCGAACGCAATGTGAATTCCAGCGACTCGCGCGGCACGCTCTCCACATACGGTCCAGTCGCCCAGCCAAGCCCCGTTGGAATCGAGCGCGTCAACGAGACGGACTCAATCTGCATATAAAGCCCGCCGTCTCGCTCCTCGTAGCTCCAATAAGTATTCAGCCGCCAAAGAAAGCCATGTTCCTCGTTGGAATTCAGCGCGCGTTCCCGGCTCGTTCCGGGCGAGTCGATCTCGGCAATCCGCGTGCTTCGCGAGACGCTGTATCCATGCCGCGCATCCAGCCGCCCAAAAGTAATGTCGTAGCTCGTATCCATCACCACCGTGATCACATGCTTCTGGCGCACCCGCATCGAAGCCTGAAAATGATCGCCCTGTTGTGCCAGAATCTTTGCCTGCACCACCTGCGGAGAGAAGTGTTGCGGATAGGCGTTGAAATCCTTCATCAGCCGCTCAAAATCTGCGGCTTTCGCCCCAGGAGCAAACGCGGTGCCGCGCCAGTGGTGCAGCATCGCGCCGGGAAACTCCTCGCCCGTTGCAGGCGTGAGCTTTTCCACGATCAACTCACCCCGTCGCAGCCGCATCTCGTTTTCCTTCCCGGAAGCCATCGGAGCAAGGAATCCATCTTGCGACCGGTGCTGCTGCGCCATGCGCGACTCCACCGCACCAACATAAGAGTTGAAAGCCGCAATGGCCGCTGGCGCCGGCTCTGCCGCGCTCTGGCTGGGAGTGACTGCAAAAACCAAAATAGTCACCAGCCCACAGAGAGCAGAGCCGCTCAGGAATTTTCGTGCTTCTGATTGTTTGTATTGCGTCATGAACAGCACCTTACTCTGCTCCGGCTTTCCAGGGCAATGCATTGAATCTCATCTGTTGAAGATTGTTTCTCACTGTGCAACTGATTGCAGCGATTAAGCTTCAGACAAGTTATACTTTGCGCCGGCCGGCGCTCGCCATCGGATACACTGAACATCAGAGATGACAGACCCACAGCCAGCCTTGCGTTATCGCTTCGGATCGTATGAAGCAGACGCTGCCACCGGTGAGCTTCGCAAGCAGGGCGTGCGCATCAAGCTGAACGCGCAGCCCTTCCAGGTGCTTCTCATGCTCCTGGCCCATCCCGGCGAGCTGCTCACTCGAGAAGAAATCTCCCGGCATCTGTGGCCCGAGGGAACCTTCGTCGATTCCGAACACGGCGTAAACTCCGCTGTCAATCGCATCCGCGAGGCCCTCGGTGACACGGCGAATAATCCGCGATTCGTCGAGACCCTGGCCCGCCGCGGCTATCGCTTCGTGGCTCCTGTTGAACGCATACCACTCAATGAAGATCCATCCCCGATTACAACCGAACAAGCGGCAACGGAGCAAACCGCAATTCCTGCCGAGCCTGAGCCCAACCCGCGTTTCCGGATTCTGGCCACTCCGCAAGAGCTTCCTAAAGCCTCCTATCCAGTTGTGCAAACGCTTTTCATCCTGTTGCAATGCATGTATCTCGGTTTCTACATCGGCGCGTTGGCAAATCTCGCCGAGATTGCCGATCTCTTCTCGCCGCTTCCCCGCGCAGCCCAAGCGTTCGCCATCCTCATCGTCACTGCCGCAATCCTGATTCCCGTCCGCGCCTTCGTGCTCTCCGCCGTGCTCTTCCATGCGCCCCGAGCGCGCGAGAAATTCCTGAAGATTTGGCCGTTTCTCCTCGTCCTCGATGAGCTGTGGTCGCTCTCGCCTTTCCTCCTCTTGCACCACATCAATTTTGGACTGGGGCTGGCCTGCGCAACGCTTCTCGTCTATTCGCCCTTTGCGCAGCGCTCGCTGGTCCTCATGGGCGCGGGCAGTGCTGATGCCGCAATTGTTCACACACGATGAAAAGCCGCTCCGCAGCAATCCTATTGCCGGCACGAGGTGTGCGCGATGATTTAACCTGTAACAAAGCCTTCTTGCCCCAATTGACTCTTGCGGGCGATCAGACCAGGCTATTCCTCACTTCATTGTTGGTGAATTGATGCGTTTTGTTTTTTGCTTATTTCCTGCTACGCTTGCGGCCTGTTTTTGCCTGCTGGCGTCGCCATCCGTCGCCCTTGCACACGAACCGGGATCGGGGCTGATCGCCATTACGGAACTTCCCGAAGCTCCACAGGCCCAGTTCGCGCTGACTGAGTCTGAGCCGCCAGCGCAGACCAGTGCGGCCCAGAGCAACGCCAGCTCTCAAACCGCATCTCAGCAGCCCGGCGCCGGGATGAGCTCGCACGATAAGCCCGAAGAGCAGATCGCCGCGCCCGAGCCGCAAGCAGGAAATATCAACGGCACGGTCCTCGATGTGAACGGCGACATCGTTCCTGGCGTTGCGGTCGTTCTCGAAGGTCCGGCCCCTGGAGGATCCCGCACCTCCGTGACAAACAGCAGCGGATTCTTTGAATTCCACGATCTCAAGCCTGGAGTTCCTTACCACGTCACAATCAGCGCCAATGGGTTTGTAAGCTGGACCTCACCCGTCATCACCCTCAACCCAGGCCAGTTCCTGGTCCTCACAACCATCAGGCTTCAGGTTGCGGGGGTGGTGACCTCGGTCATGGTGTCTTCTTCCACTGAGCAGATCGCTGTCGAGCAGGTCAAGATCGAGGAGCAGCAGCGCGTTTTCGGCATCATACCCAATTTCTACGTCGTCTATGATTCCAATGCCGTGCCGCTCACCGCGAAATTGAAGTTCAAGCTCGCTCTTAAAGTCACCTTCGATCCCCTTACTATCGCCGGAGTCGGTTTCCTTGCGGGCGTTTACCAGGCTGCGGACACTCCCGATTACGTTCAGGGCGCGAAAGGGTACGGGCAGCGCTTTGGCGCTGTCGCCGCCAACGGTTTTTCAGACATTATGATTGGCGGTGCGATCCTGCCCTCGCTTCTGCACCAGGATCCCCGCTACTTTTACCAAGGAACCGGCACAATAAAGTCACGCGCATCTCACGCGATCTCCAGCCCATTCAGATGCAAGGGAGACAACGGAAACTGGCAGTGGAACTACTCGACCGTAGGTGGCGATCTGGCATCGGCTGCTATCTCGAATGCTTACTATCCGGAATCGAATCGCGGCGCCGGGCTGCTGTTCTCAAGTCTCCTTGTCGGCACCGCCGAGCGCATGAGCGCTGACTTGATCCAGGAGTTCGTCCTGCGCAAGTTCACGTCTTCCAGAACCAAAGACCAGCAATGATGCCGCGGTCGCGTAGAAAGCACGGCGTGTTGCTGAAAGTTTCGGCGGTTCAACGCACGTCGAAGATCGTCATCGACGCCGCCGGCTCTTCAATATGCAGCTTCCCGCCGCTCACCATGGGAGTAATCCCCGTGGTTGGCTGCGCAGTCTGAAACTTCGTACACCCCGCCAGCGCAGTCTCTTCCACCGGCAGATCAACTACTTTGCTCTGCCCCGCTTTATTCACCACAATGAGAAACCGGTCAGTGTGTTGATCCGCCGTGCAGCCTGTCGCGTCCGGCGAGCGGACAAAGGCAAAAACATTCTCATCGGCGAATAGATTCTGCTCGATTCCTGTTCGCAGCGCTGAATAAGTCGCTCGTAACTTCAGCAAACCCGAGGTCCACTCAAAAACATCCTCTTCCGTAGCGGTGCGCCCGGCCTTGGTGAAGGCGTTGTGCGCGTCACCCGTGAAGCCGCCGGGAAAGTCGTGGCGATTGTCCGGATCTGCGCCGCCATCCATCCCGATTTCGTCCCCGGAATAAATCTGCGGCATTCCGCGCAGCGTGCTCACCAGCCCCAATGCCAGTTTGAGTTTCGCCGCCGAACCGCCGGCCTCGGTTATAAAGCGCGCCGTATCGTGGTTGCCGATAAAGGAAACCAGCCGCTCGGGATGCGGATAGAGCGAGTCCTGGCGAAGCACCTTGGCCAGGTCCGTCATAGGTTTGCCGTTAATGAGAACATCGCGAAGCGAAAAATACACCGGGAAGTCAAACGGTGTGTCGAGTCCCGTGTCAATGCCGCGCCGCGTCACTCCTCCAGCAAAAAACGAAGTCACCTCAGGATCGCCGTGGAACACCTCGCCCACCGTTGTCAAATGCGGATACACGCTGTGCAGTGTCGCGTGAAAGTCATGCCAGAAGGCGCGGTCCACATACGGAAATGTATCCAGCCGAATGCCGTCTATATTGGCCGTCTCCACCCACCAAAGCGCATTCTGTATCAGGTAGCGCGACACCAGCGGATTCTCCTGGTTCAGATCGGGCATGGCTTCCGCAAACCAGCCTTCGGTGATGCCGCTCCATGCCTGGCGCGGCGCGTGCGGGTCCGTCAGCGCATAAAAAAAGTTGGATTGCATTAAGCGATGATTCGCGAGCGTGCCGTGAAACCATTCGGGTGCGGGCGGATCAAGCACCCACGGATGCTCTACGCCAATATGATTCGGCACCAGGTCGATCACTAGCTTCATTCGCCTGTCATGCAGCGCATCGGATAAGTGCTGGTAATCCTCGAGCGTGCCAAAGTGCGCGTCCACCGCGTACAAATCCGTCGCCGCATAGCCGTGATAACTCTCCGTCATATCCCCGTTCGAGGCCACCGGCGTAGTCCATAGCGCAGTCACGCCCAGCTCGCTCAGATAATCCAGATGCTGCCCGATGCCTGCGAAATCTCCTCCGTGCCTGCCTTTCGCGGCGGAGCGATCGTAACCCTGTCTTTCTTTGGCCGGATTTCCATCGGCAAAGCGGTCGGGCATGATCAGGTAGAGCGCATCCGCGGAAGAGAACCCCATATGCGCGTTTGCATCGTCTGAGCGCTCGGCCAGCGTAAAGCTGCGGCGCGTCTGGCCCTGGTCATTCGTAGCCATCACCCAAAGAATCTGCGGCGCGGCATTCGCGGTCTTCAGCCACAAGAAAGCCCAGTGGCCGTTGTCAGAAACTTGTGTATGGTCCAGCGTTACATCCGTGCCTTCGATAGTTATCCGTGCGTGGTTCAATCCATCGCCCTGCACCAGAAGCATGGGATCTGGAAAGCTCGCCCACCATCCCGGCGGATCGATCTTATCAATGCGCGGAGCCTGTGCCCACGATGCGGCGAGCACACAGGTCAGCAAAAAAGTCAGAACGAAATAGGACCGTAATCGCACAGCACTCTCCAGGGACCGTCTCAATGGTTATGAGCGGACCATCATTCTTTTGCCATGCGCACCTACGCATGGAAGGAAGGCTAAGTTGAGTGAGAGAAAAAGCCCGCGGCAGTTCTTGAAAAACCGCCGCGGGAGTGGTTAATGCAACGCAAAGATCAGAAGGTGAAACGAGCCGCCAACTGAATCTCGCGGTTGGTGTACTGCTGAACGCTTTCAATCTGGCCGAAGTTGTTGCCGGTCAGGTTGGAATTCGGATTCGCGAATGCCGGAGTGTTGAAGACGTTAAATGCATCCCCGTGCAGTTCCAGTATTTGCTTATCCGTAATACGGATGTTTTTCTGCATGCTCCAGTTGACCACGCGGTATCCCG
>Ga0255354_1000133_pt1 | contig 44787 bp, 33 predicted proteins | sample HBST50metaG_FD_189942 | JGI IMG/M metagenome (GOLD analysis project Ga0255354, IMG submission 189942) | Peat soil microbial communities from Stordalen Mire, Sweden - H.B.S.T50 | ecosystem: Environmental > Terrestrial > Soil > Wetlands > Peat | place: Sweden: Norrbotten County, Stordalen Mire...
GCATTCGATATATAAGTACAAACAGTCCTTTTATTTCCACTCCGAACGAGCACCAGAGTCAGTGCAGGCCGGCAGTGTCACCCAAAGCATCATGCCGCGTCGCGCGCCATTCGCGGCACGGGAATCAACTAGAGAGCAAATGCGCCATTGCAGCAATGCTCCTGGTCATGGGCAACCTGAGCGTCAACACAGAGTAGGCGTTGATGAAGCGACTTGGCGAAACATCTGGGCGATTTGGCTTCGCTTTACGGTATGCCCCTCACCCAAGCATTGAACTGCTTGAACCAGAAAGAGATCGAACCGCCTCATAAGGCACAATGCATTGAGAGACACCGGGTGGCAATATCACCACCCAGCGCTCTAAGCCACAATGTTGAAAGTGTCGCACTAACCACAACGAATCAAGAAGCCAGCGGGTGTTTACAAGAAAGCTGGCACGACTTAAACCAACTTTCACATTTACACGGTCGCGGCGCTAGTGTTCGGACTCACACGTTTCCTACATTAATCCGTCCCCCATTGTAGTTTGGAACATATTCTGCGCCAAGCCGCGTTGAATTACTCGCTGTATACCCGCCCGTCCATGTACAGACTTCTGACACACCAATCTAACAGCGCACAATATTCTCCGCGACGATGCCCTTGGTAGCGTTACGCGTATCAATGACCAGTCGCGCCTCGCGGACAATCCTCTCATAGTCGTAATCTGAGTGATCGGTCAGGATGAGAACGCATTCGTAACTTTGCAACTCAGTAAGTGGCGCACAAGTCATATTGAGGTTGTAGTGTCGTCCATGGCCCACCACCGGAAAGTATGGATCGTTGTACGAAACATCGGCGCCACGCTGGCGCAAACCTTCGATGATGGTCAAGGAAGGTGATTCGCGCAGGTCATCCACATCTTTCTTGTAGGCGATTCCGAGCACCAGAATCCTCGCACCGCGCAGAGCAATACTCGATTTATTCAATGTCTCTGCCACGGACTGCACCACGAACTCTGGCATGGCTTCGTTGACCTCACCGGCCAGTTCGATAAACCGAGTATTGAAATCCCACTCTCGCGCCTTCCAACTGAGATAAAAGGGATCGATGGGAATGCAATGGCCTCCCAGACCGGGCCCGGGATAGAACGGGTGAAATCCGAAAGGTTTTGTAGATGCCGCGGCAATGACCTCCCATATATCGATTCCCATTTTGAGACAAAGAACCTTGAGTTCGTTGACAAGAGCAATATTGACACAACGATAGATGTTTTCGAGAAGTTTCGTCATCTCCGCCACCGAAGTGGACGAGACAGGAACGATTTTGTTGAAGATGGCGCCATACACTCCAGAAGCGAGTTCGGTTGCGATGGGCTCGAGGCCGCCGACTACTTTTGGAATGTCGCGGCGGGCAATCGTGTCGTTGCCAGGATCTTCCCGCTCGGGCGAGAAAGCAACATGGAAGGTTTTAGTACCTTCAGGAAGCCCCGGCCGATATGCAAGAAGGCCGGCGTTGTTGCCCTTCTCCAGGATGGGTATTAGCACCTCTGTGGTTGTCCCCGGGTAGGTGGTGCTCTCTAGAATGACGATCTGCCCCTCTACAATCCACGGCGCGATGGTCGCGGCTGTCTTTTCGATGAAACTGAGGTCCGGCTCGCGGTGCAGGGTCAGCGGCGTTGGAACGCAAATCACCAATGCATCCTGCTGGGAGATTTCGGAGAAATCCGTAGTTGCACGGAAACCTTCCTCCCGGGCGCGCGCTATCTCAGTGCTAGGAATTCTGTAGATATAAGACTGCCCGGCCAGCAGTGCGTCGACCTTGTGCTGGTCGATATCAAATCCGGTTACATGGAACCCAGCATCGGACATCAGAAGTGTGAGTGGGAGGCCAACGTAACCAAGACCAATGACGCCCACATTCGCGGTCCGGTTTTGAATGCGCTCCAAGCGCGATGCCGATGAGGAGGAAACGGGTAGAGTAGCCATGCTTCTGTACCTGCACCTCGAATGCCAATCGTGAGTACTTGAGCCTTCGTCGATACAAACGCATATGAATGCGGGTATCAGGTATCAGGAATACCCCGCACCTCCCTAGAGAATTCTGATGAAGATATGCAAATATTTGTCTCATTTTTGCAATTCCATTGCACTAGCCACGTCAATCACCCCCTGAAGCGAGGGGATACATGAGCCGCGTAAGCAACCGCCAAGCCACCTTCGAGCGCAGAGATGTGAACTCTCTCACTTTGGCCTCGAAGTTGCATATCCATGAGCGCACCAATGGAGGACAACCCGTGCTGACTTCCCCAAGCCGAACAGGAAAGATGCGTCTCTCCATCATCGTTCCGCTATGCAATGAGGAACCGTCAATTGAAGAACTGAAGGACAAGCTTTTGCTTCTGCAAGATCGTGTGTCGTCCAAGTACCACGTGGAGTATTGTCTGGTCGATGACGGCAGCACCGATGGAACCCGTATGCTTATGGCTTCGGTTGTTCCCCCCGGCGCGACCTGCCAACTTTCTTGCCATGAAAGAAATCGCGGAGTCGGAGCAGCCATTCGTACCGGGTTGGCGCTGGTAACAGGCAGAATCGTTTGCACGATAGACGCAGATTGCAGCTATCGTCCCGAGGATCTCGTTACACTCATCGACATGGTTGCAAGCGGCGATGCGGATGTGGCCGTGGCTTCGCCTTACCACCCTAAGGGCGCCGTAATGGGAGTACCGTACTGGCGACTGCTGTTAAGTCAGCAGTGCTCACGGCTCTATAGGCTCGTAAGTCCACTCAAGCTCTACACCTACACAAGCATCTTCCGCGCTTACAGCCAGTCCGCTGCTAAAGATATGCAATTCGAAAGCGATGGATTCGTCTCGGCTGTCGAGATGCTGCTTTGTGCGTACCACAAAGGCTACTCGGTGCGCGAGGCACCGATGGTACTCTTTGCGCGGCAATCCGGTTACAGCAAGTTGCGAATTGCCCAGACCGTTCTCAGCCATTTCGCCCTATTGAGCAGAGCCGCACGGTCGAGCTTGATGAAGGTGTCTGTACAAACTCTCCGACTACGCCAAGCGGATCTGACAGGAACTCGGCAACCATCCCTGTCAGCGCCGCCTTCGCCATCTGAAGAAAAATGATTCATTTCCCTGGAAAGGAAGAAAGCATGAGGAAAGTAAGAGTTGGAATTGTCGGACTTGGTGCCTGGGGATGGAATGTAGGTCGCAGTTTCCATGAACTGGCGGATTGCGATTTGGTGGCATGCTGCGATCTAAGCGAATCGCGGCGCGCCGCTGCGGAATTGAACTGGCCAGGGGTGAAAGCCTATCGGACAGTCGACGAGATGTTTGCCAAAAGCAACATCGAGGCGGTTGTGATCAGTTCTCCCGCAGTAACGCACTATGTTCTGGTACAAAAAGCGCTACTCGCCGGCTACGACGTCTTCGTTGAAAAGCCCTTTACTCTCAACGTTGAAAACGCAGAGGCGCTGCTGAACCTAAGCGAGGAGCGCTCTCGCGTGCTGATGGTGGGGCATCTTCTGGAGTATCACCCGGTTGTTGAAGAACTGCGTAGGATGATTCAGTCTGGCGAACTGGGCGACATCTACTACGTCTACACTCAGCGCGTCAACCTTGGCCGCATTCGCGGGGATGAGAATGCCTTGTGGAGCTTTGCGCCCCACGATATATCCCAGATTATTTACATGCTGGGAATCGAGCCGGTCGACGTCAGCGCACGCGGACAAAGCTTTATTCAACAGGGAATTGAAGATGTGGTATTTCTCAGTCTCTTCTTCGACAACCGCATCATGGCCCACATCCATCTGAGTTGGCTGGATCCTCACAAGACACGCACCACAACGATTGTCGGCAGTAAACGCATGGCAGTATTTGATGATATGGCGACGACCGAGAAGCTTCGCGTCTACGACAGTTGTGCAATGCCGCATCATCCCAACAGCTTCGGCGAAGCCATCCAGGTTCGATTCGGCGACATCCATATTCCAAGGGTACCAAACGCCGAGCCGCTCAAGCTCGAATGCCAGCACTTTCTCAACTGCGTTGCCACCAGGACCACGCCGCGCAGTGACGCCGCTGACGGACTCAGGGTAGTAAAAATCCTGGACGCCGCGCAGAGTTCACTGGAACAGGACGGAAACCCCGTCAGCCTAAGAGGATCCGATGACTACATTTCTACATCCCAGCGCGCAAGTCGATGCTGGACTGCTTTGCGGGCATAACGTTGTTATTGATGCGCATGTGCGCATTGGAACCAACTGCCAGATCGGTAATGGAGTTGTAATTCATAGCGGAACGCAGATTGGAGACGGAGTGCGCATTGACGATTACTCAGTGATTGGCAAGCTCCCTATGCGTTCAAGACAAAGTGCAATGACCAAAGAGGTGGAGCTATCCCCCTGCATCATAGAGGATGGCTGCATGATCGGCGCCCAAACCGTAATCTACCGCGGCGCCCGGCTGGAGGAAGGCGTGATGGTCGCGGACCTGGCGACGGTGCGCGAGGAATCTGCAATTGGCGCATATACGATTATCGGACGCGGCGTTGCTGTGGAGAACAAGGTAAAGATAGGCACGCGTTGCAAGATTGAGACGAACGCCTATGTTACAGCACTGTCCGACATCGACGACGACTGCTTTATCGCGCCCGAAGTCACATTTACAAACGACCGCTTCCTCGGTCGGACACGGGAACGGTTCCGCTATCATCGCGGCGTGACCATGCTGCGGGGAGCCAGAATCGGCGCCAACTCGACCATTTTGCCGGGCATTACCATCGGCGAGGATGCGCTTGTCGGTGCGGGATCGATTGTCACTCACGATGTAACCGCGCGGATAACCGTCTTCGGGTCACCTGCCCGCGAAGTCCGTCCGGTTCCAACAGAACAACTGCTGGAGTCCCAATAATGCGACTGCTATCCATTGTGGGAGCTCGTCCTCAGTTTGTTAAGTTGGCGGTGATTGCCGAGGAGATCAGCCACCTGCGGCCGGACGAGGGTGTGCAGCACCGGACACTTCACACAGGCCAGCACTACGACGCGCGAATGTCTGACAGCTTTTTCACGGGGTTGGGCATACCAGAGCCGGACTACCACTTGGGCATCGGATCCGCCCCGCACGGCGCTCAAACTGGAGCAATGCTGGCGGGTATTGAAGAAGTGATGTGCGAATGGCGTCCAGACGCAGTCCTGGTCTATGGGGACACGAATTCTACCCTGGCCGGAGCGCTGGCCGCCGCCAAGATGAACGTGCGCGTAATTCATCTAGAGGCGGGTTTGCGCAGCTTCAATCGCCGTATGCCGGAAGAAATCAATCGTATCGCAACAGATCACCTTGCCGACCTGTTGCTTTGCCCGACAGAAACGGCCATGCAGAATGCGGCGCGTGAAGGCCTGGGGGAGAAAAGTCTTCTAACCGGCGATGTAATGCTCGATCTTGTATTGAGATTCTCCGACGGAGCAGCTGCCGATTCCATAGAGGCCAGAAGTCAAATAAGTCCCAGCGGTTATGCGCTTGTCACGCTTCATCGGGCTGAAAACACCGACGATCCAGCGCGGCTTGAAGCATTTGTCAGTCTACTTGAACGCTTGCCTATACAAGCGTTGCTCCCCGCTCATCCACGACTACGCGGAAGACTCAGTGCAGAGCAACTGGCGCGGGTCCGTGCGCTTCCTCATGTGCATTTTCTTGAGCCCTGCGAATACGTTGAGATGCTTGCTCTCGAACGCAATGCGCAAATGATCCTGACCGATTCGGGCGGAGTACAAAAGGAGGCCTATTTCCTTGGCGTTCCGTGCCTGACTCTGCGCTTGGAAACGGAGTGGGAAGAGACGCTTGCCAGGGGCTGGAACCGAGTAATGGGCATCGATCCGGACAAATTGCTACCGATCATCGAAAGTCTGGTGCACGGTAATGGCGCGATGCCGAGGGGTCTGCCGGATCTGAGCAAGTTTGGCTCAGGCAAAGCCGGCAAGAACAACGTGGAAGCAATTCTTAAGTTTCTTGGAGGTCCATCGAGATGAAGACAATATTCATTACTGGAGCGGCCGGCTTTCTCGGATCTCATCTTTCCGATGAGATGTTACAGAGGGGTTATTACGTCGTTGGCTATGACAACCTGTCCAATGGACATCTGCGCAATCTCAAACGGGCGATGTCGAATCCGAACTTTACGTTCCATTGTGGCGACGTTCGTGATGTCGACGCCATGCGAAAGGCTGCCGGGAAGCATGTCGACGTTGTACTGCACTTGGCCGCGTACAAAATTCCCCGCTACGGCAAAGCAACCGAGACCTTGCTCATCAATTCCCAAGGAACACTGAACGCACTGCATCTGGCTGCTGGACACGGAGGAAGATTCGTAATTACGTCAACGTCAGACGTCTATGGTAAGAATCCCGTAGTCCCCTTCGGGGAGGATGGCGATTCAGTCTTAGGACCGCCTACGGTTTCGCGTTGGGCTTACGCCGCCTCCAAACTCTTCGACGAGCATCTGGTGCTCGCCATGTCTGAAGAGAAATCTATTCCGGCCACGGTGATAAGGATCTTCGGTTCGTATGGACCGAGGCAGCACTTGAGTTGGTGGGGGGGGCCGCAATCTGTTTTTATCGACGCGGTCTTGCGAAACCAGGTCATCCCAATTCACGGCGACGGCCTGCAGACGCGCAGTTTCACGTACGTCGACGATACTGTGCGCGGGATCGCCGACGTGGCGGAATCTGATTGTCTGGACCGAGAGATTATCAATATAGGCGGCAACCAGGAAATATCGATTCTGGAGTTGGCAGAGAAAGTGCATCGGCTTTGCGAAGTTCCGTGGCCTCTACGACTGGAAATGGTTCCGTACGACAGGATTGCCAATCGCAAATATGAGGATGTGGCACGACGAATTCCCGACATCGAGAAAGCTCGGCGGGTGTTAGGCTTTGAAGCCAAAGTATCGCTTGAAGACGGCCTCTGCAAGACGATCGCCTGGCAGCGGCCCTTTGTCGCCGAGAGCGAAACCATGAGCCAGGTGCAGAGCTTGGTGGGAGCAGCGCAGGGATGAAGGTTATCGAACAGTCCGCGACTCTTGCAACGGATGAAGCCGAAGTAGCGCCTCCGCGAAAAGCTTCGCCTGCCGAAGTCGAGAGCGAAGGACCGCGCGTTGAACTCCTAGTCCTGGCATCGGTGGCTCTGGGAGCGACCGGGCAGTTGCTGCTGAAGGCTTCCCTATTACTCTTGTCGCTCCCATCTTCCTCCAGAGTGGTGTATCTTGCCCCTCAATGGGCGTGTGCTGGCGGGCTTGGGTTGGGCTTGAGCGTGTATGCCATCGGCACATGGTTTTGGGTGCGGAGCGTTGCGCGGGCGTCGATCAGCTATCTGTATCCTCTGAGCGCTTGCAGCTATGCGCTTGTGGCGCTGGGCGGGCACCTTCTCTTTGGCGAGACAGTGCATGCCTGGCGTTGGGCAGGAATCTCGGTGATCACCGCGGGCGTTGCGCTGATGGCGGTGACCGCAAGACGGAATGCATCATGAACCCACAAGTTCCGCTCGTAGGCAGTGTTGCTCTGGGCGCGCTTGCGCAGATTTCGCTCCGACACGGATTGTCAAAGGGAAACACGGATGCGCCGAGACAGCTTGTGTCGCCTTGGGTCGGAGTCTGGGCAATGTGCTTTGCGGCGGCCACTGTGTTGTGGCTGGCAGCCCTGCGCAGAACCGACATCTCTTACGCCTATCCTGTGCTGGGCGCGGGATATGCACTGACCACCTTGTTGGCAAGGTGGCTGCTACACGAAAAGGTATCTGCCATTCGCTGGATTGCCGTTCTGATCATATCCGCCGGAGTCGTCATGGTGGGAGTGAGCCGATGAACGCACACGTAGCGGTTGTGGGGGGAGGCATCACAGGGCTGACCGCAGCCTACACCCTGCTCAAGGCGGGCGTACAGGTTACCGTCCTCGAGGCTCGGTCCGAAATAGGTGGTCTTGCAGCGACTCAGGACTTCGGAGATTTTTCCTGGGACCGCTTTTATCACTGCATTCTCACATCGGACTCCGTATTGTTGCAACTGATCGACGATCTCGGACTGACAGCCAAGTTGCGCTGGAAAAAAACCGAGGTTGGCTTCTATTCCCGCAACGCCTTGTACACGATGACCAGCCCCATGGACCTGTTGCGGTTTCCCTGCTTGTCTTTGTGGGCAAAACTACGCTTCGGGCTGGGTGTTCTCTACGCGGCCCGGTGCGGAAATGGAAAGCAGTTGGAGTCAGTCCCCCTTAAGCAATGGATACTCCAGGTTTTTGGAGAAACGGTGTACCGGGAGATATGGGAGCCGTTGCTGCGCTGCAAACTGGGCGAGATGCGCTCGCAGGCATCGGCTGCCTTTCTTTGGGCAACAATTCGCAGGCTGAACTCGACGCGTGACAAGGATGTGCAGAAGAAAGAACAACTCGGTTATGTGGAAGGCGGCTACCGAGTTGTGTTCGACCAACTGATACGCAAGATACGCGAGATGGGTGGAGAAATCCAGACTGGAGTGGCGCTCACGCGCGTCGAACCTACTCGGGATGGCGTCACCATTGTCGCGAATGCTGCATCGCAGCGATTTGATGCGTGCCTGATGACGATACCTGCCCCAGCAGTCCGCGCCGCCATACCGGTATTGAGCGAAGAGTACCGTGCCAGACTCCAGATGCCACAATATCTCGGAATGGTATGCACGGTGCTGGTCATGCGGAACCGACTCAGTCCCTACTATGTCACCAACGTGACACAGGAAGCGCCTTTCACTGGCATCATCGAGATGACCAACCTGATCGATGCTCAACAGGAGACGAAAGGGCGGTCTCTCGTCTATTTACCAAAATATACGTCCCCCTCCGATCCGCTATTCGACGTGCCTGACGACGAAGTATCGCGAGATTTTCTGGCCGCACTGTACAGCATTCATCCGCAGCTTCAGGGCAGCGATATTCTATCGGTAAAGGTGTTTCGCGAGCGCTTCGTACAACCGGTGCCGACACTCCACTATTCCGCTCATGCGCCCGGGACCAGAACCGGGATTCCGCACCTCTTTGTGGCCAATACCGCGCAGATCGTCAATGACACCTTAAACAACAATGCAATGATCAACATCGCATTGAGAGCCTGCAGCGTGGTGACCGACGATCTCGCGCGCCATGCAGGCAAGCATTCACCCTGGAGGCTACAAGTCACGTCGTCTTCTCCACAAACCTCTGGAAGTTGGTAGGCCATGCTCAATACGCCCATCGCTCTTGCTCTTCTTATGTCTGATGGAACGGCACTTGCCAATCCAGACACTCCGCGGGCCGACGCTCTGCTTCTGCTCGTTATCGGCGTTGCCCTGGTGCTCATCTCGCTGCTTATCCAGGGATTGAGCAGGCTAGCGAACGCCGACCGCGAGAAGTATGATCCCCTGAAGAAGGCGCCCCGGCACGACGTTTTCGCAGCCACTGAGCAAGGAGCCAATGCCAGCTTGACTCACGAAAGTGAACACGTATGACTAAACCAGGTTGCATCCTGAGTGTCGACGTCGAAGACTATTTCCAAACTGAGGCCTTCGCGAGCGTGGTTTCCCGATCGAGTTGGGGAAGCTACAAGTTGCGCGTCGACGTGAACACGCAGGTAATATTGGATTTGTTTGACGAATTCAATGTGCATGCTACGTTTTTCGTACTCGGATGGATCGCGGATCGCCTGCCATTGTTGGTACGGGAAATTGCAGAACGCGGGCATGAACTGGCGTGCCATAGTTACTGGCACCGGCCCGTCTATTCTCTCAACCCGGACAGCTTCCGTGAGGACACGCGGAACGCTATACGAGCGATTGAGGACGCATCTGGGGTCCAGGTAACTGGCTACCGAGCGCCGACCTGGTCAATCACCAAACAGAGCCTGTGGGCGCTGGACGTGCTGACGGAAGAAGGTTTCGAGTACGATTCCAGCGTCTATCCAATTCACCACGATATCTACGGAATTCCCGGGGCTCGCACCACTCCCTATGCATGGAAGACAGCGCGTCGGTGTCTCCTTGAGATTCCTCCCACCACTTACGCGATCGGTAAAATGGCCATTCCCGCAGCTGGCGGGGGCTATCTTCGTATTCTCCCCCTACGCTTCTCGCAGCTTGCAATCAACCAAATCGCAAGCAGCGGCCATCGAGCGGTCATATATCTGCATCCATGGGAAATCGACCCTGGGCAACCGCGACTCAACGGGCCATGGAAGTCGCGACTCCGCCAATATTGGGGTCTACACTCGCTCTCGGGACGGTTGAAAACCCTGCTTCAGCGCAACCAATTCGTACCCTTTCGCGATGCCTTGAGTGAGGTTGCGAATACGGCACCACAGATAGAACTGCCCACGCGGCAACTGGTGATGGCACTATGATGCTGGCCTACCATGAGTTCTCGACAACCGTTGAGCGCGACGTCTACGCAATTGCGCCCGATATCTTTCGAAGCCATCTACGCTTGGTCTGCGAGCGACTCGGAGTGTTATCCACAGTAACATTTGATGACGGCCATCGATCGCAATTTGAGATCGCCGCGCCGCTGCTACAGGAGGCTGGCGTCAAGGGATTGTTCTTCATCACTACCGGCCTGGTTGGAGTCAGGCCTTCTGTTATGCCTTGGAGCGAACTCCGCGAATTGCTCAACTCTGGGCACAGCATTGGATCTCACACCCACACGCATCTCATGCTAACAACGTGCAGCGATTTCGCTTTGGCGAACGAACTGACGACATCCAAGGACATTCTCGAACAAGCATTGGGCGTTGAGGTCGCCTCTATTTCTATGCCAGGCGGCCGTGTCAATGCGCGCATTATTGCAGCATGCGCACATGCGGGATACCAACGCGTTTACACTTCACGGCCGGGCGAAAATGTCCCTGCCTCCACAAATTCCCCGGCGGTTATTGGTCGATTGATGGTCAGGCGTGCCACCAGCGAGGATCTTCTGGGAGCTTTCCTTTCGGGAGACCCGCAGGTTGCTCGCAGACTCGGATTGGAGCATTTGTTGAAGACCAAAGTTCGGGCGCTGGTGGGCGATGCATTTTATGAATGGGTGTGGCGCAAGGCGGTCCGATCCGCATCTCTCAACCCGCTGCAAGGCAAACCCTTCTCCATGGAGCCACCCACCGTCGACCGACGCGAACTGCCATGATTGGAGGCCTGCCCTGATGCGTGTTCTTCACCTGGTTGCGAGTACCGGAAAGTATGGCGCCGAAGCGGTGATCGAATCTCTGGCACGGACACTGCCGTCGCTGGGCGTTGAAACGTGCGTTGGCCACTTACGCTATAAGGGGGGAGCACACATATTCCGACTCGAAGACCATCTATGCGGAGTCGAAGTTATTCCATTCGAACATCGCGGACGCCTTGATCCTGGGCTGGTGTTTCAGTTGAAGAATGCCATGAAGCGCTTGGGCATTGATGCGATTCATAGCCACGGTTACAAGCCGGACTTCTATGGGGGCGCGGCTGCCATGCTACTGCGCCTGCCAAGGCTCTCCACCTGCCATCTGTGGACACGAGCAACGAAGGACCTGTGCCGTTATGCGAAGCTGGACCTGCTAACCTTGAGGCGTTTCGACCGTGTAATTGCGGTGTCGAAGCCGATTCTCGAAGAATTGCGCGCCTCAGGGATAACAAACGACAAGTTGTCACTCATCCCCAACGGAATTCACACAAAAGCCTTCGCTGCAGGTATGCCTGTCTATCGATCTGCATTTGACACAGGCGCGGTTGTCTTCGGCATGGCCTGCCGACAAGTAGCAGCCAAGGGGGTCGATCTGGCGCTACAAGCTACGGCACAGCTAATAAAAGACGTGCCTCATGCCCGGCTTCTGATTGCTGGCGACGGACCGAAGCTCGATGAGTACCGCACGCTTTCCAGTGCCTTAGGCATTGCCGATAAGACCCGTTTTATCGGACGATCGAATTCTATGCCTGATTTTTATGCCTCCCTCGATGTCTTCCTTCTTCCCTCTATTGACGAGGGGTTGCCCATCGCCCTGCTGGAAGCAATGGCCGCGGGACTGCCACCGATTGCGACCGCTGTCGGCTCGGTGGAGACGGTTCTGCGTAACAACCTGAATGGATTGCTGATTCCGCCGGGTGATGTGGCCGCGATCAAGAGTGCGATGTACACACTTGCAGCTAGCAGTGAATTAAGGCGTCAACTGGGCGCCGCCGCACGCAGCTGCGTACTGACTAACCATACTGAACGTCAGATGGCGGCAAAATATGCCGATCTCTATTGGGCGACGGTGAGCAATGCAAAAGCACATGCTCTGTTCTGAAACACCCGGACTTCGCGTACCCTCGCCAATCACAGCGCCCCACGAAGCGCCGCTGCAGCAACGTCTCAGGGTGTGGATGTACGATCCCTGGTGCATGACTCCGTGGTACACCGCCGCGCTCACAAAATCACTTCTGGACGTTGGCCTTGATATACGACTGGTCTGTCCTCGTTATCACCTTGAGCCGGATTTCTTTCAGAAGCAAGGGCTGGTCACACGCCCGGGTCCATTCGATCTATCCGCGCAGATGGGCTTAGTCCCCACGAAGGCACGCCAGTGCTTTCGACTGGCAGAGTTCATGGCCAACACCGCATCGCTCATGGCTGATGCCAGATCGGCGCCACCCGACATCCTGCATGTGCAGCAATGCGTGCTGTTAAATCATGGATCAGAACTGGAGCTAAAATTCCTGCGTTGGTGCAAACGCCAGGGGATCCGCATTCTTCATACGGTCCATAACCTGTTGCCGCATGAGCAGAAGAGCTTCCATGACGAACTCTATAGGAAACTCTACCAACTTCCAGATGCCCTAATCTACCATAGCGCTGAGACCGGATACGCGCTGCAGGAAATGTACGGAGTCAAGGAACAACGCGCCCACCTAGTTCCGCATGGGCCGCTATTCGCAGCAGATTTCAACATGAGCCAAGCAGAGTGCCGACAGCATTTAGGGTTGACTTCAGATCGGCTAGTGTTTCTTGCACAAGGCGTTATCTCACCTTACAAGGGCATGGATCTGCTACTCGAAGCATGGGCGAAGGCCATTCACTGGATGGGTGAAAAGCGGGCGCAACTGTTGATCGCGGGCAGTGGCAAGGCGGCTGAGCTGCAATCCCTTAGGGAGTTGACCGCAAGGCACCATTTGGAGAGCACAGTGCGCCTCGACCTCCGGTACATTCCGGCGCACGAGGTGCCTCTCTATTATCGCGCAGCCAATTTTCTCGTCTACCCCTATCGAGCAATTACCACCAGCGGAGCCCTCCTCACCGGATTGAACTATCGTAAGCCAATCATCGCTTCAAACCTACTCCCCTTCGGTCCCTATCTGACCTCCGGGCGGAATGCACTGCTGTTTGACCCTGGCGACCTAGACACCCTCGCCATCGCAATCGCCGCAATTGCCGTCGATGAGAATCTGCGCCGCCACTTGGAAGATGAGAGCCTTAAAAACCTCAGGTTGCAAACGCAGTGGCCGGAGATCGCCGATCGGACGGCTGAGGTTTACCGTTCCATGGTCAGCTCATGAGGGCTGGACAGTTCAAATGATCTGCAGAGATTTACACACTCGCTCCACTCATTTTGCACACTCGACAGATTAGAGACACCAAACCTTTCTAAATTGGCCTTGGATCGCTCTGCGTAATGGCCGTGCAATTGCATTAAGTATCACAAAGGCCAACGATACATATTGGCTGAGGCTTCTCAAATGAAACACATTTCTCTTGATTTTGCCTTGATTCTATCAGTTCTCCTTTGCGTAGGGATGGCTCCAACCTTTCGCCTGGCCGCCCAAACAGCGAAGGGTGACAAGAAGGCAGTTGCGGTCGCCACGACCAGCTTCCCTGAGAATCTAACCGCCCCCCCCTCTGCCCGTCCCACAGAAGAGACGAGAGACGATTATCAACTCGGTATAGGAGACGTCATTCATGTGTCCGTGTGGCGTGATCAGGAATTGACGCAAACGGCGGTAGTGCGACCCGATGGCAAGATTTCACTTCCTTTGATGGGCGAGATCTCAGTAGCCGGAAAAACTGCAACGTCAGTAAAGTCCCAAGTACGTGATCGGCTGTTGCAGTTTGTCACCGATCCGCAGGTAACAGTCTCGGTGCTTGAGATTCATAGCCGTCAAGTGTACATAACCGGGCAAGTGCAGCGACCCGGTGCGTATCCGCTTGTGGGTTCAATCAATGTATTGCAACTCATCGCAAGCGCGGGCGGACTTACGCCGTTTGCTCACAAAAAGGGTATCGTGATCTTGGACGCAACACAGGCTCAAAAGGAGAAGTTTGACTATGCGAGCGCGATCCAAGGCAGAGACAAACACAACAAACTAATTCTCTCCCCGGGAGACACGGTGGTGGTGCCATGAAGCATGTACTGTTATCGATTGCTATGACTGGCATGATACTGCTTGGAACTCGATTTGGATTGGCACAAGTGGACGCTCCCGCGCCACAAGTTGGCCTATCACAGGGCTGCGCTGAGAAGAGTTCCTCACCCCCGGAGTCATCAACGCCCTGCGGCACCATCCCGATCCGAACGATGGCTCTGCGCGATCAGACAGGGCAGACGATCGCAGAGCGATTATCTGGGAATCAGTTTCTCCTTACGTTGGGCACGATTGGAGGCTATGACTCGGCCTTCGATGCCCGACCCAATTTGTCGGGACACTTCGTGGGCGGACGGATGTTCACAGGCGCGCTGCTCGACAGGTCAAGCAGCTTTGCCTTGGTCGAAAACACAGCGTCCGTCATTGACTACAAGAACGGTCCTGGGTCACTGCAATACTTAGATGTCTTTGCGCTCTCGGCGGCTGGGTCCTTTTCTCCGTCGGTTGCCACAGTCCTAGATGTGGCCAACACCTATGGCAACGATGCCATTCGGGTGATTGCGCCCCTAGACTACGTAGATGGCACCGAACTTGGTTCGTATGGCATTCACTCAGGTAAGGTGCTGGACAATCAGATCGCGTCACGGGTTATTGTGCAGAGCACGTCCACGCGACAATGGACCATCACTGCGCGTAATAACTTTCGCAAATTCTTCGACAGTACACTGTGGTCCGATACCGTTCATGGCGGAGCCGCGCTGCGCTTTCAATCTTCAGAACGCACAACTTGGGGCCTGTACGAAGATACCTCCCACGAGAGCGGCGCGACGGATTGCACCACCGAAGGCGGCGGATTGCTCTACCAGCATAAGTTGTCGAGAGTGGCATCCGTCGATGCCTCCGCAGGCCCGGCATTTGGGAGCAAGGGCTGCTTCATCACGGTAACAGGGAATTTCTACGGAGCACTATCACTCCAACCCTGGGAGTCAACGATTCTCTATGTAACCGCGTCCCGCAAGCTCAACGAATCGAGTTTTACCGGCGCCGTATTTGAGAACTCCGTCATGGCTGGAGTAATCCACAAAATCGATTTGCATACGCTTCTGAAACTGCAGGGCGCCTGGGTGCAGGGCCGCATGCCCTCGAATGTCACGAACGCCGAGGGCGGATACGTCGCAGGCTTGTTCGAAAAAGAAGTTGGTGGTGGCTTCACCTTCTCGGCTGCGGCACAACACTACTGGTGGTCCGGCGTCACTAACGTTACACCATCCCGGACTTTGGTAATCGCTACTCTCTCATGGTCGCCGATGAGGCGCAAAGCCAACAATATGAAGCAACCGCAGATTCCTTGAGGGTAATACGAGAATGACTTCCCTTCCAATACAAGAGCGTATAGATAACATCACGGCAATCCTGTCGCATCGCTGGCGTCTCATCGTCATCGTCACGATGGCGCTCTTCCTATTGCTCGCCATCGTAGTGAAGATGCTCCCAAACACTTATCAGGCAACAACCACAATCCTTGTGTATCCACAGAAGGTTCCAGAGAAATATGTTGCCAGTACAGTAGTTGAAGACCCGAGCGACCGGCTCAACATGCTGCAACAGGAGATACTCAGCTCGACGCGACTACTGGAAGTTATCGCCAAGTTCGACCTCTATCGGGACTTGGTGCGCACAGATGGCCGAGACGCTGCGGTCGAGCTGATGCGTAAGGCCATCAAGATCCAGACCAAACACACAAGTGGCTCTGGTTCAAGCGCCTTCACACTTACCTTTACTGGTTCGGATGCGCAGCTTGCTGCTCAGGTAGCCAATCAGTTGGCTAACACCTTCATCATGAGAAATATCGCCAACCGCGAACAGCAAGTGCAAGGGACCACGGATTTCCTCGCCGGCGAACTTGACATCGCACGCAAGGAGTTGGAGACACAGGAGGCCCAACTGCGCAACTACCGGATGCGCTATCTCGGAGAAATGCCGGATCAGATGCCGGCCAACCTGCAAGCGCTCGCGCAACTCCAACTGCAGTCTCAGAGTATTTCGGACCGACTAGCGAGACTGGAACAAGAGAGGCTGTTGATCGAGAACGCCCCAGAGGCCGATCACCAGATCCGTGGTGCATCCAGTCCCTCGGCTGAATCCGCTCTCCGAAGCGATATACGTCAGGAGCAGGCCAAGCTTGCCGATCTTCTGGCGCATGAGACCCAGGCTCACCCCGACGTGATTGCCAGCCAGAAGAAGATCGCGGAATTGAAACAACAGTTGGCCAATCTTCCACCAGACAGCGTAGTTTCCAATGAAACAACCCACATAAGTCAGGTGAAACTTCAGGTGCTGGACAAGGAGCGCTACCACCTTCTGCAGGAGCAAGCGAGCATACAACAGCGGCTGAACGGCTATCAAGCGCGTGTGGATGCTGTGCCGTTACGGCAGGAAGAACTGAGCAGCCTGACACGCGACTCCGAGACGGCACGCGACCACTATCGCTCACTGCTCGAAAAAGATTACTCAGCACAGATGTCCAGCCAGCTTGAAACCAAACAGGATGCCGAACGTTTTGAAGTTCTCGATCCAGCTAAGCCGCCTGACCATCCATCAGGACCCAACCGTCCTGTGCTATTGCTTGCCTCGGCCGTCTTCGCGCTGCTTGGTGGATTTGCAAGCGCCTTCAGCCGAGAAAAGATCGATTCGAGCATCAAGTCGGAAGCAGACCTCATGAAGCTTCTTCCGCATGACATTGAAATGCTGGGATTCGTGTCGAATATCCGGCCTGTGGTGTCTTTCAATAACCGCCGGTTGCTTGACACGAACTGAACGGACCATCCGAATTAGGCAGCGAGTTGGAGTTATACCATGCAAAGTGCGGCATTTGAAAACAGTTCCATCAATTCGGCGCTGGTCCGGTCCATCCCCTTCCGCGAAGTTGCTTTGTCGCGGGCGACTTGCGACCAGCAGGTCATCTTTATCCACGGCAAGTACGGAGCTGTTGCGGAACAATACCGCCGCATGGCGACCCGTCTTAGTTGTAACCATGCGCAGGGTGGAACCGTGATGATCACTAGCGCGGCGCCTGAAGATGGCAAGACGATGACGGCAATCAACCTTGCAATGGCGCTCGCCGAGCGCGAGTCTGTACTGCTAGTCGACCTAGATTCCCGCCGCCCAGCTGTTCGAAAGAGGCTTGGCCTTCCCCCGGTCAACGACTCTGTTGTGGAGGTGCTGCTCGGGCGTAGTTCGCCGCAGTCCTGCATATTGTCAGTGGGAGGCACCCGGCTTTGCGTGGCGCTCAACAACGCTGGCGATCAAGACGTGGTGGAACTAATGACCACAGAGCGCCTGAAACGATTCCTGGACTGGGCACGTTCCGTTTTCACATGGGTGATATTGGATACCCCGCCGATCTTCCCCATCGCCGACACCTTGGAAGTGGCCAATTATACGTCCATCGGCATTCTGGTCGTGCGTGCTCGCAAAACGCCTTCGGCCCTGCTCAAACGCGCAATCCAAGCACTCCGTGGCCGCATTCAGTACGTGATGTTCAACGACTACGAGATGCCCCATTCCTCGGCTTACAGATACGACAACTACTACTACCAAGCTCCAGGAGAAAGGAAAGACGGTTGACAGCCATGACAGACATGCACTTCGATCGGATAGCGAGTCTCAAGACTCTTTCCATCTGGATTCTGGCTCTCGTCTTGCTGCCTCTGGCACCACACGCAGTTGCTCAGAGCTATGACCTTACCATGGACGTTCTGGTTAACTCCAGCAACACGACCGGATACAACACCTTACAAGACTCTCCAGGGGAATATCAGCGCTATGTGGAGCGCTACCTTGAGCACTTACAGATTCCCTACCGGGTGATCGATACCGCCACACAGACGCCACCCGCTAATCTGGGCTCGGTGCAACTGATTGTTGCGGCTCACACCGGCTTGGCGCTTTCATCGAGTTGGCAGGCTGCGATTTTGCAGGCCGTGCAGGGTGGTTCTGGATTTGTTAACTTCGACTCGGACCCGGTGATCGGGACCTATACCCACATTCAAGGCATCTTTGGGACTACAGGCTCCGCAGCAGGAACCCAAGGTACACAGATCATTGTACCCTCGTCGGTGATGCCGGATGGAGCAAGCCCCCATTACATCGCAGCGCTCCAGCTTCGCTTCCAAGACACTCCGTCTGGAGATCTTGTCTATACATTTCATAAGGACAGCAACAGTGTGCAACAGGTGGCCACCCCCACTCTTCTACAAGACGCGCAAGGTACTGTCATCGCCAAGTTGGGCGCTTCTCCTCTGATCCTTGCCACACAGACTAGCGGAGGCCGTGCGGTCGACTTCACAACATATGACTTCATGCATCCAGACCGTTTCGGATTCATGATGGGCGTCGACGATCTGATCTGGCGGAGCTTGGTTTGGGCGGCAAGAAAGCCCTTCATTCTCCGCGGATACCCACACTACTATGCATCGCAGATGGACGATGAGGTGGTAGGTTGGGGTCAGCGTCTGCAGGATTTGTGGAATACGGATCTGACCGGCACAGTAAACTCTGACGGTACAGGAGGCCCCTGGAAGGTGACGGCGATGGCTCAGCTCGTCAACCTCGATGCTGGCGGCACAGACCGCACCAACGCCATTGCAAATGTACTATCAGGCAACCTGAAGATCGCATTCCATACCATCAGCGGCATATCTGAGGGCAATCTATACTGGAACCCCCAATCCTCCAGCGCGCTGACAGATGCACAATGGCAAACCAATCTCGCATACGCACTACAGGTGCTACAGGGCAACGGGGGCTCGGACACCCTGCCTCGACTTTCCAAATCGATGGTGCCGCACTTCTGGAATCTCAGTAACAATGTTGGATACGATATTTGGAATTCATTCGGTACGCGCTATATCACCGAGATTCAGGAGCCTGGCGCGTATTACAGCTATGGTCCACCGAAACTCGACAGCATGCGAATCCATCTGCGCCCATTCCGCATTTACGAACTGCCGCCGACCGGTGTTAACCCCAATGAACTCTACCCGCTGTATTATGCCGACTACATGACTGTGGGCAGCACGGCTGGACTGCCATCTGTTCAGTTCTTTTCGTTCGCCACACAACTGCTCGGCGACCAATTTCCAAGTTTTGACGCACGCTGGCCAAACGATGGGCAGTCTATTTCCGTGCAAGAGAGCGTAAATAACTTCGCCGAGTACGCATGGCGTTTCTGGTCTGGTATGGCCCCCGTGCAAATCTACAACCACGACGGGGGAAGTTTTGATAACGGCACCGATACAGAGCGGCAACAGGCAATCACCCAGATATCGTCTTTTCTCAACGCTCACAATGTGCGCCATCTCTTCATGGAGGATCTCGGCGCCTACTTCTGCGCACGCACGCAATCAGCACTCGCCACTGCCCAGGCAACGCCAACAAACATTTCGCTCAACTTCACCGGCAATGCCGCGGACATGGACGGCAACCTGATACCCACGACCTTCTATGTTTACTATGGGGACAATGAAGGTGTGCTACAGCAGGTACCTGGATTTACGGGTGGATACAGCTACTCGATTGCCAACTCAGCACCGCCTGCCATCGGACTGAGCAACGCAAGTCTGACCTTCGGCAGTCTGCCAGGAGCTGCACCCATAAGCGTGCCTGTGACGGTCAGCAATACCGGCAGCGGTACGCTCACCTATACCGCCCAATCCAACACTGCATGGCTGTCAGCGTCTGCTGGCACCGGCATCGCGCCAGATACGCTGACCGTTACGGTGAATCCCTCCAGCCTGGCTGGTGGAGTTTATACCGGCGCGGTACAGATCATCGCCCCCGGCGCTATCAACACCCCGCAATCGATCAACGTCACCTTCAATGTGCAGGGACCGACGCTTGCAGTGAGTGCGACCTCTCTCAGCTTTACAGGTTTCGTCGCCACCTCCAATCCTGCTGCGCAAAACATTTCCATCTCCAACAACGGCGCAGGAACACTCAATTGGACAGCTTCCTCAAGTGTGTCATGGCTGCAGCTTGGCGCAACCAGCGGAGCAACTGCAACTGGCTCTCCCTACACACTATCCGTAACGCCGAACATCTCTGGATTGCAATCTGGAACCTATACCGGAACCATCACCATCAGTTCCCCTAACGCGCAATCCGGTTCTCCACAAGTCATTAATGTGACTCTGGTCCTGACCGGGATCATGATGAAGACCACCTTCCCCAGTTCGACTCTCGATGGATGGGCATTTTCGCCCCTCGGTCTGGCCTCAGGGTGGAGCGTGAGCAACAATGCAGTGCAATATTCCGGTGTCGGCGCTACCCAACTTTACGCGGGCAGCGGAAGCTGGACCAACTATACGGTGCAAGCTGGCATCCTGCTGTCAGCTTTGACGGACTACCCGGGGGGCATTCGCGGCTATATCAATCCTTCTACCGGAGCCTCCTATGCGGCTTGGCTCTATCCGGCAGAAGGGGTCATCAAGCTCTGGAGAACCACGGCATGGAACATCAACTCCAGTCCTGTGCTGCTTGGAACTTCCGCGCACGTTACCATGGACAACGTGAACTGGCATACCCTTGCCCTGTCGATGAACTCCGGGCAGATTGTGGCCTCGTACGATGGAACTTCCGTCATCACCGTAACCGACACCACCTTGAGTTCCGGCATGATTGCGCTTGACGTATCAAGCAAGCCAATCCAGTTCGATAATGTGCTGGTCACTGGCAATCAAGCGGTAACAACGACCCTCTCCTCACCACAAAGCAACTTTACATTTACCGTGCCCGCGGGCGGCACAAGTGCTACACAAGCCCTGCAGATTGCGACCAACGACAGCTCTGTGGCCGCTTGGTCCGCTCTCTCACCTTCATCATGGGTCTCAGTAGCCGCACCTACCGGACAAACTCCCGGTAGCACCACTGTGCAGATCAATGCCTCCGCACTCACAGCTGGGACCTATAGCGGACAGCTTAACCTTGCCTCCTTCGCGGTAACCAACAGCCCCATCGCTGTTCCCATCACCGTCAATGTAACTCAGCCTTCGACCAACCAACTGTCCGTCACACCAGTCTCACTTTCATTCGATGCAACCACAGGAGCTTCTGCGCCAGCGGCGCAAGTGCTGACTGTCTCTTCCACGGCCTCCGGACTGGCCTTCACGGTGAGTAGCGATTCCACGTGGCTTACCAGCACAACCTCGGGCAGCACGCCCACCACGATCCAGGTCACTGTCAGCCAGACCGGTCTTGCTGAGGGTACTTACACCGGCCATCTCACCTTGTCCGCACCAGCAGCCCTCAATCCGACCACCACAGTTACCGTAAGCCTGGTAGTCACTTCGCAGCCCACCTACACACTGATGCAAGCGACCTTCCCCAACTCAACCCTTGATGGTTGGGCAATTTCACCTCAAGGATTGGCTTCGGGCTGGACCGTCAGCAACAATACGGTGCAATATAACGGCGGCGGCGCAACGCAACTCTATGCAGGTAGCGGAAGCTGGTCCAATTACACCGTGAAGGCCGGATTCCTGCTTTCGGTGCTGACCGATTACCCAGGTGGCATACGAGGATACATCAATCCTTCAACAGGCGCCTCTTATGCGGCGTGGGTGTATCCGGCAGAAGGCGTAATCAAACTCTGGCGAACCACGGCATGGAACATCAACACCAGTCCTGTACTACTTGGAACATCCGCTCACGTCACTATGGACAACGTGAACTGGCATACTCTCGCATTGTCGATGAACGCCGGCCAGATTGTGGTCTCATACGACGGAACTTCAGTCATCTCCGTAACCGATACTACCCTGAGCGCCGGCATGATTGCACTTGATGTCTCTAACAAACCCATCCAATTCAACAACGTCTTGGTCACCAGCTACCAAACGGAAACGACCACACTGTCTTCACCGGAGACCAGCTACACCTTTACGGTACCGGCGGGCAGCACAAGCACGACGCAAGCCCTGCAAATTGCCACTAACGACGCCTCTGTAGCCGCATGGTCGGCTCTCTCATCTTCGTCGTGGGTTACGGTGGCTTCACCTACGGGACAAACTCCTGGCAGCACCACAGTGCAAATCAACGCCTCCACACTTACGGCAGGAACCTATAGCGGCCAGCTTAACCTGGCCTCATTTGCAACAACCAACAGCCCCATCGCTGTTCCCATCACCGTGAGTGTCACTGCTCCGTCGACTAACCAACTAAGCGTCTCTCCCACATCTCTTTCCTTCAGCGCAACCTCAGGTGCGGCTGCGCCCGTCGCCCAACCCCTGACAGTTTCTTCCTCTGTTTCAGGTCTGGCCTTCACCGTGGCTAGCGATTCCGCGTGGCTCACCAGCACAACCTCGGGTACGACCCCAGCTTCTGTCCAAGTAACCGTTAGTCAGACAGGTCTTGCTGCGGGAACCTACACCGGACACCTGACTTTATCCGCACCGACCGCGCTCAATCCAACCACCGCTGTTACCGTAACCCTCGTGGTTGCCAATCCGAGTTTGATAGCCTCGCCCGCTTCTCTCAACTTTGTTGCGGCAACGACAGCAAGTTCCCCAACTCAAACCATGACCATCAGCAACACTGGAGCCTCAGTCAATTGGACCGCGGCGCAGACGAGCACGTGGTTTAGTCCTTCCGCAACCAGTGGGACCACGCCTTCCACAATTCAGACCGCGGCGGCAACCTCCGGAATGGCCGTGGGAACTTATACCGACACCTTCACAGTAACTCCAGCGGGCAGCACCGGGGCAACTTCCTTATCCATCCCACTTTCAGTGCGGGTAGGCACACTCCTTTTCAGCGACAACTTTACGTCGAACTTGAATTGGACCGCATCTCCCTTGGGACACGCGACAAACTGGACAGTTGCCAGTAACACCTACTCGTACAACGGCGGCGGTGCAACCCAACAATATGCCGGCAGTAATAACTGGACAAACTACACTCTGCAGGCCGACACCACCCTTTCTACCACGCTCAACTATCCCGGCGGTTTACGCTTCAGACTCAACACTTCAACCGGATCCGGTTATGCACTCTGGCTCTATCCTGCAAATAGCCAAGTCAAGCTTCTGAAGGCTCCGAACTGGAATATCGACTCCGGGAGCTCTACTTTGGGAACCGCATCCAAGGTTACATTGGCAGCTGGGAAGCATCATCTACGCATTGACGTTCAGAGCACAGCCATTACCGTATGGGTGGATTACGTTCAAGTCCTTGCGATAACTGACTCGTCTTACGCCGCTGGAGCCATTGCTCTGGACGTCTCCAACCAGACTGTGGCTTTTTCCAACTTAAACGTTGTAAGTTTCTAGGCATCACCGCACGAATTTGTAACCGCTCATTTCCAATCCTTTTGCCAGTTCGTCGAGCAGCGAACTGGCGGAGGGATTGGAAGCGCCATCGCACAGAATGGCATCTTGCGGTCAAAGGCCTGACGATCTCTAGAAACGAGGACCAGAATGAGTACTCAAACAGTACCCACACACGAAGTGTCGACACCGACTTTCACCGAGTCAAAGCGAGGATGCGTTTTACGATTCGCCGAATTCATAATTTGCATCTTATGGCTTGCCGGAAACCTTAGGTACATGAACCAGGGAGGAAACCATGCATTACTTGTGCTCATCCTCTCGTCGTGCCTAATTTTTCCTCGCTTAGTCAACTTGACATTACTCGGTCTTCGCCCTGCCCATCCGTACCACTTGGCAATCTGGATTTTCTTGCTCGCCGCTTTTCTTCCAGAACATCTCGCAAGTAGCGCCAGTCTCGTTGAACCGCACCTACTTCCTATCTTCCTCGCCGCGATTTGCTTTGTTGCTCAAAGAGCCGACGCAGATTACAGCAAGACCATACAATCATCAGCCTCCCGGTTTCATCCGGCGCACGCTCTCATCCTCTTCACCGCCATCTACTTTGTTGTAGGGTGCATTCTCGCCATTTCGAAACTCCACGCGTTCGGCTACGTTGGGCAGGATATTGGATACTTCATGCAGTGCCTTTACACTGGCTTGCATGGTAAGCTTTTTGAAAGCAATCAGTATCACGACCTTCTCTACACAAGAGAGGTACACAGTGATTTTGCCAGCCATAATCAACCAGTTCTCTTCGTACTTTTGCCAATTTACTGGATATATCCGCACGCAGAGACACTATTCATCGTACGTAACCTGATTCTCGCATTGTCTGCATATCCAGCCTACCGGTTGGCGCGCCAATTCAATCTCCAGGAATTGCCAGCAGCGGTACTTACAGGGGCTTTCCTTATTGCTCCAGCGGTACTCTACCAGAATATTTACGATTACGCCCCACTCAGCCTTGTCGGTCTCCCACTGCTATTTACCTTGCTGTTTTATTATCAGAAGAGTTATCTGCCTTACCTGTCATCTCTTCTGCTCTGCTTGTTCGTCAGAGAGGATCTTGTATTTGTCGCTATTGGAATGGGATTGATAGCCTTAACAGCGAAGCGAAGACTGATTTGGTCCATGACGCCAATCGCGATCGGAGTCTGCTGGTCCTTGGCTACATGGATAGTATTGCTTCCCCACTTTCAGCAAGGGGCCACGTCGGCGGTAACAGGTTGCTTCTCATACCTTGGATCAAGTCCGCTTTCTATAATGCGCACCATAGCGCTCCACCCACAGCTATTTCTAACTCACAAGGCGGGCGTATACTTGGCGCAGATCTTCACTCCGCTTGGGGTAGTATTGCCGTTTTGGTCTCCTGCATCTTTCATCGCCCTTCCTTACCTATTCATCAACGTCTTGGGCGACCCGGGCTGCAATGCTGCCATAGTATTTCGTCATTATTCTCTTATCCCCTCGATCTTGTTGTTACCCGGTGCCCTATGCGCAGTGCAATGGCTTTCCAAGCGAAACCAGTTCCGTTCCATATCGACCGGGATGATAGCCTTCACCTTGCTCCTAGCTAGCGTCGGAACAACCGTCCTCTCTATTGGCGGCACAGAACTCAATTGGTGGCATCGCTTCAATTGGCAGCACGAAGCTGTTTTGGTTGCCAATTCCATGCCTGCATCGGCCTCAGTGGCCGTTCCACGCTACATGCTGCCTCTTACAGCCAATCGTGATCATCTATATCAGGCATTGCGACTCCTCGACTACCATCATCCCGAGGCAGACTACCTTGTCATTGATCGAGACCAGCAGCGAATGGGTGTGACCGATGAGTGGCAACCTCATTACGATGATCTTCTCCGCCAACTCAACGAGCGCAACAATTTCAAAATTGTCTATGCAAGTCAAAACTACCAAATATACAAGCGTATCGGCGTACAGTTGGCATCTCTTCGCCCGGAGGTTCAATAAACTTGAGTGACCTCCGAAATTTGGTGCGAGACTCGGCGCAATACCTTACCGGCCGTGTAGGTTTGATGCTGCTTGGCTTCCTCTCTTTCCCTGTGTTGACGCGAATCCTCCCGATCGCACAATACGGGCAGTTGAGTTTACTCCTCAAGATTGGACTTCTGTGGACCGTACTCAGTAAGTCCGGCATTCAGAATGCGGCTCTTCGCTTTTTCCCTGAGCATAGCAAGCGCGGGACTCGGATTGGGCAGATATGCGCCTCAACTTTGATTATGGAGTCAATTCTGTGCGCAGCACTGATGGGCTCCTTGGGCTTGTTGCTTGTCCACTCGCGAATACTCAACCTGAAAGCGCAAGATGCCTCCTTGGCATCTGTGCTACTAGGGCTTGTTGCGGTGCGCTCGGTTCAACCAACACTCTCTTGCCTGCTGCGAGCACAAGGCAGAACATGGCTCTTTAATCTCTGCGAATTATCCGGGAAGGCATTAGGGATTGGACTCTCCCTTGCTGCCCTGTGCCTACTTGCAGTTGATCTCCACTATTACATCGGAGGCCTGCTCTTAGCCGAAGGCACTGTAGTCTTGGCCGTCCTAGTCTGGTTTAGCAGAACAGGACTTCTCTCGATATCGAACTTCAGCCTAGGCGTCGCCAAGAGCGCGTGGAAGTTTTCCGTGCCACTCATCGCATACGAGCTCACAAGCGTTGTATTGGACTCTGGAGACCGTCTCCTGATCGGACACTATCTCGGTCTTAGCCAGCTTGGGCTCTACTCAGCTGCTTACTCAATCGCGACCTATGCAGAGGAGGCATTAATGGCTCCGGTCAACCTTTCCTTGATCCCAGCTTATATGAAAGTTTGGGTAGAACAGGGGCCTAAAGCTACCTCCCGCTTCCTTTCTGCCGCGATGGATATGTTTATCATGGCAGCAGGGGGTGTTTGTGTTGTCGTCTATGCGACTTCCGGCGACCTTATTGCCATATTGGCATCAACCAAGTTTTCAGCAGCGCGTAGCTTGCTTCCTGTTCTCGTCTGTGGGTTGCTTGTGTATGCTCTGCACATCTTCTTTTGCGCCCCTCTAATCATCCACAAGAAGTCGATGGCGCTCTCTGCCATTACCTCAATATGCTGTGCTGCAAATATTGCGATGAACATTATCATGATCCCACGGCTCGGCATCATGGGAGCGGCACTCGCTACACTGTTCAGTTATGCGCTGCTTGTTACAGGACTTGCCGTAATATCTCGTATATATTTGAGTTTTCCTCTTCCTATAAACACTATCCTTATCTGCATAGGCCTGACAGTACTTATCTACAGATTCATTATCCTATTCTCAACTTCTTCTCCATGGCTCAATATAGCCATCAAATTTCCTACGGCAATCATCCTCTATGCAGTAGGGATTATGCTCCTCCGACCTGCAATTAGAACCCGCATCCTGAAATCGCTTCATGTTTGCTTTAGCGTTACTTCCAAGCTAACCGTAGTAGACGGACAAGAACTATGAACACTCGTTCACTGCCTCACAGCAATACGCCCTGTGATATCCAGGTAGAGGCGGATGCATATCTGCCGTGGTCCGGCGGATCCCGAACCTACTATCACAACCTTTATAGCAGACTGGTTGATAACTATGGATGCAATGTGATCGTGAACACTACCCACTGCGACGGAGAAGCTGCATTTGATGAGTTGTGGACTACGTCTCGCCTTCACATCACTAGACATGATCAGCGTCTGCCTGACTGGGGATGGAAAAGAGCGCCACTGCTCGCCAAGAAGACGATTCGAGCGTTAGCGTCTTCCTCCTACAACGCACCTGCTGCCATGCATTGCGGTGATTTATTTCCCCAAGCCTTTGCAGGCAGCACAATCCGCCGCCTCACAGGCACGCCTTTACTGATCTTCGTCCATGGAGATGAAATCAGCCAAACGGAGGGGCGCAAACTCCAACCACACATTAGGAACCTGATCTACCGAACTGCGGATGCTCTTGTTGCTGCAAACACTTATGCCTACCGAGAGTTGTCGCGTATCTTGGGCTCCACTGAGCGTCTCACATTGATCACGCCAGGAGTGGATCTTGACAGTTTTTATCCGGCGCCTGCGCCGTCTTGGCTAAAGTCAAAGTACCATCTCGGTAACGGTCCTATCTTAGCAACGGTTGGCCGCTTGGTAAGGAAGAAAGGGCATGATACGATCCTTTCCTGTCTTCCTCAAGTGGTAAAGGAGTTTCCGACCCTTCGCTATCTCATTGTCGGAGACGGCCCTGAGCGCAGCCGACTCCAGGAACTCACCGCCTCTCTTGGACTCACTGAACAAGTCGTCTTCACCGGCAATGTTCCCCACGAACAGCTTGGCGACTACTACCGCGCTGCAGACATATTCTGCATGGTAAACCAAATGGATGCTACGGGCGATGTAGAGACATTTGGCATGGTATTTCTTGAAGCAAACGCTACAGGCAAGCCCGTCATTGGTGGAAGATCAGGCGGTACCAGCCAGTCGATCCTCGATGGCGAGACCGGGTTTCTCTGCGAACCGGAACAGCCAGCTCAAGCAGCTAGTTATATTCTGCTCCTCCTGCGCGACGTTGCACTCCGAGAGCGAATTGGGAAGGCTGGATTTCAGAGAGTACGACAAGATTTCGATTGGAACAGCCGTGCTGCTCAGCTTTTCGAGATCCACAACCGCATGGTTCGAACATTGCGACGGCCATACAGAAGAGGGGTTTTCTCATGAGTCCCCACGCCCTCGCTCTCTTTGCCTTTCCCGGCGGTCTCGGTGTGACCTCGCTGCTACTCTATCTTGTAGCAGCACTGGCGATACCCTTGTCGCTGTTCGTCCAGCCACGGATTGGGCTATATGTACTTATACCCATGATGCCGCTACAGACTGTACGCTACCAGATTCAGGTGTTACCTTTCGGCGATAAACTCGTCGACATCCTTTTGCTGTCAGTAATCCTCGGACTACTGATTTGGAAAAGTGATCAGTTCCCTCTCAAGACTCCCTTAAACAGTTATCTACTCTTCTTTTGCCTGTTCCTCTACGCAGCCTTATGGATTGGCTCGCTAGTCATACATACGCCATGGCCGCTTCTTCCTAATGACGAGCGCTTTGTAGTCTGGAAGAACACAGCTGAGATGCCACTGCTGTTTCTGGTCGTTGCGTCAGCTATTGATAGCAAGAGACAGATGCAGGTCCTTCTTGGCCTAATGATGATCACCGTATTGCGCGCTAACATAGGATTTTTTCATACCGTTTCAGGTCGCGACTTCACTCATTTCAGCAACAACCTGCGTTATGCAGGTGTATTAGGCTACGCTGGGCAGAACGGTCTTGCAGCGTTCATGTCAGAGTTTCTCATCTTTCTGCTAGCAGTATATTCAGGGATACGACAGATGCACTTCAAAGCTCTTGTTGTCCTGTCTATTATGTTCAGTGCCTACTGCGTCCTGTTTTCTTTTTCTCGTGGAGGATACGTTAGTTTTTTGGCCGGCCTTCTCTTCCTCGGAGTATTGAAGGAGCGCAAATATCTTGTTCTATTGATATTACTGGTGTTCGGATGGCAGACTATCGTACCAAACGCTGTTCGTGAGCGTGTGTTGATGACTTATGATGGTAATCAGGTCGAGAGCTCTGCGAACGAGAGGCTTCAGCTTTGGCAGGATGCTCTCACAATTATTCCAGAGCACCCTATCTTGGGAACAGGTTTTGACACATATAGGTTTCTAGGCCGCAGTGCTGATTATCTTGACACACATAACTACTATGTCAAGGTTACAGTGGAAACTGGTTTCATTGGACTCTTTCTGTTCCTATATCTGTTGTGGCTGATGGTACGAGAAGGTCTTTATCTATTTCGCGAGAGCGGAGATCCATTCTTTAGTAGTTTAGGTCTAGGGATCGCTGCGCTAGTCTTTAGCGCTTTCTTCGCAAACCTGTTTGGAGACCGCTGGATGTACCAGCAGATCACTGCCTACATGTGGACGATTATGGCATTAGTATGTCGCGCACGCGTAATTTTGCACCTCGATGCTTCAACAGAGGGACACGCGACCAATGCGCCGGGCATCCTTACACCTCGCACAGGTTCATGCCTACCATTCTGCAAAACCGTTAATGATGGAAAGGATGCAGCGTGAGCGACCCTCCGGATATTAAGACTCGCGGATTACACCGCGGTATACCGACGAAACTCTCTCTGGTAGAAACTCAGAATGACGTTTGTCGTTTTCCGCAACCCCACAGCCTTCGTAGGACACATGTACTATTCCTGGTCGACCAGCTTGCAGAGTTAGGTGGAGGAGAGCGCGCGCTGATGCAAATAGTGCGCGAGATATCACCTCGTTTCCATTGCAGCGTGATTACATTTAGGCCATTTCTTCACCCCAATATCAAAGCTCTGCTACCAGTGCCAGTAGTGGTCATTCCACTAACACGAACCTACAACTTTGGTGCAATCAAGTCAGCGTTTATGCTTCGCCGTTATATCGACTACAACTCAGTTGACATTGTTCACACCTTCTTCGAAACTGCCGATATTTGGGGCGGTATCGTCACTAGACTATCCAGAGCCAAGGTCCTCATTTCAAGCCGTCGCGACATGGCTCTATTACGCACTAAGAAACACGATCTGGCCTATCGGTTTGTTGGACGAATGAGCGATTGTGTATTGACAGTATCCGACGCTGTGCGAGAACTTGTTATCCGAAAGGATGGTCTTGATGCCCGCCGTGTCATCACCCTCTACACTGGAGTAGGCCTACCGCACTCTAGCGACAAGAACACCCTTCTACATCTGCGATGCCAAATGGGCGTACCTCCAGATGCTCCCATCGTTCTCTCAGTAGCTAATATTCTTCCTTGGAAAGGGCATAGTGATTTTTTGCAAGCCGCAGCGCTTGTTCATTCTATTTGTCCATCCGCCCACTTTGTCGTTGCAGGCGCTTCATCTGACGGCGCTCTTGCAGCTGAGTTACTCTGCAAACGTTCAAGCCTCGGGCTCGACAAGTGCTTTCACTATATCGGCAGTATTGCGTCGACCTGGCCTCTTTATCAAATTGCCTCTGTCTCCTGCCTGCTTTCAACAACGGAGGGCATGCCTAACGCTGTACTTGAGGCAATGTCTTCTGGATGCCCTGTAGTGGCAACCAATGTTGGTGGTACGGGTGAAGCCGTTGTCGATGGACTCACAGGCTTTCTGGTGTCACCTGGGAACGTGGGCGATGCTGCAGCACGTATCAGCCAGCTGCTTACATCGAGCCATCTCGCTTGCAGTATGTCTGCAGCTTCCATTCGCCAGGTAGCAGAGCATTTTGACTTGAGACAAATGATTGCAAGGCTCGAGGACATTTATGACAGCACTCTTCGCAGGAAATCACTTTAGTTTACTGGCAGGAGCTTTCCTCTGTGGCTTCGCGTTCTTCGGAATAGCGTACACCTATGTAGGATACCCGTTGCTGTTATGGATTGCTTCACGTCTTCGTGACCCTATATGCAGCACGCAGTCGGAGCAACCTTCTCTTACTATCATCATCGCGGCGAGTAATGAGGCTGCTGGAATTGGCAAGAAGCTCGAGCATACGCTTGCCCTTAACTATCCGCGAGAGAAAGTACAAATCATAGTTGTCTCTGATGGCTCGGACGATGCTACAGACGATATTGTGCGAAAGTTCGCCAATCGCGGTGTTGAGCTTGTCTCGATCAATAGACGAATGGGAAAAACAAATGCACAGAACATTGCAGTGTGTCATGCCCACAATTCTGTACTGATATTTTCAGACGCAACTACACTCTTTGATTCCAACGCACTTCGGTACTTGGCAGGAGCCTATCGCGACCCCAGCGTGGGAGCTGTAAGTGGAAGGTACGATTACTATGATCCAACGTTGGGCTCCCCAAGCGGGCTCGGGTCTGCCACATTTTGGAACCTTGAAAACTGGATTAAACGTTTGCAGTCCCGCACCTACTCTTTGTCTGGCTGCTGCGGATGTATCTATTCTGTGCGCAGTGACCTCTACACCACACTTCCGCCGTCTATCATCAGCGATCTGGTACAGCCACTACATATCCTACTCAAGGGCCATCGCGTGGTTTTTGCAGAGAAGGCACAAGCATGGGAAGAAGTCACTGTATCAACACGTGGTGAATTTAGCATGCGGGTGCGCGTTGCAACTCGTGGAATGAGAGGACTTTTGTCAGTTCCTCAGCTTCTTTTGCCATGGAAATACCCATGGATATCGTTCCAATTACTTTCGCATAAGGTCATGCGTTGGTGTATTCCTGTGTTCCTATTGAGCTTTCTGGCTGGGTCCTTCCTGCTTTCGCCTGTTCCGCTTTTCAGATTCCTACTCTTCGCCCAAATTGCCTTCTATTTATTCGCCTTGGCTTCCCACATGGTACCTGTTCTAGGGCACTGGCGCCCCCTTAGCCTTCCTCTCTATTTTTGCACGATCAATGCTGCTTTTTTGCTTGGCATGCTTCATGTCATCAGGGGACATCACTTCACTGTCTGGCAACCGCAAAGGAGGTAATTTTATGCGTGTTACATTTCTGACCCAAGAGGATCCCCTCTACATCCTGCCTTTTTTTGACTCTTTCTTTCAACAAGAGCTGCGTGAGATAGAAGTAACTGCAATTTTTGCATGTCGCTCAATGGGGAATCGCAAGCGTACCAAACTTCTGCGCGAGCTGCTCACTCTCTATGGACTATCAGGCTTCACCAAACTGCTTGGTCTTCAGGTATGGTCCAAGCTCTCGGAGAGCACTGGACTAAGTGATATCCTTGGTACAGCTCAGTCTATCCGCCAAACCGCAGGACAACATGGCATCCTATATAAAAGAATCGATGACCCGAATTCACAGGACAGCATTGCTCTCATTGACGGTCAACGCCCCGACGTGCTGGTCTCAGTTGCCTGCCCATTCATTTTGAAAACACCTTTGTTGCGCTTGCCCACTATGGCTGCGCTCAATATCCACCACGCTCCGCTCCCGCTCTACAAAGGGATGATGCCAACCTTTTGGCAGATGTATCATGGTGAAACATCGGTCGGGATAACCATCCACAGCATGAGTGAAAGACTCGACGAAGGTGAAATCCTCTTCCAAGATTCTACGCCGATCCTTCCTGGCGAAACCATGCATCTTCTGATTCGACGCTCAAAGCGCTACGGAGCCCATGTAATGCTCCAGATATTACAATCTTTCGCATCTGGCACCCCACCTCAACCGCTGACTAAGGCAGCAGAGAGCAGTTACTTCTCCTTTCCGACCGTGGCAGACATGAAGGAGTTTCATCGCCGTGGACTACGCGCGATCTGATACTGCAAGGCTGCAGCACACGCGTTGCCATGCTGACAATCTATTAGCACCTGTCACTTTAAGTGGAGATTAATGAGCCTCAGAGTCCTTTGTTACCTGCTTACGCTTTGCATCGACACACCCTTGCTTCATCCGCAGGATGTGACGCCTCCGCACATCTTCTATACGGACCTTCAGAGCGCCCCAGCCCAAGGTGGTGTCGCAATCCAAGGTCAATACGGAGGTGCGTTTGTCACTATACGCGGAAGCGGATTTGGCGATACTCAAAGATCCTCTATAGTCACGCTATCCGGCGTTCCAGTCGGTCGGATAGTCTCCTGGACCGCCAGCACGATTGTAGTGCAACTCGGTCGGTCGTCGAGGACGGGGCAATTGAAGGTATTTGTTCCACTCTCTGGAAGCTCAAATTCTGTTCCATTCGAGATCATGGATGGGCACTTATACTGTGTATCTCCGTCAGGCCGTGATACAAATTCCGGTGATTTCACCTCACCGTGGTCTACTGTTACACGCGCAGTTCGTGCAATGCGTCCCGGAGATATTACGTACGTAATGAACGGAATCACCCAGGCAGCACCGGACAGTTATCATGCAGCACTGTCCATCGAACACTCTGGAACTGCAGATCGGCCTATCGCTCTGGTTGCCTACCCTGGCGCCGATCCGGTTATCGGAGATGAGTCGGGCGAGGAATATGGCATCCGGACTCCTGTCATCCGTGGCGCTCCATTCAATAACTGGGTTTTGGCTGGATTCAGAATCAGAGGCGCCAATACATCTCTCAAATTAGTGGGTGTTACGAACTGGAGAGTTGTGAATAACGACTTCTCCTGCCCTACTGGCGATGGCGCAGCTGGATGTGTTGAAGTGGATGCGAGTAACAACATCGCATTTCTTGGAAATTCGGTACACGATGCAGGCAGACCTGGCAGCAGCAAACGATATCAAGCTGTGTACTTTGGCACTGACAGTAACCACATTGAGGTCGGATGGAACTGGATTATTAATAATCATTCTTGCCGGGGGCTTCAGTTTCATTCCTCACCCACTTCTGCTACCTCTGGATTCAACCAATATGATCTGCTAATCCATAACAACGAAATCGCATATCAAGTATGCGATGGCCTCAATCTCGCGACCATTGATCCGTCGAAGGGGCGCATTGCTGTATTCAACAACTTGATTCATGACGTTGGCACAGGCCCCCAACCGCCGGACGGCACTTCCAGTTATGCTTGCATCAACTCTCCGGGGATTGTGAATCACGGATTGGCGGGTTCGGGCACTGTGGAGATATATAACAACACGCTGGTGAACTGTGGCTCACATGGCGGAGCAACGGCTGGAGCAATATCTGTCGGCCCACTGTCCCCCGACTTATTGTTGCGAAACAACATTGTGAAACAGGCGGCGGGAGATCGTTATCTCACCTTGGCCAGTGTTGCAAAGCACATCCGCGGAGATAACAATTGGTGGTTCGGAGACGGAGCTGGTCCCCAGGTCACAATAAACAACCACAATGTAGATCCAAGGCTTGTACCGAGTGGTAACGGATTTCACTTGTCTTCCGGAAGCCCAGCCAGACGTGGTGGCCGAGACTGCGGAATCGATTATGATTTCTCTGGAGTACACCGAGTCCTAGCAGGGCCATGCTCACCTGGCGCATTCGAGTAGTTAGCAACTGCCACTGGGCTCTTCACCGACATATTTAGAGCTTTATCGAAAGCAGGATTGGGGCGGAGGATTGCGCTCCTCATTTTGCGCCCCTACCGACAAGTACGACTTTGACGGTCTCAAAGAGAATGGCCATATCTAGCCACAAGGAGAGGTGTTTTACGTAGAACAGGTCGAATTCTAGCTTTCGTTTCGACTCCTCAATGGAGGCACCATATTGATAGCGGACTTGAGCCCATCCTGTCAGTCCGGGATGAACAGTGTGCCGCTGACGATAGAAAGGAATCTCGCGAGCAAGGAGATCGCAGAAGTAAGGTTGCTCAGGCCGCGGGCCAACAAGGCTCATCTCGCCACGCAATACATTTAGAAGTTGAGGAAGTTCATCGATCCGAAACGTTCGCATCATCTTCCCGATGGGCGTGATGCGTCTATCGTTATTGGCCGTCCACTTCGGAGTATCCCCCTTTGGAGCTGGCACCATTGTCCTAAACTTGAAGATGCGAAATACTTTCCCGTGAAGACCAATGCGATCCTGACAAAACAATACCGGGCCTTTGCCCTCCAGGAAGATGATCAAGGCTGCCAATAGCATGACTGGTAGTGCAACGAGTAAGATCACGCTGCAGGCTATCAGATCAAACCCGTGCTTGATAAATCGTTTGCGGCTTCCGTTCCCAAAGCCGCTTGAGAATACAAACCACTCCGGTCTGGTTTCATCCACATACACACGCCCCGTGGCCTGCTCAAAAAAATCAGCGGCGCTTTCAACTCGAACGCCCGACATCTTCAGGTCCATGAGGAGGTCAATCAACCGGGCAGAGTGACGTGCGTCTTCACACACAATCACGTGATCCAGGCTCCTCACAAAGTCCGTACGATGTACCGCAGCTGCATCAAAAGTCTGGACAGGATCGAGGTTCCATTCTGGACAAGCATCAATTGTCTCTAGCACCGAAGTCCGGCGTTCCTCATCTCCAATGATCGCTACTCGTGACTGCCTCCCCGGCAAGGCGAGCAGCCTGGTTCCCACGACCACTGCAACCAAGCACGGCGCGAGGCCCATCAGAGCGTCCGTCCCCGGACTCCACTCAGGCATCAGAGCATAGACTCCTGCCAGCAGGATCATTGCCACACCAATGCCTTGCAACAGTCGCCACAACTGCTCGTTGAACCTGCGGATAATCTGCAGGTTATAAAGTTCGTGGTAATAGAAGACGACTTGGCAAAACAATCCAACAGGAATAAGCCGAACCAGCATAGACAACGCCCACGGAATGCCAGGCGGCGTACGATTTATTGACCACCCGTGCAGCACAAGAAGCACAGGAACAAGTCCACACAGTAGCACTATATTTGATCCCAGAAGAGTGGCAGCCTTGGGCGGCAGAGCCTTTCCGCAAAACCTCATCTTAAATCTCCCCCACCTTCTCCAGCAGCCTCGTATGCATCAGCACTCGTCATCCGAATGTTTTTTGTTTACCCCATCCTTGCTGCGTATCTATCTTTTCAGCAAGGGTGGGGAGACGCCATTTAACGCGGTCAGAGGCCGGCTAGACTCTGGCTCAGGCAATTCGCAACATACTCAACATCCTCCCACTTCATCTCCGGGAACATCGGGAGCGAGAGCACTTCCTGAGACGCTTGCTCGGCAACAGGCAAATCGCCCTTCTTATATCCCAGGGCAGCAAACATGGTTTGAAGATGAAGAGGCACAGGATAATACACAAAGGTTTGCACGCCATGTTCCTTCAACGACTGTTGCACTTCATTGCGGTGCGGCACCCGTATAGTGAATTGATGATATACATGCAGCGAATCGGCGGATGCAAATGGAAGAGTTACTTCCTGCACATTGCGTAGCGCCACGTCATACATTGCCGCAACGTGCCTCCGGCCTTCGTTCCACTCATCCAGATGGGGAAGTTTTACGCGCAATATTGCCGCCTGCAACTCATCTAGACGGCTATTCATACCCTGTACATCTGAATAATATTTTCTTCTGCTGCCATGACTGCGCAGTGCCCTCAAAGTTTCCGCCTGCTCCGCTGTTGGCACGGTTACCATGCCGCCGTCGCCATATGCGCCCAAGTTCTTACTGGGGAAGAAGCTAATGCAGCCATAATCTCCAAAACTGCACGTCTTGCGATTCTTCCAACGCGCTCCTAGCGCCTGTGCGCAGTCTTCGATGACCAGGAGACTGTGTCGGCGCGCGACCGACAGAACGGCATCCATATCGGCCGTCTGTCCATACAAATGGACAGGGATAATGGCGCGTGTACGATCCGTGACCAGCGTCTCGGCGTGCGCGACGTCGATATTGAGCGTTAGTGGATCTATATCGGCAAAGACCGGAGTCGCACCCAAAATAGCAACCGCATCGGCAGTTGCGATAAAGCTGAAAGCAGGCAAGATCACCTCGTCGCCCGCCTGCACGTGCGCCGCGCGCAGAGCTAGGATCAGTGCATCGGTGCCCGAAGCCACGCCGACAGCGAATCCTGTTCCGCAATATGCGGCGATCTCGCGCTCCAACTGTAGTACATTTGGCCCCAGAATGAAGTGCTGCTCCTCAAGCACTTGATGCAGTGCATCAAGGATCTCTTCACGTAGGCCTTCGTATTGCGCCTTCAGGTCGAGAATCGGAAGCTTCCGCTCACTTTCTACCTGGTTACTTTTCATGTTCCTCCCTCTTGAAATCATCTTTCTTGTGCGAATTGATGGATGGTGCTCCGTTGCTACTTCTTCGCCGCTGCGGTACGCCGGCGTCGCGGAGTTTGTAAAGCAACGATCGGTAACTCATATTGAGGTCTGCTGCCGTCTTTCGGCGATTCCAGTGATTGTCCTGCAGTACTTTCAGAATGAGAGACCGCGCGGCCATCGACGTCGCTTGGCGAGATGCCTCCTTCAAATGGCCTGGGTGAGACTGTGGGTTGTCAGCATGCATGGATATCGCCACTCGTCGCTTCAGTTCTTCACTAAGCGCCTGCTCGCTGCCCAAGATGAGGACACACACAATCCAATTCTCCAGCTCACGCATGTTGCCTGGCCAACCCCACTGCTTCAGCAAGTGCAAAACGGTTGGAGTTAGCTGTTCTGGCTTCCTTCCATATTTTTTTGCCAGCTTCTGCATGCAATACTCGGCAAGTTGAGGAATGTCCTCCCTCCGCTCGCGCAGCGGAGGAAGATGCAAACCAATGACGTCGATGCGATAAAACAGGTCTTCACGAAAAGTGTGCTTTGCCACCGCTGCGTACAAGTCACAATTCGTCGCGCAGATAATTCGTGCGTTCGCCTGACGTTCTTCCCGCGAACCGATGCGTGCGTAATGACCATCTTGCAGTAGATGTAGCAACTTTGTCTGAAGAGCCCAGTCCATGTCGCCAATCTCATCAAGGAAGAGCGTACCGCTGCTCGCGATCTCTACCAGGCCTCGCTTCGTGTCGGATGCCCCGGTGAAGGCTCCCTTTTCGTAGCCCAGCAGTTCGCTCTCCAATAGGCCGATTGGAATTGCAGCACAATTCAATTTGACAAACGGTCCTTCGCGTCGACAAGAGTGGCTGTGCAGATATTTCGCAATCAGCTCTTTACCAGTGCCGCTTTCGCCACGAATCAGTACAGGAAGATCACTGTTAAGCGTCCGCTCAATTCTGTATTGGATTTCACGCATAGCCGACGTGCTGCCAAAGATGACAGCGTCGCTAGGTAAGTCGTTCGGATCAATCCGATAACTTTGTGCCAGATCGATGGACATATGTCTTCGCGGATCAAGGTACTCCGCTCATCTTGCATACTGCACGAAGGCGGCCACAATGGCCATCCATTTTTCATAATTCACTAATGATGTTTGCAGCAGATTCTAGCGGAAATCAAGCCGATGAGCGTTTTTCCTGCGCCTTCGCCATTACTCTAGTTCGCAAGACTTTGCAAACTAAGTACCAAACCATTGCGCATCTCTGGTATGGCGGTACCCAACCTAAAGGCGAGGACGCAGTGGATGTTAATAAGAATTGCGCGCTTCTGGATTTTTAGCCGAACGAAACATGTTGACTTTTTACAGTTAGAATTATGCAAGTTGGCGAACCTATAAGGACTTCTTTGCACACATATATTGACTAGAGCTCCCCTCCTAAATAACATGTCTTGTGAATTCTGCGAAACTGGAGATGCTCAAGGCGTCTCTGCGAATTGGGATGGCAGGTCGTTGGGAACTGACAGACGACAATGGGAGTTGGTGGAACCGATTCTGCAGCCAAGACGGCGCGAGGACAATCGTGATCGTTCTTGGCAAGACACGCGTTCGGTTTGAATGGTGTGCTGTGGATTCTCGGCAGTAGTGCGCAGTGGGCCGAGATGTCGGTCAAGTGTCCTCCCTAGCAGACCTGTCACCGGTGCTTCCAGCAGTAAGTGGGCGTGGGCAGGTTGGTTGAGGCGCTTTGCCTCCAGGCCAAGCATCTGCAGGAGCGAGGGAAATGAGCCGGTCGCGGAAATCAAGGGCGATACTATCTGACATAGATCTGCACGAAAGCTACAAAAATAATCAGCACGGCTTGGAAAGGAATCACCTCAGTCTTGGCAGTTTTCCAGATATGCAGCCCAAGGTGCGCGTTCGTGAATGAGGCTGGTGAGCATAGATTCACGACGAAATGAGAAAACGCAGTATGCCCTTCGAGTTAGGGGATGCTCTCGTCAAACTTTGTTGTCATCCTTGGCTATGGACTCGCCATAGCCTTCGAATAGCGCTTCGTCTGGTATTGATTTCGAGCGGGACCTAATCCTCCTGACAAATGAGCCCCTAAGTCCCCGGCATCCGCGGCGCGAGACGAAGCTGTTGGATCTTGTAGAGCAGGGCGCGATAACTGATGTTAAGATCTTGAGCAGCGCTACGGCGATTCCAACCGCATGCGTCCAGCGCTTCCTGGATCATCAGCGACTCCGTGCGGTCCTTTACGTCGCGCACAATCGAACGTATCCCTGCACGACGAGGCTGCACGTCTCCCGGAAAGGCTTCAACAGCAATCCCGTTCGTAGCCTCAATCTTCATTTCCAATTCCCGCAGAGCAGCATCTTGGTCCTGCATGATGATGGTTCGAATGACAAAATTACTCAGTTCCCTCAAGTTGCCGCGCCAATCGTAGAGGAGCGCCGCATCCATGATTTTGGAAGATATTGCAGCTCCGCAGCCGCTCTTCATCTCTGTCGGAGTGCGACGAATTGTCTCCTCGATGAGATATGGGATTTCCTCGCGCCGCTCGCGAAGCGGGGGCACATTGATCGTGAAGGCACTGAGGCGATAATAGAGATCCTCGCGGAAGGTCTTTTCGCGCAATGCTTTCTCGATGGGAACATTGGTGGCCGCCAGGACGCGAACGTCTACCTTGGTCGACTCTTGTCCTCCAAGGCGGGTAAACTGGCCATCCTGAAGCACATGTAGCAATTTGGCCTGCATCTGAACACTGATTTCACCAATCTCATCCAGAAGTAGCGTGCCGCCGTTGGCCTGCTCGAACTTTCCCGGTCGGTCCCTAATCGCACCCGTAAAAGCACCTTGGCGATGCCCGAAAAACTCGCTCTCCAGCAACTCTGTCGGCAAGGCTGCGCAATTCACATTCATCATCTTTTGACGGGACCGTTGGGAATGCTTGTGAATCAAGTGCGCAATCACTTCCTTGCCTGTCCCACTTTCACCCAGAATCAGGACACTGACATCGACATCCGCTAGCAACTTCGCCTGGTGGTAAATCTCTAGCATCCTTGGTGAGGCCGCCAGAAAGAAGCGATTCTCTCCAAGCTCTTCAATCTGGGGAATTGTTGTACCGCACCCTGAGTGGCTCGCTTTGGGAGATTCGACTCGAGCGAAAGGAAGAGCAAGATCGCTTGAAGGAGAATTTTCCGTCGAACCTGTCAGCCCATCAAGCATCGACTCAATTTCTCCACGCGTCACTGGGTTAGCCAGGATGTGTTGTATTCCCAAGTCTGCCGCCTCTTTTCGCAGCCTTTGGTCTCCCAGGCCCATGATCAAACAGATCTTCTCCCGTGAGGATTGCGCCACAATTTGTCGGAATTGTTGCATTTCCGATGATCCTGCCGGCGGAGCTTCAATCATCAGCAGATCGGGTTGCAACCCATTGCTCAGCAGCAACTGCGCTTGTGGGCATGCGGTTGATTCAATCACTCTATGATCGGCGCTTTCCAATACCATCCGGACCAACGAGCGCGTCTCAATACTCCGTATGACAGTAACAACAAGCAGAAATCGTTTCATAGGGGAACCTCGGCAATTCACTCAAATAACAGCGAAGGCGCACCACTCTGCCCTGCTAATCAGGTCCAGCAGGTTTTCGTCGCAGCACGTTTAAAGGGGCCCTTTTGACACTTATTGAACAATGAACCAACAACTCAAAAAATACATGCCTCAGGCGCAACCATCCCAATGCGCTGATTGAGGCAAACTATCACGTTGGCATAAAGCCCCGTGATTTTATTTGTAATATCTTCGTGGAACAAATGCTGATCAGCCTGGCAGCAGCCCGAAAGGGAATTCCACCTTGGGCGCTAAAGGATACGAAAAGCTGAACAATGCTGCATACATTTGCGCGGCATTTTGACCGTGCTTCTTCTTGTTTTTGGAAATATACGCAAACTTTTTATCTGTGTCAATGGGATTCTGGTAACTCACGTTGGTAATATCCCATAATTTACGTTGGTAATATGATCTAAGAATCAACAACTCCACTGATCCGTAGTTCTCTCACCATAGCCATATTGGAAGGCGGGAATACTTGACACCTGGCACTTATCGGCACATGCAACAACTCGAGATTGCCATTAAGGCGGAACTTATCGGACAACCACGCCATCGTGCAAACAGTTCCGTACATGCTGGTTCGAGAAATCAAACCAGTAGTTTTTGTTAAGTGAAGGTAGCGCGAGCCAGCGGATGTGGACATTCGAATCAATCATCTGTAACTTCCCCCTGGAAACCAAGGAGATAGCCTTATGTTGGGACAGCTTCCTCTAGGTCGCCGCTTCAGAAGCGCTCCTACCTGAGAAAATGCAGTCGCGCACTACTGCGTCCCGATGCACCCAGATGCAGCACGCAGACTTCCTGTACGCTGCGCGGACAATCAAGAACACGACGGATGCGCAAAGACTCCACCTCCGATCTGGGAGTTTTGACAGTCCAGTCGGTCCGAAAAAATCCACTTCGGCTATTACGTGCATCCATCTTCCGGTTACGATCCCTCAGCCTTCCCTTCAGCAAACCGCGCTGAGTGAGCAGTGCAGCGTATTTCCTTTGTATTCAAATTTCTTCTGTCTTCACGACGTATCCAAGGAAATTGTCGGACAAAATATTATTCTAAAATCACGCGCAGAGTGAGAAGTGGAGCGTATACTTCTCTTGTATTGATAATTTAGCTGTATACTCGGCAGGCTCGGGGGAACTACCGGATAAAGAATACTTTAGATTTGAAGATTCAATAATCGTTAATATACGCGCGGATGAAAAATAATATCAATATCGCTAAAATACCCGCGCGGATGATTGCCAACAGGTAGAATTTGGTTACCCTGAATTGAGTCGAGATCAACTCCGAACCACATTCCATTCGGCGACTCGGTCTCTGTCAGGGGTTTACATTGCTCATTGTTTAACTTGTCTAAAAAGATCAATAGACGTGACCGATAAAGTGCCTTGGGAAAATGTTGAAGTTTGGTTAGGACCTAACGCTAACGAGGCTGACGAATTCGCACTCATGCGATAGCCAGCTCTACGGTGGGGCTTGCCTCCAAACTGACTGGGCCACGCAAGAATAATCAAAAATCCGATAATTCAAGAGGTTATTTATGAAAAAGGCATTGTTCGTCTTGATATTCGCCATGCTTGGTATCGCTCGTGCGGAAGCAGCGAATCCAACCCTATACTTTACCGACCTGACATCCGGTCCAGTCGGTGCAATCGTCACCGTATATGGAGCAAATCTGGTTCCATCCGTAACCGTCAGCGGCGTCTCAGCCTCCGTTGTCCTTTCCGCTACCAATAAGGTTAGCTTTGTTGTTCCCAACGTCGCCACCGGTTCAATCAAGGTGGGCAGTTCCAACGTTCTGCCCTTTACCGTCCGGGGCGGCAGCATTCACTATGTTGCCACGACCGGTTCCGATAGCAATTCCGGCACATCGGCCTCGCCGTGGAAGACCATCCCCCACGGATTTGATACCGCGGTATGTGGCGACATCGTTTACGTCATGAACGGAGTCACCCAGACCGCCACAGACAACTACGGCGCCTCGCTCGCCGTCATGAAGAAATGCACCCAAGCCGCTCCGCTTGCCTTGATTGGCTACCCTGGCGCAACCGTAACCATCGGCAGCGTCAACGGAGCGGAATTCGGCATCCGCAACCCTGACGTCAACGGCGACCTCTACAACGGAATGGTTTTTGCGAACCTAGTGATTCGTGGCAGCAACACCGGTATGAAGATCACGGGAGATCAGTACTGGCGGGTGATTGGTAACGACTTCAGTTGCCCTAATGGCGGTGGACAGGCTGCATGCGCCATGCTCGATGAATCCAGCTACGTTACATTCCTCGGCAACAGTATTCATGACACCGGCGCCGGCGGCACCAAGTACTACCACTCGTTCTACGCTACCACCAACTCCAACAACATTGAAGTGGGCTGGAATGATATCTACAACAACAAGAGCTGCCGCGGCATCCAGTTCTACTCCACCAGCGGAAGCCCGCAGTACAACCTGATAGTCCACGACAACATCGTGACCGGACAGCAGTGCGACGGAATCAACTTCTCTACCGTCAACGCCGCGCTCGGCCCAATCCAGGCCTACAACAACCTTGTTTACCACGTCGGTCTGGGTGGAACTACCGACGGAACACCCAACTACGCCTGCATCGCCAGCCTCGGTTACGGGACTGCGGGCGGAACGGCTCTGTTCTACGGCAACACACTAGCTGACTGCGGTTCTGCAGGTGGCAACACGGCAGGAGCGATTACGGTCCTGGCCGGCTCGCCCCAAGTACTCTCCACAAGCAATCTGGTCATCCAGAAACCGGGAGAGGTCGTTTACTCACCTAATACCAAAACTGCCTTGATCACAAGCAGCCACAACACGCTGCTGACCACCGGAACCGCAAATGTTGTGAATTCGGTCTATCAGCTAATTCCCGGAAGCCCTGCTTTAGGTGCCGGCATTGCAAGCGCCGGCATTCTGTACGATCTTGCCGGCAATGTGCGCCCGCAGAGCGGCACAAGTGATTCTGGCGCTTTCCTTTCCTCGTCTGCCACGGTAACGCCTGTAACAATAGCCCCTACCAACTTTGTGGCCACCGTAGCCTCCAGCGGGGTGGCTTTCTCCTGGTCGTATACACCCACCTCCGTGCCCGTATGCACTGCGTCGACGACCACCAACTGCGTCACGGGCTTCCAGCTCAGTGAAGGTTCGACTGTCTTGACCACAGTCGCGGCCTCCACAGCAACTGGCTACTCCTATAACCTTACGGCCACACCGTCGATCGGGGTACACACCTATACCCTGACCGCAAATCTGGCATCTGGAAGCACGAACATTACCAGTCAGCCAGTGACAACTACTGCTACCATTTCCGCAGTCACGGCGCAATCTATACTTACCGTGAAGCTTACTGGAACACTCTCCGACGGAACCACCTTCAGCATCAGTGGCCCCGTTACTCTCTCCACGTCAACGGCGGTCACCGGCGTGACTGCCGTCAATGCCTCCGTGAGCGGAACACTACCGAGCGGCAGCGTTGTCTCGGCTACTGGCGCACTGACCGTCAAGTAACCTTCCTGCGGACCCACGCCTGCCTAGCGTGGGTCCTTAGCATATCCAGACTTTCGCCATCTGGTTTCAGTCTAATTCGCCAGCACTCCGCCCGGACCGCATAGAAGCCCAATCCCACGCGCTTGAGTACGCGTATAGTCTAAAGTTCAACTACTCCCTCCACTTAAAAATAGGTGGACACTTCCGGGTAGCCTTCAGATCCCAAGTGAAGTTCCCATCCACGGGTCAACATGCCCAGACTACAGGCTTACCCCTCGGCGATATCCTGGAGTATCTTTCGAAG